>VFQP010000287.1_pt1 | contig 118538 bp, 102 predicted proteins | sample 3512351 | NCBI WGS metagenome assembly VFQP01 (sample SAMN10412372, study PRJNA504923) | tailings metagenome | isolation source: Relicate 1 Philex TSF1 revegetated site | place: Philippines: Tuba, Benguet | collected 2017-08-29
CGCGCGAGGAGCGCGTGCTGCGCATGCGCTTCGGCATCGGCATGAACACCGACCACACGCTCGAGGAAGTGGGCCAGCAGTTCAACGTCACGCGCGAGCGCATCCGCCAGATCGAGGCGAAGGCGCTGCGCAAGCTGAAGCACCCGAGCCGGTCGCGGAAGCTGCGGTCCTTCCTGGACAACTGAGATGTCCGGGATGCGGGAGCCGGTGACGCGCATCGCGGTGGACGTCACCTTCCTGCGGATGGACGCGCCGCCGCGGGAGCCCGCGCCCACCTTCCCGCCCGGCGCGGAGATGCTGCGGCTCGCGCGGTGTTCCGTCGCCTTCTACCGCTACCTCTACGACACGGTCGGCCGCGACTGGGTCTGGTGGCTGCGGCGGACCGTGCCGGATGAGGAGATCGCGGCGCTGCTCGCGCGGCCGTCGGTCTCCATCCATGTGCTCTACCAGGGCGGCGAGCCCGCGGGCTTCTACGAGCTCGAGCGGCGGGGCGGCGAGGTGGGGACGAACCTCTCCTATTTCGGGCTGATGCCGCAGGCGATCGGCGCCGGGCTCGGGCGCGCGATGCTGCGCCATGCGGTGGACGCCGCCTGGGCCGAGCAGCCGCGCGCGGTCACGGTGAACACCTGCACCGCCGATCATCCGCGCGCGCTGCCGAACTACGTCGCCGCCGGATTCCGCGTGCTGCGAACGGTGCGCGAGGTCTGGCCGGTGCCGAACCGGCTCGGCCTCCGGATCCCGGAGCGGCTGCGCGTCTGAGTCCCGCTCAGCTCCCCGTGTTGCGCCGCAGCTGCTCGATCTGCTGGCGCATCGCGGCGAGCAGCGCGGCCACGTTCCCGCCATTGCGCGTGATGACGGAGGAATACTCGCTCCGCGTGGTGAGCCGGAGGCTCGTGCCCTCGGCGATCACGTCCACGACCTTCGGCTGGCCGCCGATCTCCGAGACGCGCCAGTCGAGCGAGAAGGCGGGCGCGTTCGGCCGCTCCACCACGGTGTTGATCAGCGCATCCTCCTCGGTCCGGGCCTGGCTGCGGCCGAGCGCGAAGCGGACGCCCTGGAACTCGCCGAAGCGGGCGGCGAGGTTGTGGATCAGCACCTCCTCGAACAGGCGCAGATACTCCTGCTGCTGCTCCGCCGTCGCGCTGCGCCACCAGCGGCCGAGGATGAAGCGGCCGACGCCCTCCACGTCTACCGCGCGGCGCAGGATGGCGGCGACCTGCTCGCGCCGCTGCGCGACGCCGCGGCCGGTCGCGTTGATGGCGCCGACCATCTCCTCGCCGGTCTGCTGGATGAAGGCGGTGGCGCGGGCGATGTCCACCTGCTGCGCGCGCCCGGCGCGGGGCACGAGAGGCAGGGCGAGCGCGGCGATGAGCAGGGCGCGGCGGGGCAGCGTCGTCATGGCGGGGCCTCCTTCTCCGTCGTGGTCAGCGCGAGGGCGCGCCGGCCCCGATGCCGAAGCCGGTGCCGCCCACGCCCTGCCGCGCGGCCGAGGGTGCGTTGCGGATCTCCGCCGCGCGGCGCTGGCGATAGGCGCTGCGCAGCGCCGCATAGGGGTCGAGCGAGCCCTGGCGCAGCGCATCCAGCGGCTCGATCAGCCCCTCGCGCGTGTCGAGCGCGGTGAGCGCGGTGCGGCTGATCATCACCGCCTCCACCGTGTCGTTGCCGCTGATCCAGGTGAGCGGGCTGATCGCGATGTCGGCGGCGGAGCCGGCCAGGTCGCGCGGATTGGACGGGCCGAGCACGGGGATGAACAGGTAGGGCCCCTCCGGCAGCCCCCAGACCGCGAGCGTCTGGCCGAAATCCTCGGTATGGCCGAGCAGCCCGAAATCCCGCGCGCGGTCCCAGATGCCGCCCACCCCGATCGTGGTGTTCAGCACGAAGCGGCCGAGCGTGACGCCGGCGCGGTCGGTCTCGCCCTGGAGCAGGTCGTTCACCAGGATCACCGGCGAGCGGAGATTGGCCAGCACGTTGCGGATGGCGGTGCGCACCTCGGGGGGGAGGAAGATGCGGTAGGCCTCGGCGGCCGGGCGCAGCACCAGCGTGTCGATCCCGTCATTGACGAAGAAGGCGGCGCGGTTCAGCGGCTCCAGCGGGTCGTTGTTGGCCTGGAACTCCTCCACCGCCTCGCGGTCGGCGGGGTCGGGGCGCGTCGCGCAGCCGCCGGTGGCCAGCGCCAGGCCGAGGGCGATGGCGAGGGCTCCGGCGAATCGGGGCGTCGGGCGATGGCCACGGCGCATGGTGGTCACGTGAGGTCTCCTGCGACGGCGCGGGGCTTTCCGGCGCCGCGGCCGCGCCCTTATATGGGGCGAGAGGCGGTTGCGGAACCATGGACGCGCTGCCGCGCACAGCATGTTGCTGTTCAATCATGTCGGAGATCGGGCCGTGAATGTCGCCATCGCCAGCCGGGAGGGCGGCACGCTGCAGCGCTGGCTGACCGGCCCGCGCGTCTCGGGCCTGCGGCAGGCCGCCGACCTGCCCCCGCCCAAGCTCTCCTTCGAGTTCTTCCCGCCCAAGAACGAGACGCTGGAGCAGCAGCTCTGGGCGGCGATCCGCCGGCTCGAGCCGCTGGCGCCGCGCTTCGTCTCCGTCACCTATGGCGCCGGCGGGTCCACGCGTGCGCGCACGCATGACACCGTCGCGCGCATCGTGAAGGAAACCGCGCTGACGCCCGCCGCGCACCTCACCTGCGTCGGCGCCACGCAGGAGGAGGTGGACGAGGTCGCGCGCGGCTACCTCGCGGCCGGGGTGAAGCACATCGTGGCGCTGCGCGGCGATCCGCCGGCCGGCGCGAGCCAGTACACGCCCCATCCCGGCGGCTATGCCCAGGCCGAGGACCTGGTCCGGGGGCTGCGGCGCATCGCCGATTTCGACATCAGCGTCGGCGCCTACCCCGAGATGCACCCCGCCGCCACCTCGGCACTGGCCGATCTCGACTACCTCAAGCGCAAGATCGACGCCGGCGCGACGCGGGCGATCACGCAGTATTTCTTCGATACCGACGTCTATCTGCGCTTCATCGACCTCTGCGGCGCGGCGGGGATCAAGGTGCCGATCGTCCCAGGCATCCTGCCGGTGTCGAACTTCAAGCAGGTGGCGAAGTTCAGCGCCATGTGCGGCGCCAGCGTGCCGGCCTGGATGGCGAAGCTGTTCGAGGGGCTGGACGAGGACGCCGAGACGCGGCGCATGGTCGCCGCCGTGGTCGCGGCCGAGCAGGTGCGGCTGCTCCAGGCCAATGGCGTGGACGAGTTCCACTTCTACACGCTGAACCGCGCCGACCTGACCTACGCCATCGCCCATCTGCTCGGCGTGCGGCCGGGGGCGTAGTGCCCGGCGAACAACGGTTCGACCTGCGGCCCGCGGCGCGGGCCGAGCGGCCGCCGCGCCTCATTTCATGATGTTGAACTTGTCGATGATGAACAGCGTGCCGAACAGCGTGCCGGCGAAGATCAGCAGGTGGTTCCTGACCGCGGCGGCGCGATAGACCATGCGCGGCGGCGGCTCCGGCAGAGCCGAGGCCGCGAGCCCCGCGAGGCCCCGCGGCGGGCCGGCCTCGGCCTCCACCGCCTTCGTCTCCTCGGGCGTCAGCGCCGGGCCGTGATAGCGCAGCGCCCCCTGCGCCTGCTGCGGCGTCAGCGTCACGCCGTCCCAGAGCGTCCAGCGGCGGAGCGCGGGGTTCCAGCTCACCGGCTGCGGCGGCCCGGCATCGCCGTGGCGCGAGACCCAGTGCCAGGGCCGCGCCGTCTCGGCCGGCTCGCCGGGGCGTGTCGTATCGGGCCAGGCCATGCGCAGAACTCCGCTCTGAGGCGTCAAGCCTAGCGGACCTGGTGGCCTCGGCGAAAGGGGGAGTGTCAACCTGAATTGACACCAAGTCGGGCCGCCAGCCGCTCATACACCGGCCGCAGCAGGAAGGGGCTGAGGAACAGCGGGAACTGGCAGAGCGCGAAGAAGAGCAGGATGCGCGGCTCCGTCGCCGCCGGGAGCACCGCGAGGTAGAGCGCCATGTTGCGGTTGCCCGAAAGCAGGCCCGTCGCCAGCGCGATCCGCGGCCCCGCCGGCCAGGCGGCGAGCGCGGTGAGCAGGTTCAGCCCGAGATTGGCCGCGAAGGCGAGGGCGAGCCCGCCCGCGACCCAGCCGGGCTCCGCCAGGAGCTTCGCCAGCATCCCGTCCATCACCCCGATCCCGTAGAGCACGAGCAGCAGCACGACGACGCCATCCACCATGCCCGACCAGCCGGCGAGGCGCTCGCGCGGGACGACCCGGCGGATCAGCAGCGCCAGCAGCAGCGGCAGGCCGACGATGAGCGCAAGCCGCCCCATCAGCCCGCCGACCGAGATCGCAAGGTCGATCCCGAGGAGCCCGAGCGCGAGCGGCGGCGCGGTGAAGGGCAGGATCAGCGTGGCCAGCACCGCGACGACGAGCGAGAGGGAGGCATCGAGCCCGACGAGCCGCGCGAAGGCCGGCGAGGAGGTCGCCGCCGCGCCGGTCGCCATGATCACCACCGCCGCGCCGAGCGGCCCGTCGAGCCCGGTCGCCCAGGTCACGGCGAAGGCCAGCAGCGGGCAGGCGATCAGCAGCCAGGCGAGCAGCGCGCCGACCAGCAGCGGCCGGCGCAGATAGGCCAGCACCTGCGCGAGGTCCACGCGCAGCAGCACGAGGGTCATCAGCCCCGCGACGGTGAAGGTCAGCGTCTCGCGCAGCGCCGCGGCGAGCGGCGGCAGCGCAAGACCGACGAAGACGCAGAGCGCGAGCAGCAGCGTGCCGCGGCGGGCCATCCATTCGAGAAGTCCGCGAAGCACCGATGATCCCGCCACAGGCACGAAGGTTGGACTTGTTCGGGCTGTGTTCTATATCCGACACCGTGCCCCGTCATCCCCATTCCCCCCTTCGCCGTCTCCTCCTGGCCCTCGTCGCGACGCTGTGCGCCGCGCCGGCCATCGCGGCCTGCACCGATCCACCGGGGCCCGAGGTCGTCTGGCGGCGCTGCCTGCTCGATGGCCGCGACCTCAGCGGCGCCGATCTCTCGCGCGCCGTGATGCGTGACGTGTCGCTGCAGCGCTCGAAGCTCGTGGGGACGCGGCTGGTCGAGGCGGATGCCTACAATGCGCGCTTCGTCTCGGCGGACCTGACGCAGGCCGATCTCAGCGGCGCGACGCTGCGGGAGGCGGATCTCACGCGCGCGGTGCTGCGCGATGCGGTGCTGAAGGGCGCCGATCTGCGCCGCGCGCGGCTGTTCCGCGCCGATCTCACGCGCGCCGACCTCACCGGGGCGGAGCTTGCGGGCGCCGACTTCGCCAATGCCGTGCTGGACGGCGCGCGCTGGACCGACGGGCAGCGCATCTGCGCCGCGGGCAGCATCGGGACCTGCCAGTGAGCGCGACCGCGCCCGACTACCTGGCGCGGCTGAACCCCGAGCAGCGCGAGGCGGTCGAGACGCTGGACGGGCCGCTGCTCGTCCTCGCCGGCGCCGGAACCGGCAAGACGCGCGTGCTGACCACGCGCTTCGCCCATATCCTGATGAGCGGGAAGGCGCGGCCGTGGGAAGTGCTGGCCGTCACCTTCACCAACAAGGCCGCGCGCGAGATGCGCGAGCGCGTCGCGGCGATCCTCGGCCGCCCGGTGGAAGGGCTCTGGCTCGGCACCTTCCACGCGCTCTGCGCGCGGATGCTGCGCCGGCATGCGGCGCTCGTCGGGCTGACCTCCGCCTTCACCATCCTCGACGCCGACGACCAGATGCGGCTGCTGAAGCAGGTGATGGAGGCGGCCGGCGTGGACCTCAAGCGCTGGCCGGCGCCGGGGATGATGGCGATCATCCAGCGCTGGAAGGACCGCGGGCTGACGCCGGCGCGCGTCACCCCGGCCGAGGACACCGACTACGCGTCGAACCGCGGACGCGCGCTGTACGCCGCCTACCAGGAGCGGCTGCGCGAGCTGAACGCCGCGGATTTCGGCGACCTGCTGCTGCACATGACGGAGATCCTGCGCACGCATGCGGACGTGCTGGCCGACTATCATCGCGCCTTCCGCTACATCCTGGTGGACGAGTACCAGGACACCAACCTGGTGCAGTATCTCTGGCTGCGCCTGCTCGCGCAGCGCCCCGATCCGCTGCCGCAGAACATCTGCTGCGTGGGGGACGACGATCAGTCCATATACTCGTGGCGCGGCGCCGAGATCGAGAACATCCTCCGCTTCGAGAAGGATTTCCGGGGCGCGAAGATTGTGCGCCTGGAGGCGAACTACCGCTCCACCCGGCCCATCCTCGGCGCCGCCGCGGGCCTCATCGCGCGCAATGCGGGCCGCCTCGGCAAGACGCTGCGGCCGGGCCGGCCGGATGCGGAGGGGGAGAAGCTCCGCCTCGTCTCGCTCTGGGACAGCGAGGAGGAGGCGCGGATGGTGGGCGAGCGGATCGAATCGCTCCGCCGCTCGGGCCATTCCCTGTCGGAAGTCGCGATCCTGGTGCGCGCCGGCTTCCAGACGCGCAGCTTCGAGGACCGCCTGATCCTCCTCGGCATCCCCTACCGCATCCTGGGCGGCCTGCGCTTCTACGAGCGGCAGGAGATCCGCGACGCGCTCGCCTATCTCCGCATCGTCAACCAGCCGGCCGACGACCTCGCCTTCGAGCGCATCGTGAACACGCCGAAGCGCGGCCTGGGCGAGAGCGGCATGCGCGCGATCCATGAGCTCGCCCGCCGCGAGCGCATGCCCCTCCACGACGCGGCCGCGCGGCTGGCGGAGGGCGATGCGCTGAAGCCGAAGCCGCGCGGCGCGCTGCGCGAGCTGATCCAGGGCTTCGTCCGCTGGCGCGAGGTGAACGCAAAGGAGGGCCATGTCGTCGCCGCGGCGACGCTGCTCGACGAAAGCGGCTACACCGCGATGTGGAAGGCCGACCGCAGCCCCGACGCGCCGGGGCGGGTCGAGAACCTGAAGGAGCTGCTGCGCGCGATGGGCGAATTCGCCTCGCTCGCCGGCTTCCTCGATCACGTCGCACTGGTGATGGAGAACGACGAGAACACCGACGGCCAGCGCGTGCAGGTGATGACGCTGCATGCCGCGAAGGGGCTGGAGTTCGACACCGTCTTCCTCCCCGGCTGGGAGGAAGGGCTGTTCCCCTCCCAGCGCAGCCTCGACGAGGGCGGCGAGAAGGCGCTCGAGGAGGAGCGGCGGCTCGCCTATGTCGGCATCACGCGCGCGCGCAAGCGCGCCATCATCAGCCATGCCGCCAACCGCCGCATCTACGGCAACTGGACGAGTGCGATCCCGAGCCGCTTCCTGGACGAGTTGCCGGAGGAGATGGTGGTGCGCGAGGGCGGCCAGTCGCGCGCGCCGATGCCGCCTTCCGTCTTCGGCGGCGCCGGGCTGCTCGCGCGCCGGCCGCGGGTGATCGAGGCCGGCGCCTGGGAGGTGCGGGAACGCGCGCCGAGCGGGGCGAGCTATGCCGCGGGCGACCGCGTGTTCCACGACAAGTTCGGCTACGGCACCGTGACCGCGGTGGAGGAGGACCGGCTGGAGATCGCCTTCGACAAGGCCGACACCAAGCGCGTGCTGGATCGCTTCGTGCGGCCGGCGGAGAGCGCCTGATGCCGCGCGACACCTATGCCGGCCCGCGCGACCGGCGCGCCGATCCGCTGGAATCGCTCTGGCTCGACGGCCTGCCGGAGGCGGCGGTGCCGGCCTTCGAATCGGCCTTCGCCACCGTCTGCCGCTCCGTCGCGCTGTTCCGCGACGAGGCGACCGACACCTGGCGCGTCGAGGGCGTCCGCCCGCAGGGCGCGCGCGAGGAGGAGCTGGACGCCGCGCTCGCGATCGCGGCCGCGGTCACGGGGCATGACGCGGCGCTGCAATCGGCGCCGGTGGAGGCGGAGGGATGGCTCGCGCGGACCGTCGCGAGCTTCGGCGAGCAGGCGATCGGCGAGGTGCTGATCCGGCCGACGCATCTGCCCAACCCCCGCGCCTATGGGCGGACGGTGCTGGTGCTGGATGCCGGGATCGCCTTCGGCTCGGGCGAGCACGCCTCGACGCGCGGCTGCCTGCTCGCCTTTGCCCGGGTTGCGAAGCGCAGCCGGCCGCGGCGCGTGCTCGATCTCGGGACGGGTTCGGGGATCCTCGCCATGGCCGCGGCGAAGCGGCTGCGGCGGGGCGTGCTGGCGACCGACATCGAGCCCTGGAGCGTGCGGGTCGCGCAGCAGAATGCGGCGATGAACGGCGTGGGGCGGCTGGTCCGCGCGGCGCTGGCCGATGGCTGGACGTCGCGCCGGGTCCGCGCGGGGCGGCTCTACGACCTCGTCTTCGCGAACATCCTCGCCCGGCCGCTCTGCGCCATGGCGAAGCATCTCGCGGCGGGGCTCGCGCCGGGCGGGGTGGCGATCCTGGCGGGGCTGCTCGGCACCCAGGCGCGGATGGTGCTGGCGGCGCATCGCCGGCGCGGGTTGGTGCTGGAGCGTGCCTTGCCGGTCGGGGCGTGGACGACGCTCGTCATCCGCAGGCGGGGATAAGAAGGGGGCCGGCGCCTGGTCGGCACCGGCCCCCTGCGTCCGCGGGACTGGGGGGAGGGACCCCGCGGAGTGACCGGTCAGGCCGCCTTGGAGCGGGTGGCGTAGAGCGCGTCGTTCGCCGCCACCGGCTGGGCGGGGGCGGGCAGGCGGAAGTCGGGCTCGAAGACGCGGGTGATCTGGCCGCGCGTCAGGCCGATATCGGCCAGGTCGCGGTCGCTCATCTGCCGCAGGCTCTCATAGGTGTCGTGGCGCTTCGGCCAGGTGAGGAGCGCCGTGACGAAGCGGCCGACCGCCCTGGCGCCGCGAACCAGCATGGCCGCGAGCGCGGCGTCGCGGGCGGCGATCGCCTGGGCGCGGATCATCTCGACGTCGCGGGTGCCGGGCGTGGAGGGCAGGGCGAGGAACAGCCCGATCTGTTCCTGGGTGTCACGGGGGTTCATGATGCTCTCTGTCGCGTCGCCTGCCGTGCCGGCCCCCATGGCCGGGCTGCGGCGGCGTTCGCAGGTGCAACATAGGGGCGCGGCGGCCACAGGTGATGCGCCGAGGCCACGGTGGAGCCATGCGTCTGACGCATGAAATACGTGAAACCTATGTGTCGGAGTTAAGGCTGCGGTGACACAATCCCTGGCGGCCCTCCGGGGCGAGATCGCCCGGCTCGGGCTGGATGGCGTGCTGGTGCCGCGCGGCGATGCCTTCCTCGGCGAATATGTGCCGCCCTCGGCGGAGCGGCTGGCCTGGGTCTCGGGGTTCACCGGCAGCGCGGGCCTCGCGCTCGTCACGGCGGCGCGCGCGATCCTGTTCGTGGACGGGCGCTACACCACCCAGGCGCAGCGCGAATGCGACCCGGCCTGCTGGGAGTTCCGCCACCTGGTCGAGCAGCCGCCCGCCGCGGTGCTCAAGGCCGAGTTCCCGGGGGCGCGCATCGGCTACGACCCCTGGCTGCATGGGGAGGCGGCGGTGGAGCGGCTCGCGGCCTCCGGCGCCGAGCTCGTGCCGCTCGAGGCCAATCCGGTGGATGCGGTCTGGGCCGGCCGGCCCGCGCCGCCCGATGCGCCGGCGGAGGCGCATCCGCTGGCCTTCGCCGGGCTCGACGGTGCCACGAAGCGCGAGGCGGCCGCGGCCCTGCTGCGGGAGGCGGGGGATGCCGCCTGCGTGCTCGCGGATCCGCATTCCGTCGCCTGGCTGCTGAACCTCCGCGGGCGCGATCTCGCGCATACGCCGCTGGTGCTGGCGCAGGCGATCCTGGCTGCGGATGGCGGGGTGACGCTGTTCCTCGACCCCGCGCGGGCGGATGCGGCGGTGCGGGCGCATCTCGGCAACGGGGTGGCGCTGCGGCCGCCGGCGGAGCTCGGCGCGGCGCTCGATGGGCTCGCGGGGCGGCGGGTGCGGCTGGATGCGGACATCACCCCGGCCTGGATCGCGCGGCGGCTGCGCGCGGCGGGTGCCGAGGTCGCCGCCGGGGAGGACCCCTGCAAGCTGCCGCGCGCCTGCAAGAACCCGGTCGAGCAGGCCGGCGCGCGGGCAGCGCAGGGGCGGGACGCGGTGGCGCTGGCGCGGTTCCTCGCCTGGTTCGCCGCCGCCCCGCGCGCTGGGCTGACGGAGATGGGGGCGGCAGCGAAGCTGCTCGCGCTGCGCGGCGAGGGCCGGCATTTCGTCGCCGAGAGCTTCCCGGCCATCGCCGGCGCGGGGGAGCATGGCGCCATCGTGCATTACCGCGCGACGTCCGCGACGGACCGCGCGATCCGGCCGGACGAGGTGTTCCTGCTCGATTCCGGGGCGCAGTACCGCGACGGCACCACGGATGTGACGCGCACGGTCTGGACCGGGCCGGGCGTGCCGCCGGCGGAGCTCCGCGCCCGCTACACGCGGGTCCTGCAGGGCCACCTGGCGCTGGCCGCGACGCGCTTCCCGGAAGGGGTGGCGGGGCCGCATCTCGACGCAATCGCGCGGCGGGCGCTGTGGGCGGCGGGGCTCGACTACGACCACGGCACGGGCCACGGGATCGGGAGTTTCCTCAGCGTGCATGAGGGCCCGGCCGGGATCAGCCGCGCGGCGAAGCCGGTCGCGCTCAGGGCTGGGATGATCCTGTCGGACGAGCCCGGCTTCTACGCCGAGGGCGCCTACGGCATCCGCATCGAGAACCTGCTGCTGGTGCAGCCCGCCGAGGAGCAGCCCGGCCAGCGGAAACCCTTCCTGCGCTTCGAGGTGCTGACGCTGGCGCCCTATGACCGCGCGCTGATCGAGGCGGCGATGCTGACGCCGGCCGAGCGCGCGCAGGTGGATGCCTATCACGCGCGGGTGTTGGCGGAGGTGGGGCCGGGGGTGGATGCCGCGACGCGGGGGTGGCTGGAGGCGGCCTGCGCGCCGCTGTGAGGGGCTGATCCGGGCGCGGTGCACTTCAGCGGTCTCGCGCGGCAATGTGACCGGTGGGATCGAGCTTTTCGTTGGCTTGTCCCCGACCCGCCGGTTCAGCCTGCCCTCGAAACATCTCGCGACGGAAGGCTGGCGACCGTGGAAGCGACGAAGCGCGCCTTCAAGGGCATGGGGAATTTCGCCAGCGGGATGAATGGCGGCATCTGCGTCGCAGACCGCAGCGGCAATGTCTATTCCTACGAGGCAACGGCAGAGTCGCATTATGTTGGCTCAGGCCCGCACATTGAATGGGAGCTGTTTGCCGCCATCATGCTCAAGCATTTCGATGCCGATCTCAAGAAGATCCCCAACAACTCCACCGTCGTCTGGTGCTGTGAATGGAGCCCGTGCGCGCTTTGCGGGCGCGACAAGCAGGGCAACACGCATGGCATCGACGCGATCGTGAGGTCGGTCAACAACGCGACCGACCGCAATGTCCGGTTCAAGTTCCGCTTCATGGCGTACTACAAGAAGCCCAATGCGCCGCACAATCCGAAGTCGCCGAGTGATTTCCGCTTTGCCGACCAGGCCGCGGCGGACCTGCGATACGGCCAATTGGTCTCGTCCTTCGGCACGGTCCAGACCATCGGCAAGAGCGGCCCGAAGCAACGCCCCATGCTCTCCATCGCGCCGCTCGGCGACACGACGGCGGCGAGCCTGCGCGAGCTGTTGAGGGAGGAAGCGGCCGCGGAGGAGGATGCGGCCTTCGCGTCCTTCTTGGAGCAGATCGAGGCCGATGGCACTCTGGCCAAGCTGGATGAGGAAGCGGCGAAGCGGTTCAAGAGCAAGTGACGAGGATCACCCCACCTCCACCTCCAGCCACCCCCGCGCATCCAGCCGCGCCGTATCCCCCTCCAGCAGCAGCACCGTCGTCGTGTCGCTCTCCACGATCGCGGGGCCGGTCACGCGCTGATCCGGCGCCAGGTGCGCGAAGCTCCAGACGGGCAGGTCGCGGGCGGCGCCGCCGATCGTGGCTCGGCGCAGGCCGATGGGTTCGGCCGGGGGGCGGGGCGGGATTTCGGGGGCGGCGCGGAAGGGCAGCCGGCCCACGGCGGCGACGCGTGCGGTCACCAGCACCACCTCCTCGGCGCGGAGCGCGTAGGTGAACAGCGCCTCGTGCCGCTGATGGAAGGCTTCGGCCAGGCGGGCGGGGAGGCCCTCGGGCGCCCATTCCACGCCATCGAGCGGGACCGCGACCTCGAAGACCTGCTCGCCATAGCGCATGTCGGCGCTGCGGCGCAGCGCGGGCGCGCCGGGGAGCCAGGCGGCGAGGCGGGCGCGCGCCTCGGATTCCAGCGTGGCGAAAAGCGCGCGGAGATCGGCCTCCACGGGCAGGCCCACCGCATCGGCGAGGCTGCGGGAGACCTCGTAGCGCAGGTCGGTCTGCAGCATGCCCCAGGCGGAGAGGCCGGCGGCCAGAAGGGGCACGGCGACGCGGCGCATCCCGAGGTCGCGGGCGACGGCGCTGGCGTGCAGGCCGGCGGCGCCGCCGAAGGCGAGCAGGGTGAAGCCGCGGGGGTCCACGCCGCGGCGGACGGTGGCCACCCGGATGCCCTCGGCCATGGCGACGTTCGCGAGCTGGTGGATGCCGGCCGCGCAGGCCATCGGATCGAGGCCGAGCCGGTCCGCGAGCCGGGCCACGGCGGCCCGGGCGGCGGCGAGATCGAGCCGGCGCGCGCCGCCGAGGAAGCGATCCGGGTCGAGATAGCCGAGCAGGAGGTTGGCATCCGTCACCGCCGGCTCGGTGCCGCCCGCGCCATAGCAGGCGGGGCCGGGGACGGCGCCGGCGCTGCGCGGGCCGACGCGGAGCATCCCGCCGCTGTCCACATAGGCGAGCGAGCCGCCGCCGGCGCCGAGCGTGACGATGTCGAGCGATTCCAGCGCGATCCGCTCGCCGCCCACCACCCGGCCGCGGCCGAGCGCGGCCTCGCCGCCGGCCACCAGCGCCACATCGGTGGAGGTGCCGCCGACATCGAAGGTGACGAGATCCTGGCCGAGCCCGGCGCGGGCCAGCGCCAGCGCCGCCGCGACGCCGCCCGCGGGGCCGGAGAGCGCGGTGCCGGCGGCCAGGCGCTGCGCTTCCTCGACCGGGGCGACGCCGCCATGGCTCAGGATGACGAAGAGCGGCGCGTGGAAGCCGGCCGCGACGAGCCGCTGCTGGAGGCGGCCGAGATAACGCCCGACGATAGGGCCGACGGCGGCGTTCACGCAGGTGGTGGAGAAGCGCTCGAACTCCTTGATCTGCGGCAGCACGTCGGAGGAAAGGGTGACATAGGCATCCGGCAGCTCGGCACGGATGGCGGCGGCGGCGTCCTGCTCGTGCCGGGGATCGCGCCAGGCATGCAGCAGGCAGATCGCGACGGCCTCGACCTGGCCGGCCCGCAGCGTGGCGATGGCCTCGGCGAGCGAGGCGGGATCGAGCGGCGTCTCGACGCGGCCATCGGCGCGCAGGCGTTCGCGCAGCGGCAGGCGGAGGCGGCGCGGGACGAGGGGCGGCGGCGGCGGCAGGCGGAGATCGTAGCGCGCGGGCTTGAGGCCCTCGCGCATCTCGATCACGTCGCGATGGCCTTCGGTGGTGAGCAGCGCGACGCGGGCGAGCTTGCGTTCCAGCAGCGCGTTGGTGGCGACGGTGGTGCCGTGGACCAGGCGCTCCGTCACGTCGAGGAGCTCGCGCAGGGTGATGTGGAGCTGGCCGGCCAGCGTGCGGAGGCCGTCGAGCACGCCCTCGGACTGGTCGTGCGGGGTGGTGGCGGCCTTGGCGAGCACCGTCTCGCCATCGGCGCCGATGCAGACGACATCGGTGAAGGTGCCGCCGACATCCACGCCGATCCGGTAGGGGCCCATCATGGCGTGGCATCCCTCCCCCCTTGCGGGGGAGGGTTGGGGTGGGGGGCAATCCGATGCGGCGGCTCGGTGGCGGCGGCCCCCCCACCCCGACCCTCCCCCGCGAGGGGGGAGGGAGAAAGGAGCCCCTCGGCGCGGTCGGCCGCGATGGCGGCGGGGTCGCGCTTCGCGGGGTCGCCCCAGCCGCCGCCGCCGGCGGAGCGGACGAACAGCACGTCGCCGGGGGCGAGCGCGATCCCGGTCTCCTTGGTGCGGAGGTCGCGTTCGGTGCCGTCGGGGTGGCGGAGCGTGTAGCGGTGCGGCGGGCTGTCCTCGCCGCCGAGGATGCCGGCCGAGCCGTGGCGGGCGCCGTCGCCGGCGGTGTTCGCGCGGGCCTCGCCTGCGGTCTCGATGACGAGTTCGAGCTCGGCGCCGAAGCCGCCGCGGTGCTGCCCGGCGCCGGCGGAGCCGGGGCGGAACTCGTGGCGGCGGAAGAAGAGGGGGAAGCGGGCCTCCGCCATCTCGACGCTGCCGAATTTCAGCCCGCCGGCGGAATGCCATTCGCCGACGCTGGACCAGCCATCGCCCTTCGCATGGCCGCCGCCGCCGGGGCGGGCGTGGAACAGGTGCCAGACGAAGTTGCGCGCGCGGCGCGGGTCGCGGCCCTGGATCGCGACGCGGAAGCGCCGCCCCCAGCCGCCCATCGCGCGGTCGGGGCAGGCGGGGGCGAGCGCCTTGACGATCGCCTCCACGATCTCGTTCGAGCAGTGGCTGGTGCAGAGCGTGACGGCCGCGCCCTCCCGCGGGCGGACGATGCTGCCTTCGGGCGCGATGACGGTGAGCGGGCGGAAGGCGCCGTCGTTCTTCGCCACCTCGGGATCGAGCAGGTAGGCGAGCGCCATGCGCGCGGCGCTCATGGTGTTCGGCCAGGAGGAGTTGACGAAGCCCTTCACCTGCGGGGCGCTCTCGGACAGGTCCACGGTGATCGCGCCGCTCTGCTTGGTGACGCGGGCGCGGATCGGGATGTCGGTGGCGTCGTGGCCATCGTCGTCGAGCGTCGCCTCGCCGTGGTACTCGCCGTCCTGCCAGGTGGCGATGATGCGCCGCGCATGGCCTTCGGCGAGGTCGAGGATCGCGTCCGAGGCGGCGGAGAGCTTCGCTGCGCCGTGCTCGGCCAGCAGCGCGGCGATGCGCTTCGCGCCGAGCCGCGCCGCGCCCCACATCGCCATCAGGTCGCCGCGGAAATCGCGCGCGATGCGGGTGTTGAGCGCGAGCATGGCGACGAGGTCCTCGCGCAGCGTGTCGTGCTCGCCGAGGCGAATGGGGGGGATGCGGATGCCTTCCTGCCAGATCTCGAAGGCGGCGGGGTTGTAGGCGCCGTGGGTGGCGCCGCCGATGTCGGACTGGTGGGCGCGGACGACCGTGAGGAAGCGCAACGCGCCGTCCCCGAACACCGGGAGGACGAAGGTCAGGTCGGGAAGATGGCTGCCGCCATGCCAGGGGTCGTTCAGCAGGTAGGACTCGCCGGGCCGGATCGCCGCGCCGAAATGGTCCAGCACGGCCTGCGCGGCGAAGGGCATGGCGCCGACATGGACCGGGATGTGGTCGGCCTGCGCGACGAGGCGGGCCTCGGCATCGCAGATCGCGATGGAGAAGTCGCGCGAGGAGTTCAGGATCTGCGAGGTCGCGGTCTGCAGCAGCGCCTCGCCCATTTCCTCCACGATCGCGCGGAAGCGGTTTTCCAGGACGGCGAGGGTCACGGGGTCGAGCTGCATGGCCGAACGGTCGGGCGATGGGGGCGCGAGCGCAAGGGTACCTCGGCGGGGTTGCTTCTCCCTCCCCCGCCATGCGGGGGAGGGTCGGGGTGGGGGTGCGAGGATCAGGGCGCGCTTGCCATCCGCACCCCCACCCCAGCCCTCCCCCGCATTGCGGGGGAGGGAGCGGAGCGCGTTGCGGGGGAGGGAGTGGAGCGCATTGCGGGGGAGGGAGGGGCTTCGCATGCTGGTCGGATGACGCCGCCGACCCTCTCCGCCCTTCTCGAAGCCACCGCCGCGCGCTGCCCCGGCGCGCCGGCCCTGCCGGGGCTCACCTGGGCGGAGGCGGCTGCGCGGGTGCGGCGGATCGCGGGGGGGCTCGCGGCGCAGGGGATCGGGCCCTGGGACCGGGTCGCGCTGTTCCTGCCGAACCGGGCGGGCTTCCTGCTGCTGCTGCTGGCGCTCGCACGCCGCGGCGCCTGCGCGGTGCTGCTCAACACGCGCTTCCGCGAGGCCGAGCTCGGGCCGTTGCTGGCGCGCGCCGAGCCCGTCGCCATTGCCGTCGCGCGGGATTTCGCGCCGGTGGATGCGGCGGCGATCCTGGGCGCGCTGCCGCGCGGCGCGCTGCGCTTCGCGATCGGGGTGGATGCGGCGGGGCCGGGCGCGATCGCCGGGCTGCCGGTGGTGCCGCTCGAGGCGCTGGAGGGCGCGGAGGCCGCCGATGCAGGGCGGCCCGAGTCGGAGGCGCTGACCTTCACCACCTCCGGCACCACGGCGGGGCCGAAGCTCGTGCTGCACCGGCAGCATTCCCTCGCATGTCATGCGCGGGACGTGGCGGCGCGGATCGGCACCGAGGCGCCCGGCGCGGCGGCGCTGGCGGCGGTGCCGCTCTGCGGGACCTTCGGGCTGACGCTCGCGCTCGCGGCGCTGGCGGGCGGGGCGGCGATCCATCCGATGGAGCGCTTCGAGGCGGCGGCGGCCGATGCGCTGATCCGCGCGGCGGGGATCACCCACCTGGTCGGCGGCGACGACCTGCTGCTCGCGCTGGCGGAGGTGGCGCCTGCGCCCCATGCCCCCTTCGTCTTCACCGGCTTCGCCAATTTCCACGGCAAGGCGGAGCGGGTGATGGCGGAATCGGCCCGCCTCAACCTCGCCGCGCGCGGTGTCTATGGCAGTTCGGAGGCGCAGGCGCTGTTTGCGCTCCAGGACCCGGCCGGGCCGCAGGCCGCGACCGGCGGCGGGATCCCGGCGAGCCCCGAGGCGGCCTTCCGCGTGGACGAGGCCGGCGCGCTGTTCCTGCGTGGCCCCTCGCTGTTCGACCGCTACCTGGGCGACGCGGCGGCCACCGCGCGCGCCTGGGAGGATGGCTGGTTCCGCTCCGGCGACCTCGCCGCGGCGCATGCGGACGGGCGGGGCTTCGATTTCGCGACGCGCGCGGGCGACGTGCTGCGCCTCGGCGGCTTCCTGGTGGCGCCGGAGGAGATCGAGGCCTTTCTGCTGGCGCAGCCTGGCATCCGCGCGGCGCAGGTGGTGGAGCAGGGGGGCAGGGCGATCGCCTTCGTGATTCCGGGCGAGGGGTATGACGAATCGGCACTGCTGGCGGCCTGTGCGGCGCGGCTCGCGCGGTTCAAGGTGCCGGCCAGGATCATGACGCTGACCGAGTTCCCCACCACCGACGGACCGAACGGGCGCAAGGTGCAGCGTGCCCGGCTGCGCGAGATGGCGGCGGCGTGACGGCGAAGGATCCCAGGATCGTCGCGGCGATCGTCGCCAGCGCGCTGTTCATGCAGAACCTCGATTCGAGCGTGGTCGCGACGGCGCTGCCGGCGATGTCGCGCGACCTCGGGGTGGATGCGGTGCATCTCTCGGTCGCCATCACCTCCTATCTCGTGGCGCTCTGCGTGTTCATCCCCGTCTCGGGCTGGGTGGCGGACCGGTTCGGGGCGCGGCGGGTCTTCATGGCGGCGATCCTGGTCTTCACCATCGCCTCGGTCTTCGTCGGCCTCGCGCAGGGGCTGCCCTCGCTGGTCGCGGCGCGCATCTTGCAGGGGATCGGCGGGGCGATGATGGTCCCGGTCGGGCGGCTTCTGCTGCTGCGGCGCGTCAGCAAGGAGGACCTCATCACCGCGATGACCTGGCTCACCATGCCGGCGCTGCTCGGGCCGGTGATGGGGCCGCCGGTGGGGGGCATCCTGACCGACGCGATCTCCTGGCGGGCGGTGTTCTGGATCAACATCCCGGTCGGCGTGATCGGCCTCGTGCTGGTCTGGCGCTTCATCCCGGAGGTGGAGCGGCAGGACCCCGGGCCGCTCGACGGGCGCGGGCTGCTGCTCTGGGGGCTGGCGCTCACCGGGCTGATGGCGGGGCTGGAATCGGTCGGGCGGCCGATCGCGCCGGCCTGGTTCGCCGTCGGCGCGCTGGCGCTCGGCACGGTCTTCACCGTGATGGCGATCCGCCATTCGCGCCGCGTCGCCCGGCCCGCGGTCGATCTCTCGCTGCTCACGCTGCCGAGCTACCGGGCGAGCCTCTCCGGCGGCTCGATCTTCCGGGTCGGCGCGGCCGCGCTGCCCTTCCTGCTGCCGCTCAAGCTCCAGATCGTGTTCGGGCTTTCGGCCAGCGCGAGCGGGCTCATCACCTTCGCCACCGCGCTCGGCGCCTTCGGGATGAAGCCGCTGGTGCGGCCGACGGTGAAGCGCTTCGGCTTCCGCACGGTGCTCGCGGTGAACGGGGTGCTGGCGGCGGTGGGGGTGGCGGTCTGCGCGCTGTTCACGCCGGCCTGGCCGCTGGCGGCGATCTTCGTGGTGCTCGCGATCGGCGGCGTCACGCGCTCGCTGCAATTCACCGCGCTCGCGACGCTCGCCTATGCCGATGTGCCGAAGGAGAAGCTGGCGCCGGCCACCGCCATGTCGGGCACGCAGCAGCAACTGGGCCAGGCGCTCGGCGTGGTGCTGGGCTCGCTGGCGCTGGAGGCGGCGCTGTTCGGCACCGGGGCGGCGACGCCGGGCGGGGGCGAATTCGCCATCGCCTTCGTGATCTCGGGCGCGGTGGTGCTGGCTTCGGTGCCCTTCCTGCTGGCGATGCCGCGCGATGCGGGCGCGGATGTGTCGGGGCATCGTCACTAACGGCGCGGCGAATTGCATGCCATGCTGCGGCGTCATGGGAGGTCCCGCCATGCGCCGCCTGCTATCGCTGCTCGTTGCCCTGCTGCTGCTCGCCGCCCCCGCCGCGGCCTTCGAGATACCGGGCCTCGACCGCGATTCGAGCCGCTACGAGCAGGAGCTGACGCGGCGACACCCGGCGGGCGGCACGCCGCAGCTGCGCCAGGCGGCCGAGCAGCGCGCCCGCGCGGCGATGCAGCGCAACGACTGGGCCGCGGCCGCGCAGGCCTGGGAGGACCGCGTCGCCGCGGGCCAGGCGACCGCCGACCACTGGATGGCGCTGGCCGATGTGCAGCTCCGCCGCACGCCGCCCGAGGCGATGCGCGCGCTCCAGGCGGCGTGGCGGGCCTTCATGCTGGTGCCCGGCGGCGCGCCGGAGATCCCCTCGCTGGCGATGATGGCGGAGGCGCTCAGGCGGATGGACCAGCCGGTCTGGCAGATCCGCGCGCTGGAGGCGGTGCTGGAACGCGCGCCCGACGATGCGCGGCATCGCCAGGCGCTGACCGCCGCGCGGCAGGCCGCCGGCATCCTGCTGCGCCAGGTGCGCCCCGAGCCCGATGCCGAGCCGGCGCGCGCCTGCCTCGCCTTCACCACCGCGCCGTCGCGCCGCACCGACTGGCAGCCGGGCGACTGGATCCGGGCCGAGCCGCCGATCCCGGGCCTCGCGGTGACGAGGGAGGGCGACCAGATCTGCGTCGCGGGCCTGCCCTGGGGCCGCACCACGCGGCTGATCCTGCGCGCCGGCATGCCGGGCGAGGAGGGGCTCCGCGTCGCGCGCGACACGCCGATCAATGTCGCGATGCCGAACCGGCTGCCGCGCATCATCTTCGACAACCGCGCCTTCCTGCTGCCGCGCGGGCAGGCGCCGCAACTGACCGTCGCGACCGTCAACGTGACGGAGATGGTCATCAGCCTCGCGCGGGTGACGGAGCGGAACCTGGTCGCGCTCACGCGCGACTGGCGGCCGGGCGAGGAGCTGGAGAGCTGGATCGGCCGCCAGGCCGGCGCCGATTTCGGCCAGGTGGTCTGGGAAGGCCGCGCCGCGCTGCCCGCGAGCGAGCCGAACCGGCTTGCGCGCCATGCGCTGCCGATCCCGGCGCCGCTGCTGACGGCGGGGCCGGGGATGTATGTGCTGATGGCCCGACCCGGCGATGGCGCACGCGGGCGCGGCATGGCGGAATCGGCGGTCGCGATCCTCGCGACCGATCTCGGCGTCACGGCGTGGCGCGGCAGCGGCGGGCTGGCGGCGCAGGTGCGCGGCTTCTCGGATGCGCGGCCGCGCGCCGGCGCGCGCGTTGCGCTGCTCTCGCGCAGCAACGACATCCTGGCCGAAGGCGTGACGGGCGCGGACGGGCTCGCCACCTTCGGCGCGGCGCTGCTGCGCGGCGAGGGGCCGCGCGCGCCGGCGGCGATCCATGCCTTCCTCGGCGACGACTTCGTCTCGCTCGACCTCGAAAGCGCGGCCTTCGACCTTTCGGACCGCGGCGCGGCGGGGCGGCCGCATCCGGGGCCGCTCGATGCCTTCGTCTGGCTCGACCGCGGTATCTACCGCCCCGGCGAGACGGTGCAGGTGGGCGCGCTGCTGCGCGATGCCGGCGGCCAGCCGGCGGACCTGCCGGCGCGGCTGCGGGTGCGCCGCCCGAACGGGCAGATCGCCTTCGAGAGCGTGCCGGATCGCGCGGGCGGGGCCGCCTTCGCGGTGCCGGTGCGGCTGTCGCCCGGCGCGCCGGCGGGCGCCTGGACGGTGGAGGTGCTGGCCGACCCGGCCGCGCCGCCGATCGGCACGGCGAGCTTCCGGGTGGACGCCTTCGTGCCGGAACGGCTGGAGGTGGTGGCAGGGCCGCTGCCGCCGGCGCTGGTGCCGGGCACGCCGCTCGAGATTCCCGTCAACGCGCGCTTCCTCTACGGCGCGCCGGGGGCGGGGCTGACGGGGACGGCCGAGCTCCGTCTCGCGCATGATCCCGAGCCCTTCGAGGCCTGGCGCGGCTGGCGCTTCGGACTGGCCGACGAGCAGTTCACGCCCGACCTGCAGAGCTTCGAGATCGCCGAGACCGACGCGCAGGGGCGCGGCGTGCTCACGCTGAACCTCGCCGCCGCGCCGGACACGACGCGGCCGGTGAAGGCCGAGGTGGCGGTGCTGCTGGAGGAGCCGGGCGGGCGCGCCTCCGGCACGCGCTTCACGCTGCCGGTGCGCGCGCGCGGCCCGCTGCTCGCGATCCGCCCCGGCTTCGCGGGCGATGCGGTGGACGCCAATGCGGAAGCCGCCTTCGAGGTCGCCGCCGTCAGCCCGGACGGCAATGCCATCCCCGCGACGCTGCGCCTGCGCCTGGTGCGGGAGCGGCCGGACTGGCGGATCGTCGTGCGCGAGCGGATCGCCCGCTACGAGACGGTCTGGCGCGACGAGCCGGTGGACAGCGTGGAGCTTCGCGTCGCGGCGGGGCAGCCGGGGCGCTTCGCCCGCCGCCTGCCCTTCGGCCGCTACCGGATCGAGGTGACGGATGGCGGGCTCGGCATCGCCTCCTACCGCTTCCGCTCCGGCTGGGCGGGGGCGGAGGCGCCGGAGGTGCCGGACCGCGTGGACCTCGCGACCGATCGCCGCGTCTACAACCCGGGCGAGGTCGCGCGGGTGCGGATCGCCCCGCCCTTCGCCGGCCGCGCGAGCGTCGCGGTGCTGACCGACCGGCTGCTCGCGATCCGCGAGGTCGAGGTGCCGGAGGCGGGCGCCGAGGTGGAGATTCCCGTGGACGCCGCCTGGGGGCCGGGGGCGCATGTCGCCGTCACGGTGTTCCGCGCGGGGCAGTCGCCGGCCGGGCGGCCGGGGCGCGCGCTCGGGCTGGCCTGGATCGGGCTCGATCCGGGCTCGCGCACGCTGGGGGTCGCGATCGAGACGCCCGATCTCGTGCGGCCGCGGCAGCGGATCGAGGTGCCGGTGCGCATCGCCGGCGGCGGGGCCGCGCATCTGACGCTGGCCGCGGTGGATGAGGGCATCCTCCGTATCACGCGCTTCCGCTCGCCCGATCCGGTGGCGCATTACCTGGCGCGGCGGCGGCTCGGCGCGGATATCCGCGACGACTACGGGCGGCTGATCGCCGCGGCCGAGGGCGAGGCGGCGGTGCTGCGGCAGGGCGGCGACGACCTGGAAGCGGGCGCGATGATCGAGATACCGCAGCGGCTCGTCGCGCTGTTCAGCGGCGTGGTGCAGGCCGGGCCGGACGGCGTGGCGCGCATCCCGCTCGACCTGCCGGATTTCGCCGGCGAGCTGCGGCTGATGGCGGTGGCCTGGGACGGCGCGCGGATCGGCGCGGCGTCGAAGCCGATGACGGTGCGCGAGGCGGTGGTGGCCGAGGCGCTGCTGCCGCGCTTCCTCGCCCCGGGCGACGAGGCGCGGCTGCCGCTGCTGCTGCACAACATCGAATTGCCGGCGGGCGAGATCGTGGCGCGGCTTTCGGCCAGCGGCGCGGTGGAGATCGCGGGTGCGACGGAACTGCGCCAGACGCTCGCGACCGGCGCGCGCGCGCAGCCTGCGACGGTGCTGCGCGCGACGGTGGCGGGCGATGGCGTGATCCGGCTGGCCGTCACCGGGCCGGGCGGGTTCACGACCGAGCGCGAGGCGCGGATCACCGTGCGCTCCTCGCGCGCGCCGGTGACGGAGGTCGCCTTCCGCACCCTGGCGCCGGGCGAGACGGCGCCGGTGCCGCTGCCCGCGGACCGCTTCATCCCCGGCACCTGGGCGGCGCGCGTCACCTGGGGCGCGCCGGTGCGCTACGACCCGGCGGCGATGCTCGCCGCGCTCAAGCGCTTCCCGCTCGATTGCCTGGAGCAGGCGTCCTCCCGCCTGCTGGCGCTGACCTACGCGCCGCAGAACGCGGACCTCGCGGCGGAGGATGCGGCCGCGCTCGGGCAGGCGCTGAACTCCGTGCTGGACCGCCAGCGCTTCGATGGCCGCTTCGGCTTCTGGAGCGCGGAAGGCAGCGTGCAGGACTGGGCGAGCCTCTACGCGACCGAGGCGCTGCTGCGCGCGCGCGCGGCCGGCGCGACCGTGCCGCAGGCCGTGCTGGAGGAGGCGCTGCGCCAGGTGGACGAGGCGCTTGAGCGGGACGCGAACCGGCCGGAGGACCGCGCGGTGATGGCCTATCGGGTGCATGTGCTGGCACTCGCGGGCCGCAACCGGCTGGGCGCGGCGCGGCGGCTGGCGGAGCAGGTGGAGCAGCTGCCGACGCCGCTGGCGCGCGCGCAGCTCGCCAGCGCCTTCGCGCGTGCCGGCGACCGTGCAAGGGCCGAGCAGATCTTCGCCGCGGCGCTCGCCACGACGCAGCGGAATTTCTGGTGGTTCGACTTCGGCAGTCCGGAGCGCGACCTGCTCGCGATCGCGGTGCTGCTGAAGGAAAGCGGGGTCGCGCAGGACCAGTTGCCCGCGCTGCTCGGCCGCCTGCCCGGCGCGAACTTCACGCCGGCCATGGCGAACACCCAGGAACAGGCCTGGGCGGTCGCGGCCGCGAGCGTGCTCGGCCGCGACGGGCGGCCGGCGCGGATCGCCTTCAACGGCGCCGACCTGCCGGTGGCCGCCGTGGTCGGCGCGGCGCTGGCGGCGCCGGGCGAGGCGCGCAACCGGGGCGAGGCGCCGGTTGCGCAGGCGGTCTCGATCCTCGGCATCCCGACCTCGCCGCTGCCGGCTGCCGCGCAGGGGCTGCGGGTCGCGCGGCGCTTCCTCGCGCTCGACGGCTCGGCGCTCAACCTCGACACGCTGCGCGCGGGGACGGAGTTCGTGCTGCTGCTGGAACTGCGCGCGACGACGAACGAACGGCACCAGGCGATGCTGTTCCAGGGGCTGCCGGCGGGGTGGGAGATCACCAGCCGCCTGCCGGCCGGCGATGTGCAGGGCATGGCCTGGCTCGGCACGCTGACGGAAGCCGATGCCCAGCCCGCGCGCGACGACCGCTTCGCCGCGGCGGTGACGCTGACCGAGCAGGCGCAGCTCGCGCGGCTGGCGGTGCGGGTGCGGGCGGTGACGCCGGGGCGCTTCGAGCTGCCGGGGATGGAGGCGCAGGACATGTACCGCCCCGGCATCTTCGCGCGGCAGAATGCCGGGCGGATCGCCGTGCTCGGGCCGGATGACGCGGTGCCGGCGCCGCCGGCGCCGCCGCCGCAGCGGCCCGGCGCGGCGCCGAACCAGTCGCCGAACCAGACGCCGCGGCGGTAGGCGGGCAGGGTGCGGCTGCGGCCCCCCCACCCCGGCCCTCCCCCGCGAGGGGGGAGGGAGCCGGCATCTTCCCTCCCCGCTCGCGGGGGAGGGCTGGGGTGGGGGGGGGGTCTTGCGATCGTCGCCGTCGCCCTCGTCCTCGCGCTCGTCGCCCTCGACCGGATCTTCCCGCCCGATCTCGCCCGCGCGCAGGTCACGGGCATCGAGGTGCTCGACCGCGAGGCCCGCACCCTCTCTCTGCTGCCCGCGCCGGGTGGCGTGTGGCGGCTGCGGACCGAGGCGCGCGACGTGCCGCCGCATCTGCTGGAGATGCTGGTCGCCGCCGAGGACCGGCGCTTCCGCCACCATCCGGGCGTGGACCCGATCGCGCTTTCGCGCGCGGCCTGGCAATGGGCGCGCGCGGGGCGCGTCGTCTCGGGCGGCTCGACGCTGACGATGCAGGCGGCGCGGCTGCTGGAGCCGCGGCCGCGCACGCTGCGCAGCAAGGCCATCGAGATCTTCCGCGCGCTGCAACTGGAGGCGCGCTTCGGCAAGGACGAGATCCTCGGCATCTGGCTCACCCTCGCGCCGCAGGGCGGCAATCTGGAGGGGCTGGCGGCGGGCTCGCTCGGCTGGTTCGGTCGTGCGCCGGCGACGCTCGATGCGGCGGAAGCGGCGCTGCTGGTCGCGCTGGCCCGCCGGCCGGAGGCGACGCGGCCGGATCGCCATCCGGACGCCGCGCGCCGCGCGCGCGATGCGGTGCTGCTGGCGCGCGCCGCCGGCGCCGGCGCGGTGAATCCGGACGAACGCGCCGCCGCGCTCGCCGCGCCGATCCCCGATCGCCGCACCGCCATGCCGCGCCTCGCGCCGCATCTGGCGCGCGAGTTGGCGCGGGATGCGCCGCCGGGATCGCGGATCGCCACCACGCTCGACCGTGACCTCCAGCGCGCGGCCGAGCGCATCGGCGCGGAGACGCTGCGCGAGCTGCCGGAACGCGCCGCCGTCGCGCTGGTGATCGCGGAGACCGCGACGCGGGAGGTGCGCGCGCTGGTCGGTGGCGCCTTCGGCGCGGAGGCGCGCGCGGGCATGCTGGACCTGACGCGCGCCGCGCGCTCCCCGGGCTCGGCGCTCAAGCCCTTCGTCTATGCGATGGCCTTCGAGCAGGGGATCGCGCGGCCCGAAAGCGTGCTGGCCGACCTGCCGCTGCGCTTCGGGGGCTATGCGCCGGAGAATTTCGACCGTGGCTTCGCCGGGCGCGTCACCGCGGCCGATGCGCTGCGCCGGTCGCTCAACCTGCCGGCGGTGGCGCTGCTGCACGAGGTCGGGCCGATCCGCTTCGCGGCGCTGCTCAAGGCCGCGGGCGCGCCGCCGCGCCTGCCGCCGGCGGCCGAGCCCACGCTGCCGCTGGCGCTCGGCGGGGCGGGGATGACGCTGCGCGGGATGGTCGGGCTCTATGCGACGCTCGGCGATGGCGGGCGCGCCGCGCCGCTGGTGGTGGCGCCGGGCGCGGGCCGCGAGGCGGAGCCGGTGCTCGCGCCCCGCGTCGCGGCGGAGGTGGCGGCGCTGATGGTGCAGGGCTTTCCGGGCGGCGGGCCGGCGGGTGTCGCGTGGAAGACGGGGACGAGCTGGGGCGGGCGCGATGGCTGGGCGCTCGGGCTCGATGCGCGGCACGTCGCGGGCGTCTGGATCGGGCGGCCCGACGGCACGCCGATCCCCGGGCTGACCGGGCGGAGCCACGCCCTGCCGGTGCTGGCGCGGAGCTTCGCGCTGCTGCCCGCCGCGCCGCGGGCGCCGCGCGGCGTGCGGCCGGCGCCCGCGCCCTTCGCCGAGGCGCCGGATCGGCTGCGCCTGCTGTTTCCGATGCTGGGCGCGGTGCTGGCCGAGGGCGGGCCGGTGACGATCCGCGCCGCGGGCGGGCGCCGGCCGCTGACCTTCCTCGTGGACGGCGCGCCGATCGCCGCCGAGCGCGCGCGGCGCGAGACGGGCTGGACGCCGCCGGGGCCGGGCTTCTACCGCATCACCGTGCTGGACGCGGACGGCGCCGCGGCGCGGGCGGAGTTGCGGGTGCGGTGAGGCGCGCCGCGTGCTAGGCTAAGGCCATGCCCGACGATCCGTATCGGCACGACATCGTCACCTGGTCCGAGCAGCAGAGCGACCGTCTGCGTCGCCTGCGGGCGGGCGAGCGCGTGAACGATCTCGACTGGGACAACATCATCGAGGAGATCGAGAGCCTGGGCCGGAGCGAGACCGAGTCCGTCCGATCCCTCCTGGCCCAGGCCGTGCTGCATCTTCTGAAGCTCCGGGCCTGGCCGCATTCCAGCGCGGCGCGCAAGTGGCGCAACGACGCCGCGGATTTCCTCGTGCAGGCACAAGGCATCTATCGGCCTTCGATGGCGCAGCGCCTGGATCTCGGGGAGGTTCTCGAATACGCGCTGCGTCGTTTCGGCGTGCTCGACTATCCGACGCCGGCACAGAGCTTCCCCGCGCCGCGCGCGATTCCGCCCGACGCGGTCGCGCGGCGCGATTTCACCCTCGAGCAGCTCGACGCCGCGCTGTTCCCGCCCGGCTGATCAGCCGCCGCAGGCGGCGAGCGCGGCGCGCATGTGTTCGGGCACCGGCGCGGTGACGCGCAGCTCGGGGGCGAGCGGCAGCGCCAGCTCGCGCGCCAGCAGATGCAGCCGGCCGGCACCGCCGCCATAGAGCGGATCGCCCAGGATCGGCGCGCCGAGTGCCGCGGCATGGACGCGGAGCTGGTGCGTGCGGCCGGTCTCGGGGCGGAACTCCACCCAGGTCAGGCCCGCGCCGCGGCCGAGCACGCGCCAGGCGGTGCGTGCGGGATCGCCGGCCGGGTCCACGCGCATGCGCCAGCCGCGCGCCTTGTCGCTGATCTTGCGCAGCGGGGCCTCGATCACGCCCGCATCGTCGCGCACCTCGCCGCGCAGCACGGCCCAGTAGAGCTTTTCCACCTGCCGCGCGGCGAAGAGCGCATTGAGCCGCGCGAGCATCGGCGCGGTGCGGCCGAGCACCAGGCAGCCGGCGGTATCGGCATCGAGCCGGTGCGCCGGCTGCGGATCGCGCCGCTTGCCCATGCGGAGCGCGGGCAGCCAGGCTTCGAGGCTTTCGCCGCTGCGGGCCGAGACCGGCAGGCCCGCCGGCTTGTCGAGCACCAGCACCTCGGGGCCGAGATGCAACAGCCGCGCGCGGAGCCAGGCGGGTGGCGCATTCTCCGCTTGCCGCGGTGCAGCAAGGGCGGGCAGCCTGGGCCGCATGCCGCGTGAGCCCCGCCCCACCGTCGTCTGCCTCGGCAGCGTCGTCATGGATCACACCTTCCTCGTGGACGAGGTCGTCCAGCCACCCTCCAAGAATCGCGCGCGCGGCTACCGGCTCGGGGCCGGCGGGCTGGCGGCCAATGCCTCCATCGCCGTTGCGCGGCTCAGTGGCAACTGCATCTTCTGGGGCCGGGTCGGCGACGACCTGAACGGCAAGCCGCTGCTCGAGGCGCTGGCCGAGCAGGGGGTGGATGTCTCGCATTGCCGGCTCGCGCCGGGCGGGCGGACGCCGGTCTCGGCGGTGCTCGTGGACCCGCAGGGCGAGCGGAGCACCTTCAGCTACCGTGGCGAGGGATTGGGCACCGAGCCCGACTGGCTGCCGCTGCACCTGATCGAGCAGGCCGGCGCCTTCCTGTGCGATCCGCGCTGGCCGGAAGGTGCCGCGCGCGCGCTGGATCACGCCCGCGCGCATGGCATCCCGACGGTGATCGACGGCGAGAAGACCGAGACGCGGATCCTGGTCGAGCTGATCCCGCGCGTGGACCATGCGGTGTTCTCGGTGCCCGGGCTCGCCAACTACGCGCCGGGGCTCAAGCCGCCGGAGGCGCTGCGCAAGGCGATCGGCGATGGCTGCCTTGTGGCCGCGGTGACGCAGGGCGAGCACGGCACGCTCTGGATGACGCGCGAGGACCCGACGCCGCGGCGCACGCCCGCCTTCCGCGTGCAGGCGACGAACACGACCGGCGCGGGCGACGTGTTCCACGGCGCCTATGCGCTGGCGATCGCGGAAGGGCAGGGGATCGAGGACACGATGCGATTCGCCTCCGCCGCCGGGGCGCTGCGCGCGCGGGACGGGGCGACGCCCTATCGCGACATGGTGGAGGAACTGATGGCGAATCCGCCGGCGCCGCGCTGAGGCGCGGCGCCGGGAATCGGGCCCTCGGCCCTGCGGGCCGGAGGTCGGAACTTCGCGCGCTTGATATCAGTGCCGGCCGGCCAGCACCTCGCCCGAGGGCTGGGCGGTGGTGAAGGTGGCGTCGGCGAAGGCTTCCTCCCAGGTGCCGCTGGTGGAGGCCTTGGAGTATTCGGTCGCGCGGTTCTCGAAGAAGTTGGTGTGCTCCACCGCGTTCAGCATCTCGTCCAGCCAGGGGAGCGGGTTCTTCTCGATCCGGTAGAGCGGCTCGAGGCCGAGCTGCTGGAGGCGGCGGTCGGCGATGAAGCGGATGTACTGCTTGGTCTGCGCGGCATCGAGGCCCTGCACGCCGCCGAGCTCGAAGGCGAGGTCGATGAAGGCGTCCTCATGGTCCACGATGGTGGAGCAGATGAGGTAGAGGTCGCGCTTCAGCTCCTCCGTCCAGATCTCCGGGTTCTCCTGGATGAAGGTGCGGAAGAGACGGATGATGCTGAGGCAGTGCAGCGTCTCGTCGCGGACGGACCAGGAGACGATCTGGCCCATGCCCTTCATCTTGTTGAAGCGCGGGAAGTTCATGAGGATGGCGAAGGAGGCGAAGAGCTGCAGGCCCTCGGTGAAGGCGCCGAAGGCCGCGAGCGTCTTCGCGATCTCCACCTTCGACTCGACCGAGAAGTTCTGCATGTAGTCGTACTTGTCCTTCATCTCCTTGTATTTGAGGAAGGCGGTGTACTCGATCTCGGGCATGCCGATGGTGTCGAGCAGGTGGCTGTAGGCGGCGATGTGGATCGTCTCGGTCGAGGAGAAGGCCGACATCATCATCAGCACTTCGGTCGGTTTGAAGACCTGGCTGTAGTGCTTCATGTAGCAGTTGTTCACCTCGACATCCGCCTGGGTGAAGAAGCGGAAGATCTGGGTGAGCAGGTTGCGCTCGGACGGCGTGAGGTTCTTCTGCCAGTCCTTCACGTCGTCGGCGAGCGGCACTTCCTCCGGCAGCCAGTGGATGCGCTGCTGCTGCAGCCAGGCCTCATAGGCCCAGGGGTAGCGGAAGGGCTTGTAGACCGGGTTGGCGGTCAGCAGGTCGAACCTGATGGGGAGTTCGTCCTGCGCGGCGCGCGGGGCGAGGGGGCGGGGCGTCACGTCGTCGGGCATGGGGGATGCTCTGGGTTGCTGCGGGGCGTGGTCGTGCGAGGGAAAGGGGGGCGCGGAACGGCAACACCCCCACCCCGGCCCTCCCCCGCAGGTGGGGGAGGGAGAAGGAGGTCAGGCGGCGTCCTGGCGGAGCGCCTTGGCGAGATCCTCGGAGATGGAGTCGAGATCGGCGACGAGGCGGCGGACGATCTCGACCGGGCCGCGCGCATCCAGCATCAGGTCGAGCTGGCGCGCGACATGCGCCCGGCGGGCGGCGAGCTTCGCGGCGTCCTCCGCGATCGCGGTGTCGGTCACTGGCATGCGAGGCACTCCTCGTAGTTCGTGCTGTTCGTCGCCGGCGTCATCGGCGGCGGCACCACCAGGTTGAGCGAGGGCTGCTCGTCCTGGTGCTTCGTCATCACGTCGGACTGGCCGACCACCTTCTCGCTGATCGCGTCGGCGCGCTGGATCGAGAGGCTGCGGCAGTAGTAGAGCGACTTCACGCCCTTCTTCCAGGCCATCATGTGGATCTGGTGCAGGTCCCGCTTGTGGATGTCGGCGGGCAGGAAGAGGTTCACCGACTGCGACTGGCAGATGAAGGGCGTGCGGTCGGCCGCATGCTCCACCACCCAGCGCTGGTCGAGTTCGAAGGCGGTCTTGAAGGTGGCCTTCTCCTGCTCGTCGAGGAAATCGAGCTGCTGCACGCTGCCCTTGCGGACGGTGATGGAGGTCCAGGTCGCCTCGTCGTCGCGGCCGTGCTTCGCCAGCACCTTCCGGAGGTAGGGGTTGCGGACGATGTAGGAGCCGCTCAGCGTCTTGTGGTTGTAGACATTCGCGGCGATCGGCTCGATCCCCGGGCTCGCGCCGCCGCAGATGATGGAGATCGACGCGGTCGGCGCGATCGCGATCTTGTGCGAGAAGCGCTCCTGGATGTCGTATTCGGCGGCGTCGGGGCAGGGGCCGCGCTCGGCCGCGAGGTCGCGGCTCGCCTTGTCGGCCTGGTCGCGGATGTGGCGGAACATGCGCTTGTTCCAGCTCTTCGCCACCACGCTCTCGAAGGGGACATTCAGCGACTGGAGGAAGCTGTGGAAGCCCATCACGCCGAGGCCCACGCTGCGCTCGCGCATCGCCGAGTAGCGGGCGCGGGCCATCGAATCGGGCGCGGTGTCGATGAAGTTCTGCAGCACGTTGTCGAGGAAACGCATCACGTCCGGGATGAAGTCCGGGTCCTTGTGCCACTCGAACCAGGTCTCGAGGTTGAGCGAGGAGAGGCAGCAGACGGCCGTGCGCTCCTGCCCGTGCTGGTCGAGGCCGGTCGGCAGCGTGATCTCGGAGCAGAGGTTCGAGGTCTTGACCGTGAGGCCCGCGAGCTTGTGGTGCGCGGGCTGGGCGCGGCTCACATGGTCGGACCAGATGATGTAGGGCTCGCCCGTCTCGATCCGCGCGGTGAGGATGCGGATCCAGATGGCGCGGGCCGAGACCTTGCGGACCAGCGTGCCGTCCTTCGGCGAGACGAGGGCCCATTCCTCATCGGCCTCGACGGCGCGCATAAAGGCATCGGGGATGAGGATGCCGTGATGGAGGTTGAGCGCCTTGCGGTTCGGGTCGCCGCCGGTGGGGCGGCGCATCTCGAGGAATTCCTCGATCTCGGGGTGGTTCACCGGCAGGTAGCAGGCGGCCGAGCCGCGGCGGAGCGAGCCCTGGGAGATCGCGAGGGTGAGCGAGTCCATCACCCGGATGAAGGGGATGACGCCCGAGGTCTTGCCGTTCTTGCCGACCTTCTCGCCGATGCCGCGCAGGTTGCCCCAGTAGCTGCCGATGCCGCCGCCCTTGGCGGCGAGCCAGACATTCTCGTTCCAGAGGCCGACGATGCCCTCCAGGCTGTCGGAGGCCTCGTTCAGGAAGCAGGAGATCGGCAGGCCGCGGGTGGTGCCGCCGTTCGACAGCACGGGCGTGGCCGGCATGAACCAGAGGCGCGAGATGTAGTCATAGATGCGCTGCGCATGCGCCGCGTCGTCGCCATAGGCCGAGGCGACGCGGGCGAAGAGATCCTGATAGGACTCCCCAGGCATCAGGTAGCGGTCGTCGAGCGTCGCCTTGCCGAAATCCGTCAGCAGGGCGTCCCGCGAACGGTCGATGCGAACCTGGCCGTGGCCCTCGAGCTGGACTGCGTCGAACACCGAATCCCCCTCTCCCCCCCCGGTAATGCGGGGTGACTCCCTCATGCGACCCAGACTGCATCCGGCGGGGCCACCGCCACAAGATGTAGTGTTGCCACACTCAGCCGAACACCATCTGGGCCCCGCATGAAGCCGGTTGCAATTTCCGGCGAGCACAACCTCACGCACTGTGTTCCCGTTTCGTACCTTAAGGCAAGGCGAAGTTTCCCATCCACCACATCCGCGCCCGCGGCCGGAAGGGGCGATCGCGCGCCATCCCCGATGTCCTCGCGATCCACAGGGGCGGCGGCGCGGGCCGTCGGGCGAAACCGGATGGAAACCTCGTGTCCCGGGCGCGACACGCGGCCGAAACGTGCCGGGCGCAATCTTCGGCCACACCCGGACCGGAACCCCCGCCCATGCCGATCAGCCGCCGCGCCGCGCTTCGCTTCGTCCCTGGCCTGCTCCTGCTCGCCGCCGCGCCGGCGGCTGCGCAGACCGAGCCGCCGGTGCGGCTGTTCCGCATCCAGCTCAGCCGCGGCGAGGTGACGATCGGGCTGACGCCGGCCGAACTCGCCGCGCTCGGCAGCGGGCCGGAGGTGGAGCGGATCGCGCGCCGCATCGCCGAGGCGGGGCAGCTCACCGCCTGGCGCTACCTGGTCGGCCGGGGGCCCGACGGCGCCACGCGCTTCATGGCGCGCGAGCGCGTCGCGGTGCTGCGGCAGGAGGCGCTGATGGTGGAGCCGTATACCGCGACGCTGCCCGTCGCGCCCCCGCCCGCGCCGTAGCGCCGCGGTTTTCGCCGCCCGCGCAGTGGCGCCGGGGTTTTCGCCGCCCGCGCAGTGGCGCGGGACGCGGCTTCGCGCTTTGATCGGCATCGGAGGAGAAAACCCGATGCCGATATCGCCGCCCAAGCTGGCCCGCCGCGCGACGCTCGCGCTTCCGCTCGCCGCGCTCGCGCGGCCTGCCTTCGCCCAGACCTGGCCGACCCGGCCGATCCGCATCGTCGTGGCCTTCGGCACCGGCGGCGGGACGGACATCACGACGCGGCTGCTCGCGCCGAAGCTCTCCGAGATCCTCGGCGTGCCGGTGGTGGTGGAGAACCGGCCGGGCGCGGGCGGCACGCTCGGCGCCGACCATGTCGCGAAATCGGCGCCGAACGGCGAGACCTTCCTGCTCGCCACCGTCTCCAACATGGCGCTCGCCATCCCGCTCTATGGCGCGCGGCTGCCCTATGACCCGGTGCGCGACCTGGTGGGCATCGCGCCGACCGTCTTCATCCCGATCGGGATGGCCGCCTCCGCGCGGCTCGGCGTGAGCAACGCCGCGGAGTTCATCGCGCTGCTGCGCGCCAATCCGGGCCGCTTCAGCTACGGCAGCGCGGGGGCCGGCACCTCGGGGCACATCGCCTCCTCCGCCTTCCTCTCGCGGATCGGCGCGACGGCGGAGCATGTGCCCTACCGCAATCCGGGCCAGACCTTCCTCGCGCTCCAGCAGGGCGAGATCGCCTTCACCTCCGACATCCCCTCGCTGCTCGCGCCCTTCCACCGGGCCGGGACGGCGCGGCTGATGTTCGTCGCGACCGATGAACGCAGCCCGCATGCGCCCGACGTGCCGACGGCGCGCGAGGTCGGGCTCGGCGACTACAAGGCCTATTCCTGGTACGGCATCTACGCGCCGGCCGGCACGCCGGCCCCGATCGTCGAGCGTTTCGCCGCGGCGATCGACCAGGCGCTCGGCGACACCGCGATCGGGAACCGCTTCAACGAGATGGGCACGCCGGCGATGCGCGGCTGGACGCCGCAGCGCTTCGCCGACTTCCTGCGCAGCGAGATCGCGCTCTGGGTGCCGCTGGTGCAGGCGAGCGGCGCGCGGGCGGATTGACGCGAAGCCGGGGCGGGCGCTGCCCGCCCCGGTCGCGGCTCAGGTGCGCGGACCGAGCGCCTGCAGGCGGTCGTAGTGCTCGCGCGTCCAGCCGGCGCCGGCGGCGGCATCGTTGTGCAGCGGCACGGCCGCGGCGCGGAAGGCGGCGCGGTCGGGGCGGATCACGGTCTTGCCCTGGGACTGGAACCAGCCGGGCAGTTCCTGTTCCGCCGTGCGGATCTCCTGCGTGGCGCGCTCGGCAGCCTGCTTCAGCACGTCCTGGAACACCGCCTTGTCGGCATCGTTGAGCCGCCGCCAGGTGGCGCCGGAGACGATGGTGAGCAGGGTTTCCGTGATGTGCGCGGTCAGCACGATGTGGCTCTGCACCTCGTGGAACTTCTTGGCCTGGATGGTGGGCAGCGGGTTCTCCTGCCCGTCGACCGTGCCCTGCTGGAGCGCGAGATACACTTCCGCGAAGGCGATCGGCGTGGCGTTCGCGCCGACGCTGCGGGCGAACATCAGGTAGAGCGGCGCCTGCGGCACCCGCAGCTTCATCCCCCGCATGTCCTCGGGGCGGTTGATGGCGCGGTTCGCGGTGACGTGGCGTTCGCCGTAATAGGTGATCGCCAGTGCGCGATGGCCGCTCTGGCGGTCGTAGCCGGCCATCAGCTCGCGCAGCAGGTCGCTGTCCCGGTAGGCCGCGTAATGGGCGAAGTCGCGGAACATGTAGGGCGCGTTGCTGATCGCGAGCGGGCGGTGGGTGGCGCCGGCGAAGGCGGTGCCGGTGTAGATCATGTCCACCGTGCCGAGTGCCAAGCCCTGGTTGATGGTGGGCTCGTTGCCGAGGGCGGAGGCGGGGAACACCTCGATCGCCCAGCGATTGGCGGTGCGCTGCTGGATCTGCTGCGCGGCCCAGAGCGCCTGGGTGTGGTAGGGCTCGTTGGTCTCATAGACATGCGCCCAGCGCAGCCGGGTCTGGGCCTGGGCGGCCCGGCCGATGAGCGCGGGGGCGGCGAGCGCCGTCCCCATCAGGGTTCTGCGAAGCATGGGTCAACCTCCCTCGATCCGGTCTCTCGGTCCGGTGGGGCAACAGCATGCCGGGGCGGCGGCCCCGCGCGCAAGGGTCAGGCCTTGCGCCTCTCCCGCGCGTTACGAAGCAGCGCGAGGCCGCGATGGACGCCGTGGATCAGCTTCGAATAGGGCGCGGCGACGAAGAGGGCGAGGACGAGCCCGAAATGCAGCGCGAGGAGCGTGCCCATCGCCCCGGTATGGCGCAGCGCCAGCAGCAGCAGGCCGGTGGCCGAGACGAGGAAGAGCAGCGCCAGCATCGCATACTCGCCGCCCGCCAGCCTGCGCGCCACGGGGACGGGGTCGGTCACGGTCTTGAGCCGGATCAGCCCCGCCGTGCCGAGGCAGAGCAGCACGCCGCCCCAGGTGCCGAGCTGGACCGGCAGGCTCCAGAAGGCGTGCGGCGAATGCCAGCCCATGACGTGGTGGTAGATCGCCCCCGTCGTGGTCGCGGCGAAGCAGAGGAAGAAGCCGTAGAACATCGCCTGGTGCAGCCAGCGCCGCGCCTGGGAGAAGCCCTCGTCCACGTCGTTGCAGCCATGCCCGCCGCCGCCGAGGTTCCGGAGGGTCAGCACGTCGGTGGCCGCCTCCGCCGTCGCCGCCACGCTGGTCGGCGTGCCGGCCCCGCCCGCGGTGCTGCGCCAGTAGCGCAGGCCGCCCATGGCCATCGCGAGCACCGCGAAGCCGAAGGTCGCGCCGGCGAGCAGGTTGATGAGCCAGAGCGGGAGGATGCGGAAGAAGGCGCCGGTGCCGGTCTGGGCGCTGAACAGCACCGCCGGGTCCTTGACCAGCACGGTCGCGAGCAGGACGAGCGTGGTGATCAGCGCGACCGCGAGCGAGACGAGCGTGCCGTTGCGCTCGAACAGCCGGCCCATCGCCGGCGGCCAGGCGTGTTCCGCGTAGCCCTCATGCCGGATCTCGGCGAAGCTTTTCGGCAGGTTGATGTTGAAGGCGTGCGGGGGCGCGTATTGGCAGGCGTGGTAGCAGCCCTTGCAGCCATGGCAGAGATTGGCGAGGTGCGTCAGGTCGCCGGCCGCGAAATCGCGGCGCATCGCCATGGCGGGGAACACCGCGCAGTAGGATTCGCAGTAGCGGCAGGCATTGCACACCGCGAGCGCGCGGCGGGCTTCCTGCATCGCTTCGGATTCAGTTGCGGACAAGGCGCGCCGCCTCCTCGCCGGCGATGCGGCCGAACACCGTGCCGATCGCCATCCCGAACCCCGCCAGGTAGCCCTGGCCGAGGATGTTGCCGGACATGATCTCGCCCGAGGCGAGGATGTTCGCCGAGACCGTGCCGTCCTGCATCAGCACCCGCGCCTTGTCGTTCACCTTGAGGCCGAGGAAGGTGAAGGTGATCCCCGGGCGCAGCGGATGGCAGAGGAAGGGCGGCTTCTCGATCCGCCGCGCCCAGTGGCTTTTCGGCGGGGTCAGCCCCTCGGTGCGGCAATCGTCGGGGACCATCGGGCGGAAGGTGCCGGGGCGCACGGCGGCGTTGTACTCGGCCACCACCTTCTCGAGCTTCGCCGGATCGAGCCCGGCCAGCCGCGCGAGTTCCGCGATGCTGTCCGCCCTGTAGGGCGGGAAGACACTCGGCAGGTAGTCGAGTTCCGCCTGGCTGTCGGTGATGGCGAAGGCGCATTGGCCCGGCTGCTGCGCGATGAGGCGGCCCCAGATCGCGTAGCGCTTCGGCCAGACATCCTCGCCCTCGTCGTAGAAGCGCTCGACATCGCGGTTCACGGCGATGGCGAAGGGGATGCAGTCGAGCCGCATGGCGAGCCCGCCATCCTCCATCGGTGCGCGGGCATCGTTGGCGACGGCGTGGAACTGGGTGGGGTCGCCGACCTCCTGGCAGCCCTGGTCGAGCAGGTCGCGCAGGACGCGGCCCTGGGCATAGGGCGTGCCGCGGATCTGGAAATTGTCGGCCGCGTCGCCCCAGTAGCGGCGCAGCCATTCGCGGTTGGCCTGGAAGCCGCCCGAGGCGGCGATGAAGGATTTGAAGCGGATGCGCTCGGGGAAGCCGCAATGGCTGACCAGCGCCTCGGTCGCGAAGCCGTCGCGCGCCTCGATGTGCTGCACCTCGGTGTCGTAGAGGAGGACGATGCCGAGCTTCTCCGCGGTGCGATACAGCGCATTGACCAGCGCCTTGCCGCCGCCGAGGAAGAAGGCGTTGGTGCGCGAGAGGGACAGCGTGCCGGAGAGCGAGGGCTGGAAGGTGACGCCGCAGGAGGCGAGGAAGCCTGGCGCGTGCTGGCTCGCGCGGATGCAGAGGCGGGCGAGGTGCTCGTCCGTGCGGCCGCCGGTGACCTTGAGCAGGTCGTCCCAGTATTCCTCCTCCAGGTAGCTCTCGGTCTGCACGTCGGTCGGCGCCGGGTGGAGCGCGCGGATGTTGCGGGTGTGGCGCGAATTGCCCCCGCGCATCGGCCGCGGCGCATGTTCCGCGACGATCACGCTGGCGCCGGCGCGGCGGGCGGCGATCGCGGCCGAGAGCGCGGCATTGCCGCCGCCGGCGACCAGCACGTCATGGGTGCGCGTGAAATCGGGCATCGCCGCCCTTGTATCCCCCGCGCCGCTGATGTCCAGGCCGGTTCCGCCGCATGGGCTGGCGTGGTTGGATGCGCGCGGCCCGGGGATTGGGGGGATCGGCGGATGCGGACGGGCGAGGCCAGGGCGGCGGACGGCACGCGGCTCGCCTACCGGCTCTGGGACGGGCGGGCGCAACGCCCCGCGGTCGTGCTGCTCCATTCGCTCGCGCTGCATGGCGGGATGTGGGCGGGGGTGGCGCAGGCGCTGGAGGGCCGGGCGCGGCTGATCGCGCCGGATGCGCGCGGACACGGCGCCTCGGGCCGCGCCGGCGGGCCCTATACCACCGAAGCCATGGCCGACGACGTGGCCGCGGTGCTCGATGCGGTGGGCTGGGACCGCGCGGTGGTCGTCGGCTGCTCGATGGGCGGCTGCGTGGCGCAGCAGGTCGCGGCGCGGCATCCGGGGCGGACGGCCGGGCTCGTGCTGTTCGACACCACGGCCTGGTACGGGCCGGACGCGCCTTCCGCCTGGGCGGCGCGCGCGGCGAAGGCCGAGGCGGGCGGGATGGTGGCGCTCGCCGGGTTCCAGGCGGCGCGCTGGTTCACCGCGGCGTTCAACCAGGCGCGGCCGGACCGGCTCGCGCTCTGGCTCGATGCCTTCCTGGCCAATGATGTCGGCTGCTATGCGGCGAGCTGCGCGATGCTCGGCGCGGCCGACCTCCGGCCGCTGCTGCCGCGCATCGCCGCGCCCACGCTGGTGATGACCGGCGCCGAGGACGAGGCGACGCCGGCGGCCATGGGCCGCGCGATCGCCGTGGCGATCCCCGGCGCGCGGTTCGAGATCCTGCCCGGGGCGCGGCACCTGCTGCCGATCGAGCGGCCGGACGCCGCGGCGCGGGCCATCGCCGACATCCTGGAGTGCGCCGCATGACCGAGAGCCTGCTGCCCGGCTTCACGCAGCGGATCATCGAGACCCCGGGCGGGGCGCGGATCAACCTGCGGCATGCCGGATCGGGGCCGCCGCTGCTGCTGCTGCACGGCAACCCGCAGACGCATGTGAGCTGGCACCGCGTGGCGCCCCGGCTCGCGGAGCGGTTCCATGTCGTCGCGATGGACCTGCGCGGCTATGGCGACAGCACCGGGCCCGACCCGCGGGAGACCGCCCACTACACCTTCCGCGCCATGGCCGAGGACGGCGTCGAGGTGATGCGGGCGCTGGGGCACGAAGCGTTCTGCGTCGGCGGGCATGACCGCGGGGCGCGCGTCGGGCACCGCATGGCGCTCGATCATCCGGGGCGGGTGCGGCGCCTGGCGCTGCTCGACATCCTGCCGACGCTGCATGTCTGGCGGAACGCCAGCGCCGAATGGGCGATGAAATCCTGGCACTGGGTGTTCATGCCGCAGGACGGCGACCTGCCCGAGACGATGATGGAAGCCGTCCCCGCGCGCTGGTACATGGAGCGCAAGATCGGCAAGAAGGGGATCGGGATCTCGATCTTCGATCCGCGCGCCTTCGACGAATATGTCCGCTGCTTCACGCCGAAGACCATCCGCGCGAGCTGCGCCGACTACCGCGCCGCCGCGACGCTCGACCGCGCGATGGACGAGGCGGATTTCGCCGCCGGGCGGCGGATCGCCTGCCCGACGCTGGTGCTGTTCGGCGGCCGCAGCCACACCGGCGAGGTGTTCGACGACGTCACGCGGGTCTGGCGCGACTACGCCGCCGATGTGGTGGGCGAGCGGCTGGCCTGCGGCCACTACGTCCCGGAACATGCGCCGGAGGAGGTGCTGGCCTGGTTCCTGCGCTTCTTCGGCGCGGCGGGCGGATGAGCGCCGGGCTTTACGTCACCGGCCGGGGGCTGGAATAACACCCCCCGGTCGCCGCAGCGCGGCCCCACGGGAGGACAAGGGATGACCAACGGGATTCGGGGCGGCCGGCCGGGCCGGCGCCACCTGCTGCTCGGCGCGGGGGCCGCCGGCGCGGCCGGGCTGCTGCCACGCGGCGCGCGCGCCCAGGGCGCGGACCTCGCGGGCCAGACCATCGAATGGATCATCCCGATGGCGGTGGGCGGCGGGTCCGACACCTGGGCGCGCTTCCATGCGCCGCTGCTCCAGCGCCACCTGCCGGGGCGCCCGACCGTCATCGTGCGCAACCTCACCGGCGGCGGCGGCATCAGCGGGACGAACCAGTATGCCAGCCGCGCCAGGCCGGATGGGCTGATGGTGCTCGGCACCACCGCCTCGATCCAGTTCCCCTACCTGCTCGGCGATCCGCGCGTGCGCTACGACTACGCGCAGTGGCGGCCGGTGATGGCCTCGCCGACCGGCGGCGTCGCCTATATCCGGCCGGAATACAACGTGCGCGGCCCGGCGGACTACGCCAGGCTGCGCGCCGCGCAGGGGCTCAAATTCGGCAGCCAGGGGCCGACCTCGCTCGACATCGTCCCGGCGCTGGCCTTCGAGCTCCTCGGGATCGAGGTGCAGATCGTCTTCGGCATGCAGGGCCGCGCGCCCGGCCGGCTCGCCTTCGAGCGGGGGGAGACGCCGATCGACTACCAGACCAGCTCCGCCTTCATAAGCCAGGTCATGCCGCTTGTGCGCGAGGGGAAGGCGGTGCCGCTGTTCGCCTGGGGCGTGATGAACGCGGCCGGCGAGATCGTGCGCGACCCGAACTTCCCGGACCTGCCGCATTTCGCCGAGTTCGTGCAGGCGGCGACCGGCCGCGCGCCCTCGGGGCCGGGGTGGGAGGCGTGGAAGGCGCTGTTCGTCGCCGGCTTCGCGGCGCAGAAGTTCCTCGTGCTCCCGCGCGCCACGCCGGAGCCGATCGTGGCGGCCTATCAGGGCGCCTTCGCGCGCATCTTCGCCGATCCGGAATACCGCGAGAAGCGCGGCCCGGTGATCGGCGAATACGACGAGGTGACGGGTGCGGCCGCCGACCGGCACTACGCGGCGGCGACGACGATGGCGCCCGAGGTGCGGCAATGGACGCGCGACTGGCTGCTGCGCCGCTTCAACCACAGCCTCGGCTGAGAGCCCGGGCCGGCAGGGCCTGCGGCGCTTGCGGCTTTACGAACCGCGCCGCGCCCTGTGTTATGGTGATGGATTGAACCGCCGAACCGATCCGCCGGGCCGGGGATCACGCGAGAGGCAAAGAAGGGGAGGATCGCATGACGAAGATCATCGGGCGCCGGACGCTGCTCGGCGCGGCGGGCGCGCTGGCGGCGGCGGCGCTGCCGCGGGGGGCGGGGGCGCAGGATTTCGCCGGGCGGACCATCGAATGGGTGATCCCCTTCGCCGAGGGCGGCGGCAGCGATGTCTGGGCGCGCTTCATGGCGCCCTTCCTCTCGCGCCACATGCCGGGGCGGCCGAACGTGATCATCCGCAACGTGCCGGGCGGCGGCTCCATCACCGGCACCAATGATTTCTACCAGCGGGCGCGGCCGGACGGGATGACCTTCATCGGCACCTCCGGCTCCACCCAGTTCCCCTTCCTGCTCGGCGACCGGCGCGTGCGCTACGACTACGCCAACATGCCACCCGTGCTGGTGAGCCCGACCGGCGGCGTGGTCTACCTGCCCGCGCGCTACAACGTCGCCAATGCGCGGGAGCTGTCGAAGGTGGTCGGGCAGCAGCTCGTCTATGCCAGCCAGGGTGCCACCAGCCTCGACCTCGTGCCGATGCTCGCCTTCATCGTGCTCGGCCTCAATGTCCGCCACGTCTTCGGCATGCGCGGGCGCGGCGAGGGGCGGCTCGCGCTCGAGCGCGGCGAGGCGACGATCGACTACCAGACCTCCTCGGCCTATCTCGCGCAGGTGCGGCCGATGGTGGAGCGGGGCAATGTGGTGCCGCTGTTCTCCTGGGGCGTGCTGGACGCGGCGGGCAACGTGCAGCGCGACCCGACCTTCCCGGACCTGCCGCATTTCGTCGAAGCCTATGAGATGATGCACGGCCGCAAGCCCTCGGGCGTGGAGTTCAACGCCTATTTCGCCTTCTTCGGCTCGGGCTTCGCGGCGCAGAAGCCGGCGATGCTGCCGCCGAACACCCCGGCCAACATCGTCGCCACCTATCGCCGCGCCTTCGCCGCCGCGGTCGCCGATCCCGAGCTGCAGGCCAACAAGGGCGAGGCGCTCGGCGACTATGTCCAGGCGGTGGGCGATGACGTGGCCGGGCTCTACCGGGTGGCGACCACGATCGATCCGGCGGCGCGGGAATGGGCGCGCAACTTCCTCGCCAGCAACCACAACGTCCGCTTCAACTGAGGGACTGACCGCATGATCCGCATCGGAAGGCGCGCGCTCCTCGGTGCGGCGGCGCTCGGCGCCGTCGCACCCGGCGCCGCCCGGGCACAGGCGAATTTCGCCGGCCGCACCATCGAGTTCGTCATCCCCTTCGCCGAGGCCGGCGGCAGCGATGTCTGGGCGCGGTTCCTCGCGCCCTACCTCGCGAAGCACCTGCCCGGCCAGCCGAACGTGATCATCCGCAACGTGCCGGGCGGCGGCTCCATCACCGGCGCGAACGACTGGGCGCAGCGCGGAAGGCCGGACGGGTCCTCGATCTTCGGGCCCTCCGCCTCCACCCACCTGCCCTATCTGCTCGGCGACCGGCGGGTGCGCTACGACTACACGCGGTGGACGCCGCTGATCGTCTCGCCGACGGGCGGCGTCGTCTACGTCTCCTCGCGCACCGGCATCACGCGGACCGACCAGATCGCGCAGCTCCGCGGGCGGGAGCTCGTGTTCCCGAGCCAGGGCGCGACCGGGCTCGACATCGTGCCGATCCTGGCGCTGCACCTGCTCGGGCTGAACACGCGCTACGTGTTCGGCATGCGCGGCCGGGGCGATGCGCGGCTGGCGGTGGAGCGGGGCGATGCCAATGCCGACCACCAGACCACGCCGGCCTGGCTCACCCAGGTGGTGCCGATGGTGCGTGCAGGCGTGGCCGTGCCGCTGTTCTCCTACGGCGTGCCGGATTCGGCGGGGAACATCCAGCGCGATCCCTCCTTCCCCGAGATCCCGACCTTCGAGGAAGCCTTCCGCGCCATGCATGGCCGCGCGCCGGAGGGGCCGGGCTACGCCGCCTATCGCGCCTGCTCGGTCGCCGCCTTCGCCGGCCAGAAGCCGGCGGTGCTGATGAAGGAAACGCCGGCGCCGGTCATTGCCGCGTTCCGCAAGGCCTTCGAGGATGCGGTGAAGGATCCGGACCTGATCGCGCGGCGGGGCGACATCCTCGGCGACTATCCGCAGGCGGTGGGCGCGGATGCGGATGCGCTCTACGCCACCGCCACGACCATCGCGCCCGATGCGCGGGAATGGGTGCGCGAGTTCCTCGCCACCCACCACAACACCCGCTTCTGACCACCCGACGAACGCCGCGCGCCGGCGGAAAGGCTACCCGCGATGATGGACATCATCCTCGGCGCGCTGTTCGAGCTGCTCACGCCCACCCGCATGATGTTCATGATGCTGGGCGTGAGCGTCGGCCTCGTGATCGGCGTGCTGCCGGGGCTCGGCGGCATCGCCGGGCTGTCGCTGCTGCTGCCCTTCATCTACGGCATGGACCCGACCTCGGCGATCGCCATGCTGATCGGGCTGGTCGCGGTGATCCCGACCTCCGACACCTTCTCCTCGATCCTGATGGGCATCCCCGGCTCCTCGGCGAGCCAGGCAACGGTGCTGGACGGCTTCCCGCTGGCGCGGCAGGGGCAGGGGGCGCGGGCGCTCTCGGCGGCGTTCTTCGCCTCGATGATCGGCGGCTTCTTCGGCGCGCTGCTGCTGACCGGCGCGGTGCTGGCGGCGCGGCCGGTGATCCTGCTGTTCGGCTCGGCCGAGCTCTTCATGCTGACCCTGTTCGGGCTATCCACGGTGGCCGCGCTCTCGGGCGGGAACCTGGCGAAGGGCGTGGCCTCGGCCTGTCTCGGCATGGCCTTCGGGATGATCGGGGCGGCGCCGGCGACGGGCGAGTACCGGATGGATTTCGACACGCTCTATCTCAGCGACGGGCTGCCGCTGGTGATCGTGGGTCTCGGCATCTTCGCGCTGCCGGAGCTGTTCAACCTGCTGCGCGGCGGCGGCGCGATCGCCCAGCAGAACCCGATGGGCACCGGCTGGTGGCAGGGCGTGCGCGACGTGATCCGCAACCCCTGGCTGGTGCTGCGCTGTTCGGGCATCGGTGCGCTGATCGGCGCGATCCCGGGCATCGGCGGCTCGGTGGTGGACTGGATCGCCTACAGCCATGCGATGCAGACCAGCAAGGACACCTCGAAATTCGGCAAGGGCGAGATCCGCGGCGTGATCGCGCCGGAAAGCGCCAACAACGCCACCCAGGGCGGCGCGCTGCTGCCCACCCTGCTGTTCGGCATCCCGGGCTCGGGCTCGATGGCGATCTTCCTGGCGGGGATGATCCTGATCGGCATCCAGCCCGGCCCCGCCATGGCGGACCGCAACCTCGACGTCACCTACACGATCATCTGGTCGCTCGCGATCGCGAACTTCATCGGCACCGCGCTCTGCATCGTGCTCGCGCCCGGCATCGCGAAGCTGACGACGATCCGCTACGCGCTGATCGCGCCCTTCATGATCATGGTCATCAGCTTCGCCGCCTTCCAGGCCACGCGCAGCGTCTACGACATGATCGCGCTGTTCGCGGTGGGCATCCTCGGGCTGTTCCTGCGCCGCTTCGGCTGGTCGCGGCCGGCCTTCCTGATCGGCTTCGTGCTCGCGCTCGGCGCGGAGCGCTATCTCTACCAGGCGGTGCAGTTCTCCGGGCTCGACTTCCTGATGCGGCCGGTCGCGCTGATCATCCTCGGCCTCACGCTGCTCTCGCTCTGGGCGGGCCTGCGGCGGAGCCAGTCGAGCGTGAACACCGAAGGGGCGGCGGACGATGCGCGCGGGCAGGCGATGTGGCCGCAGATCGCCTTCACCGTCGTGCTGCTCGGCATCTTCGGCTTCACCATGGCGGAGGGGCTGAAGAACTCCTACCTCGCGGCGCTGATGCCGGTGGTGGTGGCGAGCCTCGGCGGGTTCTCGGTGCTGTTCGTGCTGGTCATGCAGGCGCGCGGCCCGGGCAGGGCGGGGACGACGAATTTCGACCAGGAGACGGGAGCGACCGATTCCGGGCCCTGGCCCTTCGTCGGCTGGGCGATGGGCTTCCTCGGCCTCACGCTGCTGATCGGCTTCTTCGCGGCGCTGGCGATCTTCTTCGTGGCCTTCCTGCGCGTGGTGGCGCGCTGCGGCTGGGTGCAGACGCTGCTGCTGACGGCGGCAGCCTGCGGCTTCCTGCTGATCCTCGCCTCCTCGCTCAACCTCGTCTTCCCCGGCGGCCTGCTGCAGGAGCACTACGACCTGCCCTGGCCGCTGCGCTGAACGGACCCGACGATGCAACCGAGACTCCAGACCGCGATCCCCTGCACCTTCATGCGCGGCGGGACGAGCCGCGGGCCCTTCTTCCTGAAGTCCGACCTGCCCGAGGACCGGGAGACGATGGGGCAGGTGATCCTCGCCGCCGTCGGCTCGCCCGATGCGCGGCAGATCGACGGGCTCGGCGGGGCGACGACGCTGACGACGAAGGTCGTCATCGTCTCGCGCGCCGCGCCGGGGGAGGCGCAGCAGGTGGACTACCTGTTCGCCCAGCCCGCGGTGGACCGCGCCTTCGTGGATTGGGGTCCGACCTGCGGCAACATGCTCTCGGGCGTCGGGCCCTTCGCGATCGAGAGCGGGCTGGTGCCGGCCGAGGATGGCGAGACGCGCGTGCTGATCCGCGCCGTCAACACCGGCGCGCTGATCGAGGCGGTGGTGCAGACGCCGGGCGGGCGCGTGACCTATGACGGCGATTGCGCGATCGCCGGCGTGCCGGGGACCGCGGCGCCGGTGCTGCTCAACTTCGCCGATGCGGTGGGCGGGGCGACGGGGAAGCTGATGCCGACGGGCCATCCGCTCGACCGGATCGAGGGCGTGGACGTCACCTGCCTCGATGTCTGCATGCCTGTGGTGATCGCGCGCGCGCGGGACCTCGGCAAGACCGCGGGGGAGACGGCGAAGGAACTGGACGCGGACAAGGACTTCATGGCCCGCATCGAGCGCATCCGCCGCGCCGCGAGCCTCGCGATGGGCATGGGCGAGGCGGAGGGCCGGGTGATCCCGAAATTCGCGATGATCGCCGAGCCCGCGACCCCGGGCGGGTCCGTCCGCGCGCGCTATTTCACGCCGCTGGCGACGCATGAGGCGATGGCGGTGACGGGCGGCATCTGCATCGCGAGCGCGTGCAAGCTGCCGGGCACGGTGGCCGAGGGCATCGCGCGCGTCACCGCCGCGGCCCGCGAGGAGGTGGTGATCGAGCATCCGACCGGGCAGATGGAGGCGGTGATCACCACGGGGCGCGATGCCGCGGGCGCGCCGACGATCCTGGCCGGCGGCACGCTGCGCACGGCGCGGCGGATCATGAAGGGCGAATGCTACGTGCCGGCACGGGTGTGGCCCGGGAAGCCAGCGTGAGCGAGACGCGGATCGGGGAGGCCGCGCTCCTCGATCTCGCGCGGCGCGCGCTGCACCGTGGCGGGCTGCGCGAAGCCGATGCCGAGGCCGCCGCGCGCATCCTCGTGCTGGCCGATCTGTTCGGGCTCCGCACGCATGGCATCAGCCGCATCCCGCAATATCTCGCCCGCGTGCCGCTCGGCGGGATCGCGGCGCAGGCCGCGATGACGGCCACGCGCGTCGCGCCGGCGCTCGCGCTCGTGGATGGCGCGAACGGGATCGGGCCGGTGGCCGGGATGGCGGGGCTCGAGGCGGCGATCGAGGGCGCGCGGGCGGCGGGCATCGGCGCGGCGCTCGTGCGTGGCAGCAACCATTTCGGGCCGATCATGCCCTATGCCTTCCTCGCCGCCGAACAGGGCTTCGCGACCATCGTCGCGAGCAACGCCACCACCACCATCGCGCCCTGGGGCGGGAAGGATACGCGGCTCGGCAACAACCCGCTCGGGATCGGCGTGCCGGATCCGGCGGGGAACCATGTGATCCTCGACATGGCGCTCTCGGTCGCGGCGCGGGCGAAAATCCGCGACCATGCGGCGCGCGGCGCGCCCATCCCGCCCGACTGGGCGACGGATGCCGAAGGCCGCCCGACCACCGATGCAGCGGCGGCGCTCAAGGGCTTCCTCCTGCCGGTCGGCGGCCACAAGGGCTATGGGCTGGCGGTGATGGTGGACCTGCTGGCAGGGCTGCTCTCGGGCGCCGCCTACCTCACGCATGTGAAGGCCTGGGACAAGCAGCCGGAGATCGCGCAGGATCTCGGCCATGTCTTCATCGCGCTGGATTGCGCGAAGCTCGGCAGCGCCGAGTGGCTGCGCGGCCGCATGGCGGATTTCGCCGGCATCCTGCACGCGACGCCGCCTGCCGATCAGGCGCGGCCCGTGCTGCTGCCCGGCGAGCGCGAGATGCGCCTGATGCGCCGGCAGCGCGCCGAGGGTATCCTGGTCGCCGCGGCCGATCTCGAAAGGCTCGAAGCCCTGGCCGCCTGAGGGAGACACGCCATGCCCACGCGCCGCACCACGCTCGCCGCCGCGCTCGCCACGCTCGCCACGCCGGCGCTCGGCCAGGCGCCGTATCCGAACCGGCCGATCCGCATGCTGGTGCCCTACGCCGCCGGCGGCGGGCAGGACATCTCGGCGCGGCTGCTGGCGGAGCCGATGCGCGTCGCGCTCGGCCAGCCGGTGGTGGTGGAGAACCGCACGGGCGCGGCCGGCATGATCGCGGCGCAGGCGCTCGCCACCGCGCCGGCCGATGGCTACACGCTGATGCTCGGCGGCGCCGGCGAGACGGCGGTGGTGCACCACCTGTTCCGCGACCGCATGCAGTACCACCCGGTGCGCGACCTGCGGCCGGTGCAGGTGGTGGTGAAGGTGCCGAACGTGGTGATGGGCCATCCCGGCTCGCCCTTCACGAACATCGCGGAACTCGTCGCGCAGGCGAAGGCCAATCCGGGGCGGTTCAGCTATTCCTCCTCCGGCATCGGCAACCCGCAGCACCTGGCGGGCGAGTATCTGAACCACATGGCCGGCATCAACACCGTGCACGTGCCCTATCGCGGCAGCGCGCCGGCGGTGACGGACATCGCGGCCGGCGTGGTGCAGTTCGGCTACAACAGCCTCGCCTCCGGCCTTTCGCTGATCCAGGAAGGGCGCATCCGCGCGCTGGCCGTCACCAGCAAGGAACGCATGCCGCAGCTGCCGAACGTGCCGACGGTGGCGGAATACGCGCCGCTCGCGGCCTATGAGCTGGTCAACTTCTTCGGCGTCTTCGCCCCCGCCGCGACGCCGGAGCCGGTGATGGAACGCCTGCATGCGGTGGTGAACGCGGCCGCGATGGGCGAGCTGCGCGCGCGCTTTGAAGGGCAGGGGCTGCTGGTCACCGGCTTCTCCCTGGCCGAGAGCCGCGACTTCGTGGCGAACGAATCGCAGAAGTTCGGCGAGGTGGTGCGCATCGCCAACATCACGGCGGAATCATAGAATGCCCTCGGACGCCGGGCGCGGCCTCCGGCCGCTTGGCTTCGCGGCACTTGCCGCGGCCGCCATCCGGCGGCTCGGCCCGCCTGAAGGGCGGCGGGCCGCCCGGTCGAGCTGCCGCTGATGCCGCGCTGGCGGCGGCTGCTGGTCACCGGCGCCGCCGGGGAGATCGGCATCGCGATCCGCCCCGCGCTCCTCGACCTCGCGGCGCAGGTGGTGCTGTTCGACCGGCGCCCCTGCGCCGGGCTTGCGCCGAACGAGACGGCGATCGAGGGCGACATCGTCACGGACTCCGCTGCCGCGATGGCGGGCGTGGATGGCGTGATCCACCTGGCCGGCATCCCGCGCGAGGCGGGCGGCACGCCCGAGGAGATCCTGCACGCCAATGTCGTCGGCACGCATGCCGTCTTCGCCGCGGCGCGCGCGGCGGGCGTCGCACGCTTCGTCTTCGCGAGTTCCAACCACGTGATCGGCTTCCACCCGGCCGATCGCACCATCGGCGCGGAGGAACCGCCGCGCCCCTCGGGCTTCTACGGCGCGAGCAAGGTCTATGGCGAGGCGCTCGGCCGGCTGCATGCGGACAAGTTCGGCATGCAGGTGGCGTGTCTGCGCATCGGCGCCTTCCGCGCGAAGCCGGGCAATGCGCGCGAACTCGGCGGCTGGATCAGCCATGGCGATGCGCGGCGGCTGTTCCGCGCCTGCCTGCTCGCGCCCGATTTCCATTTCCTGGTGCTCTACGGCGTCTCGGCCAACACGCGCGGGAGGTGGGGCCGGGATGCGGCGGCGCGGGCGCTGATCGGCTACGCGCCGGAGGACGATGCGGAGGCTTTCGCCGCCGAGATCGAGGGCATCGCGCCGCCCCCGGGCAGCGTCGCGGCCCGCTTCCACGGCGGCAGCGTGTGCGAGATGGGCTTCGCGGGCGATCCGTCGCGGATCGGCTGACGCGGCGTGCGAGTACGGCGGTGTCGGGTGAACCGGCACGCCGATGGGAGCGATGCGCCGATCCTCGCACCCCCACCCAACCCTCCCCCGCATTGCGGGGGAGGGCTCGTGGGCCGGATCACCCCAGCGGAAAGCGGGTGACGTCGTCCAGGCTGTCGCCGAGCCAGGCCTGGATGGCGTTGCGCTGGGCCTCGAGCGGCGTCACCGCGCCGTCCTGCAGCACCATCGGCACGTCATGCCCCGCGAGCAGCACCGCACCCGGCCGTGCGCGCCATTCCGCGAGCAGCCGCGCGATGGAGCGCGCATGCACGGCCGGGTCCATGCTCATGTCGGCCTTGGCGGTGGCGAGCTCGGCGCGGTTCTTCGCGACATCGGCGGAAAAGATCGTGGCCGGCGCGCCATCCAGCACGAAGACCAGGTGGTGCGGCGAATGGCCCGGCGCCTCGAAGCAGCTCACGCCGGGCAGGTCGAGCGGGCCTTCGGCGATGCGCACCAGCCGCGGGCAGGCGGCCAGCGCGCGCAGTACGAAATCGGGCCAGAGCGGCGCTCCGGTGGGCTGCGCCAGCGCGTAGTCGAGCTCGGCGCCCGGCGCGTGGATGCGCGCGGCCGGGAAGCATTGCCAGTTCTCGGCATGGTCGTAGTGCAGATGGGTGATGAGCACGTCCGTCACCTCGGCCGGCGCGATCCCGCGCTGGCCGAGCAGCGCGAGGAGATGCCCGCGCACGCCGGAACGGCCGGTATCGAGCAGCGCGATCCGCCCATGGCCGCGGGCGAGCGCGATGGTGCTCCAGCCGAGGCCGCCCTGTTCCTTCGACTTGCCAGGATAGCCCTGGACCAGGACCTCGACCTGCCAGCCTTCGCTCATGCCCATTCCTCCGGCAACGCCACATCAAGCTTCCGCGCCGCGCCGGCGAGATCGTCGAGCGTGCGGCGCGGCAGGTCGAGGCCCTCCGCGCGGTGCCGCGCCGCGTTCCGCGCCTCGATCTCGCCGGGGTAGAAGATCTCGGCGACGCCCGCCGCGCGCGGCGCGGCCTTGAGCGCGGCGATCATGCCCTCGATGCGCGCATGGAACTCGGGCAGCGGCGCGAAGCGGGCGATGTCGAGCGCGAGGACGAGATGGCCGCAGCCGCTGCGGCGATCGGTGTGGAAGGGGCTGTTGACGCCGGCGAGCACGGCGCTGCCCGAAAGCGCGCCGGCCAGCACGTCCATCATCAGCGTGATCGCATAGCCCTTGTGCTCGGCCATCGGCAGGATCACGCCGGCCAGCGCCGCGACGGGATCGGTGGTGGGCCGGCCCTCGGCATCGATCGCCCAGCCCTCGGGGATCGGCAGGCCCTTCTGCCGCGCGGCGAAGATCTTGCCGCGCGCGACCAGCGTATTCGCCATGTCGAGCACGATCGGCGGATGCGCGCCGGCGGGCGCGGCGATGGACCAGGGGTTGTTGCCGAGCAGCTTGGTCCGCCCGCCCCAGGGCGCCATCGCCGGGCCGCCATTCGTCACCAGCAGGCCGATGCAGCCGGCCTCCGCCGCGAGCCGCGTGTAGTAGCCGAGCGCGCCATGATGGTTGGAGAAGCGCACCGAGACGACGCCGACGCCATGCGCGCGCGCCTTGCCGATCGCCGCCCGCATCGCATCGCGCGTCACCACCTGGCCGACGCCGTCCTTCGCGTCCCACAGCGCGACCGCGCCGCCATCCATCAGCGTCTCGGGCCGCGTCTGCTTCGCCATCACGCCGTTGGCGATGCGGTCGAGATACCAGGGCGCGCGGAGCACGCCATGCGACGCATGGCCCCAGAGATCGGCGAGCACCAGCGTCTCGGCCACCAGCGCGGCATCGGCCTCGGGCAGGCCGGCCGCGGCGTAGAGGCGTGCGACGAAGGCTTCGAGCGTCGCCGCGGCGACGCGGATCGGGGGGCCTTGCGTCTCGTCCATCTGCGTGCCGTCCGCGGTTGCGGCGGCACTCTTGGCGCTCCAGGCGCGACAGGCAAGCCGACCCGTGGCGGGGGCCGATCGGCTGGCGCGCACCCTGGCGGGCCGCGCCGCCGGCGCTATGCTGGCGGCGTCCCGCCCCGGATCCCCGCGTGAGCCAGCCCGCCGCCGCCCTCAGCACGTCGACGCCGCCCTCCGGTGCCGCCGCCTTCCCGATCATCCTCGCGCTCAGCTTCTGCCACTTCCTCAACGACCTGATGCAGTCGCTGGTGCCGGCGCTCTATCCGGTGCTGAAGGAGGCGCACGGGCTGGATTTCGGCCAGATCGGCATGATCACGCTGGCCTTCCAGTGCAGCGCCTCGCTGCTGCAGCCGGCGGTCGGGCTCTACACGGACCGCCATCCGCGGCCCTATTCGCTGCCCGTCGGCATGGGCTCCACGCTCTGCGGGCTGCTGCTGATGGCGCAGGCCGGCTCCTACCCGGTGATCCTGCTCGCGGCGGCGCTGATCGGCGTCGGCTCGGCGGTGTTCCACCCGGAAGCCTCGCGCATCGCGCGGCTGGCCTCGGGCGGGCGCTACGGGCTGGCGCAGTCGCTGTTCCAGGTGGGCGGCAATGTCGGCTCCGCCTCCGGCCCGCTGCTCGCGGCCTTCATCGTGGTGCCGCGCGGGCAGGCGAGCCTCGTCTGGTTCTCGGCCGCGGCGCTGCTCGCGATGCTGGTGCTGCTGCGCGTCGGCGCCTGGTATGCGGCGCGGCGGCCGGTTGGGCGCGCGGCGGCGCCGCGCGGCAGCCCGGGCGGCACGGCGCGGCATCTTTCGCGCGGGCGCGTCGCCATCGCGGTCGCGGTGCTGGTGGCGCTGCTCTTCTCGAAGAACGTCTACACCGCGAGCATGAGCTCCTACTTCACCTTCTACCTGATGGACCGCTTCGCGCTGCCGGTGCAGGCGGCGCAGCTGATGCTGTTCGTCTTCCTCGCGGCGATCGTGCTGGGCACGCTGGCGGGCGGGATGATCGGGGACCGGGTGGGGCGGGTGCCGATGATGTGGTTCTCGATCCTCGGGCCGCTGCCCTTCACGCTCGCGCTGCCGCATGTGGGGCTGGCGGCGACGGTGGTGCTGTCCATCCTGATCGCGATGATGATGGCCTCCGCCTTCTCGGCGATCCTGGTCTATGCGCAGGAACTGCTGCCCGGCCGCGTCGGGCTGGTGGGCGGCGTGTTCTTCGGCCTCTCCTTCGGGCTCGGCGGGCTCGGCGCGGCGGCGCTCGGGCAGCTCGCGGATGCGACGAGCATCGCGACGGTCTATCGCGTCTGTGCCTGGCTGCCGGCGCTCGGGCTGCTCACCATCTTCCTGCCGCGGCTGCCGGGCGCGCGGTAGCGCGCTTTGCCTTCGGTTGGGGCCGGGGCCACATTCGGCTGCGCAACCGCCGGAGCATGCCGCATGACCGAGACGCCGGACTGGCCGCAGCCGATCGACGGCACGGTGACGCCGCGCTTCGCCGCGCCGCCGAGCTTCATGCGCCTGCCGGTGCGTGCCACGGCCGAGGGGCTCGACATCGCGATCCTCGGCCTGCCCTTCGACGGCGCCACCACCAACCGCCCCGGCGCGCGGCACGGCCCGCGCGAATTGCGCAGCGCGTCCACCCTGATGCGGCGCGTCCATCCGGTGAGCCTGGTCGCGCCGGCGCGGCTCTGCCGGATCGCCGATTGCGGCGATGCGCCGGTCAATCCGGTGGATGTGATGGCAACGCTGGCGCATGTGGAAGCGTGCGTCGCGCGGCTCTGCGCCGGCGGCGCCTGCCTGCTCGGCGCCGGTGGCGACCACCTGATGTCGCTGCCGGTGCTGCGCGGCATGGCGCGCGCCGCGCCGGGGCGCGGACCGCTCGGCATGGTGCATTTCGACGCCCATTCGGACACCAGCGACGTCTATTACGGCACGAGCCGCTTCACCCACGGCACGCCGTTTCGGCGCGCGGTGGAGGAAGGGCTGCTCGACCCGAGGCGGATCGTGCAGATCGGCATCCGCGGTTCGCTCTACGAAGCCTCCGACATGGACTGGGCGCGCGAAGCGGGCCTCCGCATCCTGACGATGGAGGACTGCGAGGAGCTCGGCCCCGATGCCGTCGCGGCCGAGGCGCGGCGCGTCGTCGGCGACCGGCCCTGCTACCTGAGCTTCGACATCGACTGCCTCGATCCCGCCTTCGCGCCGGGCACCGGCACGCCCGAAGCAGGCGGCTTCACCCCGCGCGAGGCGATGCGGATGCTGCGCGGCCTGCGCGGGCTGAACCTGGTGGGCGGCGACGTGGTGGAGGTCTCGCCGCCGCATGACAGCGCGGGCATCACCGCGATCGCCGGTGCCACGATGATGTTCGAGATCCTCTGTCTGCTCGCGGAAACGCGAGGGCGGCTTGCGGAGGCGAAATCGCCTGGCGCATGATCCGGCCTTCCGCAGCCGCGAAGGATCGCCCGATGTCCGCCGACCATCCGCTTTCCGCCCCCCTTTCGCGCCGGGCCGCGCTGGGCGCGGGGCTTGCGGCCGGGCTGCTACCGGGGGTTGCCGCCGCGCAGCCCTTCCGTGGCCGCGAGATCGTCGCGACCGCCTTCGGCGGGCCGAGCCAGGAACTGATCCAGCGCATGGTCTATGACGAGGTGACGCGCGCGACCGGCGCGCGCGCCACGCAGACGCCGCTGCTCTCGGCGCAGGCCTTCGCGCGCATGCGCGCCGAGGCGAACAGCCCGCAGATCGATCTGTTCATGTTCTCGGGCGGGCAGGAGAAGCCGGCCAAGGCGGATGGCCTCACCCAGCCGATCCCGGCAGGGGCCAACTTCGCCGGCGTGCCGGCGCATCTGAAGGACCCGGAGGGCCACTGGATCGCCTGGGGCCTGGTGACGGAGGGCATCCTCTACCGCACCGACAAGGTGCCCGCGCCGCCGACCTCCTACCGCGACTTCTTCCGCCCCGAATTCCAGGGCCATGTCGCCTTCCCGCACATCACGAACGGCTACGGCACGGATTTCATGATCATGCTCGCCAAGACCTTCGGCGGCAGCGAACGCAACATGGACCCGGCCTTCGAGCAGGTGCAGCGCATCGCCCGCCGCGCGACGATCTTCCGCACCGCGGCGGAAGTGCAGACGCTGTTCGCCTCGGGCGACATCTGGATCATGCCCTATGACGGCGCCTCCGCGATGCGCGCCAGCGCGCAGGGCATCCCGGTGGGCTATGCGGTGCCGACGGAAGGCGCGCCCTATGTGCTGCTGGTGGCCTGCGTCGCGCGGCGCAGCCGCAACGCGGACATCGCCTCGGCCTGCATCAACATGCATCTCGATCCGGCGGTGCAGGTGGAGATCGCGAAGCAGATCGGCTGGGCGCCGGCCTCCACCGCGGCCACGCTGCCGCCCGAGGTCGGGCGCTTCATGGCGCCGACCGACCGCCTCGCGGAGATCGACCGCGACATCGTGAACGCGAACCGCCCGGCCTGGACCGAGCGCTTCAACCGGGAGGTGGCGCGCTGAGGGCCTGGCGCTGAGCCCCGCCGCACGGCGCGGCGCGGTCGGGCTGGCGCTGATCGCGCCGGCGGCGCTGGTCTTTGCGCTGTTCTTCGTCTGGCCGCAGGCCGGGCTGCTCGGGCTTTCGGTGGGCGATCCGCCGAGCACGCGGCATTTCGCGCGCTTCCTCGGCGATGCCTATTGGCTCGGCGTGCTGGCGAATTCGCTGACGCTCGGCGTCTCTGTCACGCTGGTCACCCTCGTCTTCGGCTTCCCGCTCGCCTTCCTGCTGGCGCGCAGCGAGACGCGCTGGGCGGGGCTGCTGCTGCTGCTGACGACCTTCCCGCTCTGGGTCAGCGCCGTGGTGCGCAGCTTCGCCTGGATGGTGCTGTTCTATCGCGGCGGGACGATCAGCCGGCTGCTCCAGGGCAGCGGGCTCGTCGAGCCCGATTTCGCGCTGCTCGGCACCTTCGCCGCGGTGGTGATCGCACTCGCGCAGGTGCTGCTGCCGATCATGGTCATCACGCTCTATGCGGTGATCCGCGGCATCGACCGGGACCTGGAGCATGCCGCGCTCGGACTCGGTGCCACGCCGCTCGCGGCGCTCTGGCTCGTGACGCTCCGCCTCGCCGCGGGCGGGATCGTGGCGGGGTCGCTGCTGGTCTTCTCGCTCTCGGTCAGCGCCTTCGCCACCCCCGCGATGGTGGGCGGGGCGCGGGCGCATTTCATGGCGGTGACGATCTACGAGCAGACGCTCGAGCTGCTGGACTGGCCCTTCGCCGCGGCGATCGCGGTACTGCTGCTCGGCATCTCGCTGGCGGTCGCGCTGCTCTACGGGTGGCTGGTGGGGGCGACGGACCGCTCCTCGGTGCAGCGATGACCGGCCTGCGCAGCGGCCTCGGCTGGGTGCTGTATGGGCTCTCGGCGCTCGCCTTCCTCTACATCCTCGGGCCGCTCGCGGTGATCGTCGCGTCCTCCTTCGGCGATACCGGCTACATCGCCTTCCCGCCGGAGGGCTTCTCGCTCCGCTGGTACCGCGCCGCGCTCTCCGATCCGCGCTATGTCGGCGGCTTCTTCATCTCGCTCCGGCTCGCCTCCACCGTCGCCCTGCTCTCGCTCGTCATCGGCACGCTGGCGGCGGTGGCGCTGACGCGGCTCGAATTTCCCGGGCGCGCGCTGCTGGAGGCGCTGTTCCTCTCGCCGCTGATCCTGCCGACGCTGGTGCTCGCGGTCGCGCTCACGCTGTTCTTCGCCTCCACGCCGCTGCTGCCGGGCGGCACGCCGCGGCTGGTCGCGGGGCATCTGCTGGTCGGCGTGCCGCTGGTGCTGCGGGTGATGCTGCCGGTGCTGCGCCGCGTGGACCGCTCGGTCGAGGAGGCGGCGCAGAATCTCGGCGCCTCGCCCATCAAGGCCTTCCTGCTCGTCACGCTGCCGGCGCTGCGGCCGGGGCTGTTCGCCGCCGCCGCGCTCGCCTTCATCTTCTCCTTCGACGAGGTGGAGATGGCGCTGTTCGTGGGGTCGGCGCGGGAGGCGCCGCTGACCGTGGTGCTCTATGGCGCGGCGCAGATGCAGTTCGACCCGACGGTGGTCGCCGCCTCCTCCCTTCTCATCATGCTGGCGGGCGCGATCATGCTGCTGCAACAGGCCTTCGTGCGGCGATGAGCGACGCCGCCTCCCGCGTGCCGGCGAGCACGACCCTGACCCTCGAAGGCATCGAGAAGCGCTACGGCGCGACGAAGGCGGTCGCCGGCGTGGATCTCGCGGTGGCGCCGGGCGAGCTCGTCGCGCTGCTCGGCCCCTCCGGCTGCGGCAAGACCACCACGCTGAGGATGGTCGCGGGCTTCGTGGAGCCGACCGCCGGGCGCGTGCTGATGGACGGCGCCGACATCACCCGCCTGCCGCCGCACCGGCGCAATGCGGGCATGGTGTTCCAGTCCTACGCGCTGTTCCCGCATCTCTCGGTCGCCGAGAACATCGCCTTCGGCCTGAAGCGCCGCGGCGTGCCGCGGGCCGAGATCGCGGACCGCGTCGGCCGCATGGTCGCGCTGCTGAAGCTCGAGGGGCTGGAAGCGCGCCTGCCGAAGCAGCTTTCCGGCGGCCAGCAGCAGCGCGTCGCGGTCGGCCGCGCGCTGGTGATCAACCCCGGCGTGCTGCTGCTGGACGAGCCCTTCTCCAACCTCGATGCGCTGCTGCGCGAGAGCACGCGGATCGAGATGCGGCGGCTGCAGACCACGCTCGGCCTCACCACGCTGTTCGTCACGCATGACCAGGCCGAGGCGATGGCGATCTCCGACCGCATCGCGGTGATGCATCAGGGCCGGATCGAGCAGATCGGCACGCCGCGCGCCATCTACGACCGCCCCGCGACGCGCTTCGTCGCCGGCTTCATCGGCCGCGCCAACCTGTTCGACGCGCTCACCGAGCCGGGGCTCGCGCTCGCGCCCGCCGAGCCTGGGGGCAGCGCCTGGCTGCTGCGGCCCGAGCGCATCGCGCTCGATGCCACGCCGGCGGAGGGGGTGAATTGCGTCGCCGGGACCGTCGAGGTGGTGAGCTTCCTCGGCACCGGCACGCATTGCTCGCTGCGGCTGCCCTCGGGGCGGCTGCTGCTGGCGGAGGGGCCGGCGAACTGGGCGGACGCCTTCCGCCCCGGCACGGCGGCGACGGCACGATGGGACGCGGCGGCCCTGGTGCCGCTGAAGGGAGGGGCGTGATGCGGTTCGGCACGGCAGAGGCGGCGGCGGGCGAGCTTGCCACGGGAACGCTCCCGCTCATCGAGGATCCGATCGGGCCCGTCACCTCGCCGGTGATGCTGGCGCGCGGCGCGTGGCCCGGGCCGCGGCTGCTCGTCACCTGCCTGATCCATGGCGGGGAGAATGTCGGGCCGATCGCGCTCGCGCGGTTCCTGCGCGGGCTCGACCTCGGGCAGATGAAGGGCAGCATCGCGGGGCTGCTCTGCGCCAATCCGCTCGGCCAGCGCCAGCACAGCCGGCTGACGCCGCAGGACGGGATGAACCTCAACCGCATCTTCCCCGGCCGCCCGGATGGCACGGTGACGGAGCAGCTCGCCGACCGGCTGATGGCGATCGCGAAGGCGGAAGGCGGCGAGGCGGTGCTCGACCTCCATTCGGGCGGCGAGCTCACGATCACCGCCTTCTACGTGATCCATGACGCCAAGGCCGATGGCGCGGCGGAGCGCGAGGGCAGGCGCCTCGCGGCGAGCGTCGGCAGCCGCTACCAGTGGGGCTCGGCCGAGGATTGGCTGGATGGCGGCTTCTTCACCAATGTCTCCCGCCGGCTCGGCATTCCCTCGATCATCGTGGAATCGGGCGGCGGGGCGCGCGTGCGGGACGAGGATCTCGCGAATTTCGCGACCGCGCTCGGCGGCATCACCCGCGCGCTCGGCATGCTGCCGGGCGAGGTGCCCGCGGTGGAGGACATCCGCCGCGGCGGCAATGCTGTGCATGTGAAGTGCCGCCGCGGCGGCTACTGGCACCCCGCCGTGGCACCCGGCGAGGACATGGCGGGCGGCCAGGTGATGGGCGAGATCGTCGCGATGACGGGCGAGGTGCTGGAGACGATCCATTGCCCGATCGCCCGCGCCTGGGTCGGCTCCATCCGCCGGCCCTGGATGCCGCTGCATGCCGGGGAGCAGGTGGTGGAGGTGGTGGAGCGGCTGTAGCGCCGGAGGGAGGGTGCGGGCGGCTACAGCGCCGGCTCTTCCTCGCGCCGGGCCATGATCTTCTTCCAGGCCGGCCGCGCATGGCAGGCGGCGAGCCAGGCCTTCACATGCGGCGCGCCGTCCAGCGCCTCGGGCGCGGGGAGCGCGTAGCGGATCACCTCGGCGACGTTGATGTCGGCCACCGTGAAGCGCCCGCCGACGAGATGCCCGTTCTCGGCCAGCGCGCGGTCGAGTGTCGCCAGCGGGCGCTTCAGCGCCGCGATCGCCTCGGCCACGCGGGCCTCGTTGCGCTGGTCGGGGGGGAGCTGGACGCGGTTGTAGAGGATCTGGATGGAATGCGGCTCGATCTCGGTGGCGCCGAACAGCGACCACTGCGCGAAGCGCGCCGATTCCGCCATGTCGTCGGTGCCGATCGGCGGGCCGAACTTGCGCGCGAGGTAGAAGTTGATGGCGAAGCTCTCGCTCAGCTTGAAGCCGTCATCGTCCATGGCGGGGATGCCGCCGTTCGGATTGATCTTCAGGTAGTCGGGGTGGCGCGAATGCAGCGGCGCGTCCGGCGCGTCCGGGTCCTTGAGGCGGTTGGCCTGGATCACCGGGACATGGCGGAAGGCGACGCCGGCCTCCTCCAGGAACCAGATGTTGCGCAGCGCCCGCGAGCGATAGACGCCATAGATGGTGATCATCGCCTCACTCCAGTCCGAACGGGTCGTCCACCGACCGGGCCGGCTCGGTGAGCCAGGCGGCGGCACGCTCCGTCACCACGATATGATCCTCGAGCCGGATGCCGAACTCGCCGTAGATGGCGAGCGTCGGCTCGATGCTGCCGGTGTTGCCGGGCGCGAGCGGCGCGCGGTTGCCGCCGACGAAATAGGGCGCCTCGTGCACGTCCATTCCGATGCCGTGGCCGGTGCGGTGCGGCAGGCCGGGCACCTTGTAGCCGGGGCCGAAGCCGGCGGCGGTGATGACGCCGCGGCAGGCCTCGTCGATGCCGGCGCAGGGCGCGCCGGGCCGGGCGGCGGCGAAGCCCGCGGCCTGGGCCTGCTTCACCAGGTTCCACATCGCGCGCTGGCGCGGGGTGGGGCTGCCGAGGACGTAGCTGCGGGTGATGTCGGACATGTAGCCGTGCAGCGGCGCGCCCACATCCACCAGCACCATGTCGCCCTCCTGCAGGGTCTGCGGATAGGGCACGCCATGCGGATAGGCGGTCGGCTCGCCGAACAGCACGATCGAGAAGGCGGGGCCGGCATCGAAGCCGGCCTTCTGGTGCGCCGCGGCGAGGAAGGCGGCGACCTCGGTGGTGGTCACGCCCGGCGCCAGGGCGCGGGCGGCGGCGGCGTGGATCGCGAGCGTCATGCCCATCGCCTGGCGCAGCAGCGCGACCTCGTGCTCCGTCTTGCGCTCCCGCAGATGCGATGTAACGGGGCCGGAGGCGACGAAGCGGTGGTTGGGCAGGGCGGTCCGCAGGCCCTCGGCCACGAAGACCCGGGCAAGGTCATCGAGCGCGACCGTCCCGCCTGCGACATCGGATTCGCGCAGGATGTCGGAGAACAGCGCGTAGGGGTCCTCGTCCTCCTCCCAGCCGCGGACCTCGCCGGGCAGGGTCAGCATGGTGCGGATGCGCTCCACCTCGAAGGCGGGGGCGAGGTAGGTGAGGGGGCCGCGCGCCGGCAGCACTGCGCCGACCGGCCGCTCGCTCTGCCCGTGCTTGAGGCCCGTGAGCCAGGCGAGGTTGGAGGTGCCATCGAGCCAGAGCGCGGCGAGGCCGAGTTCGCGCATCCGCGCCTGGGCGCGCTCCACGCGGGCAGCGTGCTCCTCGGCGCCGATCGGCAGCACCGCGTCGCGCGAATTTCGTATACCGGCAAGCTCCGTCGCGAAATCCGAGCCGCCGACCCCGGACGTCATCCTTTTGATGCTCCCATCTCGCAGTCCTGAATGCCATGCCTCGCGGGCTGGGTCACTATCTCGTTACCGCCGCCGTTCGACCAGCGCGAGCAGCAGGCCGGCGGCGACGATGATGGCCGTGCCCGCCCAGGTGAAGCCATCGGGCCAGAGCCCGGTGACCACCACGCCGACCAGCGTGGCGCCGACAATCTGCCAGTATTGGAAGGGTGCGATCACCCCCGCCGGCCCATGCCGCATCGCGATCGCCATGCAGTAATGCCCCGCCGTGGCCAGCGCGCCGAGGCCGAGGAAGGCCAGCGCGTCCCCCAGGCTCGCGGGCGTCACCCAGACCCAGGGCAGCAGCACGCTCAGCACCGCGGCGCCGAGCAGGGCGGACCAGAGGGTGGAGGTCTCCGGGCTGTCCTGCCCGGCGACCTTGCGGGTCAGCACCTGGTAGAGCGCATAGGCCGAGGCGCTGCCGAGCACGAGCAGCGAGGCCGCCTCGAACCCCGCCGCGCCGGGGCGGATCACCACCAGCACGCCGAGGAACCCGATCACCACCGGCAGCACCCGGCGCAGCTTCGGCCGTTCGCCGAGCAGCGGCCAGGCGATCAGCACGACGAGGAAGGGGGCGAGGAAGCCGATCGCCGCCGCCTTGGCCAGCGCCAGTGCGCCGAGGGCGGAGAAATAGAGGCTGGTGGAGGTGAGCTGGCAGAGCGAGCGCGCCGCCTGGAGCCCCGGCCTTCGCGTCTGGAACACCCGCCAGCCGGCGCGCGGCAGCATGATCGCGAGCATCAGCGCGAATTGTCCGGCGATGCGCGCCCAGACGATCTGCTCCGTCGGGTAGCGCGGGATCAGGATCTGCACGAGCCCGTTCATCACCGGCAGCAGCGTCATCGCGAGGATCATGTAGCCGATGCCGAGAAGCAGCCGCGGCTCGGCGGGGTGGCTCATACCGAATCCCATTGGTCGCAACATGCGGCCAGCGAAGCGAGCGTCACGCCGCAGGCGTGCCTTCGGCACGACGGCGCCGAATGGCGCCCGCCGCAAGTGCGTCGTGCGAGCAGCACGCCCGTGGCGTGACGAGCCAAGCCGCCGGATGGCGGCGCCGGCGCTTGAGGCGCGGATCGGTCACGATCCGCGGGAATTGGACTCAACCCTCCAGCTCCTCGCGCAGCAATTCGAGGCGGAGCCATTCCTCCTCCGCCGCCTCGCGCTCGGCCTGCTTGCGGGCGAGGAGGCTGCCCCGTGCCGCGAAGCCGGCGGCGTCGCGCGCATAGAGGCCGGGATCGGCAAGCTGCGCCTGGAGCGTGGCGATCTCGCGTTCGAGCTGGGCGATGCGGCCGGGCAGCGTCTCCAGCGCGTGCTTGTCCTTGAAGGACAGCCGCGGCTTCGCGGCCGGCGGTGGGGCGGCGCCGGCGGGTGCCGCGGCCTCCCGTGTCGGGCGCGGCGCCACTGCGGCTGCGCGCGCCTCCACGCCCCGGCCGCGCTGGGCCACCATGTCGGCATAGCCGCCGGCATAATCCTGCCAGCGCCCCTCGCCCTCCGAGGCGATCACATTGGTCGCGACACGGTCGAGGAAGTCGCGGTCATGGCTCACCACCAGCACCGTGCCCTGGTAGTCGGCCAGCAATTCCTGCAGCAGGTCGAGCGTCTCGAGATCGAGGTCGTTGGTCGGCTCGTCCAGCACCAGCAGGTTGGAGGGCTGGGCGAGCGCGCGCGCCAGCATCAGCCGCCCCCGCTCCCCGCCCGAGAGCAGCCCGACGGGCGTGCGCGCCTGCTCGGCGGTGAACAGGAACTCCTTCATGTAGCCGACCACATGCTTCGTCTCGCCGCCGACCCGCACCTGGTCGCCGCGCCCGCCGGTCAGCGCATCGGCGAGCGTCATGGCGGGATCGAGCCCGGCGCGCATCTGGTCGAGCGTCACCATCGCGAGGTTGGTGCCGAGCCGCACCTCGCCCGCATCGGGGGCGAGCTGGCCCGTGAGAAGCTTCAGCAGCGTGGTCTTGCCCGCGCCGTTCGGCCCGACGATGCCGGTGCGGTCGCCGCGCAGGATGCGCGTGGAGAAATCCCGCACCACCGGCGCGCCGGCATAGGATTTCGCGATGCGGTCGGCCGCGATGACGAGGCTGCCCGAGCCCTCCGCCTCGGTCGCGCTCATGCGCACATTCCCCGCCGCGGCGATGCGCTCCCGCCGCTGGGTGCGGAGCGCGTGCAGGTTGGCCAGGCGGCGGACATTGCGCTTGCGCCGGGCGGTCACGCCATAGCGCAGCCAATGCTCCTCCCGCACGATCTTGCGGGCGAGCTTGTGGGCCTCCGCCTCCTCCTCCTCCAGCACGCGGTCGCGCCAGGCCTCGAAGCCGGCGAAGCCTTCCTCGAGCCGCCGCGTCGCGCCGCGGTCGAGCCAGACCATCGCGCGGGAGAGGCGTTCCAGGAAGCGCCGGTCATGGCTGATCAGCACCAGCGCGCCGCGATGGCGTGCCAGCTCCTCCTCCAGCCATTCGATCGCCGGCAGGTCGAGGTGGTTCGTCGGCTCGTCGAGCAGCAGGATGTCGGGGCGCGGCGCCAGCACGCGGGCGAGCGCGGCGCGGCGCGCCTCGCCGCCGGAGAGGCGATGCGGTTCCTCCTCGCCGGTCAGGCCGAGGCCTTCGAGCAGCACGCGCGCGCGGTGCGGATCGTCGCCGGGGGCGAGGCCGGCGGCGACGAAGGCGCCGGTCGTCGCATGGCCGGTGAGGTCCGGCTCCTGCGGCAGGTAGCGCAGCGTCGCGCCGGGCTGGAGGAAGCGCGTGCCCGAATCGGCCTCGATCTCGCCGGCCGCGATCCGCAGCAGCGTGGACTTGCCCGAACCGTTCCGCCCGACGAGCGCCACGCGGTCCCCGGCACCGACCAGCAGCTCCGCGCCGCCGAGCAGCCAGGAGGTGCCGAGGCGGAGCCGGATCCCGGTCAGATGCAGCAGCGGGGGCGGAGGCATGCGCCAGGGGAATGGTCGCCGCCCGCCGCCCCGTCAACCGCGCGGCGGGTTCAGCCGGGGCGCGGCGCCGCGCCCATGCCGCGGCGGAGCGGCTCGAAGCGCCGCTCCGGCGTGCGCGCGGCCTCGGCGCAATCCTCGGCGGTTGCGGGCCGGGGCGCGGCCTGGCGGCGGCGCCAGGCTTCCGTCACCTCGGCGGTCCGGCGGCGCCCGGCCAGGGTCCGGCGCGCGACATCACGTCCATCCATGCCATCCACTCCCTTGCCGTGTCGGGATGCTGCCGCGCGGATGGGCAATGCCGCCGAGCAGCGCATCCCCGATGTGCAAGGGGTGGGCAGGGCAGGGGGGCGATTCAACTCACCGCTGCTTGATCCTGTGACCGCCGCGGGCGCAGTCTGCGCGCCCCTAGGAGACCCCCCATGATCCGCCGCCGCCACCTTCTCGCCGCCACGCTGCTGCCGCTGCCTGCGCTCGGCCAGGGCGCCTGGCCGAACCGGCCGGTGCGGATGATCTCCTCCGCGCCCCCGGCCGGCGCCTCAGACATCCTGACGCGCACGCTGGCGAATGCGATGCAGGAGCAGACCGGCCAGAGCTTCGTCATCGAGAACCGCGCCGGCGCCGGCGGCGTGCTGGGCTCCGACTTCGTCGCGAAATCGGCGCCGGACGGCTACACCTGGCTCACCACCAATGTCGGCCCGCAGGCGATCTTCCGCCAGCTCCACCGCAACCTGCCCTACGACACGCGCACGGATTTCCGCCACGTCACGACCATCGCGACGCTGCCGCTGGTGCTGATCGTCGGGCGCGACCAGCCCTTCCGCGACCTGGCGTCCTATCTCGCCGCGGCGCGGGCGCGGCCGGGGCAGATGAATTTCGGCTCGGGCGGCAACGGCACGCTGCATCACCTGACGGGCGAGCTGGTGAACCGCACCGCGCAGGTGAACATCGTGCATGTGCCCTATCGCGGCGCGCAGGCCGCCACCACGGATGTGATCGGCGGGCGCATCGAGGGGATGTGGGACAGCCTGCCCTCCGCCGCGCCGCATATCCGCTCGGGCGCGGTGCGCGCGCTCGCCGTCTCCACCGCGACGCGCGCCGGCGCCTTCCCGGAGGTGCCGACCCTGACCGAGCAGGGGGTCGCGGTCGCCACCATCAACTGGTTCGGCATCGCCGGCCCCGGCGCGCTGCCCGACGACGTGGTGCAGGCGATGTATGCGCAGCTCCGCCGCGCGCTCGACAACGACACGGTGAAGGCGCGCTTCGCCAGCATCGGCGTGGACCGCGGCGGCGATCCGCCGGACGTGACGCAGCGCTTCGTGCTGGGCGAGATCGACCGCTGGTCGGAAGTGGTGCGCGCCGTCGGCGTGACGCTGGATTGAGCCGATGCTGACCGACGCGGAATCCGCGCTGCTCGAATCGGCGCGCATCGAGCACGCCTGGTCGCTCGTCGAGCGCTTCGCGACGATGCGCCGGCAGGACCCGGCCGAGGCCGCGGCCGCCGGGGAGGAGATCGGGCGCAGGCTCGCGGCCCTCGGCCTGCCGGTCACGCTGCATCGGCCGCGGCTCTATCTCGCGGTGCCGAAGGACGCGCATGTGACGCTCGGCGGGCAGCGCCTTGCCGCGCGCCCGGCGCAGCTTGCGGTGACGGCGCCGCAGGGGCTGACCGCGCAGCTCGTCTTCGTCGAGAACCCCGTCGCCCCGCCGCCGGGCTGGACGCCGGGCACGGCCGCGCTGTTCGGCGAAGGCTACGATCCGGCCCCGGGCGTGCCGGATGTGAAGGGGAAGATCGTGCTGTTCCGCGGCATGATCCTGGCCGAGAAGATCCTCGGCTTCGCCGCCCTCGGAGCCGCCGGCGTGATCGCGGTGAACCCGGGGCCCGACAGGCATTGGGGCAGCGGCTCGGCGATCTGGGGCACGCCCGACCTCGACGACCTGCCCTGGCGCACGCCGATCCCCGGCGCGGCGGTCTCGAAGCCCGATGGCGAGCGGCTGATCGCCGCCGCCGCGCGCGGCGAAAGCGCGACGCTGACCACGGTGGTCGAGGAAGGCTGGTTCGACCAGGTCCTGCCGGAGGTCCGCATCCCTGGCACGGCGGAACCCGACCGCTTCGTGCTGCTGCACGGCCACTACGATTCCTGGGATGTCGGCGTCGGCGACAACGCCACCGGCGATGCGTGCATGCTGGAAGTCGCGCGCATGCTGCATGCGCAGCGCCACACGCTCAGGCGCGGCGTGCGCATCTGCTGGTGGCCGGGCCATTCGACGGGCAAGTTCGCCGGCTCCACCTGGTATGCGGACGCCTTCGCGCGCGACCTCGCGCGGGGCTGCGTCGCGCATCTGAACTGCGACAGCCCCGGCTGCCGCGACGCGATCGACTATCCCGGGATCCCCTGGATGGCGGAGAACCGCGCCTTCGTGACCGAGGCGGTGCGCGACGTCACGGGCAAGGCGGCGGGCGGCAAGCGGCCGAGCCAGTCCTCCGACTATTCCTTCAACAATCTCGGCATCTCGGGCTGCTTCTCCGCCTCCTCCCGCATCCCGAAGGCGGAGGTGGAGCGGCGCGGCTGGTATTTCGTGATGGGCAATGGCGGCAACACCGCCTGGCACACGGATCGCGACCAGCTGGAGGTGGCGGACCCCGCCGTGCTGCTGACGGATGCGAAGCTCTATGCGCTGGCGGTGCATCGGCTGGCTGCGCGCCCGGCGATCCCGCTCGATCCCGGGGCGCTGGTGGCGGAACTCGCCCTGCATCTCGACCGCTACGCGAAGGCCGCCGGGGCGCGCTTCGATTTCTCGCCGGCGCGGGCTGGCTTCGCCGCGCTTGCCGAACGGCTCGCCGCCTTCGAGGCATCGTCCCCGGCGCCGGAGGCCGCGACCGCGACGCGGCTAGCCGTGCTGCGCCATCTCGTCCCGCTCGACTACACCCGCGGCACGCGATTCCGCCGCGACATCGGCCTGCCGGCGGCGCCGCTGACGCATCTGGCGGTCGCGACCGAACTGGACCGCTACCCGCCCGAGGCGCTCGGCTTCGCGCTGGCCTCGCTCACCCGCGGGCAGAACCATGTGGTGGCGGCGCTGGAGGCGGCGGTGGAGGCGGTTCCCGCCTGACCGGGGTGGAGCGCGGCGCCCGGAAAGGCTACCACGAGGACATGGACACCGCCTTCCAAGAGACCCTCACCGCCTGGCGCCGCCATCTCCATGCCCATCCCGGGCTGACGCTGAACGAAGGCGCCACCGCCGCCTTCGTCGCCCGAAAACTGCGCGAGATCGGCGTCACCGAGATCGCCGAGGGCGTCGGCGGGCATGGCGTGGTGGCGACGCTGCGCCGTGGCCAGGGCAACCGCGCCGTCGGGCTGCGCGGCGACATGGACGCGCTGCCGATCGCCGAGCGCAACGAGGACCTGCCCTGGCGGTCCACCATCCCCGGCGTGATGCATGCCTGCGGCCATGACGGGCACACCACGGCCCTGCTCGGCGCGGCGAAGCTGCTGCTGGAGGACGCCAGCTGGTCCGGCACCGTCCATCTGGTCTTCCAGCCGGCCGAGGAAGGCGGCGGCGGCGCGAAGGCGATGATCGCCGACGGGCTGTTCCGCCGCTTCCCGATGGAGCGCATCTTCGGCTGGCACAACTGGCCCGGCCTTCCCGCGGGCACCATCGCCGTCCATCCCCGCGCCGTGATGGCCGCCGGCAGCCGCTTCCAGATCACCTTCCAGGGCCATGCGGCGCATGCCGCGCTGCCGCATCTGGCGCGCGATCCGATGCTGGCGGCGGGGCATGCGATCGTCGCGCTGCAATCCATCGTCGCGCGCAACCTCGATCCGCTGGCCGGCGGCGTGGTGAGCCTGACCGTCATCGAGGGCGGCGAGGCGCAGAACCAGATCCCCGCCCGCGTCACGCTGAAGGGCTCGGCGCGCTGGCTGGACGAGGCGGCGGGCGAGGCGATCCGGGCGGGCATCCACCGCGTGGCGGACGGCATCGCCGGCACCTTCGGGCTCGCCGCCGAGACCGGCTGGGGCCCGGGCGTCGGCGTCACCGCGAACAACGCGCCCGAGGCCGAACTCGCCGCCGAGGCGGCCGCCGCCGTCACCACGCTCCGCCGCGACGTGCCGCCGGCGATGACGGGCGAGGATTTCTCGTGGTTCCTGCACGAGGTGCCGGGCGCCTTCGTCTGGATCGGCAACGGCCCGGCCGAGGCCGGGCGCGAGCTGCACAACCCCGGCTACGACTTCAACGACGCGATCCTGCCGGTGGCGAGCGGCTGGCTGGCCGAGACGGCGAAGCGGGCGCTCGGCGCGGGCTGAGCGGCCCGGGTCGCCCCGGGCGGCCCCGATCAGTGCGCCATCAGCACCGGCACGGTCATCTGCCCGAGCAGCGTCCGCGTCACGCCGCCGAGCATGAACTCCCGGAAGCGGGAATGGCCGTAGCCGCCCATCACGACCAGGTCGGCGCCCATGTCCGTCGCCTCGTTCAGCAGCAGGTCGCCGGCGGTGATGTCGGCGCCGACCACGCGGCGGACCTCCACCTTGAGCCCATGGCGCGCCAGATGCGCGGCGATGTCGGCACCGGGCTCTTCGCCATGCCGGTCGCCGCCCGGATCGGCATTGATTGTCAGCACCACGACGCGCTCGGCGCCGGCGATCAGCGGCAGCGAATCATGCAGCGCGCGGCTCGCCTCCCGGCTGCCGTTCCAGGCGACGAGCACCCGCTTGCCCGGCGCCGGCGGCTTGCCCGCATGCGGCACCAGCAGCACCGGCCGGCCGGTCGAGAACAGCGCCGCCTCGATCGCCGTCGTCCCGCCATCCGCATCCGGCCGCGCCTGGCCCAGCACGATCAGGTCGGCATGGCGCCCATGCAGCGCGATCTCCCGCGCCAGCCCGCCTTCCGGGGCGCGGAACTCGCCGCGCAGCCCGTCCCGCCGCAGCGTCGCCTCGAAGGCGGCGGCGACCTTCGCGGCCTCCTCGTCCATGTCGCGGCGCAGCGCCTCCAGCACCAGCGCGATGGCGGCGCCCCCGCTCGGGTCGCCGGCGATCATCGGCAGCGGCAGCTCCTTCACGAACAGCCCGACGAGATGCGCATCGAGCCGCCGCGCGAGCCCTGCCGCGAGGCCGAGGCGTTCCGCCGCCGGCGCGCTTCCGTCGAGGTGGAGAAGGATGTCGCGGATCGCCATGTGATGCTCCCTCGGCCTGTCTGCCGGAGACTAGCCTAGACCATGCCGGAGCGCGCGCCTTGATCCGCATCACCTCACCGCTGTTCGACGACCGCGCCGCCGCCGGCCGGGCGCTCGGCGCGGCGCTTGCCGCGCGCGGGCTCGCCGACCCGGTGCTCGTCGCGCTGCCGCGCGGCGGCGTCGCGGTCGCGGCGGCGGCGGCCGGGGTGCTCGGCGCGCCGCTCGACCTCGTGCTCGTGCGCAAGCTCGGTGCGCCGGGGGACCCCGAGCTCGCGGTGGGCGCGGTGGCGGAGGGCGAGCCGCCCGGGATGGTGGTGAACGAGGAGATCGCGCGCCTCACCGGCGCCGATGCCGCCTGGCTCGCGGCGGCGAGGGACCGGGCGCTTGTCGAGATCGCGCGGCGGCGCGCGCGCTACCTCGCCGGGCGGCCGCGCGTGAAGCTCGCCGGGCGCGACGTGGTGGTGGTGGATGACGGCCTCGCCACCGGCGCCACCGCGCGCGCGGCGCTTCGCGCGCTGCGCGGGGCGGGGCCGGCGCGGCTGCTGCTCGCCGTGCCGGTCGGCGCGCCCGCGGCGGTCGCGGCACTCGGTGCCGAGGCCGATGAGGTCCTCTACCTGGCCGAGGGCGCGATCCCGCATGGCGTCGGCGGCGCCTATCGGGATTTCCACCAGCTGGAGGATGCGGAGGTGATCGCGCTGCTGGACGCCGTGGAGCACACGCCCAGGTAGCGGTCCTGGCCTTGATCCATAACTCGTGGTAGAACCCTCCGGCTGATCAGCGAGCCCGGAGGTGACCCGACCCTGCCCGCCGCCCGCCGCGCGCCTCGAATCCCGGGGCGCTTGCCGCTTCTGGCGACACGACCGCCCATGCTACGCAACGATCCCGCCGTGCCGGCACGGCGTGACGGAGATCCGCGCGAGGCATGCTGCAAACCGCCGCAACGGAGCCGACCGAGGCCGAACCCGCCGACGGGCCGGGGGAGGTGGGGGGTGAGGGGCTCGAAGGGCTGCTCCGGCTCGCCGCGCGGCTGTTCGAGACGCCGGCCGCCGCGCTCCGCGCCACCGATGCGGACGGCACCCCGGCTAGCGCCGATCTCGGCCTCTCGCCCGAGGAATCCAGCCTGGCCACCGCGCTCTGCGCCGGCGTCGCGGATGGCCCGCGCCGCGTCCTCGCCGGCCCCGCGCCAGGCTTCGCCTTCGCCGCCGCCGTGCCGATCCGCGGCGCCGACGGCAGCGCGCTCGGTGCGCTCGCGGTGATGGACCGCGCACCCCGCCTGCCGCCGGGGCCGGACGCGGAACGCGGCCTGCTGGAACTCGCAGGCCTCGCCGCGACCACGCTCGAGGCCCGCCGCCGCCGGCTGGCCGAGCGGGGGGAGGCACGCTGGGCCGCCGTGTGGGACCGGCTCAAGGCGCTCGCGGTCGAGGCGCCGGACTACGAATCGGCCACCGCCGCCACCACCCGCGCGCTCTGCGAGGCGGCCGGCGGGCTGCTCTGCACGCTGCATCGCCTGGGCGCGGAGCGGCGGCATTTCCAGCTCGTCGCCGGCTTCGCCGAGGAGGCGATCGGCGGCGCTTCCCGCATCGCCGCAATCCGCGCCGCGCCGCCCGGCATCGCCGACCGCGTCCTCGGCGCGGCGATCGAGGAAGGCCACGCCGTCTTCGCCGCCGACGAGGGCGCTGGCGATCCGCGCCGCCATCCGCTGCTTGCCGCCGCCGAGGTGGGCCCGGTGGTGCTGGGTGCCATGCCGCTCTTCATCGGGGAGGAGCAATGCGCGCTGCTGCTCTGCTGCCCCGCGCCCGGGCCGGACCTCGCGCTGCTGCTGCGCGAGGCGGCGGCGACGCTGCGCCCGCTGCTGCAGATGCTGCGCGACGAGGAGCGGACGCTGCTGCACCGGCGCATCGTCGAAGGCAGCTCCGAGGCGGTGCTGGTGACGGAGGCGACGCCGGACGAGGCGCGCATCGTCCAGGTCAACCCTGCCTTCGAGGCGCTGACCGGCTTCGCCGCGGCGGAACTCGTCGGCCGCACGCCGCGCCTGCTCCAGGGGCTCGGCACGCCGGGCGAGGGGTGGCGGGCGATCCGCGAGGCGGTCCGCCGCCAGCAGCCGCTGCGCCAGACGGTGAGCTTCCGCCGCAAGGACGGCGCGCCGATCTGGGTCGATCTCCACATCGCGCCGATCACCGATGCGGGCGGGCGCTGCACGCATTTCGTCTCCATGCTGCGCGACGTGACGCGGGAGCGGGAGGCGACGGCGCGGCTCGCGGAAAGCGAGGCGGCCTTCCGCAGCCTGTTCGAGCGCAACCCGATCCCGATGTACATCTACGACCGGGAGACGCTGCGCTTCCTCAGCGTCAACCAGGCGATGATCCAGGAATACGGCTGGTCGCGCGAGGCGCTGCTGGAGAAATCCATCCTCGACATCCGCCCCGCCGAGGATCGCGCCGCGGTGCAGACCGCGGCCGCGCGCCCGCGGGGCGAGCGCAACGCCTCCGGCCCCTGGCGGCACCTGACCGCGGACGGGCAGGAGAAGATGGTGCGCATCGTCTCGCACCTGACGGAGTTCGGCGGGCGGGCGGCGGCGCTGGTCGCGGTGCTCGACATCACCGCGCGGCTCCGCTTCGAGGAGGACCTCCGCCGCTCGCGCCAGGCGCTGCAGCGCCAGGCGGTGGAACTGCGGCGGACGCAGCGCCTCGCGCGGCTCGGCACCTGGCGCTGGCTCGCCGGGGGGCAGCGGCTCGTCTGGTCGGAGGAGCTGCACGCGATCTTCGGCACCGACCCCGAGGGCCCCGCGCCGACCCGCGAGCAGATGCTGGCGCTGATCCACCCCGAGGACCGCGCGCCGGTCGAGGAGGCGATCGCGCGGATCGCCGGCACCGCCCGCGCCGCGGCCTTCGAGTTCCGCGTCCTCCGCCCGGACGGGCGGACGCTGCATTGCCGCGCCGAGGGCGACTGGGAAGCCGATCTCGAAAGCGATCTCGGCGCGGTGCATGGCTACATCCAGGACGTGACCGAGCAGCGGGAGGCGGAATCGGCGCTGCGCCAGTCCGACCGCCTCGCCTCGCTCGGCCAGCTCACCGGCGGCATCGCGCACGACTTCAACAACCTGCTGACGGTCGCCTCGGTGAGCCTGGAGATGGCCGCGGAGGCCGCGCGGGACGGCGAGGCGAGCCCGGACCTGATCGAGAGCGCGCGCGCCGCGCTCGAACGCGGCATGCGGCTGACGAGCCAGCTGCTCTCCTATGCGCGCAAGCAGCCGCTCCGGCCGCAGACGCTCGATCTCGGGCGCGTGCTGCCGGCGCTGCTCGACCTGATGCGGCGCAGCCTCGGGGAGCGCTACACGCTGACGCTGGAGGCCGGCAGCACGGCGCCGGTGCTGGCCGATCCCTCGGGGCTCGAGGCGGCGCTGATGAACCTGCTGGTGAATGCGCGCGACGCCATGCCGCTCGGCGGGCCGATCGTGGTCGCGACGCGGCGGCTCTCGGTCGGGCCGGGGACAGTCGGGCTGGCGGCGGAGCTCGCGCCCGGCGACTACGCGATGATCGCGATCAGCGACCGCGGCAGCGGCATGCCGCCCGAGGTGCGGGCGCGCATCTTCGAGCCCTTCTTCACCACCAAGCCGACCGGCCGGGGCACCGGGCTCGGGCTCTCGATGGTGCTCGGCTTCGCCAAGCAGTCGGGCGGACATGTCGCGGTGTACAGCGAGCCGGGGCAGGGCACGACGATGCAGCTCTTCCTGCCGGCCGCCGCCGCGGACGAGGCGGTGGTGGCGGCGGAGGAAGCCGCGCCGGAGCTGCCCTCCGGCCTCGATGTGCTGGTCGTCGAGGACCAGCCCGATGTGCGGGAGGCGGCGATCCGGCTCTGCCGGGAAGTCGGGCTCGAGCCGCTGGCGGTGGGCAATGCCGCCGAGGCGCTCGGGGTGCTGCGGTCGGGCCTGCGCTTCGACCTGCTGTTCACCGACGTGGTGCTGGGCGGGGAGATGGACGGGATCGAGCTGGCGGGGCTGGCGGTGGCGATCCAGCCCGGCATCGCGGTGGTCTGCACCTCCGGCTACACCGAGAGCCAGGTCGGCGAGCGGGGGCAGCTGGCGGCGGGGATGGAGCTGCTGACCAAGCCCTACGACATGCGCCGCTTCCGGATCGCGGCCGGCAGGGCCTTCGCGGCGGCGCGCGGCCCGGGCTGAGGCCCGGGGGGCGGGCGGGCCCGCCTTGCGGCGGACCCATCGGCGGCAGGGAGGGGGGCGGCGGCTTACGCCGCGGCCGGTCAGGCGGCCGCGACGGCGCGCTCAGGGGGCAGGGTGATGCGCGTGCCGGCGGCGGGGTCGCGCAGGACGTAGCCGCGGCCCCAGACGGTGCCGATCAGGTCGCCGGCGCCGGCCTGGGCGAGCTTCTTGCGGAGCTTGCAGATGAACACGTCGATGATCTTCACCTCCGGCTCATCCATCCCGCCGTAAAGGTGGTTCAGGAAGGCTTCCTTGGTGAGCACCACGCCCTTGCGGAGGGTGAGGAGCTCGAGGACGGCGTATTCCTTGCCGGTGAGATGGACGCTCCGCCCCTCCACGCTGACCTCGCGGGAGCCGAGGTTGAGGGTGAGGGGGCCGACGGTGAGGGTGGGCTGGGAGAAGCCCTTGGCGCGGCGGACGATGGCCTGGATGCGGGCCACCAGTTCCTGTTGGTCGAAGGGCTTGGTGATGTAGTCGTCGGCGCCCATCCCGAAGCCGCGGACCTTGGCCTGGGGGCGGGTGAGGCCGGAGAGGATGAGGACCGGGGTCTCGATGCGGCCGGCGCGGAGGCGGCGGACGACCTCATAGCCCTCCATGTCGGGGAGCATGAGGTCGAGGACGACGATGTCGTAGTCGTAGAGGCGCGCGAGTTCGAGGGCCTCCTCACCGGTGTCGGCCGTGTCCACGATCATGGACGCGGCCTTGAGGGCGAGCGACACGCCGCGCGCCACAATCGTATCGTCTTCAACCAAAAGGATACGCATTTCCGCTATCTCCACATCCGACGCGTGCATGAATACCGTGTGCGATTCGGGAATGAAAGGCCTTTTTCACGAAAAAATCAGAACGAAAAGGTTAATGCGACCCAAAAAGGAGATGAATATTTATATTTGCAAATCTTTGCAATGGCATGAGAAGGCGAAAATCGCGCGGGAAATTCTCGCGCAAATAGAGGTCTCCGAAAGCCTCGCGACCCTCCAGGCCGCCACCCCAGGCCACCTCGACATCCGCGGATTCCGCCCCGCCCCCGCGCTCGGCGCGCGAATCGGCCTCGGGCCCGCCCCGGCGGCGGTCCAGGCCGAGATCCGACGCGTCGCGCCGGATGCCGCCCTCGCCCTGCCCTTCGGCCCCGCGGCCGAGGCCCGCCCCGGCGAGGCGGTGCGCCTGCTCGGCCCGCCGCGCCTCGCCGTGTCCGGCGCCTGGCTCGGCCGCGTGCTCGATCCGCTCGGGCGCGCGCTCGATGGCCGCCCCGCGCCTGCCCCCGGCCCGCGGCCGCGCCATGTCCTCGCCGCGCCGCCGCCGCCCGGCACCCGCGCCCGGCTCGGCCCGCGCATCGGGCTCGGCGTCCGCGCCCTCGATCTCTTCTGCACGATCCGCGAGGGCCAGCGCCTCGGCCTCTTCGCGGCCTCGGGCATCGGCAAGTCCACGCTGCTCGCCATGCTTGCCGGCGCGCCGGGCTTCGATGTCGTGGTGCTCGGCCTGGTCGGCGAACGCGGGCGGGAGCTGCGCGAGTTCATCGAGGAGGATCTCGGCCCGGACCGCATGGCGCGCAGCGTCGTGGTCTGCGCCACCTCCGACGCGGCCGCGCCGCTCCGGCGGGAGGCCGCGCTCGCCGCCATGACCGTCGCGGAGCATTTCCGCGATGCGGGGCAGCGCGTCCTGCTGCTGCTCGATTCCGTCACCCGCTTCGCGCTCGCCTGCCGCGAGATCGGGCTGGCTGCCGGCGAGCCGCCGGCGACCCGCGGCCATCCGCCCTCGGTCTTTTCCGAGCTGCCGCGCCTGCTGGAACGCGCCGGGCCGGGGCCGGAGGGCTGCGCGGGCTCGATCACGCTGCTGGCCACCGTGCTGGTGGAGGGCGACGACCATGACGAGCCGATCGCCGATGCCGTGCGCGGCATCCTCGACGGCCATGTCGTGCTGGACCGCGCGATCGCGGAGCGGGGCCGCTACCCGGCGGTGGACGTGCTCCGCAGCCTCTCGCGCACCGTGCCGGGCTGCCTCGGTCCCGAACAGCGGGCGCTGATGCTGCGCGCGCGCCGTCTGCTCGCGCTCCAGGCGGAGATGGCGGAGCTCGTTCGCCTCGGCGCCTATCGCGCCGGCACCGATGCGGCGGTGGACGAGGCGCTGCGCCGCGCGCCGCGGATCGAGGCGCTGCTGCACCAGGACAAGGGCGAGGCGACGCCGCTCGACGACGCCTTCGCGGCGCTGGGGGAGGCGCTGGATGGCGCGTGATCCGCTGCTGGTGCTCGCGCGGCTCCGCGCGCTCCGGCGCGACGCGGCGCGGCGCGGCCTCGCGGCAGCGGGCGCGGAACTCGCGGCGGCGGAGGCGCGGGCGGCCGGCGTGGCGGAGGCCCTGCAGCGCGAGGCGGCCTCGGCCGCCGCCGACTACGCCGCCTGGCTGCCCGCGGCGCGCGCCGCGCGCGAGCGCGCCGCCGCCGCGCAGCGGGAGGCCGAAGCGCGCCTGGCGGTCGCGCGGGACGGGCTCATGGAGGCGCATGCCGCGCGCGAAGCGGTGGTGCGGCTTCTCGCCGCCCGCCGCGCCGCGGCGCGGGACGCACGGCGCGTGGCCGAGCAGCGTGCGCTGGATGACCGCGCCGTCAGGCCGCCGGATTGAGCACGCCGCCTCTCATGCCAACGGCCGCTTTCAGCGACTCGTTGGCATGCCTCTTGGTGCCCTCAGGCGCCGGGCGCGGCCTCCGGCCGCTTGGCTCGCCGGACTGCCGGCGGGCCGCATTCGCGGCCTCGGCCGGCTGCGCCGGCCGCAGGTCAGTCAACAGGGCCGTGGGTATCAGCCCGCAGGGCTGAGCACGCCACGCCGCACCTGATCCAGCTCGATGCTCTCGAACAGCGCGCGGAAATTGCCCTCGCCGAAGCCCTGGTCGCCCTGGCGCTGGATCAGCTCGAAGAAGATCGGGCCGATCACCGTGCCGGTGAAGATCTGCAACAGCCGCCCGCCTTCCGGCGTCGGCGCGCCGTCCATCAGGATGCGGTTGCGCGCGAGCCGCGCGATCTCCGCCGGCGCCAGGTCCGGCATGCGCTTGGCCAGCAGCTCGTAGTAGGTGTCGGGCGTGTCGAGGAAGGCGATGCCGCCTTCGCGCATCGCCTCCACGCTCGCATGGATGTCGGTGGTGCCGAGCGCGACATGCTGGATCCCCTCCCCGCCATAGGCGCGGAGGTATTCCTCGATCTGCGAGCGGTCGTCGCTGCTCTCGTTGATCGGGATGCGGATCTGCCCGCAGGGCGAGGTGAGCGCGCGGGAGCGCAGGCCGGTGAGCTTGCCCTCGATGTCGAAGTAGCGGATCTCGCGGAAGTTGAAGAGCTTCTCGTAGAACTGCCACCACACATCCATCCGGCCGCGATGGACGTTGTGCGTCAGGTGGTCGATCACCGTGAGGCCGTTGCCGGCCGGCCTCGGATCGCGCTCGGCGGTCCAGCGGAAATCCACGTCGTAGATGCTGCCCGCCGCGCCGTAGCGGTCCACGAAATAGAGCAGGCTGCCGCCGATGCCCTCGATCGCGGGGATGTTCAGCTCCATCGGCCCGACCTTGCCGGTCACCGGCCTCGCGCCGAGCGCGACGGCGCGCGCATGGGCCTGAGCGGCATCGGCGACGCGGAAGGCCATCGCGCAGGCGGAGGGGCCGTGCACGCGCTGGAAGGATTGCGCGAAGCTCTCCGGCTCGGCGTTGAGGATGAAGTTGATGTCGCCCTGGCGCCAGAGCGTGACGTTCTTCGATCGGTGGCGCGCCACCGCGGCGAAGCCGAGCTTCGCGAACAGCGATTCCAGGTGCGGGATGTCGGGGCCGGTGAACTCGACGAACTCGAAGCCGTCGGTGCCCATGGGGTTGAGGGCGCTGATGCGGCCGGCGGCCTCGGTGCGGTCGGGCGGGATGTCCATGGCGCGGGGTTCCTCCTGTGGGAGGGAGGAATAGCCCGCGCGGCCCGGCGGAACTGCACCGAAATGCGCCGGGATTTGTTTCCGGGGAGCGGAATCCGCTAGGATGGGCCATGCCCGAGGTGAAATCCGCCACGCCGCTCGATGCCGCCGATCGCCGCATCCTGCGCGTCCTGCAACGCGACGGCCGCATCGCGGTGACCGCGCTGGCCGAGGAGGTGGGGCTCTCCCCCACCCCCTGCCTCCGCCGCATCCGCCGGCTGGAGGAGGCGGGCGTGATCGCCCGCTACGCCGCACTGGTGGACCCGAAGCGCGTTGGCCTGCCGATCCAGGCCTTCATCCAGGTGGCGCTGACGAGCCATGCGGAGGAGGTCGCGAACGCCTTCCACAAGGCGATCGCGGCCCGCGAGGAGGTGCTGGCCGCCTGGGCGATGAGCGGCGAGATGGACTACATGCTGCACGTCGTCGCCGCCGATTTCGACGCCTATGCGGAGTTCGCGCTGAAGGCGCTGCTCAGGATGCCCGGCGTGAAGGAGACGCGGAGTTCCTTCGTGCTCACCGCGCTCAAGCCGCCGGGGGCGGTGCCGGTGTGAGCCAGCCCAGCGCCCCCTGCGCCGCCGCGACGCCCGTGGCGAAGCAGCCTTGCAGCAGGTAGCCGCCGGTCGGCGCCTCCCAGTCCAGCATCTCGCCGGCCACGAACACGCCGGGCCGCGTGCGCAGCATGAAGCGCGCGTCCACCTCCTCCCAGGCGATCCCGCCGGCCGCGGAGATGGCGCGGTCGAGCCCGGCCATCGCGCGCGCCGTCAGCGGCAGCGCCTTCACGAGCAGCGCGGGATCATCCGGCGCGCCGGCATGCCGCGCCTCCTGCACCAGCGCGATGGACACCGGCGGCAGGGCGAGCGCCTTGCGCAGCTTCGTGCTCAGCGTCTCGCCACGGCCGCGTGCGCCGAGCCTGGCCCGGACCTCCTCCGGCGTCAGGTCGGGCCGCAGGTCGAGCGTGAGGCGCGCCGCGCCCGTGCGCGCGATCGCCTCGCGGATCGGCACCGACAGCGCATAGACCGCGCCGCCTTCGAGGCCCGCCTGCGTCAGCATCGCCTCGCCCCGCACGGTCACGCCCGCATGCGTCAGCGCGATCCGCTTGAGCGGCGTGCCGGCGAGCGCGCGGAGCCGGGCCGACCAGCCGATCTCCACCCCCGCATTGCTCGGCGCGAAGGGCAGGACCGCGACATCGGGCAGCAGCGCCGGCCAGCCGCCATCCGAACCGAGCCGGGGCCAGCTCGCGCCGCCGAGCGCCAGGATCACCGCATCGAACTGCTCCTCCGCCTCGCCGTCCGGCGTGGCGAAGCGGCAGGTGGTGCCGTGCAGCGCGCGCAGCCGATGCCGCGTCCGCAGCGCCACGCCCAGGGCGTCGAGCCGCGCGAGCCACGCGCGCAGCAGCGGCGAGGCCTTCATCGCCTTCGGAAAGACGCGCCCCGAACTGCCGACGAAGCTCGGCTGGCCGAGTCCCTCGCACCACGCGATCAGCGCCGCCGGCGGGAAGGCGCGGACCGCCTCGATCAGCCGCGGCGCCGCGGGGCGATAGCGCGTGAGGAAGGCGTCCAGCGGCTCGGCATGGGTCAGGTTCAGCCCGCCCCGCCCGGCCATCAGGAGCTTCCGGCCCGGCGAGGGCATGTGGTCGAACACGGTCACGCGGGCGCCGGCCGCCGCGGCCATCTCGGCAGCGATCAGCCCGGCCGGCCCCGCGCCGATCACGGCGAGATGCGGCATGGCGGCTTTCTGCGCCTTCGCCCGCGCGTTATCCAGACCGCATGGCAGCGATCCTCATCACCGGCGGCGCCGGCTTCGTCGGACTGAACCTGGTCGAGGCGCTGCTCGCGCGCGGCGAGCAGGTGGTGGTCTTCGGCCGCGAGCCGGCGCTGCCCGGCGCGGCCGAGGCCGCCTTCGCGAAGCTCCCCGGGCGCTGCACGGTGATCCAGGGCGACGTCACCGACGCGGCGGCACTCCGCGCCGTCTTCGCCGCGCACCGCATCGCCGCGGTCTTTCCCTTCGCCGCCGTCACCGCCGGCCCGGCGCGGGAGGCGGCCGATCCGGCGCTGGTCATCGACGTGAACCTCAAGGGCGTGATCGCGACGCTGCAGGCGGCCCGCGATGCCGGCACGGTGCGCCGCGTGATCCTGCCCTCCTCCGGCGCGGTGTACGGCGAATCCGCCTATACGCATGCGGTGCTGGACGAGACGACGACGCCGCCCGTCCCGATCAGCCTCTACGGCGTGACGAAATACGCGGTGGAACGCGCGGGGCTGCGCCTCGCCGGGCTCTGGGGGCTCGATGCGATCGCCGCGCGGATCGGCGCGACCTACGGGCCCTGGGAACGCGACACCGGGCTGCGCGACACGCTCAGCATCCATCTCGCGATCTTCGAAGCAGCCGCGCGCGGCAAGGCCATCGTGATCCCGCCCGCGCCGCTGCCCGCCTATGACTGGATCCATGTGCGCGATCTCGCGGCCGGGCTGCTCGCGCTGCTCGATGCGCGCGAACCGCCGCATCGCGTGGTGAACCTCGGCTCCGGGGCCGATTGGGCGCCGCACGCCGCCGCCTGCCTCGACCGCGTGCCCGGCCTCGCCTGGCGCCACGCCGCGCCCGGCGAGGAACCGACGCTGCGCTGGAACGAGACGCGCCCGCGCGGCTTCTTCGCCATCGCCCGGGCGGCGGAATTCGGCTGGCGGCCGCGCCTTGCTCCGGTGGCCGCATACGAGGATTACGCGGCCTGGCGGTTGGCAAGCGGGGCCGCCGCAGTAGGTTAGGGGCTCTCGCCTCCCTCCACCCTGGCCCTCCCCCGTGAACGGGGGCGGGAGAAGGATCGCCGATGCCCGATACGCTGCCCTTCGATCCGACGCGCCTGAAGTTCGGCATCGGCCAGCCGGTGCCGCGCGCCGAGGACCCGGTCCTGCTCACCGGCCGCGGCCGCTACACCGACGACATCGCGCTGCCTGGCCAGGTGCATGGCGTGATCCTGCGCAGCCCCTACGCGCATGGCGTGCTCAACGCGGTGGACACCGCGGCCGCGCGCGCGATGCCCGGCGTGCTCGGCATCTGGACCGCCGCCGACCTGCCGGCGCTCGCGCCGATGACCTGCGGCATGCCGCTCAGGAACGCCGATGGCTCGCCGCTGCGCGGCACGCAGCGCCAGCCGCTTGCGGCGGGCAAGGTGCGCCATGTCGGCGACCCGATCGCGCTGGTCGTCGCCGAGACCCGCGCCCAGGCGAAGGACGCGGCCGAGGCCATCGGGCTCGACATCGCGGCGCTGCCCGCGGTGACCGACGCGGCCGCCGCCGCCGCGCCGGACGCGCCGCTGCTCTACGACGACATCCCCGGCAACCTGGTGCTCGACTTCGCCGCCGGCGACGGCGCGAAGGTCGCCGCCGCCTTCGCCGCGGCCGCGCATGTCACGAAGCTCTCGATCCGCAACAACCGCGTGGTCGTCGCCGCGATGGAGCCGCGCAGCGCCATCGCCAGCATCGAGGATGGCCGCTACGTGCTGCGCGTCGGCTGCCAGGGCGTGTTCGGCATGCGGGCGCAACTCGCCCAGGTGATGGGCGTGCCGAAGGAACAGGTGCGCGTGCTGACCGGCAATGTCGGCGGCAGCTTCGGGATGAAGGCCAATGTCTATCCCGAATACGCGCCGCTGCTGCTGGCGGCGAAGGCGCTCGGCCGGCCGGTGAAATGGACCGACGAGCGCAGCGGCAGCTTCCTCTCCGACCAGCATGGCCGCGACCATGAGGTGGAGGCGGAACTCGCCCTCGATGCCCAAGGCCGCTTCCTCGCCGTCCGGCTGACCAGCTTCGCCAACATGGGCGCCTGGCTGAGCCCGGTGGCGCCGCTGATGGGCACGGCGAACTTCCTCAAGAACGTGCAGTCCAACTACGCGACGCCGCTGATCGAGGTGCGGACGAAGTGCCTCGTCACCAACACCACCCCCGTCTCCGCCTATCGCGGCGCCGGGCGGCCGGAAGGCAACTACTTCATGGAGCGCCTGATCGAGCAGGCGGCGCGCGAGACCGGGCACGACCCGCTCGCGCTCAGGAAGCTGAACCACATCAAGCCTGCGCAGTTCCCCTACAGCGCCGCCTCCGGCAGCGTCTATGACGGCGGGGACTTCTCGGCGCTGCTTGACAAGGCGATCGCCGCCTCCGACGCCGAAGGCTACGCCGCGCGCCGGACGGCGAGCGCCGCGAAGGGCCTGCTGCGCGGGCGGGGGATCGGCAACTTCCTCGAATGCACCGCGCCGCCGACCAAGGAACAGGGCGGCATCCGCTTCGAGAAGGACGGCACCGTCACCATCATCACCGGCACGCTGGACTACGGCCAGGGCCATCTCTCGCCCTTCGCGCAGGTGCTGCACCAGGCGCTCGGCGTGCCGTTCCACGCGGTGCGCCTGCTCCAGGGCGATTCCGACGAGCTCGTCGCCGGCGGCGGCACCGGCGGCTCGAAATCCATCATGGCCTCGGGCGCGGCCATCCTCGAAGCCTCGGAGAAGGTGATCGAGAAGGGCCGCGCCGCCGCGGCCTGGGCACTCGAGGCCGCCCCCGGCGACATTGAGTTCGAGCCGCATGGCGCCGACGAGACGGGCCGCTTCCTCATCGCCGGCACCGACCGCGGCATCGGCATCATGGAGCTCGCCGCGAAGCTCCGCGCCGCGCCCACGCGGCCCGAGGGCGTGCCGGAGACGCTCGACGTCACCCATGTCTTCGACCAGGCGCCGATGGCCTACCCGAATGGCTGCCATGTCTGCGAGATCGAGATCGACCCGGAGACCGGCACCATCCACCTCGACCGCTACGTCGCGGTGAACGATTTCGGCGTGCAGGTGAACCCGCTGCTCGTTGCCGGCCAGGCGCATGGCGGGATCGCGCAGGGGATCGGCCAGGCGATCCTGGAGCATGTCGCCTACACCGAGGACGGGCAGCTCCTCACCGGCAGCTACATGGACTACGCCCTGCCGCGCGCGGCCGACCTGCCCGCCATCGCCACCGCCAGCCACTCGGTGCCCTGCACCACGAACCCGCTCGGCGCGAAGGGCTGCGGCGAGGCGGGCTGCGCGGGCTCCCTCCCCGCCGTGATGAACGCGATCGCCGACGCCCTCGCGCCGCTCGGGATCACGCATCTCGACATGCCGGCGACGCCTGAGCGCGTCTGGGCGGCGATCCGGGCGGCGCGCGGGTAGCCGCCGGCGGCCGCCGGCGGGCGCTGTCCCGGCCGGCGGCCCTCCCGCTCACCGATCCGTGTTCGCGCGGCACGCCACCGCCGCGGCGCCGCCGCGTTTGTGACACGGCCGGTAACCTTCTCTCCGGCGCACTGCTGGAGGAACCGCCATGTCGCGGTCGCAACGCCTGACGAGCCTCGCGCTCGCCGCCCTGCTGCTGCCCGCCCATCTCGGCGGGCCGCTGGCGCAGGGCCTGGCCGGTGGCGCCAAGGGCGCGCCCTACGTCCCGCCCGCCGAGGTGAAGCCGGAGGGCACGCCCGCATTCACCATGCATGCCGGCGCGATGCCCTCGGCCGAGGAGATGCAACTCGCCGCCGACGATCCCCCGGCGCTGGTCGGCCGCGTCGCCCGCGCCGAAGGCGGCGCGACGCTCCGCCTGCCGGGCGCCGAGGACTGGCAGCCCGCCCGGCTCAACACGGCGATCACCGAAGGCACCGCGATCTGGACCGAGCCGGGCGGGCGGCTCGCCCTCGATGTCGGGCAGAGCCGTCTGTTCCTCGAAGCCGGCTCGGCCCTGCAATTGGACGAGCTGGAGGAGGACGGTCTGCGCGCCACCCTCGCGGAGGGCACGGCCTTCCTCCGTGCCCAGGGGCTCGGCGATTTCGGCGGGCTGATCGAGGTGGCGACGCCCGAGGCGCAGCTCGCCACCGCGGTGGACGGCCGCTACCTGGTCGAGGCGGCCTCGGCCGAGGCCAACCGCCCCGGGCGCATCGCCGTCCTCGAGGGCGCGGCCGAGGTGACGCCGGCCGGCGGCACGCCGGTGCGGCTGGTCGCCGGCGAGGCGCTGGTGTTCGCCCCGGGCGCCGAGCCGCAGCGCGCGGCGGCCGGCGGCGCCGTGCCGATCATGGCCTGGGCGCTGGCCGCCGAGCCGCGCCGCGCCATCCCCGAGGCAGCCCGGGGCATGACCGGCGCCGCCGATCTCGCCGCCTATGGCCGCTGGGACCGCAGCCCCGACTACGGCGATGTCTGGTATCCGCCCGTGCAGGCCGACTGGCAGCCCTATCGCGACGGCAACTGGGAATGGCGCGAGCCCTGGGGCTGGACCTGGGTGGACGCCGCCCCCTGGGGCTTCGCGCCGGCGCACTACGGCCGCTGGGTGCAGGTCGGGCCCCGCTGGGGCTGGGCGCCGCAGCCGGTGCGCGTGGTCGGCCCCCGCTACCGGCCCGTCTGGGCGCCGGCGCTGGTGGCCTTCTTCGGCGGCGTCAGCCTCGGCATCGGGGCGCGGCCGGTCGGCTGGGTGCCGCTCGCCCCGCGCGAGCCGTACTACCCCTGGTACCGCGCCTCGCCGCGCTACGTGCAGCGGGTGAACGTCCGCCAGGTGGTGAACGTGGTGAACGTCCGGAACGTCTGGGTGCAGCAGGGCGGCGACCGCCGCTGGGACGATGACCGCCGGCGCGATCCGGGCTGGGCGCGCTTCCATGAAGGCCGGCTCGACGGCTTCCGCAACCGCCGCGCGGCCGTGCAGGTGGAAGAGCGGGTGATGCGCGGATCGCTGCCGGTCGGCCGCGAGGCACGGCCGCTGCGGATCGAGGATGCGCGCCGGGCCGAGCCGATCGGCGGCCTGCCGCTGCGCCCCGGCGCCGAGACGCGCGGCCTGACCGCGCGCGGCGCCGACCGCTTCGAGGTCCCGCGTGAGGCGCTGCGCCGGCCCGACCCCGATCGTGGCGCGCCGCCGCCGCGCGTGCGCGCCGCGCTGGCCGAGCCGCGCCCGGCGGCCGACCCGCGCGAGGCGCCGCGCCGCGCGGCCGAACGGCGTGACGACCCGCGCCCCGATGCGCGCCCCGATCCGCGCCCCGACCCTGCCGCGCGCGCGGTCGAGCGGGCCGAGCGCCAGCGTGCCCTGCGCCAGGGCGTGACCGAGGAACAGCGCCGCAGCGCCCCGCAGGCAGAGCCGCGCGATCCGCAGCGCGCCCCGGCCGACCGCACCGCGCGCCCGGATGACGCACAGCGTCGCCAGCGGATCGAGGCGCTGCGCCCGCCGCAGGACGAGCCGCGCCGCTTGCAGCCCGACCAGCCGCGGCGGCCGCCGCCGGAGCAGCCCCGCCCGCCGCAGGCCGTGGCGCCGCGGCCGGCGCAGGACGAGGCGCGCCGCCAGCAGCAGGAGCAGGCCCGCCAGCAGCAGCGCGAGATGGCGCGCCAGCAGCAGGAACAGGCCCGCCGGCAGCAGCAGGAGCAGGCCCGCCAGCAGCAGCGCGAGATGGCGCGCCAGCAGCAGGAACAGGCCCGCCGGCAGCAGCAGGAGCAGGCCCGCCAGCAGCAGCGCGAGATGGCGCGCCAGCAGCAGGAACAGGCCCGCCGGCAGCAGCAGGAGCAGGCCCGCCAGCAGCAGCGCGAGATGGCGCGCCAGCAGCAGGAACAGGCCCGCCGGCAGCAGCAGGAGCAGGCCCGCCAGCAGCAGCGCGAGATGGCGCGCCAGCAGCAGGAACAGGCCCGCCGGCAGCAGCAGGAGCAGGCCCGCCAGCAGCAGCGCGAGATGGCGCGCCAGCAGCAGGAACAGGCCCGCCGGCAGCAGCAGGAGCAGGCCCGCCAGCAGCAGCGCGAGATGGCGCGCCAGCAGCAGGAACAGGCCCGCCAGCAACAGCGCGAACAGGCCCGCCAGCAGCAGGCCGAGCAGCGCCGCCAGGAACGCCAGCAGCAGCGCCAGTGAGGCCCTCACCCGCCCCCGTTCGCGGGGGCTCGTGGCGCGCTGGCCGGGCCGGAAGCGGGCAGGGGCGCTGCCGGTCGCCGGCCGCTACAGGTGCGCCCAGCCCCCGTCCACCGCGAGATCCGCCCCGGTGATCTGCCGCGACACGTCGGAGGCGAGGAAGAGGCAGGCATTCGCCACGTCCTGGTCTTCGGTGATGCGGCCGAGGGCGTAGTCGGCGGCGTGGCGGGCGGCGGCTTCGGCTTCGGTGATGCCGAGGCGCCTCGCCATGTCGCGGCAGACCTTCTCGCGGAAGCGGGGGCCGTCCACCATGCCGGGGGCGACGTTGTTGACGTTGATGCTGTGCGGCCCGAGTTCGAGGGCGAAGGACTTGGTGATCCCGCGCAGCCCCCATTTGGAGGCGGAGTAGGCCAGGCGTCCGGCGCGGCCGCGCATCCCGAAGGTGCCGCCGACATTGACGATCTTGCCCCAGCGTTTCGCCACCATCATCGGCGCGAAGGCGCGGATGGTGTTGAAGCAGCCGCGCATGTTGAGCTCGATGATCTCGTCGTATTCGGCCTGCGTCGTCTGGAGCCCGGTCTTGCCGATCGGGCCGGAGCCGCCGGCGACGTTGACCAGGATGTCCACGGTGCCGAAGCGCGCCTTCGCCTGTTCGGCGGCGGCGAAGCAGGCGGCATCCGAGGTGATGTCGGTGCCGATCACGATGGCTTCGGTGCCGCGGGCCACCTCCTCGGCGACCGGTGCGATCGCCGCGGTGTCGCGCCCGAGGAGCACCAGGCGGCAGCCTTCGGCGGCGAAGGCGCGGGTGATCGCGGCGCCCATGCCCTTGGCCGGGCCGGTGATGGCGGCGACGCGGCCGCGCAGTTGCAGGTCCATGCGGTTCAGCCCCGTTCGGCGGCGATGAGGAATTCCCGGTTCCCCTCGGGCCCGAGGATCGGGCTCGCTTCGATACCGATCACGCGCCAGCCCGGCAACGCCGCCCACCAGGCGCGGATCTCGTTGCAGACGCGGCCATGCACCGCGCCCTCCCGCACCACGCCGCCCTTGGCGATGGCGGGCCCGACCTCGAATTGCGGCTTGATCAGCGCGACCGCCCAGGCCCCGGGGGCGGCGAGCGCGAGCGGCGCGGGCAGGACGGTGCGGAGACCGATGAAGCTCGCGTCGCAGACCACGGCGCCGACGGGCTCGGGCACCTGCGCGGCGTCGAGGTAGCGGGCGTTCACGCGTTCCAGCACGACGACGCGCGGATCGTTCCGCAGCTTCCAGGCAAGCTGGCCGTGCCCGACATCCACGGCGTAAACCCTGGCCGCGCCGTGATGCAGCAGCACCTCGGTGAAGCCGCCGGTGGAGGCGCCGATGTCGAGCGCGATCCGGCCTTCGGCCCGCAGGCCGAAATGGCGCAGCGCGTGATCGAGCTTCACGCCGCCGCGCGAGACCCAGGGATGGTCCTGCCCGCGGAGTTCGAGCGGCTGGTCGGCGCGGATGAGATCGCCCGCCTTGGCGACGCGCTGCTCACCCGAATAGACGAGCCCGGCGAGGATCAGCGCCTGCGCGCGGGTGCGGGAGTCCACGAGGCCGCGGTCGACGAGGGCAAGATCGGCGCGGAGCTTCGAGGTCGGCATGGCGTGATGACCTTCCCCGCCGGGACTCTCCCTCCCCCGCTTGCGGGGGAGGGTCGGGGTGGGGGTGCGGACGTGAAGGATGCGCTTCTCCTCGCACGCCCACCCCAGCCCTCCCCCGCATTGCGGGGGAGGGAGATGGATGACTACGCCCTCGCGGCCTCCGCCACCGTCGCGCCGAGCGCGCCGACCGCCGCGGCGACGATGTGGCGCGCGTTCAGGCCCGCCTGGTCGTACTGCACCTTCGGCGCCGCGTGGTCGATGAAGCGGTCCGGCAGGCACATCGGGCGGAACTTCACGCCGCCATCGAGCAGCCCGGCCCAGGCGAGATGCTGCGCGACGAGGCTGCCGAAGCCGCCGACGCTGCCTTCCTCGATCGTCACCAGCACCTCATGCTCGCGCGCCAGGCGCTCCACCAGCTTCGTATCCAGCGGCTTGGCGAAGCGCGCATCGGCGACGGTGGCGGAGAGGCCGAGCGCGGCGAGTTCGTCGGCGGCCTTCATCGCCTCGGCCAGCCGCGTGCCGTAGGAGAGGATCGCGATCTTCGTCCCCTCCCGCAGCACGCGCCCGCGCCCGAGTTCGAGCGGCGTGCCGCGCGCCGGCACCTTCACGCCCGTGCCCTCGCCGCGCGGATAGCGGAAGGCGGAGGGGCGGTCATCGAGCGCGGCGGCGGTCGCGACCATGTGGGCGAGCTCCGCCTCGTCCGAGGCGGCCATCAGCACGATCCCGGGCAGGCAGCCGAGATAGGCGATGTCGAAGCTGCCCGCATGGGTCGCGCCATCGGCGCCGACGAGCCCCGCGCGGTCCATCGCGAAACGGACGGGCAGCGATTGCAGCACCACGTCATGCACCACCTGGTCATAGGCGCGCTGGAGGAAGGTGGAATAGATCGCGCAGAAGGGCTTGAGGCCTTCCGTCGCCATGCCGGCGGCGAAGGTCACGGCGTGCTGCTCGGCGATGCCGACATCGAAGCAGCGGTCGGGGAACTTCTTCGCGAACATGTCGAGGCTGGTGCCAGACGGCATCGCCGCGTTCACCGCGACGATCCGCTCATCGGCCTCGGCCTCGGCGATCAGGGCCTGGGCGAACACTTTCTGGTAGGCGGGCGGCCCGGGCGGGGCCTTCACCTGCTCGCCGGTGATGACGTTGAACTTCTGCACGCCGTGATACTTGTCGGCCGAGGCCTCGGCCGGCTCGTAGCCCTTGCCCTTCTGCGTGACCACATGCAGCAGGATCGGCTGGAAATCCTCGGCGTCGCGCAGGTTGCGCAGGATCGGCAGCAGGTGGTCGAGGTCGTGCCCGTCGATCGGGCCGACATAATAGAAGCCGAGCTCCTCGAAGAGCGTGCCGCCGGTGAGCAGGCCGCGGGCGAATTCCTCGGCCTTGCGCGCGGTGCGCTCGATCGGGCGGGGGAAGCGCTTGGCGAGTCGCGCCATCATGTCGCGCACCGAGAGGAACGGGCGCGAGGAGACGACCTTGGAGAGATAGGCGCTCATCGCGCCCACAGGCGGGGCGATGGACATGTCGTTGTCGTTGAGGATGACGATCATCCGCGCCTTGAGCGCGCCGGCATTGTTCATCGCCTCATAGGCCATGCCCGCGCTCATCGAGCCGTCGCCGATCACCGCGATGACGTTGCGGCTGTCCCCCTTGAGGTCGCGCGCCACGGCCATGCCGAGGCCCGACGAGATCGAGGTGGAGGAATGGGCCGCGCCGAAGGGGTCGAATTCGGATTCCGACCGCCGCGTGAAGCCCGAGAGCCCGCCTTCCTGGCGCAGCGTGCGGATGCGGTCGCGCCGGCCGGTGAGGATCTTGTGCGGATAGGCCTGGTGGCCGACATCCCAGATGAGGCGGTCGCGCGGCGTCTCGAACACCGCATGGATCGCGACGGTGAGCTCCACCACGCCGAGCGAGGCGCCGAGATGCCCGCCGGTGACCGAGACCGCGTCGATCGTCTCGGCCCTCAACTCCTCCGCGAGCTGCTTGAGCTGCTCGGCCGAGAAGTTGCGCAGATCCTCGGGGATCCGCACGCGGTCGAGCAGCGGTGTCGCGGGACGTGCCATGGTCAGCTCTTTCGTTGCACGGTGAAGGCGGCGAGCTCGCGCAGCAGGTCGGCGCGCGGCCCGAAACTGTCGAGATGGCGGATCGCCTGCTCGGCCAGCCGCTCGGCCTGGAGCCGCGCGCGCTCGAGCCCGAGCAGGGTGACGAGGGTGGCCTTGCCCGCGCCCTCGTCCTTGCCGGTGCGCTTGCCGGTCTGCTCGGCGGTGGCCGTCGCGTCCAGGATGTCGTCGGCGATCTGGAAGGCGGCGCCGAGCTCCCGCCCATAGGCCGCGAGCGCCTGGCGCTGCGCCATCGGCGCCTTGCCGAGGATCGCGCCGGCCTCGGCCGAGAACTCGATCAGCCGCCCGGTCTTGAGCAGCTGCAGCCGCCCGATCGCGGGTTCGTCGAGCGGCGCGGCCGCCGTCTCGGCCAGCATGTCGAGCATCTGCCCGCCGCACATCCCGCGCGCCCCGGCGGCGCGGGCGAGGCAGCGGACGAGCTCGACGCGCACGGCGCTGTCCGAATGGGTGTCCTCATCGGCCAGCACGGCGAAGGCCTGCGCCTGGAGTGCATCGCCGGCGAGGATCGCCGTCGCCTCGTCGAAGGCCTTGTGGCAGGTCGGCTTGCCGCGGCGGAGGTCGTCGTCGTCCATCGCCGGCAGGTCGTCATGGACGAGGCTGTAGGCGTGCAGCATCTCGATCGCGGCGGCGACCCTGAGCGCCGCGGCGCGCGCCACGCCGAACTGCGCGGCACCTTCCATCACCAGGAAGCCGCGCAGCCGCTTGCCGCCGCCGATCGCGGCGTAGCGCATCGCCTCGAACAGGCGCGCCTCGTCGCCTTCGGGCAGGGGCAGCAGGGCATCGAGGGCATGCTCGATCTCGGCGGCGGCGGCGGGCAGGGCGGCGGCGAGGCCGGTGGGGGCGAGGCCGGTGGGGGCGAGGGTCTCGGACATCTCAGCCGGCATCCCGGAGCGAGGGGCCGGCCGCGCCGTCCACGATCGCCTGGACCTTCTGCTCGGCGGCGGCGAGGAGCTTCTCGCACTGCGCGCGGAGAGCGGCGCCGCGCTCGTATTGCGCGACGGCCTCCTCGAGCTTGCCCTGGCCGGATTCCAGGGCGCGGACGATGGCTTCGAGCTCGGCAAGGGCTTCCTCGAAGGTGTAACTGTCAACCGGACGAGACGCCCCGGTGTCAACCATGCTTGACATCATGACCCTTTCCCGGCCGGCACGCCAGCCCAAAAGCGCGTCAGCCCTCCTGCCAGATTTAGGGCGCCGACAAAATCCGCCAGCGCCGGCTTCCGCGGTGCCGTGACTTGCCGCGTGGCGAACCGGGTCGGTAACCTCGGGGCAACGTCGTCGGAAGGGCGCTCTCCGCTTGGTCTTCGATCCGCGATGGCGGGCCGCCATCGTCACCTTCGCACCGGGTCCCGGAGGGTGGTCTTTCGTCGGGACGCATGTCGTCCTCGGCCTGCCGATGGGGGCCTGGACGATGCGCGTCCGCTGGGGCGAGGAGGGGGTGTCGGACTACCCCGCCGGCCCGCCGGGCGCCTGGCAGGATGCGGTGCGCCTGCTGCCCGACGCCGCCGAACCGCACCGCATCGCCATCATCGCCACCCGGGAGGAGGCGCCGCCCCTGCAGGCGGTGCTGTTCGCCACGCTCCAGGCCGGCGCGGCGGAGCCCCTCGTGCTCGCCGGCACGGCCCGCGACGACCTGATCCTCGCCGGCGCCGGCGCCGACCTGCTCCGTGGCGGGGCGGGCGCCGACCTGCTGCTCGGCGGCGCCGGCGACGACACGCTGCTCGGCGGGGAGGGGGCCGATACGCTCATCGCCGAGTCGGGGGCCAACCTGCTGCGCGGCGGCGCGGGGGATGATTGGCTCGCCGCCGGCGCCGGCCACGACACGCTGATGGGCGAGGCCGGCCATGACACGCTGCTTGGCGGCAGCGGCGATGACCGCCTGTTCGGCGGGGTGGGCCACGACCTCCTTGCCGGCGAGGACGGCGATGACCGCCTGCTTGGCGAAGCGGGCAACGACACCCTGCTCGGCGAGGCGGGGAACGACACGCTGCTCGGCGGCCCGGGCAACGACCTGCTCGCGGGCGGCGCGGGCAACGACATCCTGGTCGGCGGCCCCGGCGCCGACACCTTCGAGGCCGGCGGCGGGTTCGAGGTGTTCGTGAGCGAGGCCGATGGCGCGCGCGACGTCTTCCGCTGGACCCGCGCCGAGCCGGGCCTGGCGACGATCCACGGCTTCGAGCCGGGGGTGGACCTGGTGCGGCTGTCCTTCCTGCGGCAGCGCGATTTCTTCGCCGGCCGCGATCCGGAGGGCGATGCGCCGCCGGGGACGGACATCCTCTACGACACCGATGACGGCCGGCTGCTGGTGCTGGCGCCGGGCATGGCCGAGCCGCTGCTGCTCGCCCGCTTCCTCGGCGCGCCGGCGCTCGGGGCGGGGGATTTCGCGCTGTAGCGCCGGCGCGGTCAGCCCATCAGCGTCCGCACATGCACCGCGACGCTGGCGGCGAGCGCATCGAGATCGTAGCCGCCTTCCAGCACGCTCACCACGCGGCCCTGCGCGTGGCGGTCCGCGATGGCGCAGAGTTCGGCCGTGAGCCAGGCGAAATCCGCCTCCCGCACACGCAGTTGCGCCAGCGGGTCGCGCGCATGCGCATCGAAGCCGGCGGAGATCACCAGCAGGTCGGGCGCGAAGGCCTCGATCGCCGGCAGCAGCGTGCCGGCCCAGGCGGCACGGAAGGCCGCGCCATCGGCGCCGGGCGGCAGCGGCGCGTTGAAGATGTTGCCCACGCCGCGCTCGGCGGCCTCGCCCGTGCCGGGATAGCAGGGCCACTGGTGGGAACTCGCGAACAGGATCGAGGCATCGGCCTCGACGCAGGCCTGGGTGCCGTTGCCGTGATGGACGTCGAAATCGGCGATGGCGATGCGGGTCAGCCCATGCGCCGCCTGCGCGTGGCGCGCCGCGACGGCGGCATTGGCGAACAGGCAGAAGCCCATCGGCCGGCCCGGCTCGGCATGGTGGCCCGGCGGGCGGGTCGCGCAGAAGACGCGCCTCGCCTCGCCCCGGCAGGCGGCATCCACCCCGGCCACCGCGGCGCCGGCCGCGCGCAGCGCCGCTTCGGCGCTGCCCGCGCTCATCGCCGTGTCGGCATCGAGCATCACCAGCTCCGCGCCCTCCGGCGCGATGCCAAGGATCGCCTCGACATAGCGGGCGGGATGGACGCGGGTGAGGTGCTCGGCGGTCGCCACCGGCGCCTCGTCGCGGATCAGGTGGGCGAATTCCTCCGCCTCCAGCGCCGTCAGGATGGCGCGGAGGCGATCGGGGCATTCCGGGTGGAACTCGCCCGGGTCGTGCCGCAGGCAGGCGCGGTGGCTGAGCAGCAGGACGGTCACGCCGTCTCCTCGCGCTTGCGCAGCGTGAAGCGGTAGACGCCCTTCTCCTCCGAGAAGGCGACGAGCGCGTGCCCGGTTTCCTGCGCATAGGCGCGGAAATCCTTGACGCTCGCCGGATCGGTCGCGAGCACGACCAGCCGCGCGCCGGGCGGCAGGCCGCGCAGCGCCTTGTTCGCCTTGAGCACCGGCAGCGGGCAGGAGAGCCCCTGCACGTCGAGCAGCGTGTCCGACATGCCCGGCAGCTTGCGCCGGCGGCGGCCGCGGCGCCAGTCTTGCCCCATGACCCTTCGCATCGGCGTGGACCTCGGCGGCACCAAGATCGAGATCGCCGCGCTCGATGCGGCCGGCGCCGTCCGGCTGCGCCGCCGCATCGCGACACCGGGCGACTATGCGGGCGGCATCGCCGCGATCGGCGGCCTCGTCGAGGCGGCGGAGGCCGAGCTCGGCGCCCGCGGCACGGTGGGCTGCGGCATCCCCGGCAGCGAGAACCCGGCGACACGGCTGGTCCGCGGCGCCAATTCCACCTGGCTCAACGGCCGCCCGCTGGGTGCCGATCTCGAAGCCCGGCTCGGCCGGCCGGTGCGGCTCTCGAACGACGCCAACTGCCTGGCGATGAGCGAGGCGGCGGATGGCGCCGGCGCCGGCTTCGGGGTGGTCTTCGCCGTCATCCTCGGCACCGGCTGCGGCGGCGGGGTGGTGGTGAACGGCCGGCTCGTGCAGGGGCGCAACCGCGTCGCCGGCGAATGGGGCCACAACCCGCTGCCCTGGATGACCGCGGCCGAGCATCCGGGGCCCCGCTGCTGGTGCGGCCAGCGGGGCTGCCTCGAGACCTTCCTCTCCGGCCCGGCACTCGCGGCCGATTGCGACGGGCCCGGCGCGCGGGACGCCGGCGGCCTGCCGGCCCGCGCCGCCGCCGGCGAGGGCGCCGCCCGGGCCGCGCTCGACCGCCATGCGGAGCGGCTGGCGCGCGCGCTGGCCGGCGTGGTGAACATCCTCGACCCGGAGGTGATCGTGCTCGGCGGCGGGCTCTCCAACATGGATCACCTCTACCGCGACCTGCCGGCGCTGATTCCACGCCATGTCTTTTCCGACGCCTTCGACACGCCGGTCCGCCGCGCGCGGCACGGCGACAGTTCCGGCGTGTTCGGCGCGGCGCGGCTCTGGGATGGCGGATGATCGGCGCCGGGGTCCTCTACTTCGTCGTGATGTTCGGGCTGGGCTTCCTGCTCGGCCCGGTGCGGATCTTCCTGCTCGAGCCCCGGCTCGGCCCGACCGGCGCGGTGCTGGTCGAGGCGGTGCCGATGCTGGGCGCGATGTGGGCCGCGGCACCCTGGGTGGCGCGGCTCTTCGCGCTGCCCGCCACGGCGGCCGCGCGGCTCGGCATGGGCGCCGTCGGCCTCGGGCTGCTCCTGCTGGCCGATACGCTGCTCGGCTGGCTGCTGTTCGGCCGCGGCCTCGGGGCGCTGCTGGACCGGCCGCAGAGCTGGGATGGCCGCGTCTACCTGGCGCTGCTGCTGCTGTTCTTCCTGATGCCCTGGCTGCGGCGGGGCTGAGATGCCCGCACTCTGCCGCGACTGCGACCACGTGGCGGAGACGGATTTCGCGCGCTGCCCGGCCTGCGGGTCGCGCCGCGTCGTCGCCCATCCGGAGCTCCTCGCGCTCGCCGTCGCGCATGTGGATTGCGACGCCTTCTACGCCTCGGTCGAGAAGCGCGACCGGCCGGAGCTGCTGACGAAGCCGGTCATCGTCGGCGGCGGCACGCGCGGCGTCGTCTCCGCCGCCTGCTACGTCGCGCGCACCCGCGGCGTGAAGAGCGCGATGCCGATGTTCAAGGCGCTCGCCGCCTGCCCCGATGCCGTCGTCATCAAGCCCGACATGGCGAAATATGCCGCCGCCGCGCGCCAGGTGCGGGCGCTGATGGAGGCGCTGACGCCGCTGGTCCAGCCGCTCTCGATCGACGAGGCGGTGCTCGATCTCGCCGGCACCGAGGCGCTGCACCGCGCGCCCCCCGCCGTCACGCTGGCCCGCTTCGCGCGGCGGGTGGAGCGGGAGGTCGGCATCACCGTCTCGATCGGCCTTGCGCGGAACCGCCTGCTCGCCAAGCTCGCCGCCGAGCGCGACAAGCCGCGCGGCTTCGCCGTGCTCGGCGCCGAGGCGGCGGAATGGCTCGCCGGGCAGCCGGTCGGGCTGCTGCCGGGCGTCGGCCCGGCCTTTGCGCGCCGGCTCGCCGCCGCCGGCTTCACCCGGCTCGGCCAGCTCGCGGCACTCGACCCGCGCGAGGCCGCGCGCCGCTTCGGCGAGGAAGGGCCGGCGCTCGCCGCCCGCGCGCGCGGCGAGGATGCGCGGCGGGTGAGCCCCGGGCGCGAGGCGAAATCCGTCTCCGCCGAGACCACCTTCGAGCGCGACCTGCGCGGCGTGGCGGAGCTGGAGGCGCCGCTCTGGCGGCTCTGCGAGAAGCTCGCCGCGCGGCTCCGGGAGAAGGACCTCGCCGCCGGCGGCGTGGTGCTGAAGCTCAAGACGGCCGGCTTCGAGACGCGGTCGCGCCACGCCCGTCTCGGCATGCCGACGCGGCTGCCGGAGACGCTGTTCAAGGCGGCGCAGCCGCTGCTCGCGCGGGAAGCGACCGGGGTGGCGTTCCGCCTGATCGGCATCGGCGCGCAGCCGCTCGCCCCTGGCGCGGAGGCGGACCTGCCGGACCTCGCCGATCCGGAGTCCGGCCGCCGCGCGGCGAAGTGGCAGGCGGTGGAGAAGCTCCGCGCCCGCTTCGGCGCCGGCGCGGTGGTCAGCGGGCGCGGCCTGCCGGCCGCTACGCCTCCGGGTCCAGCCGGTAGCCGTGGCCGCGGACGGTGACGATCACCGGCGTGCCACCCGTCTCCTCCTCGATCTTGCGGCGCAGGCGGCGGATGTAGACGTCCACGATGTTGGTCAGCCCGTCCTCGCCGCTGCCCCAGATCTCGGCGAGGATGCGCTCGCGCGGCACGACCCGGCCGCCGGCGACCATCAGCAGCTCGAGCAGCGCCATCTCCCGCCCCGTCAGCTCGATCCGCCGACCCGCCCGCGCCAGCGACATCGCCGCGCGGTCCAGCACGAGGTCGGCGAGCCGGAGCATCCGCTCCGTCGCTTCGGCGCGCGGGACGAGGCGCGAGCGCCGGACCAGCGCGACGAGGCGGGCGGCCAGCTCATCGAAGGCGAAGGGCTTGGTGAGGTAGTCGTCGGCGCCGATCAGCAGCCCCTCCACGCGGTCCTCGATCGCGTCCATCGCCGTCAGCATCAGCACCGGCGTCATGTCGCCGGCCATGCGCAGCGCGCGGCACAGCTCGCGCCCGCCGAGGCCGGGCAGCATCACATCGAGCAGGATCGCGGCGAAGCCGCCCTCCCGCGCGCGGGCGAGGCCCTCGCGCCCGTCGCGCGCGATCTCCACCTCATAGCCTTCGGCGGCGAGGCCGCGGAGCAGGAAATCCGCCACGCGCGGCTCGTCCTCCACCACCAGCAGCCGCGCCGGGCCGGCGGGCGGCGCGGCCTCGCGCGTCTCGGTCGTCGCGCTCATGCCACCGCCCTCAGCCGCCGGACCACCGGCAGCGTCAGCCGGGCCGTGCTGCCTTCGCCGAGCCGGCTTTCCAGCGCGAGCTCGCCGCCATGCGCGCGGGCGATGGCGCGCGCCAGCGGCAGGCCGAGCCCGGCGCCCTCGGCATGCCGCGCCGCGGCGCCGTCGCCGCGATAGAAGCGCTCGAACACGCGCTCGATCTCCTCCTCCGCGATGCCCATGCCGGCATCGGCCACCGTCAGCTGCACGCCCTCCTTCGCGGGCGCCAGCGTCACCGTGACATCGCCGCCCGGATCGGAATAGCGCACCGCATTGTCGAGCAGGATGATCACGAGCTGGCGCAACCGTTCCGGATCGCCCTGCACCACGACGGGCTGCGCGCAGGCGCGCTCGATCACCCGCACCCGGCGCGGCGCGGCGAGTGCGCGCGCGGCGGCCGCAGCGCGGCGCACCACCTCGTCGAAGGCCACCGCCTGCACCGCCACCCGCGCCTCGCCGGCCTCGGAGCGGGCGACGAAGAGCAGGTCGTCCACCAGCCGCGCGGTCAGCGCCGCCTCCTCCGCCACGCGCGTCAGCGCGCGGCGGTATTCCTCCGCCGGCCGCTCGGCGCGCAGCGCCACCTCCGCCTCGCCGCGGATCACCGTCAGCGGCGTGCGCAGCTCATGGCTGACATCGGCCAGGAAGCGCCGCCGCGCATCGTCGCCCTGGCGAAGCGTGGCGTTCGCGCTGGCGAGCTCGACGGTGCGCGCGGCGACGGCGGCCTCCAGCGCGCCGCGGGTCGCTTCCATCGCGGCGCGGCTGCGCGCCACCTCGTCGATCATGGCGTTGAAGCTCGCCGCGACGGGGGCGAATTCGCCGCGCGCCGCCTCGGGCGCGATGCGCCGCGTGAGGTCGCCCGCCGCCGCCGCCCGCGCCGCCTCGGCCAGCCCGCCGAGCGGGCGCTGCAGGCGGCGGAACAGCAGGACCATCGCCCCCCCGCCGATCAGCACCACGCCGATCATCCCGGCGCGCGTGAGTTCCGCGGCGAGCTCGAGCGCCGCCCGCGCTGCCGCCTCGGTCCGTGCTGCCTCCTCCTCCTCCTCCCGGACGGCGGCGTCGAGATTGCGCTGGAACTCCGCCCCGAATCCGTCCGCGAGCGCCGCCTCGAACCGGCGCATCGCCTCGGCCGAGCCTTCCTCGCGCAGCGCCGCGGCGGCGCCGGCGATGCGGTCGAGCGCGGCATGCGCGGCGAGCTCGAGCGCGGCGAGGCGGTGCATCTCCGCCTCCTCGCGCGGGTCGCCGGGCACCAGGGCCATCTCCGCCATGTTCACCCGCCGCAGCGTCGCGAATTGCTGCGCGAGCGCGGCGCGCGCCGCCTCGCCGCCGAAGCCGGCCCCGCTGCGCGCGGCCTCCTGCAGCGCCGCCTCATGGACCGCGCAGAGGCGCAGGAACTCCGCCCGGACCTCCTGCGAGAGGCGCACGCGCTCGAACTGGTGCGCGGTGTGCGCGGCGCACCACCAGGCGAGCCCGGCGATGCCGAGCGCCAGCGCGATGACGGCCCCGAAGGTCCCGCCGAGCAGCAGCCTGAACATGGGCGCGCACGAAACGCCTCGGCGGCCCCGCGCGCAAGCCTTCCCTTGCGTCAGGTCAGGATCAGGTCGCCGGCCCCGCCGAGCGTCAGCGTACCGCCGCCGCCCGGGCCGCCGCCGATCGGGGCAGGCGTGAGCGTGCCGCCGCCGCCGAGGGGGCCGGCGGTGATGAGCTTCAGCGTCCCGGCGATCAGGGGCCCGCCCGTCATGGTGGCGCCGTTCGGGATGGCGAGCGAGATCAGGGAGAAGGTCGCGCCGCCCAGGATCAGCAGCCGCTCGATCTCCACCCCCGCGGCGTCGAAGCCCTGCATCAGCAGGTCGCCGCCGGGCCGGTTCGCCATCTCCACCCGGCTCGCGGCGAATTCCACGACCAGCGTGTCGAGCGGATCGCCGCGCATCGTGTCGAAGCCGAAGCCGGCGGCGAAGAGGAAGGTGTCGGCGCCCTCGCCGCCGATCAGCCGGTCGTTGCCGGCGCCGCCGCTGAGCGTGTCGGCCCCCGCGCCGCCGAGCAGTGTGTCATGGCCCTCGCCGCCATCGAGGCTGTCCCCGCCCGCGCCGCCATGCAGCAGATCGGCCCCGGCGCCGCCCAGAAGCAGGTCCCACCCCGCGCCGCCGAGCAGCGTATCGGCGCCCGCCGCGCCGCGCAGCGTGTCGTCGCCGGCGCCGCCGACGAGGAGTGCCGCGACGTTGCCGGCCACGAGGCTGTCCTGCCCGGCCTCGCCCCAGAGTTCGCGCCCGCCGGCCAGCGTGTCGTTGCCCGCCCCGCCGCGCAGCGCTGCCTCCGCGTGGCCCGCCAGACTGTCATCGCCCGCCCCGCCGCGCGGGAGCAGGGAGAGCCGGGCGAGCAGCGTCGGCAGGGGCGGCATGCGCCGAGCCTGACACCGAGCCGGCGCCGCAACAAGCCCGTGGGGCGATCAGCCGAGCCGCGCCGCGAGCCAGAGCGAGGCGTCGAGGGCCGCCGCGCGCGCCTTCGCCACGTGGTTCTGCGCCCGCAGGAACCCGTGCGCGGTCCCGGCGTAGAGCCGCGCCTCCACCGCCACGCCGGCCGCCCGCAGCGCGGCCTCCATCGCCCGGTTCTCGCTGGCCAGCACGTCGAGCTCGGCGATCGCGAGATGCACCGGCGGCAGGCCGCGCAGGTCGGCGCGCAGCGGTGCCGCCAGCGGGTTCAGCCGGTCGGCCGGGCGCGGGCAGTAGCAGTCCCAGTAGAAGCGCATCTTCTCCCGCGTCAGGAAATAGCCCTCGGCGAATTCGGCGTAGCTCGGCGTGTCGAGCCGCGCGTCGAAGACGCCGTAGTTCAGCAGCAGGCCGCGCAGCGCGAGCGCGGGATCGCTCTCCCGCAGGAGCAGCGCCGCGCCGAGGGCCAGGTTGGCCCCCGCGCTGTCGCCGCCCACCACGATGCGCGCCGGATCGAGCCCCCATGCCGCGCCCTGCTGCGCGATCCAGCGGATCACCGCGGCACATTCCTCAAGCGCCTGCGGGAAGGGCGCCTCCGGGCTCAGCGCGTAGTCCGGCCCGACCACGGCGCAGCCGGCCTGTGCGGCATATTCGCGCATCAGGCGGTCATGCGTGTCCACGCTGTTCCAGACGAAGCCGCCGCCATGGATGTAGACCAGCACCGGCAGCGTCCCGGGCTTCGGCCGATGGAGGCGGCAGAGCAGGCGCCGCCCGCGGATCGGCAGCCAGCGGTCGGCGCTCTCGGCCATCGCCGGCCCGCCTTCGCAGAGCGGCAGGTTCAGCGCTTCCGTGGTCGCGCGCGCGTCGTCGAGCGGCAGCGCCAGCGCGATCGGCGGATGCCGCGCGGCGGCGGCCTCGGCCATCCGGTTGAAGGCGAGCATCTCGGGGTCCCAGCGCGGATCCTCGGCGGGCATGGCGGTGGCTCCTTGCAGGTCGGTCGGGCCCGGACCCTAGGGCGCCGGCACCGCGTCGGCCAGCCGGGCCTTCAGGAAGCCGAGCAGCGCCTGCACCGGCGCGCGCTTCGCCCGCCCCTCCGGCACCAGCGCCTTCAGCCAGAGCGGCGCGACGGGGAAGTCGGCCATCGCCGCCGCGAGTTCCCCCGCCGCCAGCACCGGCGCCGCGACATCGCGCGAGAGGATCGCCAGCCCGAGCCCGCGCCGCGCCGCCGCCAGCAGCACCTGGCTTTCGTTGGCGCTGAAGCGCGGGCGGATGTCCACGCTCACCGGCCCGCGCGCGCCGACGAAGGACCAGGTGGTGCCGGCCACGCTGTAGGCGAGGCAGTCATGGTCCGGCAGTTCCGAGGGATGCGCCGGCGTGCCGCGCCGCGCCAGGTATCCGGGCGCCGCACAGAGCAGCCGCGGCCAGGGGCAGAGCGGCTCGTCCAGCACATGCGCGTAGGAGACGGGCAGCGCGCCGAGCGCGATGTCGAAGCCCTCCTCCACCGGGTTCACCGAGCGGTCCACCAGCACCGCCTCCACCGTCACGCGCGGATGCGCCTCTTGGAACGCGGCGAGCAGGGGGCCGAGATGGAGGATGCCGAGGCTGGTCGGCGCCTTGACGCGCAGATGCCCCTCGATCCCGCCGCCGGCCGCGGCGACGGCGCCGGACAGCGCCTCCTCGATCTCCGCCAGGATCGCGTGGTAGCGCGGCCGCGCGCGCTCCCCCGCCTCGGTCAGCGCCAGGCGGCGGGTGGAGCGGAGGAACAGCTTCGCGCGCATCTGGTCCTCGAGCCGGTTGATGCGCTTGATGATGACGGAGGGCGCGACACCGAGATCGCGCGCCGCCGCGCTGAAGGACCCGGCACGCGCGGTGGCGAGGAAGGCGCGGATGTTGAGCAGCGTGTCCAAGCCGGCGCGCTTTCCCTGATCTTTCGCGCAGCGCGAAGGGTGGCAGCGCGTTTCGGCGGTTTCTGGCATGAATCGCGCCCGATAAGAAGGCGACGATCCGAGTGCAGGGAGAGAACGTCATGCAGCGCCGCAGCCTGCTGGCCCTGGGCGCCGCCGCGCTCGCGGGGCCGGCCCTCGCCCAGGGGGCCTTCCCCGACCGTCCGGTGCGGGTGATCGTGCCCTTCCCGCCGGGCGGCGCCACCGACATCATCGCGCGCTTCGTGGCCGAGCGCCTCCAGGCGCGGTGGCGGCAGCCGGTGGTGATCGAGAACCGTGCCGGCGGCGGCACCGTGGTCGGCAGCCAGGCGGTGGCGCGCGCCGCGCCGGACGGCCACACGCTCGGCTTCGTCATCTCGGCCCATACGGTGAACCCCTCGCTCCGCCGCGACCTGCCCTACGACACGCTGCGCGACTTCGCGCACATCTCCCAGGTCGCGCAGGCGCATGTCGTGCTGCTGGCCAACATGGACCTGCCGGTGCGCACGCTGCGCGACGTGGTGGAGCTCTCGAAGCGCACCCAGGGCGGGCTTTCGGTGGCGACGCCGGGCGTCGGCACGGTGATGCACATGATCATGGAGCTGCTCGCCGCCGAATCGGGCGCGAACCTCGTGCATGTGCCCTACCAGGGCGGCGCGCCGGCGGTGGCCGATGTCACCTCCGGCCGGGTCGCGCTGCAGCTCGACCCCTGGCATTCCTCGCGCCCGCAGGTCGAGGCCGGGCGGCTGCGCGTGATCGCGACGGCGAGCCGCGAGCCGATCCCGGGCTTCGCGCAGATTCCCCGCATGAACGCCGACTATCCCAATGTCGCCGCCTATTCGGTGGTCGGCCTCGTCGCGCCGGCGAACACCCCGCGCGCCATCGTCGAGCAGATCCAGCGCGACCTGCACGCGACGGTGTTCGAGCCCGCGACCGCGCAGCGCATGGCGGAGATGGGCCTCGAGCCCGTCGCCTCCACGCCCGAGGCCTTCGCCCAGCTCGTCGAGAGCGAGATCCCGCGCTGGCGCGCCGTGGTGCAGGCGCGCGGCATCCAGGCGATGTAGGTTTCCCGCGCGGAACGCTGTTGCGCGTGTTTCGCGCACCGTTCCGCCTGCTTGAAGTGCGCGCAGCGAGCGCGGAGACTGCCGCGACCGGCGCAGATCGCGCCGGCTCGGGGATGGCATGCGCGGTCAGATCGGCAGGATTGCGCCACCGCGCCGACGGCGGCGGCGATGAGCGGCGCGGCGCGCAGCGCCGGTGAGCCGCCCGCCGCGCTCATCGGCCATCCGCAGCTCGACCAGGCGCTGTGGGCCCGCTTCCGCGCCGCCGCCTCGCCCGAGGCCTTCGCCGCCGCCTGGCTCGCCCTGCAATGCCGCCAGGTGGAGGGCGCGACCGCCGCCGTGCTCGTGCTCGGCGAGCCCGATCTCGGCCCCTTCCACCCCGCCGCCGCCTGGCCCGACGCGGCCGGCCTGACGCCGGCCGTGACCGGTGCCGCCGAGGCCGCCCTCGCCGGCCGCCAGCCGATCAGCCAGACCGATGCCGCGGGCGGGGCGGTGGTGGCGGCGCCGCTGCTGCTCGAAGGGCGGCTGGCCGGCGTCGTCGCCGTGGCGCTCGCCCCGGGCGCCGCGCCGGCCGCCGCCCTCCGCCGGCTGGACTGGGGCGCGGGCTGGATCGAGGCGCTGCTGCGGCGGGAGGCGATGACGGCCGAGGCGGAAGGCCGGGCCCGCATGACCGCCGCCTTCGACCTGCTCGGCGCCGTGCTCGAGCACACGGAGGCGAAGGCCGCCGCCACCGCGCTCGCCACCGAGCTCGCCCGCCGGCTGGATTGCGACCTCGTCGCGCTCGGCTTCCGCCGCGGCGGCGTCTCCCGCGTGGCCGCGCTCTCCCACGCCGCCTGGTTCGGCGACCGGCTCGCGCTCGCGCGCGACATCGGCGCGGCGATGGACGAGGCGCTCGACCAGCGCGCCATCCTGCTCCATCCCGCGCCGGAGGGCTGGGAGTTCCGCGTGGCGCGCGCGCATGCCGAGCTCGCCCAGCAGCAGCGCGCCGGCGCCGTGCTGACCGTGCCGCTGCGCCGCGACGGCGAGGCCTTCGGCGCCATCACGCTGCTGCGCCCGCCCGAGCGCGGCTTCGATGCCGCGACCGTCGCGCTGGTGGATGCCGCGGCCGCCGTGATCGGGCCCGTGCTGTTCGAGAAGCGCGCGAACGACCGCTGGCTGCCGGCCAGGATCGGCGCGAGCCTCCTGACGCAGCTGAAGCGCCTGCTCGGCCCGGGCCATTTCGGCCGCAAGCTCGCGACGCTGGTCGCCGTGCTCGTCGTCGGGTTCCTCGCGGTCGCGAAGGGGGAGTATGCCGTCACCTCGCCGGCGATGCTGGAAGGCCGCATCCAGCGCAGCCTGGTCGCCCCCTTCGCCGGCTACATCGCGGAGGAACATGCGCGCGCCGGCGCGATCGTGGAGGAAGGCCAGCTGCTGGCGCGGCTCGACGACCAGGACCTCCGCCTCGAACGCCTCCGCCTCGTCACGCAGCGCGCGCAGCGGCAGACCGAATACGACCGCGCCCTTGCCGCGCGGCAAAGAGCGGAGGCCGCGATCGCGCGCAGCCAGATCGAGCAGGCCGAGGCGCAGCTCGCGCTGGTGGAGGAGCAGCTCGCCCGCACCCGCATCCTGGCGCCGCTCCCCGGCGTCGTGGTGCGCGGCAACCTCTCCCAGCGCGTCGGCGGCGCGGTGGAGCGGGGCGAGGAGCTGTTCCAGGTCGCCCCGCTCGATGCCTGGCGCGTCATCCTCGAAGTCGAGGAAGGCGATATCGGCGATGTGCGCGTCGGCCAGGAAGGCGCCCTCGTGCTCGCCTCGCTCCCCGATGCGCCGCAGCGCTACCGGGTGGAGCGGATCACGCCGATCGCCGAGCAGAAGGAGGGCCGCAACTTCTTCCGCGTGGAAGCCGAGCTGGTCGGCGCCTCCGACCGGCTGCGCCCGAGCATGGTCGGCATCGGCCGCACCGCGGTGGAGGAACGGCTGCTGATCCGCATCTGGACGCGCCGCCTGCTCGACTGGCTGCGGCTGGCCGCCTGGCGCTGGACGCCTTGAGATGACGGAGAAGTCGTACCTCTCGCCAAACTGGTATCGCGTCGCCGCGCTGCGGCCGCGGCTGCGCGCGCATGTGCGGCTGCACCGCACGCTGTTCCGCGGCGATGTCTGGTACGTGATGCAGGACCGCACCTCGGGCCGCTTCCACCGCTTCTCGCCGGAGGCCCATCTGATCTTCGGCCTGCTCGACGGCACGCGCACGCTCGAGGAAGCCTGGACCATCGCCTCCGCGCGGCTGGCGGACGAGGTGCTGACGCAGGACGAGATGATCCGGCTGATCGGCCAGCTTCATGCTGCCGACGTGCTGGTGGGCGACCTGCCGCCCGACATCGCCGAACTGGCCGATCGCGGCCGCCGGCAGCGCCGCCGGCGGCTCGCGATGAGCCTGCTGAACCCGATGGCGCTCCGCCTGCCGCTGTTCGACCCGGACGCCTTCCTCGACGCGACGCGCCCGATCGCGCGCGCGATCTACTCGAAGCTCGGCGCCGCGGTGTTCCTGCTCGTCGTCGGCTATGCGCTGCTGCTGGCGGGGCAGGAGTGGAACGCGCTCACCGCCGATGTCGCGGATCGCGTGACCGCGGCGGAGAACCTCGTCCTGCTGCTGCTGACCTACCCGATCGTGAAGGCCTTCCACGAGCTCGGCCACGCCTTCGCGGTGAAGCGCTGGGGCGGGCAGGTGCACGAGATCGGCGTGATGTTCCTGGTGCTGATGCCGGTGCCCTATGTGGACGCCTCGGACAGCATGTCCTTCCCTTCCAGGTGGCGGCGCGCCGTGGTGGGCGGCGCGGGCATCCTGGTGGAGGTCTTCCTCGCCGCGGTCGCGATGATCGTCTGGGCGAATGCGGAGCCGGGGCTGCTCCGCGCCTTCGCCTTCTCCGTCATGCTGATCGGCGGCGTCTCCACGCTGGTCTTCAACGGCAACCCGCTGCTGCGCTTCGACGGCTACTACGTGCTGTCGGACCTGATCGGGATCCCGAACCTGGCGCAGCGGTCGAACCAGTACATCGGCTACCTGGTCCAGCGCCACGCCTTCGGCATCCGCGACGCGGAAAGCCCCGTCACCGGCCGCGGGGAGGCGCCCTGGCTGTTCTGCTACGCGATCGCCGCCTTCTGCTACCGGCTGTTCATCACCGTGGTGATCGCGCTGCTGATCGGCACGAGCTTCTTCCTGGTCGGCGTCCTGCTCGCCATCTGGTCTTTGGTGCTGATGCTCGGCGTGCCGCTGTTCAAGCAGCTGCGCTTCCTGTTCGCGTCGCCGCGGCTCCGCCGCCAGCGCGGCCGCGCCTTCGCGGTGACCGGCGGCGCGCTCGCCGCCCTCGCCGCCTTCCTCCTCGGCCTGCCGCTGCCGCATGCGACGCTCGCCGAGGGCGTGGTCTGGGTGCGCGGGGAGGCGGCGGTGCATGCCGGCGCGGAGGGCGTGGTCGCCGAACTCGCCGCCCTGCCGAACGCGGAACTCGCCCCCGGCGCGCCGATCCTGCGGCTCGAGGATCCGGCGCTGGCCGCCCGCGCGCGCCTGCTTGCCGCGCGCGTCGCGGAGCTCGAGGCGCATCACGCGATGCGCGACCTCTCGGACCCGGTGCGCGCGCGCATCACGCTCGAGGAGCTGAACCTCGCGCGGGCCGATCTCGCGCTGGCGCGCGAAAGGCTCGACCAGCTCGTGATCCGCAGTCGCGCCGAAGGCCGGCTCAGCCTGCACCGCCCGGACGACCTGGTGGGGCGCTTCGTCCGCAGGGGCGATCTCATCGGCTATGTCGCCCGCTTCGAGGATCCGGTGATCCGCGTGGTCGTGCCGGAAGGCGAGGCGGACCTCGTCCTCGCCCGCACCCGCGGCGTCGCGCTCCGCCTCGCCAGCGCGCGCGGCGAGGTGCTGCCGGCGCGGATCGAGCGCATCTCGCCGCGGCTGGAGGAAAGCGTGCCGAGCCCGGCGCTGACCACCGGCGGCGGCGGCGCCGCGCTGCTCGATCCCACCGCGCCGGATCGCGGCCGCACCATCGGCCGCTACCTCCAGCTCGACATCGCCCCGGAGGTGGGCGCGCTTGCCGCGCCGCGCTTCGGCGAACGCGTGCATGTGCGCTTCGCGCATGAACAGGAGCCGGTGGCGCACCGGCTCTACCGCAGCCTGCGCCAGGTCTTCCTCAGGCATTTCCAGGTCTGAGGCCGGGCGAACGACGACCGACCAGCAAGGAGTGGAACACGTGCCGACTCAGCAGCTTTTCTACAAGACCGCCGTTCCCGTGAACTTCGCGCGCCATCGCGACTGGTCGGTGCGCACCGGCGACAACTACGCCTTCGCGGCCGAGGTCAATTCCGTCCCCGTCACCGCGATCGAGTTCGCGCCCGCCGCGGCCGAGTACCCGATCGTCTTCGCCGGCAGCGACAAGTCGGTCTTTCCGGCGGTGATCCTCGGCATCCGCGAGAACGAGAACCTGTTCGTGGACGCCGAGGGCAAGTGGCGCGGGAAATACCTGCCCGCCTTCGTCCGCCGCTACCCCTTCGTCTTCAGCCAGGACGAGGCGCAGCGCACCTTCACGCTGCACATCGACGAGACCTTCGCCGGCTGCAACCAGGCCGGCCGCGGCGAGCGGCTGTTCGACGCCGACGGCCAGCAGACGCAGTACCTCAAGACCGTGCTCGGCTTCCTGCAGGACTACCAGGCGCGCTTCCGCCGAACCCAGGCCTATTGCCAGCGCCTGATCGAGCTCGATCTGCTCCAGCCGATGCAGGCGCAGTTCACGCTGAACACCGGCGAGCAGCGCTCGCTGTCCGGCTTCATGGTGGTGAACCGCGAGAAGCTGAAGGCGCTGCCGGCCGAGACGGTCGCCGACATGCTCGCCAAGGACGAGCTGGAATGCACCTTCCTCCACCTCGCCTCGCTGCGCCATTTCCAGGACATGCTGGAGCGTTTCCAGCCGCAGCAGGCGACGGCCGTGGAACCGCAGAGCGGCGAGCCGGCGGTGGAGGGCGCGGTGCACTGACCGGCGATGGCCGCGCTCGCCGCCGCATCCCCGGCCACGCCCTCGGCCGTCCACTGGGCCGCGCCGCGTCTCGATCCCTATCCCGAACGCGGTGAGCCGAAGGAACACTGGCTCGACGGGGTGGAGACGGCGCTGCTCGCCGGGCCGCGGGCGCTCGCCGCCGCCTTCGGCCTTCGCCGCGCGCGGCACGTCGTGCGCGCGGCGGCGGCGCTGGAGCCGGACCTCGTCGCGCTGGACGAGCCGGCGCTGGCCAATGAGATCGCGGCGCTGCGCGCGGCGCTGCGCCTTGCCCGCGCGCCGCTGCCGCCGCCGCGCGGCCTCGCGCTGCTGCGGGAGGTGGCGCGGCGCCGGCTCGGGCTGCGCCACCACGACGTGCAGCTGCTCGGTGCGCTCGCGATGCTGGATGGCCGCATCGCGGAGATGGACACGGGCGAGGGCAAGACCGTCACCGCCGCGCTCGCCGCCGGCCTCGCTGCGCTGGGTGGGACGCCGGTGCATATCGTCACCGTCAACGACTACCTCGCCGAGCGCGACGCGGCGGAACTCGCGCCCTTCTACGCCGCGCTCGGCCTTTCCGTCGGCGTGGTGAAGCACGGGCTGCCGCCCGCCGAGCGCCAGGCGGCCTATCGCTGCGACGTGCTCTATGGCGCCAACAAGGAGATCGCCTTCGACTACCTGCGCGACCGCCTCGCCCTCGGCCGGCGCGGCGCGCTGCGCGCCAAGCTCGCCGCCGCCTTCGAGGCAGCCCCCGCTGCACGCGGACCCGTCGCGCCGCCGGCGCGCGGACCGGTCGCGCCGCAGGCGCGCGGACCCGTCGTGATGCGCGGCCTCGCCTTCGCGATCGTGGACGAGGCCGATTCCGTGCTGGTGGACGAGGCGCGCACGCCGCTCATCATCTCGCGCGAGACGGACGCGGCCGCGGAGCGCGCCTGGGCCGAACAGGCGCTTGCGCTGGCGGACGCGCTGGCGGAGGGCCGCGATTTCCGCCTGCTGCGCGAGGAGCGCCGCATCCGCCTGACCGAGCCCGGTCGCGCCCGCCTCGCGGACCTCGGCGCGGCGCTCGGCGGCGCCTGGGAGGGCCGCGTGCGGCGCGAGGAGGCGGCGCGCCAGGCGCTGATGGCGCGCCACCTGTTCCGCCGCGGCGACCACTACGTGGTGCGCGCCGGCAAGGTGGAGATCGTGGACGAGAACACCGGCCGCATCATGGCCGATCGTTCCTGGTCCGAGGGGCTGCACCAGATCGTCGAGGCGAAGGAAGGCGTCGCGGTCACGCCGCGCCGGCTCGCCATCGCGCGCCTCACCTACCAGCGCCTGTTCCGCCGCTATGCGCGGCTGGCCGGCATGACCGGCACGGCGCGCGAAGCGCGCAGCGAGTTGTGGAAGGTCTATCGCCTCCGCATCGCGCGCATCCCGCCCAACGTGCCCTCGCGGCTCGATCGCGGCGCGGTCGCGATCCTGCCGGGGCTCGCCGCGAAATGGCGGGCCGTCGCGGCGCGCGCCGCCGGGCTTTCCGCGCAGGGCCGGGCCGTGCTGATCGGCACGCGCTCGGTCGCCGCCTCGCAGGACGCCTCCGCCGCGCTGGCGGCAGCGGGCCTGCCGCATGCCGTGCTGAACGCCGAGAACGACCGCGAGGAGGCCGCGATCATCGCCGCCGCCGGCGAGCCCGGGCGCATCACGGTGGCCACCAACATGGCCGGGCGCGGCGTGGACATCCGCCTCGATCCCGGCGTGGCCGCGGCCGGCGGGCTGCATGTGATCCTGACCGAGCGGCACGATGCGCGCCGCATCGACCGCCAGCTCGAGGGCCGCGCCGGCCGCCGCGGCCAGCCCGGCAGCGCGGAGGCGATCCTCTCGATGGAAGACCCACTGCTCGATCTCGTGCCCCGCCATCCGCTGCGGCTGGCCGTGGCCCTCGGCCTGCCGGCGCGCTGGCTGTTCGACGCCGCGCAGCGCCGCGCCCAGCGCGCGCATCTGCGCGCGCGCGTGGACCTGATGGCGCAGGAGAAGCGGCTCGGCACGATGCTCGCCTTCGTGGGAGGGGTGGAATGATGCGCCCGCTGGCTTTCGCCGCCCTGCTGCTGCTCGCCGCGCCGACGGCCGCGCAGGAGGCCTTCGACTGCGTGATGGAACCTTCCCTCACGCTCCGCCTCGGCAGTCCGGTGATCGGCGTGCTTGCGCAGGTGGAGGTGGACCGCGGCGACCAGGTGCGGCAGGGCCAGGTGCTCGCGCGGCTGGAATCGGCCGTGGAGGAGGCGATGCTCGCCCTCTCCCGCGCCCGGGCCGAAAGCGAGGCGGAGATCGAGGCGCGGCGCGCGCGCCTCGCCCAGACGCGCAGCGAATTGCAGCGCGCGAGCAGCCTCGGCAGCGGCATCGTCGCCACCCAGCGCATCGAGGAACTGCGCGCCAACGCCGCGATCGCCGCGAGCGACCTCGCGCTTGCCGAGCTCGGCCGCCGCCTTGCCCAGCTCGACGTGGCGCGGGCGGAGGCGATGCTGGAGCAGCGGGTGATCCGCAGCCCGGTGAACGGCGTGGTGATGCAGCGCAATCTCGGCCCCGGCGAATACATCCACCAGGACAATTTCATCCTGAGCCTCGCCCGGCTCGATCCGCTGCATGTCGAGACCTTCCTGCCGGTCCGCCTCTACCGCCGGCTGCGCGTCGGCAGCCGCGCCGTGGTGCGCCCCGACGCGCCGGTGGGCGGCGAATATGCCGCCGTGATCGGCGTGATGGACGAGGTGTTCGACGCCGCGAGCGGCACCTTCGGCGTCCGCCTCACCCTGCCCAACGCCGATCTCGCCCTGCCCGGCGGTGCGCGCTGCCGCGTGAGCTTCGAGCTGCTGCCGGACGGGCGCTGAAGGCTAACCGCGCGCGAAGCCCGTCACCGCCTCCCACAGGTCGCGGCGCACCCAGCCGCGACGGCGCGCGGGCTCGGCCAGCGCGATCATCGGCGCCAGGTGGTCCGCGCCGTCCATCAGGTGCAGCCGCGCCGCGCCGCCTGCGGCGCTGACGGCGCGCGCCAGGTCGTCGCTGTGGAAGCGCCCAACGACGGTATCCGCGGTGCCATGCACCAGCAGCAGCGGCGGTGCGGCGGCCAGGTCGGCGTCCTCCGGCATCGCCGCGATGCGGCCCTCCGGCGCGGCGGCGAAGATGCTCCGCGTGGGTTCCGTCTCCGGCCGCCAGGCGATCGGCGCGGCGAGCAGCACGGCGCCCGCGAAGGCGCGCGGGCCCTGCGCCACGCCCGCGCCGTGCAGCCAGCGCGGATCGAGCGCGAGGGCGGCGCCGATGAAGCCGCCGGCGGAATGGCCCATCACCACCACGCGCCGCGCCGGCGCGACGCCCGCGCGCAGCAGCCAGGCCACGGCCTCCGCCGCGTCGTGCAGGAAATCCGGCCAGCGCCCGCGCGGCCAGAGCCGGTATTCCGGGATCGCCGCCGCAAAGCCCGCGCGCGCCAGCGCGCGGCCGAGCCAGACATAGTCGCCCCGCCCGCCGCTCCGCCAGCCGCCGCCATGGAAGAACACGATCAGCGGCGTGTCCTCTCCGGCGTGTGCCGGCAGGGTCAGGTCGAGCAGCCCGCGCGGCCCGGCGCGGTAGCGCAGGCCATGCCGTTCGACCAGCCCGGCGCGCGGCGTCGCGGCGGCCGCGAGCCGCATCGGCAGCCCGCTGGCCAGCAGCCAGCCGATCACCCGCCCAGCGCCTCCTTCGCCTGGAGCAGCGCCTGGCGGTCGGCCGGCGTCACCTTCGGGTAGTGCAGGCCGAGCCCTTCCAGCGCGCGGCAGATCGCCGCGACCACGACGAGGCGGGTGAACCACTTGCGGTCCGCCGGCACCACGTACCACGGCGCCTCGGGCGTCGCGGTGGCGCGGATCGCCGCCTGGTAGGCCTTCATGTAGTCGTCCCAATGCGCCCGCTCGCCCACATCCGCGACGCTGAACTTCCAGTTCTTCTCGGGCTCCGCGATGCGCGCGAGGAAGCGCTTGCGCTGCTCCTCCTGGCTGACGTTGAGGAAGAACTTGAGGACGACCACGCCCTGCCGCGCGAGGTAGCGCTCATAGGCCGCGATGTCCTCGAGCCGCTCCTCGAAGATGCGGCGGCCGATCAGCTTCGGTGGCAGCTTCTGCCGCTCCAGGATCGCCTGATGGACGCGCACCACCAGCACTTCTTCGTACCAGGAGCGGTTGTGGATGCCGATCTGCCCGCGCGAGGGCAGCGCCAGGATGTGACGGCGGAGGAAATCCTGATCGAGCTCCGTCGCGGTCGGCGCCTTGAAGCTCGCCACATGGCAGCCCTGCGGGTTGACGCCGGAGAAGACGTGCTTGATCGCGCTGTCCTTCCCCGCCGCGTCCATCGCCTGGAAGATGCAGAGCACCGCCCAGCGGTCCTGCGCGTAGAGCATGTCCTGCATGGTGGAGAGGTAGTCCACGCCCTTCGCGAGCAGCGCCGCCGCGCCGCCCTTGTCGAGATCGAGCCCGGCGGTGTCGTCCGGCGCGTGGTCGCGCAGGCGGAACTTCCCGCCCTGCTCGACGCGGAAACGGTGCAGCAGCTTCTCGACCGTCCTGTCCATCGTCTATCTCCGCTCCCCCCGCCACATCCAGAGCAGGCTTGCGACCTGCAAGGCAAGCGTCAGCGCGAAGGCCCAGGCATAGCCCGCCGCCGCCCAGCCGCCATCCGCCGCGCGCGGCCAGAGATCGAGGATCCAGCCGATCGCGTTCTGCAGCACGAAGACGAGGACCAGCATCGCGAGGTTGATCGCGGTCGCGACCCGGGCGGCGAGCTCGGCGCCGAAGCGCTGCCCCACCGCCGCATAGCCCGCCGGCCCGCCCGCCGCGCAGAAGGCGAAGGCGAACCAGAGCGCGGCGAGGAAGGCCGGGTGCAGCGTGGGCGGGGCGATCAGCAGCGCCTGGATCAGCAGCATCAGCAGCATCGCGACGAGCGGAACCGCCATCGGCGGCCAGCCGCGCCGCTGCATCGCGGAAGCGGCCCAGCCCGTGCCCGCGCTGCCCGCCATCAGCCCGAGGGCGTAGAACAGCAGCAGCGCCGCCCGCCCCGCGTCATCCAGCCCCGCGACGTCGCGCAGCCACGGGCCCGCCCAAAGCCCCTGGTAGATGAAGTTCATCGCCGAGAGCAGCGCGATCGCCGGCACCAGCCGCAGGAAGGCCGGGTGCGCGAAGATGCGCCCGAACTCCCGCGTCTCGGCCGCGAGGCTTCGCCGCGGCGCCACCGCGCCGGGTCCGCGTGCCGGCACCGACAACCAGATCCAGACCGCGCTGCCCACCGCCATGACGCCGAGCAGCGCGAAGACGCCGCGCCAGCCGAGCAGCGGGACCAGCAGCGCCGCCGGCACCGTCGCCGCCACGCTGCCGAGCGCGCCGACCAGGACGCCGAGCCCCGTCATCGCCGCCACGCGGTCCTTCGGGTACCATTGCGTGTTGACCTTGAGCATCGCGATCAGCCCCGCCGCGACGCCGAGCCCGGTGATGACCCGCCCGAGCCCGAGCGTCAGCGGCCCGGTCGCGAGCGCGCAGACCAGGAACCCCGCCGCCGCGACGAGCGCGAGGACGGATTGCACCCGCCGCGCGCCCCACATGTCGAGCGCGAGGCCCACGGGCAGCTGCATCGCCGCATAGGCGAAGAAGAACATCGCCGCGAGCAGCCCGAGCGCGCTGGCCGAGAGCGCGAATTCCACCGCGAGCAGCGGGCCGATCGTCGCGATCAGCGTGCGGCTGGCCTGGTTGACGAAGTTGAGGCTCGCCAGCGGCAGCGTGAGCCGCGCGAAGGAGGGCGCGGTCACGCCTGGCCGCCGCGGCCGGTGCCGCGCGCCAAGGCCCGGAGGGCCGCCGGCGCCCGAGGCATCATGCGGGCCGCAGCCGCACGCTCACGGGGCAATGGTCCGAGAGGCGGTCGCGGAAGGCGCGGTCGCGCTCGGCATAGACGATCACGCTGAGCGAATTCGGCACGATCCAGTCCCGCGCCGGCCCGCCGGCGAGCACATGGCTGATGAAGGGCCAGCCGCCCCGCGCCGTCGCCCAGCAGGGGGAGGCGAACCCCGCGGTTGGCCGCGCGAGCGGCTCGCCCGCTTCGACGAGGCGGAGGAAATCGTCGCGCTCGGTCATGCGCCGGTTGAAGTCGCCGAGCACCGCGAAGGCGATCCCCTCCCGCCGCCGCGCCGCGACCCAGTCGGCGATGATGCGCGCCTGCCGCGCCAGGCTCTCGCATTCCGGCGGGCCACGCTCGAACGGGTCCTCGCGGCAGCCGGCATTGAGGTGCACGGAAAGCAGCCGCAGCGGCGCCCCGTTCGGCATCGTCACCGTCACATCCGCCCCGCGCCGCAGGCTGCGCCGCGCACCCGCGCGGATGTCGAGCGCCGCGAGATCGGGATTGCGCGTGACGCGGAGCGTGCGGCGGATGGCGAAGCCCGGGCGCTGGATGTCGTCCTCGTCGGTCAGGTGGATGAGGTAGTGCCGCGTGTCGAAGACGCGCGCCGCCGCCGCTTCCCCGTCGATTTCCTGGAGCGCCACGATGTCCGCGTCCAGCCGCTGCGCATAGCCGCGGAGCAGCGCGAAATCGGACTCGCGGCGCTGGGTGAGGTTCGGCGGCAGGTCCGGGTGGTTCGCCGGCTTGAGGGTGAGCCAGGCGATGTTCCAGGTGGCGAGCTTGATCTCCGGCTGCGCCAGCGCGGGGGAGGCGAGGAGGAGGAGCAGGAGGAGAAGGAGACGCGGCATCACGCCAGTCTGAACGGCTTGGCCGCGCTCCGCCAGCGGGACGGTCTGGCGCAGGCCCGCGGTGGCGTGCAGGATAGGGCGCGCATCGGGGGACCGGCCATGCTCCGGCGCTGGCTTCTGCTGGTGGTGTGTCTGGCGCCGGCGATCGGCGCGGCGCAGCCGGATCCGCGTGCCGGCCGCAGCGCATTCGAGATCGTCGCCTCGCTGCCGCAGCGCCTCTGGGGTTTGCAGCGCGAGGGCGAGCCCTTCGATTATGAGCGCAGGCTGCCCGGCTCCGGCCTCGGCGCCTCGGTCGGCTATCGGTTCGAGGGCGCGGGGCAGGGCAGGGCGACGGTCTATCTCTACGACGGCCATGTCCCGCCGCGCGCGGCGTTGGACGAGGCGGATGTGCGCCGCCAGTTCCAGGTCGCGTTCCGCGAGATCGAGGCCCTCGGCCCGCGGCTGCGCTACCGCGTGCTCGGCACGGTGTCCGCCGCGCCGATCGCGGCGCCGGGCACGGAGCCCGCCCTGCCCTGCTTCCGCACGCTGCTCGCGCAGGAATCCGGCCTGCGGGTCGAGAGCTTCACCTGCATCGGCGTGATGGGCGCGCGCTTCGTGAAGCTCAGGATGTCGTTGCCGCTGGACGGCGCCGCCGCGCCGCTGCCCGATGGCCTGCTGCTGCTGTCGCCGCAGCGCGAGGCGGAGATGACCGCCTTCGGGGCGGCGATGCTGGCGGCTATGCGCGAGGCGCTGCGCTAAAGCAGACTTGGTTCAGCGGTGGGTGGTTCAAGCGCCGCCGGCTCGATCTGCCGTGCACCGCAGGCGAGGAGGAAGGCGGCGATCGCCTCCATCTCCGCGGCGTCGCGCGTGGCATCATGGAACGGGTCGGCGCGGTCGCTGCCGCGCGGCACCCAGATCACCGTCTCGTAGCGCGCGCGGGTCAGGAGCACGCGGTAGGTGTTGACGATGTGCCGCCGTTCCTCGGCCTTGTGCACCGCCTGCCAGCGATGGCCGGAGAAATGCCGCGGCGTCCAGGCGCCGGCCTGCCAGAGCAGATCGCCGCCCCAGCCGAGGCCGACCACATCGAGCTCAAGCCCCTGGCAGTCATACTCGGTCGCGAAGGTTTCGAGCGCATCGGAGGCGCGCACATCGGGCCAGCGCCGGAGGAACCAGTCCGCCACCTCCTCCACCTGCACGCCGAGCCCCTCCGCCCGCAGCCGCTTCGCGCCGGCAGCCGCGACGAGACCCGCCCGCCGCCGCCCGCGCGCCAGCCGCCGCAGGGCGGCGCGCATCGCGTCGAGGTCGCGTGCCAGCAGGAAGGGCAGGGCGCAGCCTTCAGCGATGTCGCGCGCCTCCGCGACCGCGCCGCGCAGCACGGCGTCCACCCAGGCGGCGCCGGCGCTTTCCCGCACGCTCCGCACCGGCACGGTGAGGTCCAAGTCCTCGTCGAGGTCGAGCCAATCGGCCTCGGCTTCGGCGAGCCGCTGGACGGGGTCCTCCGCGCGCAACGCCCGCCGTGCCGCCACCGCGCGCCAGGCGCCGGCCGAGCCGGCGACCACGCGGCCCCATTCCGCGAGACCGGCTTCGCCGGTGTTGATCTCCTGCCCGTTGCCGATCAGCGCGACGACCACTGCCCAGCCCTCGTGCCGGCCCATGATCTCCAGCGTATGCGCGGGTTCGCTCATCGTCAGGCGGGAGGGCTTGTTGCGCGTGCCGATCCGCGCCTTCGCCGCGTCCCAGGCGCGCTGCGCCTCGTCGAAGACGATCAGCCGGTCCGGCGGCGCGCGCCCCGTGGGATCGGTGGCGTTGTCCTCCAGGAAGCGATGCACGTTCTGCAGCCGCTGCTTCGCGCGCCGCTCCGCCTCGGCGCGGCTGCATTCCCGCCGCGCGACCGCATCCTGCGCAAGCGCCGCGCGCAGGACGGTGACGAGCGGGACATTGCCGGTGAGGAAGGCGCTGTGCGGCCCGGCTTCCGGCGCGAACACCGCATTGAGCCCGCAGAGCGTCTTGCCCGCGCCGGGGATGCCGGTGACGAGGACCAGCCGCTTCCCGCCCTCGGCCTGCGCCCTGCGCACCGCACGCCGGATCGCTTCCGCCGTGCGTGTGAGGTTCGCCGTATCGGCCCGCGCGCTCGCGATCTCGGCCACGCCGTTGCGGGCGTAGAGCATCGTCGCCGCCTCGATGATGGTCGGCACCGGGCGATACGGCGCGGCGAGCCAGGCCTCGCCATCGAGCGATCCCGGCGGGACCTCCGCCTGGACCCAGCGCATTGCCGCGCCAAGCGTGGCATGGCCGGCGCAGAGCGGCGCCTGAACGCCGTCCCACAACAGCGGCGGCTGCGCCGGCGGCACGAAGGGCGCATCGCCGGCGACGAGGATCGGCACGATCGGATGCGCGCGGCTGCCGGCGTGGAAATCGCGCAGGTCGAGCGCGTAATCCTCCGCTTCGGCCAGCGCCGCGCGATCCGTCGCACCCGTCTTGAACTCCAGCACCAGGATCGCGCGGTCGGTCAGCACCACCGCGTCAACGCGCTTCTCCAGTCGCAACAGGTCGTATTCGAGCGCGATCGTCCAGGCCGCGCCGCCCGCTTCGATGATCGCCGCGCGCAGCGCCGCCACTTGCCGCCGCCACGCGAAGTCCTGATCCGGCGTGCCCGGATAGCCGCGCGCCTGCTGCGCGGAAGCGAGCCTGCCGACGATGTCCGCCGGATCGCGCGCGCCGAACTCCACGCCGGTGCAGGCAAACCACGCCCTCACCTCAGGTCGAGAGACACGCCGCGTTCAGCATCCCCACCGCGATCGCGACACTCGCCTTCAGTGTCGCCCCCGCCACCTCGCCGCGCTCCAGCGCGCCCTTCCACTCGCTGCCGAGCAGCCTCGCCACCACGAAGAACACGCCGATCTGCACCGCCAGCGCCACCAGGCTCCACACCGCCGCATCCACGATGTTGAGCGAATGCGCGAAGGAGGAGGCGATGGACATCGCGAAGCCGAGCATCGCACCCCCGAGCGCGATCGCCGCCCCCGCATTGCCGGCGCGGATCATGCCGAGCTCGTCATGCGGCGTGACGCGCATGTAGACGAACATCGCACCGCCCAGCAGCGCGACGCCGGTGACGAAATACAGCAGGAAGCCCGGCAGGGTGGCGAGGCTGGTCATGGGCGGTCTCCGTCAGGCGGGCTCGAACAGGTGCGGCACGAAGCGGGAGGTGTCGCGGGTGATCGGCGTCGCATCCTCGCGCAGCCCGATGCCGCAGGGCTTCCCCGCGATCAGCCAGCTCCCGATCACCGGATAGCGCCCGCCGAAGACCGGCAGTTCCGCATAGGCCTGCCAGACGCGCGGCTGGTCGGCATAGGGGCCATCCGTCTCGATCCCCGGCGCCGAGATGTTCGACCCCTCCCGACCCCAGAGCGGCTTGGCGATCTCGGGGCTGCCGGTCTTCCCGGGCTCCAGGAAGGCGGGCAGCAGGTTGGGATGGTCGGGGAACAGGTGCCAGAGCAGCGACAGGAAGGCCTTGGAACTCGGGATCAGCCGCCAGGCGGGCTCGATCCAGCGCGTCGGCGCCGTGGCGATGTGCGCGCCGAAGCTCTCGCGCAGCAGCCAGTCCCAGGGATAGAGCTTGAAGATCGCGCGGATCGGGCGCTCCGCCTGGTCGGTGAAGGCGCGGCCGTTCCAGCCGATCTCCTCCAGATGCAGGAAGGGCGATTCGAGGCCGGCCTGGATCGCGGTGTCGCGCAGATAGTCCACCGTGCCGCGGTCCTCGGCGTGGTCGGGCACGCAGGTGAAATGCACCACCGCCGGCAGGCCCATCCCGCCCCAGGCGGCGATCAGCGCTTCATGGATCGAGTTGAACTGGTCCGCCGCAAAGCCCTCCGCGGCCATGCGGGATTCCAGCCATTCCCACTGAACCACCGCGGCCTCGAACAGCGCGGTCGGCGTGTCGGCGTTGTATTCCAGCAGCTTCGGCGCGCCGGTGCCGTCCCAGCGCAGGTCGAGCCGACCATAGAGCGAAGGCTCCCGCTTCTCCCAGGAGGCGCGCACCACCGGCCAGGCGCCGTCCGGGATGCCGAGCGGGCCGTTCAGCCCGTGCCGCACCGCATAGTCGGCCGCCTCCAGGCAGCGCGCCTCGATCTCGGCGGTCGCGGCCTCCAGCACGTCCACCTCCTCGGCGGAGAAGGCGTAGCAGGCGGTCTCGTCCCAATAGGGCTCGCCGGCGATCTCGGCGAAGGCGAAGCCCAGGCGCTTCGCATGCGCGAGCACGTCGGGCCGCGGCGTCAGCGCCCGCCGCTTCACGAACTGAAGCTGCGCGAGGTGGAGCCGAAGCCGCCGCGCGAGGAGGTGCTCGGCGCCGTCGCGCGCGAGGTGGAGGAGGAGGTGCGGGCGCGTACATCGCTGCCGCCGCTGCGCCCGCGCAGCCAGGAGCCGGCATAGGCGCCGCCGCGCGCGGTGTTGCTCGCGCTGCGGCGGCAGATCTCCTCGGCATCCGGGCGCATCTGCGCCTTGGCCTCGATGCAGGCCTGCGCGAGATCGCGCCGCTCCCCGCAGGAGGCGAGCATCGCCGCCACCCCGCCGCCGAGCAGCACCAGCCGGATCGCCTTGGTACGCTTCATGGGCCGAAAGCGTAACAGGCTTTCGCGCGCGCCTTCAACGGCCCGCGGCCGTGGCGGGCGGCGCCCTGCCGGGCCAGGTCGCGAGCAGCAGGCTCGCCATCAGCAGCACGAAGCCGCCGGCATGGATCAGGCCCGGCGTCTCGCCGAGGAAGAGGATCGCGACCGCGGCCGCACTTGCCGGCAGGAAGGCGCTGAACACGCCGGCGATGCCCGCCGGCACGCGCCGGAGCCCGGCATACCAGAGCAGCAGGCACAGGACGGAACTCGTCAGGCTGTGGAACACCACCAGCGCCGAGACCTCCGGCACCGCCAGCGCCGCGACGCTGCCCAGCACCGGCAGGCAGAGGGGCACCAGCAGCAGCAGCGAGAAGAGCTGCATGAAGAAGCTCTGCGTCACCACCGGCACGCGGTTGGCGATCCGCCGGGCGAGCAGCACGTACATCGCCTCGCCGCAGACACCGACGAAGACGAGCAGGTTGCCGAGCGCGCTGCCCGTGCCCTCCGTCGCGACGCGCGCCGCCACCAGCGCCATCATGCCGAAGGCCGCGAGCCCGACCGCCGCCCAGTGCCGCGCCGCCAGCCTCTCCTTCAGCCAGAGCGCGCCGCCGAGCGCGATCACCGCCGGCAGCGTGGCCAGGATGAGCCCCGCCTCCAGCGCCGTGGTCAGCCGCAGCCCCGCCAGCAGCGCCAGGTTGTAGAGCAGCGTGCCGAAGGCCGCCTGGAGCGCGGTGTTCCACGCCGCCTGCCGCCCGATGACGAGCCTGCCCTCCATCGCGCGCGCGATCGGATAGAGCACGATCACCGCGAGCAGGCAGCGCAGCCCGAGGATCATCGCCGGCGGCAGGTCCTCCGCCAGCAGCTTCGCCACGCCGACATTGGCGCCGACCAGCGCCATGGAGAGGGCGAGCTGCGAATAGGCGAGGATCACGCCTCGCCGTCGCACCGATAGGGCGAGAGCGTGGAAAGCCCGGCGATCTCGTTCATCATCGCCGGCCGCTCGTGATCCAGGAACTGCGCCACCGCGCGCCGCAGCCCCGCATGGGCGATCCAATGCGCGGAGTAGGTCGGCACCGGCAGGTAGCCGCGCTGGATCTTGTGCTCGCCCTGCGCGCCGGCCTCCACGCGGGCCAGGCGATGCGCGATCGCGAAGTCGATGGCGCGGTAGTAGCAGAGCTCGAAATGCAGGAAGGGCGCATCCACCACCGCGCCCCAGTTGCGGCCATAGAGCGCCTCGGCGCCGAGCAGGTTGAGCGCGCCGGCCACCGGCTCCCCGTCCTGCTCGGCCACCATCAGCACCACGCGATCGCCGAGCGCCTCGCCCAGCAGCGGCCAGAAGCGCGGCGTGAGATAGGCGCTGCGGCCCCATTTCTTGTCCGTGGTCGCGCGGTAGAAGCGGTGGAAGGCCTGCCAGTGGCGCGGCGTGATCTCATGCCCGCGCAGCGTCTTCAGCACGAAGCCCGAGGCCGCCGCGTCCCGCCGCTCGCGCTTCACCTGCTTGCGCTTGCGGCTCGACAGCGCGGCGAGGAAATCGTCGAAGCTCGCGTAGCCCCGGTTCGGCCAGTGGAACTGCACGCCGAGGCGCTGGAGCCATCCCGCCTCGCCGAGCGCCTGCCATTCGGCCTCGGTGCAGAAGGTGACGTGGACGGAGGAGAGGTCGAGCTGCCCGCAGGCCTGCGCGATCCCCTGCGCGAGCGCCGCCGGCGGCACGCCGCGCGCAAGCAGCCGCGGCCCGGGGACCGGGCTGAAGGGGGCGGCGACCTGTAGCTTCGGGTAGTAGCGCCCGCCGGCGCGTTCATAGGCGTCGGCCCAGCCATGGTCGAAGACGTATTCGCCCTGGCTGTGGGACTTCGCATACATCGGCGCACAGCCGAGCAGCCGCCCCGCCTCGTCGCGCAGCGCCGCATGCTGCGGCAGCCAGCCGGTCCGCGCGCCGACGCTGCCGCTTTCCTCGAGCGCAGCGAGGAAGGCGTGGCTGACGAAGGGATTCGCGTCGCCGGCGCCGGCATCCCACTCGGCCGCGGGGATCTCCGCGATCGTGCGGTGCAGCGTGAGCGCGAGCTCGGGCGATCCGTCGGGCATGCGCGTTGAGCTTGGCGCAGCGGCGCGCCGCGCAAGCCTCAGCCGATCTCGAACATCCCCTCGACTTCCACCGCCGCGTCGCCGGGCAGCGAGGGCACGCCGATGGTCGTCCGCGCATGCCGCCCCTTGTCGCCGAACACCGCGACGGCGAGGTCGGAGGCGCCGTTCATCACCTGGGCGTGCTGGGTGAACTCGGCCGGCGCGGCGATGAAGCCGCCGAGCCGCACCACGCGCTTGACGCGGTCCAGGTCGCCCCCCGCCGCCGCCTTCACCTGGGCGAGCAGGTTGACGAAGCAGATGCGCGCCGCCCGCTGCCCGTCCTCGATGGACACGCCGGCGCCGAGCTTGCCGGTGACCGCGATCTTCCCGGCCACCAGCGGGATCTGGCCGGAGACCACCAGCAGCGATCCCACCAGGTTGAAGCCGATGTAGTTCGCCACCGGCGCCGGGGCCTCCGGCAGCGTGATCCCGAGTTCGGCGAGCCGCGCCTCCACCTGTCCGGCCATGTCCATCCTCCTGGCGATCGCGCCGGGGAGGATGCCGCCCGGCCGGCCGCCGCGCCAGCCGGGTCAGGGCTTCATACCAACGGCCGCTTTCAGCGACTCGTTGGTATTCCTTTTTGGCGCCCTCAGGCGCCGGGCGGCGGCTCCGCCGCCTTGGCTCGCCGGACTGCCGGCGGGCCGCTTCGCGGCCTCGGCTGCTTGCCGCGGCCGCAGGTCAGGCATCAGGGCCGGCGGTATCATACCAAGCGCACAAACTTCTGACTCTTGGGGTTGAGCCGACGCGGGTGGTCGTG
>VFQP010000289.1_pt1 | contig 117870 bp, 195 predicted proteins | sample 3512351 | NCBI WGS metagenome assembly VFQP01 (sample SAMN10412372, study PRJNA504923) | tailings metagenome | isolation source: Relicate 1 Philex TSF1 revegetated site | place: Philippines: Tuba, Benguet | collected 2017-08-29
CCCCCCCCTCTCTCCCCCCCCCCCCCCCCCCCCCCCCCCCCCCGTCTCCCCCCACAGAAAATACAAACACACCCCAACATACCACCATCCCAGTAGGTCAGCGTCAGCATCAGCAACAGCACCCACCACTGCCAGTGCCCCTACACATGTGAACACCTGACCAGCATGGGACTCATTACCTAGGTGTCAGGGGGGAGTGTAGTGTGAGGGGAGAGTGTGGTGGTGAGGGAAGAATGTGGTGCATGTGAGAGGGGGAAGTGAAGTGATGATCATGATGATGATGGTGTTGTGTAGGATGGAGTAATTACACTCACACCCCACCCAATACACTGCATAACCCATACACACACCTGGTGCGCACCCATAACTGCCATCAAAATTCCGACATGCATTCGTATACTGCACAGCTTTAGGTACATCAAGAACATCAAGCATCCCCAGCAATGCACAACAACTCAATGCACAGTAGCTAAACCTGTGTGGTGTGGGTGGAGGCGGTGGTGTGGGTGGTGTGGGGTACTCAACACCGACAGCGCAACATGTATGCAAAGGAGGTGTGGGAGTAGTGTGTGTTGTGCATGATCTTCTGTTACACGTGCCACATACCACACACACACACACACACACGTGGCACTACATACCGTGTATCCACTTCACCCCACTCATCACCCGTAAATGATCCATCAGGCTGCTGCAGCGATGCTACATCTGTTGTGGGAAACAAGAACGTTGTGAGCGTTGTCATGCACCATCACATCGTCATCCACCACCACCACATCTCCCCCCCCCAACCCATACATTTCGCAACTCGTTCCTTGTCCAGTAGATCCATCCGATCATACAGAGCCAAGATCTGCACAGCCGATAGTGTATACAGCAGGTGGGGATCATGGCGCTCACTGCCGCCAAATCCACCATTGCTGTGTTGGCATGCCATGACCCACGACACTATGCTGTCACCGTCAAGGGCATCCAGTTTCCCCATCAAGTACAGGGCAGTGGTACCCCAGTATACGCCACTCATGCGAAAGTGCTCTGTTGCATAAAACTCAAATGAGTCCGTGGCCTGGATGGATGTCAACCAGGGTGGCCAGCCAAGGATGGATGGCAGCACCTCACCCAAAACAACACCCTAAATACCTCGCTAATGCGTTTAATGTACTCTTCATGCTTCTCCACCAACAATGTACGTCGAGAGCTGGGTAGATCTGCCATGATCAAAACAGCAATCACTCCTTGATGGTCTTCGCAGAGCACCCGCCGAACAATCTCGCAGCGCACATGCAAGCTTGGTTGACCCTTGTCAGGTTACTCTATGACCCGCAATAGTCTGAGATACAGTCAAAATGCATCTGCCCCCAAACAAAGAAACAGACTCACAAAAACCAAACCCCCAGTACACACATCCACCAAACCATCTAGCAATGCACATCTAAAACACTTGTACAAATATCCATCTCTTCCCTTTGGTTCGGGACCTGGGTAGTCGGTGTTTAGGCCTACAAAGCATGCCTCCCCCCTTTAGTATAGCCTACACGCACCACTGTGCGAATGGCGTGTCATGTGTGGCCGTTGCAGATACCATTAAACCACGCACAAATGAAGAAAGCCCAATACCAGTGGTTGCTGCAGTGGGGAGCCATCGCAGTGGAGGCATAGTGCTGATCAAACACGAAAGCAAAGACGGGCGGGTTAGCGAACTCCCAGGCCCAGCCACTGGCGCCACGGCATTGCTCGTGAGCAATAAGGAGAGCTGTGTGCTGGTAGGAGGCGCAGACGGGAGCCTGTTGCAGTATCCCTTGTCTGCAGCATGTGCACAGCCAGCAAACAGCAGCGCTACCAAGCGCTCGCAACGAACGCTATTGCAGCCAGCATCTGAGCAAAGTTCTGGAGCGTTGATTTCCTTGGCAATGCATCAACCTAGCAGAATGTTGGCAGCTGGGGGTGGCAGGTAGGCTGATGCATCATTATTGGTGTTGTTGATCATGGGTGCTGTATAGGTTGTTCTGGATTCTGTATACCTACCAACAACACCAACAACCTATAACTAGGTATATACACTTGATTGGGCTCAAGGAGGCACAGATAGTGCAGCGTCTCGGCCCGCTGCCATGCGAGGTGCTCTTTCTTGCCTGGCTCGGGTCCAGCACCATGCTTGCCGGCTGTGCTGCTGGCCTGCACATGTGGCAGGACGTTGGTGCACCCGACCCTGCTGCTGCTGCAGAAGGGGCACCACCTCCCAAGGCAGCCAACCCCACTGGGCTGGTGCTGCCATCACCCCCTGATCTCGTCTATAGTGCATTTGCAGCCAACAGTCGTGCGGGCCATGCTGCTGCATCCACTGCAAACACACAGCAGGTGATAGTATGGCGCAAGATTGCTGGCAACAAGAGTGGATCACCGCAGGCCATCACACTGAGTAGCTACAAGACAGAGGTCTGGTGTTTGGGGGTTGGGATGGGGGATAATTGATGGTTATTGTTGTTGTTGTTGTGGTGGTGGATATGTATAACTGATTTTGTATACACAACAACATCATCACCAGGTCAACGCACTTGCATGGGATGGTGAGGGGCGATTGCTGGCGACATCAGAAGGGAGTGCCGTGGTTGTGTGGGATTTTGAACGTTCTATTGAAACAGTCGCAACACGATGCATGGCAGTGGGTGGTCATGATCCCAAGAGCCAAATTACGTGCTTGGAATATGATCCACTCAACGAGTACTTGGTAGGATGATGATGATGTTCATCTGATGGGTGATGGGATGATGGGATGCGCAGGCACCAAAAAACTTATCAACACACCACCACCAACATCCACCCAGATATCTGCCGGAGATGATGGCAACGTTGCCATGTACGCCACCGCCATGTTGGCCACTGCCGATCCCAAACACCCGGTACCACCTGCTGTGCGCCTGTCCCTGGGCATGCCCCGGGAACGACTCAGCACGGTCAAGTGGCTCTTGGGCAGCCCAGAGCATCTGGTGGTGATTGGAGCAGGTGGGTTGTTGACGGTGGTGCGCATCAATCGTGTGGCATGGCGTGACCGGGAACGGGGACGACCCAAGGAGACATTGGTGGTCAACTTGAATGTACAGGGAGATGCTACTGCTGCACAGCTGGCAGAGGTGTGTTGATTGATGGTGTGGGTGGGTGTTGTGAGGGGAGTGAGGGGAAGGGGTTGTGAGGGTGCACATTGTGTGGGAGAGGTGAAATAACGATGAAGTGGATACCAGTGAAACAGACACCCTCACACACACCCATGTGTACTATCCCCCCCATTGACACACAGCAGGCAGCAGCACGGTTGAGCATTGCAGCACGTTCTGCAGCACCCCCAAACACCACACGACCGACAGGGCCCCGCACAGGGCCGCTGCGGCCAGTGGGACCCGTCGGGGGCCCTGGGAGCATGGGGCCGCGGCGGTTGTCTGGTGGGTATGGTGCAGCCAATGGGATCGGGGGGCCGCATGGTGTGGGTGGGGATCAACGGGGAGGGGTTGCTGCTGGTCGGGGCAACGGCAATGGGCCCGTTCCTGGACCTGCGCCTCCGAGCAGTACAACACAGCCTGAAACACCCCCACTCTTGCGCAAGGGCTCCGCCGACAAGGTCACGCCCCCCGGCAGCAGTGGGGGGCCTCCAGGGGGCCCCCGGGGACGCGGGCTGCCCATTGCGGTGCAGGGGGGCCGTTCCAATGGGCGGGAAGGGAGGGACCCCCGTATATCAGGGTCTTCTGGTCGGTCGTTGACGTCGGGGGGCCTCCGGGGGCCCCGTGCTGTGAGTCCTGCACGCAGCACCAGCAGCAAAGAATCCCTGACACATGCACACAGTATGTTGTGGTTGGGTGTGTGTTTTGAGACAAACAGTGGTGTGCAGTGTGTGCTCATTATTCTGTACACACATCATTTTCTGTACACACACACACTTGCACACACACCTACACGCACATTGTCCCCCCCCCCCCACAACACACAGGTCTTGGTCGCACCTCAAGTGGCAGTCACTCAATGCAACCCTCCTATATGACTGCTGGTATGCCCCCATGGGGTATGCCCGCCCCTGTGGGTGGTGTTTCCTATGCAGGCATGCCCTATGCAGCTGCAACACACCCGGCACTGTTGGGTCACGCTATGCCTGCTGGGCTCATGGCGCATCCTACTATGATGCCCTATTATGCAATGGTAGGTTACTTGATTGTGGGGGTGGTGTGGGGGGGGGTGATGGCTGGGTGTGTGGGAATTGGAATTGAGGGTTGTGGTCTTGTGAATAGGGACGTTGAGTATAACAATGGTCATCATAATCAATAACAACAAGCATCTACAACAACAACAAGCATCATCATCATTCATCACCCCAACACCACACACCCCAGGGTCCAATGCCACCAGTCATGGCGTATGATGACAAAGCAGCAGGTGCCAAGGGTGCCGCTGGGGCGGTGGCCCCTGCAGGGGGCCCCTACCCACCTGGCATGGCGGTGCCCCCTGGTGTGCACCCCATGTTCCCTCAAATGGCGGTTCCTATACCAGCTGGCATGTATCCAGCACCTGGCCCTCAGGCCCAGGTAGGGGGGGAGGGTGGTTGGTGTGTAGGAGGGTGTTGAGAGGGGACATGGTGGGCATATCTTGTTGGTGCAGACGTGGTACATGTGAATATCATTGTACACACACACACACATGCACATGCACATCATGTGAAACCCACCATACCTACACACAGATGCAGCGACAAATGATGGCTATGCAGTACATGCAACACCAACAACACATGGCCATGATGCATGCACAAATGCAGCACCACCATCATCAACAACAGCAACCTGGGGGGGGACCCTCCACCAGTCACCCCCACCAAGGGGGACCCCACACAACAGGGGACCCCAGCCGAAATGCGGGGGGGTCCAAAAAGGACGCACCGACACCATCCAGCAGCACACCACCAGCAGCTGCAGCACCACCAGCAGCAGGGGCTGGTGCACGAGGGGCACCTGCGGGGCCCAGTGGGGCGCCAGCCGCAGAGGGGCCCACCTCTCCGAGGGGGACCCCCAAGGCAGTAGTGGTGCCCCACCCAGGAGCAAGTGCTGCTAGTGGGGGTGGTGGCAGTGGTGGTGGTGGTGGTGGTACAGCAGCAGGTAGCACACAGCACACACCGTCTGCAGGGAGCATGGGTGGTGGCAATGCCTCGGGAGGTGCGAAAACACCAACGGGCCCACCCCCACCGGGTGGCTTTGGGCATGATGATGCGAGTACGTTGTACATTGGCAACTTGGCCAATGATGTGGAGGAAACTGCGTTGCAACAGTTGTTTGCATATTTTGGACCATTACGAGCAGTGCAGGTGAGTGTTTGTGGGGTGTGTGGGGGAGGGTGGGTGGGTGAGAAACAAGGGGATACATGCACACAATACCATGCACATGTTGAGAGGGCACCTCTATATACAACAACATCACACAATACCATGCACACACTACCATGCGCGCACAATACCATGCACGCAACTCCATCATGCACACACAACACCACACAAACAGGTGATTCGTGACAAAGCCACCAACATGAGTCGTGGATTTGGATTTGTGTCATTTGTACACGCACCAGCAGCCCAAGAGGCCATGCGCCAAGTGGATGGTCGCATGTTGTATGGGCCTTTTGAGGGGAGGCAGATCAAGGTTGCACCCTCATCTAAACGACAACACATGCAACACCGATGATGATAGTGGTGGTGGTGGTAGTGGTGGTGGTGGGTGGTGATGATGGTGGTGATGGTGGTGGTGCATGTGTGTCATGTGATGGTGTATGTGTGTCATGTGACACCTATGCACACGGTAGACGAGTGTGTGTGTGTGTCTCTTGCATCGAGTGTGTGTTGTGGTGGAGATGGAGTGGTGATCATGCTTGATGTCATGCATGTGGTTTTGAATATCAATGGTCAACTGGTGTTGACTGTGGTCAAACTGGGCGTGTGATTGCAATGAGTGTATGTGTGTGCTTGTGGGAGTCATGTGTTTGTGTTTGTGTGTGTTGCATACGATGCCGGTTGTTGGCAGCGGTTGTATACACCACACATTGGTTATATACACACATTGATAAGAAGGACACACGCCCTACCATGTAGGGGATATGTGTGTTGGCCACCAGTGGCAATTGTGAGAGTGAAAACATGTGTGAGCGAGTGTGTAGGTGTGTGACGTATCACACACATGCTGTGAGAGTAAACAATGTGTGGTGGTGGTGGTGGTGCTGGCAATATGCTTGTTTTGTGCTTGCAAATGCTATTCATCCTTCATTTGTGTTTTTTTGTGATACACCATGTGTGATACACCCCCCTGCGTATGTGTTGAGGTGTGAGGAATCATGGTGGTAGAAATGGTGCGCGGAAACCCCAACCGATGTGTGATTCAACATCATTTCAGACATCCTGACAAAAATGGTGGGTTGTGTGGTGGCGGTATGCCGTTGTGTGGTGGGGGTATGCCTGCACTGGGGACAGCACAGGGGGCCTTGTAGGTGTGGACGTGCAAAAAGAATGATGGCAGTGATTTCTGTTGTGTTTTTGATGGATGCATGCTGCCACACGTGTCCATGACACATGCTGTGAGCACGCGCATCATGTTGTTTGTTACTGTCTGTTGTTTAAGAGAAACAATTTAGTAACAATGCTCTCTCTTCCTTAACATATGACTTCCAACAACTGACCGCTTGTTGCGCACGCCCCAAAGCACGTACACACACACACCGACCCACCCACACACGCACACATTGTCTACTCACTGAGCTCTGGGTCGAAATCATCCACAGCACGGCCCATCATCGCATTTTTCGTCCTATTAGCGTGCACAGCCGTTGCAGTGGACCCCTTCATCAGCTCCCTGAGCAACATAGTGGCATAGCAGGACGAGGGAAGTTGAAACTGAAGTCGAAGGCCCAAAAGTTTGCCCTGTGGCACTTGTGCAGCATCAAGGACACTGTCTTGGGATAGTACTGGTGTCTGGACAACTGCTGAGGTGGGTTGAGATGCTGCTGAGGTGGGTTGAGATGACCCGTCCCCAACAGTGCCTTGCTGTGCATCACCTGGCTGTCCTCCTGCTTGTCCTCCTCCTTGTTGTCCTTGTTGCCCTTGTTGTTGTCGTTTGTGCTCTAGAATGTCCCAATCACAGGTTGCCAGGTCGATATTGGGCTCATCATACCGGAACAATCTATAGGCAAAATTGATGGGTCGTTGTATCACGTGCCTATAATCACCCCCCGAGTTCATCATCACAATATCTGACGCGTGTTGGTTGAGGTCGACCCCATCTTGTGCAGCAAGGGTGTGGTAGACGTCCTTGGTGGTGTGGTTGGGGTAGCGGATGTGCTTGCCAGGGAGGGGGAGCACCACATCACTGATATCATACACACCTGGTGGTGGTTGAAGGGGGTGGGGTGGGGGGTTGAATGTGTATGACACCACCACCACCACAATCGACACACACTATACCACACCCAAACACCCCCCCCACACACACACACACCAGCATCTGCTTCCTCCTGTGTCACCTCATGCACAGCAGCCAACCGAGCAGTGCTCCTACCCAATGACACCTCCAATGACACCCCACCATCCTTCAGGTGTTCCTCAATACCCTCACCCCCTTCTCCTACCCCACCATTACCATCTCCCACATCCACCATCGCACCAACGGTACAATCCCCACCATCAGCCACACCACCAGCATCCCCACTACCAGCATCACGGCCTCGTAGCACCAGATCACCAGCCACTGCTGCAGCAACACCATACACGCGTATTCTATGGGAGGCAGCAGCATTCCACAGGTAGGATTGGTAGGCATGGGCGTAGAGGGTTCGTAGGTTGCGGGGTATGTTGCGAAGGGCCTTTTCATATGCAGTGGGACCGTGTTTTTTGAATCCCTGTGTTGTATGGTACTATGATCCACACCACATTGTACACCATGTCCTACACCCACCCATCACACACCGTACCCCACCCACCACACACAAACACAAACACAAACACACCTCCAGCACTGCTCGTTCCATATCCCCCACACCACCCATTCACCCACACCCACACACCACACACACACCACACACACACCTCTAGCAATGCTCGTTCCGCTATGTGCATCTTGGGCAGCACCCTCAGTGCCTTGTTTATGTTTCCTGCTCTGTATGCATTCCTTGCTTCAGTTATCTCAGTCTTGTCACGTCGTCTGTGTTCTAGAAGCATCTCACAGGTTTTCTTCCAGTCCCCCTTTAAGAGAGAAGCACCCACCCTGTGAAATGAAAGGGGAATGGAGCGGGGTGTGTGTGAGGGGGGGGGGTGACGGACGCGAGTGAGGATGCTGGTGTGTGATTGATGTGTGATTGATGTGTGGTTATGGGTGTTGTGTGTGTAGTGCGCGTTAATAATGATGATAGTGATGATGATGATGATGGACATGGGTATGCTTTTTATTTTCCTGCTTACGCACACACACACACCACATCACATACACCACATCAACCCCACCACATCACCCAACAGCCCCCCCCCCAATATAACCCAGTAAGGTATTACCCACAACACACAGTGTACAAACCTGTGTGTTGGCAAGTCCCTATCCCCAAAGCGTTGCAGCCCAAAATAGTTGACAAACATACTCAACCCCTGTAATGCTGATGCAACCTGCTCATCACTGGCACCCTGCACATCACGTAGTATAATCTGTAGAGTGTGGTTGTTGTGTGTTGTTGTTGTTGTTGTTGTGTGTTTTTTGTTGTTGTTGTATACGTGTGTGTGTCGTTGTTGGTGTATACGCGTGCGTTGTTGTGTACGCGTGTGTGTTGTGGTGTTGTGGTACGTGGCTGGAGGGTACATGCAGGTACACACATTGGCAGCGGATTGTACCCCACCCCCCACCCCACCCACACACACACTCTGACCCACATACATACACACACCTGAAATGCGTTCCCCCCTTGTGCCCCTAGTGCTGCTGGCTTGGCTGTGTAAGCGTAATTACCACACACAATACCCTCTATCTTACTGGAAGCATGTGCTACCCGAGTTGCTGTGACCTATGTGTGTGTATGTGTGTGTGTGATGGGTGTGTGGTGTGTGTGCATGTTATGTGTGTGTATGTGTTGTATAGCTGGACAAGCACACACCAACACATACATGATAATGATAATGATAATCACCACCTTGATAACCAAATGCTACACACATACACACACACACACACAAACACACACACACAATACACGCCAACACATACACACACAAAAACACCAATACACACCATGTGTAGTACAATCATACCTAACCACCCCTCCCCCCAAAACTCCCAAAACACACACATACCCGTTGACACGTGATTTGTTGTACAGTCACTGCACGCTTGTCCTTGGTACCAGCCACACAAACTGCATTGCTACCCACTTGTAAATAACGCCCCAGCAAACTCACAGCAAAACCAGTGTCCATGTTGGTTTTATGCAGGAGAAAAGACACATGTTTGCGTCCCTGTCCACCTGGCCAGTATGCATCCCGGTCACGTGATGTATCATCCCGGCTGCGCTTGCCACCCCGGCCTTTGTTGACCTGGAGGACATGTGTGTGTGAGAGAGTTTGTGTGTGTGAGAGAGAGATTCTGTGTGTGTGTGTGTGTGTGTTTGTGGTATACTGTACATCATATTATGTAATGGTGTAGTATGATATACACATACTATGTGACGGAGTATTGTAATATACACCATAATACGTAATGGTGTAGTATGATATACACCATGCGCACACTTGGTGCCTCCACATATACATCCACACATAAACACACCCACATATACACATATGCACACACCCACGCACCTGTTTGACTACCACTTTTATGTATGTTGCAGTATTGGTATCACCCCCATCACTTGGTTTGACAGCACCATGAACACCATGACCACCATCAGCACCATCATTTGTTGTTGTTGTTGTAGGTTGTGGTTGTTGTGGTGGTGTGTGTGGTATTGTTTTTTGAACAGTAGTTGTCTCGAAACTCAACACATCCTCAAACACACCCTTAAACAACATGTGCACAGCCTGTGTGTATGTTGAGGGTGTGTACGTTGTGTGTGCACGTTGAGCGTGTGTGTGTGTGTATGTCAAGTGCATTGTTGTGTGGGGTTATGTATTCAACATACTTGTTTGTATGTATTCTATATACCCACACACGTACATACCCACACACGTACATACCCACACACGTATATACGCACACACGAAACCCTCTCTCTACACACACACACACATGCAAAAAACACCCAAATACACACACCGTGCGTTCCTCCTTTCCCCCTTGCACAGGCCCCAGCAACAAGGGAGCCTTGGGATCGAGTGCTGCTGTTGCTCCAGCGTCACCATCAACATGCTGTTCACCGTTACTGCTGTTGTTGTTGTTGTTGTTGTTGATGTTGTTCCCATCAACCCCCTGTGATTGCTGCTGCTCCTGTCGTTGCCTCTTGTCAAGCCTCTGCCTCTTGTTTTTGGGCTGTGGCTGTTGCGCAAGCACCTGCTTTTGCACCTGGTGTGTGCATGGTTGGGGAATGTGATGTGCATGACGACAGACACCATGATGCTGACTGGTAAACAGCGACAAGGCGACAAGGAATTGGCACCTCATCCCACACACCAAATCTCTCACCTGTATCCATGTGTCAAGCTTGTCCGCCTGGTCCTGCCCCAGCAACCCAGCCACCTTGTCGAGCAGTCCAGACAAGTTGCCATCTGCCACTGCGAGTGGCGGTGCCTGACTGTCCTCTACAGGAATGTCTGTAGAGGTCAGATGCAGCACTTGCCCTTGTTCCGAAACCTCATTGACCAGGAAATCAGTGTATCTGAGGCGTACAAGCAAAGGGTTGGGCGGTCAAACTCGTTGGTGATGGTTGATTGCCATTCGCACCGTTGCTTTAGGATCCCTGTAAAGCCTGAAAGGTCCTCCCGTATATAGCAGGTTATGCCTACGTCCTCCTCAATCGACATGGGGGCTGGTTGATTATGTTTGGTGTGCTGTAGTTTTTCGTTGTTTTATGCATAAAATAGTCGCCCAGGACGTGCTGGGAGTCGACTGGACATGTAATGGCACCTAAGCCACGTGCATACATATCGGGTGGTCCAAAACGTAACAAACACAGGCGAAAAGGTACACGATGTGTAGGTATTGATGGCTGCCCATCAAGACTGCACCATGCCCACACACCACAACACATATACAGGCAATAATCATGCTGCAGACGGCCCACCGGGAGTGTTGGGTGTGGCTGCAGCAGTTGCAGCATTTGTAGCAGCTGCAGTGTGGGCTCTAGGAAGACAGCGGCAACGTGTGGTCACCACTGATCGCACCACCCTGGCCACCCTTGTTCGAAAGCCCATGCACTTTACAGAACACGCCCTGTGTCGCATGGATTGCAGGTATATGCTGTGGGTCTCTTCTCATGTGGGTGAGACGCAGCAGTGACTGTGTGTATTGCAAACGTCGACCTCCATACATCCATACTCATGCCTCCATATACAGACACATTACACATGCTGAGGTGTCCCAAGCACTACAACAAGGCACTGTAAATCGACGCAAGAGCAATTTGCAGTATGTGATCGTGCTGATCCTCGCCCATGTGTTGACAAGGTGCCCCCCAAAACACCCACCCCCCAAAACACCCGCCACAGGCTGCAGCCGTGCCCCAAGTATGTGGTGGACGCAAATATTTCCCTAGAGAAGAACATCCAGGTGGTTGCTATGGGTTGTGCTGCACAAACCAACATTATCACCGTCATAGACAAGGACACCAACTGGCCATGTGTATGCTGATGTACCTCTTGTTATTTCTCTCTCTCTTTGTTTGCAATATAGTCCACAACCAGCATTGTGACATACCAACACCTGAATTTGCACTAGATTTGGTCTTGATCACCAGCAAGGCCAACTCACGCTGTACCACATGATGCATCTTGTACCTGGGTAAATTTATACATCCTCCAAGTGATGGGAAAAGTACGCACCATTTTCCTCCTGTGCGCAACGCTATTGACATGCGTTGATTGTCAAGCAACTGCAGCAGTCCGGCACGTTGATAGAGCATATGCCCTATATCTAAGTCCATTTGGTGATGATGTCTATTACACAGCGGTATGATTATACAAAGCCAACAGCAGTCATGCAGTACGCATCATCACCATCATCACATCATCCCCAGGTTCGGGTGCTTGTCTACTGGCTCAAGCAAGACCCCCTTCGTTGTTCATGCTACCCAGTCGTTGTTTTAGCATCCACGCAAGTTCCCAAGGAAAAGCTCTTGCAGCTGCAGCAGGATGGTGCGCTCATCAAGCGTGTTGCCATCCCTGAGATTCAGCTCAACAAAAACGACGTGTCTGCTGATCGATGGGCAGCCACCATGGGCAAGCTTCACGTGTTTAATCTCACCGAGTTTCGCGAGGTGGGGGGTGTTGGGTGGGGTGGGGACGCTGAGAAGAAATGCAGTCCAGCTTGGCAGCATGCCTTGTGGATACATCTTGTATATACCTCTTGTGTACACCTCTCATTATACACCTCACATATACACCTCTCATTATACACCTCTCATTACACCTCTCATCACACACCTCTCCTACACACCTCCACCTCATTTCCTCACCCACCTCCCATTTCCCACGACCCACCTCCCATCCTCCCCCCCCAAACCCAATCCTCCCCCCCAAACCCAGGTGGTGTTTGTGGATGGTGACTTTGTCCTACTCGAACACCTTGATTCTGTGTTTCAGTGGGTAGAGGAGCACTATGACCCCACCAGCTTCTTCATGGCTGCAGTGCCGAATAGTTGGGGGGACACGTATGATGCCATGCGACTGACCACACGTGAGTTTAATAGTGGTTTGTTTTATGCACGACCGAATGCTGTGCATTTTGAAAAGATGCTGGAATTGGGACAGAAGAACCAAGGTGGGGGATATTTGGTTGGTGTGTGTGGTTGGTGAAAGAGCGCAGGTTGTGTGATGGGAGTGACACACATGACCTCTACATAAACAATACTGACTCACAAACGCCCTTCATGGATGTGCCCTGCACACAAACTGTGCCCTCCACATTAAACACACACACACTATCAGTTTCTAGTTCGTTCAAACACTCCAGTTCAAACACACACACACACACACACACACACACACACACACACACACACCACAGGCAAGTACCTCATGGACCAGCAACTCCTTAATGAATACTTCTCCCTAGAGGGCCCCTACCCATGGCGGGTCCTCCCAGCCCGCTTCAACCGACAATTCGTGCGACAGGTTGCAGAACTCGTGACTGACATTGCGGCTGTGCATGAAAAGGCCTTTTGGCACCATGGCATAGAGGAAGCATGGCAGGTGTGGGAGGCTGGGGCGGCCGCGGTGCGTGTGTGGGACGCGCTCACGCGCGAGCTGGTGAAATTGAGGAAATATGAACGGGCTGATTTGGGGCAGCGGCTACGCAGTGGGCAGATGTGTGCACGCAAGTGCCCGCTGTTGATGGGGAGGGGGGCGGCGGCGCTTGCTGCTGCAACTGCTGCAGCAGAGTTGGGGGAGGGGTAAGGGGTTCATGGCGGGGGGTGGAACACACATAGGTGGCCGGGCAACACACACAGAAAACAGGTTTTGTGTAAAACAGGATTTTTGTGTGGTTTGTGTGGTATTATTTTCATTTACTTTTTACAGAATATCGTGTATGTGTGTGACATCATGAGTTGTCATGTTGTATCATGAGTTGAGAAATTGGTATGGTGGCTAAATATGGGTTTTCCTCTGATGGGCCAGGAAAAGGCACCCAGTGGAGGAGCATGTGCGCACACCAAACAATGCATCGTGTCATGCTGGACCCAAATTAAAAACAAAAACCTGCAGCAAAAGTGTATATATCAACAGCAAAAGTGTATATATCATCAACTCAAGGGGCCTCTGTCACCCTGCAAAACGGCAATGTTGCTCAGCAACATATGTGTGTGGGTGTGTGCGTGTATGTGGGTGTGGGGGGGGATGGGTGGGCTTTATCTTTATTCACACACGTTGACCATCACAGCACACGTTGACCATCACAGCTCATACCACAGCAACACGTCCTGCAATACAAAACACAACACACTAGTAGTGAAATAACGTTCTGAATGCACACAAACACCCATGCAAAGACAATATCAACAATAGCATTGCCATGTCAACACATGACACTTGTTGTGTGCACTCATCATTGCTGTGTCACCACAACATGCTCAAGATACTCGTGGCGTCTTACTCATCAATTTGTTGTTTTATCAACATCAATTTGTTGTTCCATTTGTTGCTCCTTTACTACCACTAGTGAGGCAGTAGACATCTATTTGCAGTTTACGAAGCATTTGTGGCAACTGTGTGTCCATGTTCCTGTGGTGGAAAAGATATGGAAAAAGGTAAATACGGGATCATGATAATCATGATAGCAATGCATGGTGTGTAGGATAATAATAATGCGTATGCAGCAGCACCAACAGCAGTGGTGCTGTACACATAGTACAGGTACAACAGCAAGTACCACACACGGAGCAGTGCACAGGAACCCATAATACAGCACACATAATATACCATAATACAGCACACATAATATACCATAATACAGCACAACCCCCCAGGACATACTGTGGTGACAGGTGTGCCAGGTGTGTGTTGACCCGAGTCACGACCCCGCCCGCATATACATTTCGGAAAAACAAAGCACACTCGCGCCATGCAGGCATGCGCTGTGCGATATTATTAGAGTGACCATCCTCACACAAGCTACTGGTACTACTTGCCGTGGATGGGGGCATGTGATCCCTGCTCCCATGGCTCCCATTTCGAGCATGCCCACCAACCAGGCCCCCCCGTACACCCTTGGTGGGGTTGTCCACTGCTGATGGTGGAGTCTCACCAAAACGCAATATGAATGCAGAGGAGCATAATGAGTGAAGGGTGCGACCGAGGGAGTCGATGAGATACACACGACCACCCTGGGATGGGGACTCGAATCGTGCACACAAAAAGTGGTTGTTCCAGGCAATTGCATACACGGCAGGTGCTGCTGCTGCCATTTTCTGTGTGTGTGAGAGAGAGGGGTTAATATCACATCAAGAGGGGTGTGTAGTACATGAGCATCATCATCATCATCATCCCAGCTTACCTCCCAGAGCGTGATGTCTGTCAAGCTACCCTCCAGTAAGCCATCCAATTCCGCACAAACACCCTGTTGTGGTCGCAAAAAACCCACCATGGACCTGTCTTGGCACACATGCAGTGGTTGTGAAAACCATGATGGTACATCGGGTGATGGTGGTGATGATGCCAAGGAGGCAACATGTGCATTGTGATGTGCTAGTACAGTGTCAAATTCAAAATGACCATTGGGAAACTGTGCAGCAAGGGTTTTATTGGCACACAATGCACGCCACGTAGTGGCACCTCGCTGCAAGAGATCAGACATGGTGTCGGCATTGTTGGGAATAGCCTCTGCGTGGGCAAGCAACCACAATGAAATTTCAACAACACAACATGCACACGAAGCAGCACCCTGTGTGTGTTGGAATGGGTGTTGGAATGGCATGGTTTTGTTGCGCAACATTGACATCCACCACGTAACAAACCAACATGGAAGCACCATCCACCATGCAGCCAACACACCTGCACTTCTCGACTGCACTGATCTACCCCACAGCACCATATCGACAAGGATAGTGTGGGCAGGTCTGATGAAGTGATTGAGGGTGCAAGCTCATCTGCAGATGCTGGATGCTGGATCCCCAGTGCTTGCTCCCTATGCTCTCCATCATCCAATCGCATTGTCAATGACCACCATCCATACCTGGTGTGTTTGTGTGAATATATGTGTACATGATGTGAAGCATGCATGGTACTGTGATGCTGTACTGTGTCTGGTGGCAGACAGCTCATGTACTGCACTTCATCACTCATCCTCATCACCACCTCCCATGGCTACCTGTCACGTCGTTTGCCCTTGATTGTAAAGCTACGCTGCTTGCGATTTTCTGCCAACTGCATATCAAATGCAAGGATATCATGCAACGCCTGCCAGTCTTCTGATGTCTGTGGGAGTGGGGGGGGCCGAGGTGATGTCATTGTCTTTATCTAAATCTACATGATTACTGACACATTGCACAACTACACCACCATACATGTGGCTGTCATTGCACACCACCATACATGTGGCTGTCATTGCACACCACCATACATGATGACCGACACATAATGTACATAATGCATGGCTCACACAACAACCCAACCCAACATCAACTGCTTCTCCATCCTCAACACGTACGTAACGGTCAAGCTCTGTGGCCTGCACACTGCGATAGGTTTCCCGGTCGACACCAAAGCGTTTCATAGCCTCCAGCTCACGCTTGTCCATGGTCAACAGTTGCATCTCCTCTTTTGAAAACGTAAAGCTGCGCAACAGTGATTTGACACCAAAGCCCGAGGACTTGGACTTGGGCTTGGGTGGGTTGTCGGCATCCCCCTGCTTTTTCCCACAGCTGTTACTGTTGCTGAACTTGCTCATGAGCTTCTTAAATGAGCTCTTTTTGCGTACAAGTTCTCCATGCTCGGAGTCTAAGGAAGTGAGAGTTTCTGCAGTGGACGCTGGGGTGCTTGACGCCGAAGTGCAATGCAGTGTCCTTTTGTAAAAAGCAGAGCTGGAAACCTCTTCATCGTCATAGGCGCTATGCATAGTGCGGGGTATCTAACTTGCGCTGGAAAAACGCCGACAATAGATGCAACCACCCTTTTGCAATGGTATCTTCACATAACAAGCATGAACCGGTTGTTCGGGTGCGTGATTGTGAGGTTTTGTGTGTGTATATTTGTATCTACTGCAGTGTTGGTGTTGATGCTACTATTATTCTATTGCTCATTGGGGCATGTCAACAAGCACTTTTATTCGCAAGCAACACCAGTGCCCCAGTGGTGAATGAAATGTTGTGTGGACTTGGTGGGCTGTTGCCAAGGAAGGATGTTGTGTGCGGGTTTGTTTATCAGCTCACGCTTTGCTGCAGGCCCCATTTGCAGGCACCCCCGCAGAAAAACCAACAAAACCACTCCTAGGAGAAAACAAAACGACAATCAATCTGCATATATACATTCATCAAACATCGTGCACAGCTGCATCACCCCAGTATACCCAGCGCACACCATCGCCAGCACCCACAATTGACAGCAGCATCTGTGCACACCATCTCGACACTTCCCAATTGATCATCATGTTGTTATTAGCAACAGCACCACCACGTAGTCAATGTCATCATGATCACAACACACTGCAACGCACTGCACTTTTACGACATGTGTTTCTTCCTCGGTATCCAATGCGTGGCGCCGCCCCACGGCGATCCATGATTGTGCACGCATCGGGATGGAGGCGTGTGACTGATTTCTTGGCCAGGTATGGTGCTATTGGCAAGGTGGAGCAAGTGCATCCTTGTTGGGCGCGAAAGTGTGTGCACGCTATCTCCGAAACCAGGGTGCCTTCCGAGGGGCTGGGTTTGTCGTTGTTCTTTCCAGCCACAGGCCTTCCACCAGATGGGCAGGTACGGTATTGTGAAAACTTGTAGATGGAAGTGTGTATCGATGATACACAACCCTCACCGTCACGCACAGTATTTGACAGAGCAGGAGGCAACCTGTGATCCCGCAGAAGCCAAATGCACGGTATGTGATGTCTATGCATGCATGGTGCGCATATGCTACCCTCGCACGCCGCCTTCTACGCTGACAGACGCCCATCAACGTCTGGGAAGATGCATGTCGTGCGTGTGATGGCACTGGTCAGAGTCGCATGCGACGACGTGGCCGCAGCCGGCAGCCCACCATGCTGGGCGTTTGCATTTCATGTCAAGGCATTGGTATGGGAGTAGACATATGGGTGTACACACAGATGTTGTCGGTGTTGTTGTGCACCCATACCAAATTGTGCCACAGGTATTGTGCGCCGTGCATCAGTGCGCATTGCACCAGAGACTGAACCCAACAGAGATAGTTCCACATACCTGACAGCTGCACGTGTTGCCCAGAGGGATGGTGGTTTGCAGGGAGTATCAACATCGGGGCGTGGTGGTGCATCATCATCACCATCATCATCACCATCAGCAAACAAGCGCCCAGGGCTCCCCAGCCTTGGTCAACTGAAAGCACGTGCCCAGCGCAAGGCTGCTGGCAAGGGCAACATGCAGCACAGCAATGATGGTGCAGGGCCATCATCTTCAGCACCATCATCAACACCATCACAACAATCACATGCCACCACCCCAGCTGTGGGTGAAAGCAACATTCTACCCAAGCGCTTCACACCAAGTGCATCCACACCATCATTGACAAGGCTCACCAACGGCAATAGCAGTGTCTCTCCGTCATCCACCCCAGACAAGGATATTGCACTACGTTGATTGCCCAATGTTGATTAATCAATTATTGGCTCACTCAGTGGCACCTTGCTGCTGTTTTCATGTCACACTAGGTATCACACGTTCTATTTGACAACTCTAGGAATGATTGTTGCTAAAACATTGTTGCGTTACACAAGCAGGTGTATATGGTATTTGCTTGTGCATGTGTGTTATCATTTGCTGTTTCACTGGTGTGCATTGACCCACCACATACACATGTTCAACCACCTCGTGTTTCACCTGCATGGTGTCTCTATGCTGTTTTCTGCCTATGACAGGGCAACACACAGCGTGTTCCCTGTCTTGTAACAACAAAAAAACGGTAACTCATGACAAACATTATTGGTTGCTTGTTCACCACCATTCCAGGCTGCCATGCCTCTTGCCATCACCGCTCTTTCTTCGCAGCTCCTCCCTTGAGCCCCGCGTCATATTCCTCTGGGTGCACCAATGTACCATGCAATCCATCCATCAATGTGAAAAACTGTCCATAATTGTGTCGATAGGTGGTGTGATGAATGGTGTGAAATCCCGCTCCCATGATGGGCGCCACATTGCCATGCAAGCAATCGTGAATGTTGGTGGTCCATACACCCGTGAAGAACAAGAGCAGTTCATGTGTCAAGAAATGTACTGGTACAAACAGCATCACAATGGTATAGGGGATGGCCTGTGGTCGGGGTCACAGCGCATGGGTGACCACAAACATACAGTGCCACATACAGTGCCACAAACAATCAGGAGCACCCATCATCAAACACCCCTCCAAAACAACAACACCTCCCAAACAACAACACCCTACCTGAAGCACCCCATCGAGGGGATGAAATGCCAATCCAGCAAATGGTGACAATGTGTTTTCCTTGTTGTACTTGTGGTGTGTTGCATGGATGTGCTTGTATGCCCATGGTATCTCATGCAGGCCACGATGCATCCAGTAGACACCAAACTCCACGAGGACCATGTACAATGCCATGTATCCTGCATATGTACCCAAGCCCACATCAGACAGTCGTGCATATGCACGCGTCCACCCGTACTCTGCAAGCATCTCGTTGAATGCTGGCAACCCACTGTACATGGGCAGAGCCTTGACAGACACCTGGGGGGGGGGGGATGCTTGAGGCAATGTGAAGGCGCTGCTGATGTATAGACAGCACAAGCTTGTCCATACCCGATGTGCATGACAATTCAATGCGCACCATGCATACACAATCACCCACATACCTTTATCTGTTCCAGCATGGCTTGCTTGGTGGGCATCCCGCCATCGGAAAACAGCTGGTCGCCAAAAGAATAATAGATGTAATACGCCCACAGACCAGCCACACCAAAGTAGACCAAGAACGAGAGCAAATAATTCCTCAACCATGCTTGGAAAAAGCGGGGCAGGCTGGCACGCACGCTGGTGGGGAGGACCCAGGGCAAAACGAGGTCATTTTTCCATGTGTTTTCCTCTGCAATCTCCTGCAGCACGATCTGCTTGCTCCTGCCAGCCGTTGATGGCGTCATCATGCTGCGTACATTAGCTGTGACATTGCTCCACAACGCAGTTGTGAGATGGCCAGTTGGTAACCGATGATGCGCAGCAGAGTGCAGCAGGGGGGCTGATGTGAGCGGGTTTGTATCGAATCCAATCACAGGTGCACACAATGTGGTCGCCAGGACAATCAGCGCAACGCTCGGCTTGAACGCCATAATGTGTGCTGCTTGAGAAGATGGGTATGAGAGTTTGTTGTCAAGTATGTGTCATTGGGTGTGATGTGATGTATGTATTGTGTTGTAGGAGTGGGTGGGAGCTAAAAATGGTGAATGATTATTGTGGAGAAAAGAAAGTGAGACGCATCGCCCTCGAGGGATCTGATGTACAACAGTGTATGTGTGTATTGAGCCCGCACCCCCAAGGCTTGCCTACCTGTATCCACCGGAACCACCATTGAGATGACATGGTGTTGGGGTATTTACTCTACAGGTTTTTTCGTCAAGCACGTGGTAAACAACGTGGTAAACACAAGAAAAAGTGGTGGTACACACATGAAAGTGGCAGACGAGTGGTGTCCAACACCATCCTGTGTGGTTGTCATCTCCGTACATATAGGTGTGATTCTGCCCTATTGAGCATCATGAGCACCACACGGTGCAGCTCTGACAAAACTGCATACTCTTGCATCTCAAACATCTCTGTGTGAGTGTACAAGGTATGATCAGCCGGGCTAATTCACAAGCATCATCCATACAATCATCCATACAATCCATACCTTGTGCGTTGTGCTCCCCTGACATGTTGGCGTATGCAGCATCGCACAGTGCTGCTGCCATGCCTCGTGGCCCCTGCATACGCATGGTGGTCTCTTCCACAGCAGCTTGCAACACTATTTGCTGCACACTCCCAACCGGGCCCACCACCACCCGCCCACCAGCAGCACTCGGCAGCAGGGGCGGGGGCGCTGCGACAGGCTGCGACGCGGCGCGGCTTTGCTTGCTTGAGTTGCGTACCCGGTGCAAGTCGGTGGACCCCTGTTGTTGGAGGGGATTGGAACAACACACACATGGTGATGAATTGCATATATTAAAAAAAACGCACCACACACCACCAGCATATACACTGCCGCCGCCATTACCTCAAAATTCTTGCATGTTAGACATCGGCACATGTCACTACACAGGATCCCAGCCTGAAAGCACTCGCAGTAGTTTTTCAAGCACCCCGTCTTTTTACAGTTGCACCCCTTGTTGTGCCGAGCCATGCTTGCGTCATGCATCTGTGTGCACAAGGATGTGTATGCTCATGAACATAGGCAGCCTAGGATGGAAAGCAGCCTTGATTGATATAGTAGACCATCACTCTCATACCGGGTCTTGAATTTTGGGGCGAAAGGCATCGGGGTTGCGTCCCAAAATTGCCTCTACAGCAGCTTTGCGTTCCAAATCATGTTCGATATTATTGTGGCAATTCTTGCAGTGGCAGTCTGCACAGTAACTGCCTGCAGCAAAGCACTCACAGTAGAGCTTTAAACAGCGTGAGTTTTTGCAGTTGCAGGGTTTGCGTAAGGGATCGGCGGCCCGTTTGCCACGCCTGTGTCGGGTGGGGGAGGAGAGGATGGTGTGGAGAGGATGGTGTGTAACTGGTGATGTGCATGCTAGCGGCTGCACCAACACTGCATACCGTGCAGGCACACTATCACCACGTTCATCATCCATCAGCCCAGAGCAGTCTGTGGATCCGGGCACAATGGGTTTTGCTTGTTCATATCCGGAACACGTCGCACCACTCGTCGTATGTACACATCATACCTAGCTATGGTGATTCCATCAAGCCCCACAAGCAGCTGCAACGCCACCTCGGGCCACTTGATTCGATGTGATGAGTTCGAGTGTACGCTTGAAATCGACCCAAACCGGTAGTATATTGATGGTATGTGCCAGCCGACTATATAGCGGGTAGTTTTCCAATGGACAGTTGAATCAGATCGTGGAATCTTTCATCACCAGCGTCGCACTGTTCTGTAAGCAGGCTTGTGAGCGCTGGCACATACAGAAATAAGAAGGTATTGATGACATTGACAGCGCGGAGCAGGCAACACACAAAATACAAACAAAAATCACCTGACAATTGAAAAGTGTACAAGAAAATGGAGGGTTATTCCGTCCCAAACCACACATATAATGCGCAGGATTGAACCTGAGTTTCAATACACTCCGTCAACACCCAAGTTTCACTCGCTGACGCCATACGCACAACATCACGGTTATGTACATGTTTCTCCCCCGTCTACAGCCAGTGCTACCCGAGAATTTGCCTAAAGAAGTGGACGAGGAGGCGATATTGAAGCAGTTGGAGGAGGCTGCAGAGGCACAGGTGCTGTTTTGGATAGAGAAGATTTGATCATCCTGTGCAGACTGTGAATTTTGCACCCCAACAGCAATACCATCCACACAGTCTTTGGCAGTGCGCAACCATGAGCCTGTGAAGACTTCCATTGGCTTGAAAAAGGCAGCATCCCCAGAGCCTGTGCACCAGGCAACTGAAACAGAAGACGACGATGAGGAGGGAAGCGACCATATCGACGATGAACCAGGTAGGATATGTGAGGATGTTGCTTGTGTGGGTGAGGATGGGTGGGTAGAGAATGTGGGTGGGTAGAGCGATTCGGTGGGTTGAGAGGATATTGTGGTGGACTACAACGGTGGTGTGTATGAGGGGGCTGCAGCACGTGAGAGCCATGGCACTATTGCTGCATGTGTCATTGTGTCATTGCTGCATGTCACAGTGAATGAGGAAGGCGACTTTATGGGCAGCGACATGGACGATGCATAAGATGTATGTTGACCATGGGCTCTTCTTTTGTTCAATTTTTCCCTCATTCATTGTTTTGTCATAATTTGTTGACGCAGATATACTTGCATCAAACCGCAAACAACAGTAGTAGCTCAGTAACTATAAAAGATCACGCAACGAGTTATCAACAACGAGTTATCAACATGCATGCCGCACCAACAACTTGCCTGGCGCCATCCACACTGCAAGCCCGGTGCCCAAATGCCTGCAATACTGCCCTGATCACATTGCGCCCTCACACAAAACGTCGTGTGGTGTTGGCAAGGGCAGATGACACATCACCCTCCCAACCCACCGACCTGGATGCCCAGCTGCTGCAGGACCTAGAGCGCTTGAAGGCACGTGAAGCTTCCCAACGTGCCCAGCAAGGTGTTGCAGCACCACAGGTGTGTGGAGGGTACATGTGTGTTCTTGGGCAAACGTGTGTTGTTGATCATGCCGTGCAACCCTGCATGTTGTACACCAGATGCAAACAAGCGCTGAGGATGGGGCCACAGTTGGTGGAGGTATCAAGGAACTCGTGGACAAGGTATGGTGTGACTGGTTGAGAGTGCCAGCATACATTTTGGAATGTCAATACATGCGTGTGATATCAACGACAACAAAAACAACACAGGTTTTGATAGCAGATTTTTTCTTCATCTTGATAGTGCTTTCCTGGTTAGCTGCAGGCGTCGGAGAAAAGACTGTCTTGGGCTCCTCGGTATGTTGAGTACACACCAGGTGCAGTCCCCATGTGCACCATGAACCTCAATGCACTGCACCTCAACAGAACCTACTTGACGCGTGGTTTCCATTGTGGGACATTGTGTTTCAGCCAGCCATTGGTGTACTCATGCTGGGCGCGGTATGCATGCTGTGGAGGACATGACATGGGTGGTAATCCTACGCGCACGACACGAGGAAATCCTACGCACACGACGCGTGGCAATCCTACACACACATGATAATCCTACACACACATGATAATCCTACACACACATGATAATCCTACACACACACAGATTGTGTCTGGCACAGTGGGCTGGCTCCGATCACGGCAAGGCTGAGCACAACCTTTGTTTCTATTTTGGCTTGTCACAATGACGGCATGGAGCACAGCACGCACATCTCTGTGCTTTCCATATACATATCCCCATACTTTGCGCAGCGCGTGTTCTTACAATTGTTGCTGATATACACCAAATCACTACACCAACTCACTACCACCCTGCAAATCATGCTTTGTACACGGTCAGCAATGCAAACGCACTATACATGAGCAAACATGGGTAGGCTATCAACGACTGATAGTCTTCCAACAAGGGGGTCCGTTTTGTAAATAACTTGGATGCCGTGTGTGCTGCCCATAATGTACATAGAATTGCCAGCACGTTGCTCACAAATCCCCTGTGGTATATTAAGCAATGTGCAGGAGTGTGACACCCACATGTACAGAACCCAAAACATGCGCTCTCTGTCCACCATCAACTCTTACATACCGAGGTATCAACAGTGATACAACTGCGTACAGCACCATGGGCAGCATTCCATATCCAAGCAAGCACATGCAGCTGTATAAGTCAACTGCCCCCTTGTTGGCAGCTTCCGGGCCAGCCATGCTGCTCACCACAAACCATATTGCCATTGAGCACACTGCACTCCAGCCAAGCAGCACACCAAAATTAAACTTGGCAGTCTGCATGTTGGTGTGCGATGTTTGAGATGATGTACAACGTGTTGTTGTTTCTTACATGCCAGGGCATCACGTACCAGCAAGTGGGCGGCACCGAGGATGGCCACAAATACCAAAGGGCCCCCTAGATCCAAATCGTCCAAGTCGTGCTTATTCAATCGGTATGTGAGTACGTATTGTGTTTTCCGCAGGATTTTGGGAATGTCAATACCAAGCTCTGTGGGATGGCGATGATTGGTGGTCATACAGTTGGTGTCTGTTGGTTGTGAGCACTTGCCAAACACACCTTCCAACAGTGGTGGTTCTTCTTCAAATGTGCCATACTGTGCTGCCAAGTTGTTGCTGCTGCCATAGTTGTATGCACCACCACCATAGGAAGAAGATGCCCCGGTGGTGCTCACCCATTCCACTTCTGGCTGTGCATGTACGTTGCGTTGTGTCAGATTATGTTGCTGATCGTACGCAGCGAGATTGAATTCCGACATGGGCTTGTGATGGTGGTTGTGTGTGAACGATGCTGGGTTTTCTCGTGTGTTTGTTGTCCAGTGTTACACGGATGGTTGTGTGATTATTTGATGTGGTATTTAAATTGATGAAATATAATACAGTTGTTATACAAAGTGGCCAATGTCAAGCGCTTGTTGCAGTTGATGACGCGGTGCTACTATCACCATCATCCCCAAGGTCATCATCACCGAAAGACCGTGCTGCAGTCAACACAGCCTCTCCTGCATCTGTCTCATGCCGCAACTCACTCACTGAAGGACCAGACCACTGCACTTGCAGAGGGGCTGGCACCTCGATCACTGTATGCTGCTGCAAGACAGACCGCTGGCGCCCCCTGCTTGATGGGTCCACAGTTCCCAGCTCGAGATCATCCGTTGAACGACCCCGGACGTCCTCAGTGCGTCGTCGAAAGCATGCACCCCATACGCGTGCCAGCCACCCACGTGGCGGGGATGAGGAATCTGATGTGCCATTGTGTAAAGGGAGACCGCCTTGCTTGACTTGTAAATCACCATTCTCATCCTGATCCAGCATCACCTCCACAAACCTGGATTTCTCTGTGTGTAGTAGTACAGGGGAACCCACATAAGCATGAGGTAAAGGGATTGAAAGGATGCTACCCTGTACAACTTACCTCTACTTGCGAGGGAATACTTGCGTGCCAGCTCCTCCTGCAAGCGTTCATCAGCCACACTCGCACAGCTCAACACACAGTCAGGTTGAATAACAACGACTGGTGGTGGACCTGTGGTTGGAGTACCACATAAGAAAGCTGTTGCATGTAACAAACGCAATGCTCTAACTGTCACCAGTGATCCTACCGTAATATCACCATGCAATAATCAATAGGCCATGCATTAGCATTTCATTCAACACACCTGATGGTGGAAGGCATGCAGGTACAGGCGCTGTCTGGTATCCTGGTGTGTTTTCTGGTAGGCCTCTCTCCTCTTCCTGCTGAAGGCCGGGGGCCTCTCTTCGGCCTGTGTTGTACCAAGGGGTGGTGTATGAGCAAGGCATACGTAAAGTACTGTTCACATCACCTGTTGCTAGCAACACACACGTACGGAGCCAGCGAAAAAACTTGATGCAAAACGAGGTACAAAGGTAGGAGCATATAAGCACAAACGCGAGCCCAAAAGCCAGTGCTGTTGGGCAGGGAGTGGTGTGGATGGGTGATATTGTGGGTAGCACTATGGGCAATGCACATGGGACAACGCACATACCAAGGTACAAGGTGGGTACAGAGTCTTTTGTTTGAGCCGAAGTTGATGTTGGGGACTGTCCAGCAACTAACGAACATAGCTGACTGATGACCAAGGCGAAGCATAGTGCAGTGTACATGGGCGCCCTTTCTAGCTCTGACAAGGTTGTTTGAACAAATCGATTCCGGTATGACGCGAAATCAGAAGTTACGGGGGGAACAGTGGACGGCGATCTTGATTGAGATCTTGTGCGCATTGTATGGCTACGTATGGGGGACAAAATGTATGTCGAAATGCTGAAAGCGCAGTAATATGCGAAAAGCGAAAAATAATATGCCGATTGCGGAACGTTGATTGTCCTATGCATAGAATCTAAGTCTTGGGTCTCGGGGTGACGATGTGAGCCAAGGCTGCACATTCATAGCTTCAACCATGCACCAACATATTGGGATTCATGGACAACCTTGATCAAAACAAGTTGCTGGTACTCGTCGCGCGCAGGTCCTGTCCCCCGCGCCCTCCTTGAAGGTAGCAACGTGGTAAACACCTTATCAGTAGCAAATGTGTATGTTGAGGACGGAAATCCACACACAAAGCACATCGCTTGGTTGAAAGCAACAACAACGATGATGATGATGATGATGGTGATGATAATAATTACCTGGGTGGAAACAATGGCGGCACAAGATGTTGTCGCAACATACAGGTGCCAAAAATCAACAAACAATGAAAACACGTTAGAAGAATCTTGTGTGCGTGGTACAAAAGAATACACAATACGCTATGGTACACGTGTGCTTGCTGTCGCGCCACTGCTACCACCTGCAGCATCCTCATTCCCAAGGTCACCATCACCGACAGACCGTACTGCAGTCAACACAGCCTCTCCTGTATCTGTCTCATGCCGCAACTCACTCACTGAAGGACCAGACCACTGCACTTGCAGAGGGGCTGGCTCTTCTTCCGTCACTGTATGCTGCTGCAAGACAGACCGTCGACGTCCACCATGCACAACACTCCTGCTTGATGGGGTCACACTTCCCAGCTCAAGATCATCCGTTGAACGACCCTGGACGTCCTCATTACCAGTGTTTCGTCGAAAACATGCACCCCATACGCGTACCAGCCAGGTACGAGGTGGGGCGGAGGAATCTGATGTGCCATCTTGTGCAGGGTTGAGACTGCCTTGCTTGACTTGTAAATCACCATTCTCATCCTGATCCAGCATCACCTCCACAAATCTAGAGCTTTCTGTGTAGTGTACAGAGAGAAAAACACATGAGTACAGAAGTTGGGGATTGAGGTGGATGGCACCTAGGATGCTACCCTCCACAACGCACCTCTACTTGCTAGGGAATACTTGCGTGCCAGCTCCTCTTGCAAGTGTTCATCAGCCACACTCGCACAACTCAGCACACGGTCAGGTTGAATAACAACGACTGGTGGTGGACCTGGGTTGATCGCGAGATAATGGGATTGGTGGCATCTATCGTGTATACCTACCGAACTTTTAAAAACACCGGCAAATATGTACCTGGTGGTGGGGGTGGCTCAACTGCTGCATCACCTGGTGACCCCCCCTCATCCTGTTGTTGGTCAATGGCCTCTCTGGGCCCTGTGTTGAACCAAGGTGTGTGTGAGGGACTGGTGCTAGCAGAAAACAAGAGGGATTGCACATGAGGGGCTACACAACAACTGTAACGTACCAACCCATCTGACAAACCAAATTCTGATGCAGTACGAGGTACAAAAGATGAAAGACACAAGCACAAACGCCATCCCAAAAACCACCGCTGTGTGTGTTGAGGGTGTAATGAGGGTGCCAAGTGCGTAGTGCAATCGAAGAAAGGCATCTTTAAAAATCCATGCATACCAAGGTATCCCGTGCTGATGCTGCCCTGCCAGGAGGTTGATGGAGCTGGTGATGGTGAAGGGCGAGGGGATTGCCCAGCAACAGTCGAGAACAACTGGATAGTCACCGCAACGAAACATAGGGTAGTGTACACGGGCAAATGGGCACGATACAGGCCGTTGTGGCCCTTCAAAGGTGGGCTTACGCAAGTCATTCTTTCCGTATCATCAACATTGGGGTGCAAGCACAAGCCGTTGGCAGCACTGGGGGAGATTTTGCTGTACGTACATTGTAGAGCAACGTGTAAACAATATATTAATGGCGAAAGCTGAAAACAAATATCTGCAAAGAAGGTGGCCAGAGAACCATTTTGCTGCTGTTTTGCTGTCTTACCACAGCTGTTTTACCACTGGTATCCCTATGCTAGCCCACCCCAATGCACCATGTGAAAGAGTGTTGAGCGGTCATCCTTGATCAACATCCCAGCCAATGGAGGGCACAACACAGCCCTCCATTATGGCAGCAACACGGTATGACCATGTGTACATTACATACAATGCCAAGTGTATTGAGGTCGACAATCCACAAACACACAGCACCCCTTCGACCCATCCACCGCCAAGTGATCCCGCCCAGACAGACAACCATGGAGACAACACGCCTGTCATCCCAATAAAGCAGAGCACACAACCATCTGCCAGCAGCAATGCCACATGGAATAACAATGATGATGATGATGATGACGATCGTGATCAGGTGAATGGCAGTACCACACATCAGCACACCACCCATGAGTCCCATCACCAACCTATGCCCGAGTGGTTGAAAAAATACACCCCACCATGGTTGCATGGTGTTGATCTTCTGCTGGTGCTCACACTCCTCGGTGCCGCATTGGGCATCTTGATTGGTAGCCTTGTGCGTCTTGGGAACCCATCAACCACAACCATTACTCTGTTGGGTATGATGTGCCGTATGATGACTCATGATGTGCTGGTAATATGTGTCTATACCTGTTTACATCGCCAACACATGTTGTGCACCCTCAAACCTGTCTAAACCAAACCCCAAAACCTGTTTTCCTCAAAACCTGCTTTCCTCAAAACCTGTGCAGGGTTTCCAGGAGAAATTATGCTTCGGTTGCTCAAGCTCCTTGTGCTGCCTCTCATTGCCTGCAGCATGATCAGTGGCGTGTGCAGTTTGAGGGAAACCAGCAGTGGCATGGCCAAACTCGCATGGTAGCTTGTTCGTATATGGTAGCTCCTAATACTATATAGCATTGTTCGTATATGGTAGCTCCTAATAATGTATAGATTATACATAATAAACCCTGTTTGCTCACCCTGCAGCACCCTCACACCCCTCCACCCCCCCCCCAAATACAGGTATACATTTTCCTATTATGCAATTTCTACTGTGTTTGCGGTTTTGCTTGGTATCCTCCTAGTAGAGGTAATTCGCCCAGGCAGGGGTCAACCTCTTGCCGGAGATGCTGCGCTTGGTTGTGTGGAGCACCCACAGGCCCCTGCTCCAGCACCAGGTCCCTCGCAGTCGATGGTCAACTCGTCGGTCAACGGTGGTCAAACAGGCCCCGACATGCCGACTGGGGCCCTGGGTGCGCTGCTGGGTGTGTTTCGCAGCCTGTTTCCGGACAATTTGGTTCAAGCAGCTGCACAAATGAATATCCTGGGTGTTATTGTGTTTTCGCTCATGTTTGGGATTGCACTGTCAAGCCTAAGTATGGTTGAGGGAGTGTTTATATTGATGGGGTGTTTATATTGATGGAGTGTTTATATTGATGGAGGAGCGTTCATAATGATAGTGCCTGCATCATTGTACCTGCTCACGTCGTTGCAAATACAACAACACACAGGCACACCAGGGGCACACACAGTCATCCAAGCACTGCATGCCTGCAATGACGCCATTGCCATCATGGTGATGGGCGTGCTGTGGATCTCCCCCATTGGTATCGCATCACTCATTGCTGCTTCTATTTGTAATGCATGCAATATAGGGGCTACAGTGATGGCACTGGGGCTGTGGATGCTGACAGTACTGCTGGGACTCGTGCTCATGGTCAGTTGCTCGTGTGTTTACTTGGGGTGTTGTGTTTTCTCAAGGTGTTTTTCCCAATGATAACAGTGATGACGGTGATATGAGGCTCTGTGTTTCCGTGATGACAATAATGTGCCACACAACAATCTCACCATCATGATGACAGTGATGTGGCGCACAAATAACAGTGGCACACAAACACTCAAAATGTACCAACTCACACCAGCCTCTTTACCATACTCTCACCAGGCATGTGTTGTGCTGCCTGCTGCATTGTGGCTCCTGACCCGCCGCAACCCCTGGGATACACTGTGTGCCTTTGGACCAGCCCTTGCCCTGGCCTTTGGCACCAGCAGCAGCAGTGCTGCCTTGGGTGTGACGATGCAGTGTGCCAAGGATGTCGGGTGTGAGGACGCAACGGTCAAATTTTTTCTCCCATTGGGTACCACATGCAATATGAATGGAACGGCATTGTACGAAGCAACCACTGTGTTGTTTATTGCACAGGTACGTCTTGAGGGTTGTGTGAGAGTGTTTAAATGGGGGAGATCCAGGAAGTAGATGTGTCTTTCATTTTGTTGTTGAAAACCCATTTTGTTGTTGAAAACCCATTTTGTTGTTGAAAACCCATAGGGTTGTTGTTGAAAACCCATAGGGTTGTTGTTGAAAACCCATAGGGTTGGTATTCAAAACATCCCCCCACACAGGCACATGGCGTAAAGCTGAGTGGGGCAAATGTGGTGGTGGTTGCAGTGACTGCAACACTTGCTGCTGTGGGAGCAGCAGCCATTCCATCAGCAGGCCTCGTGACTATGCTTATGGTGCTGCAGGTGTGCGTGTGCTGGTGTACCATGTGTTGTCGGTACCATGTGTTGTCGGTGTTGTGCTTGCTACCAACAAGTGTTTGCTCTCATCATGGCCAATATATATGCCTCCCTCACATAAAAATAGGCTGTCAATTTGGAGCAATTTGCGTCAGATTTGGCCATAATCTTGGCAGTGGATTGGCTACTGGATAGGTGTCGCACAGTGGTCAACCTTATGAGCGACTCGTTTGGCACCGTGATTGTTGACCATGGCTGCAACAAGGGACCTTGGGGGGTTGCTTCAGAGGCGAGGGAGGGGGATGCAGCCATGGGACGGAATATTGCATACACGCAGCTGGAAATGGTGTGAAAGTTGGGGGGAATGATGGCCAACCTAGGTTCTATGTTTGATGAGGGTCCATTTAGTTTTTATTCCCCAGCCCTTTGTTGATATTTGTTGATTGTATGCTAGTATGAGTCCTAGGCTCCGAAATAAAATTATAATAAAATTATATGAGTAAATATGATGCGATAAAGCCAGCACACGATCTCGATGCATCGCTTGTTCAGGGAGAGGAGCTCAAAACGCTCCGATGTGACCACCCCAACCTCAAATACACCTCCCCAAGATGTAGCTCCACCACTTGTCCAGGTACGCAGCGGCTACTGGTCACCAGAGCATGTTCTGCTCTGTCATTTACACACGAGGCAAGAACGTACACACAGAATGGCGCACCCTTAGTCCCAGCACAGCAGACAGCATCTATGAACTCGTTGCAGCAATTGCAGCAGCATTTACGGGACAATGGCGTTGAGAACGCGCATTTGATTGTGGCCATTGACTTTACAGCAGTATGGCTTGTTGCCATGTGTACCCACCAATCCAGCACCAACACGCACACCCAACACGCACACTCAACACGCACAGAGCAACGCAGAAGCTGGAAGAAAAAGCTTTGGCGGCCGACACCTGCACGATGTCACGGGCCCAGCCAATCCATACGAGTTGGTGCTTAAAGCAGTCTCCTCTGCACTGGAGGGCTTTGCAGATCAGCAAAACATCCCTGCCTATGGATTTGGTGATGCACGCTGTGAGGGATTTAATGTATTTTCCTTGTTTGAGAACGATATGCCAGCAAGTGGCTTCAAGGCACTGTTGCATCGATATCGTCAAGTGGTCCCGCATGTGCGAATGGCGGGGCCCACCAGCTTTGCACCCATCATTCAACAGGTAGCATGATGATTATTGGGTAGCATGATGTATTGATGACATCATGATGTATTGATGACAGCATGATGTATTGACCATGCACCTCATCACACAACCTCACCAATCAACACCATCATACAATCAACACATCACACACAGGCAATGAAAAGGGTGGTTCAGAGTGGAATGCAGTTTCACATATTGCTCATCATTGCTGATGGGCAGGTCACTCGTGGGTCTGATGTGGAACCAGGTAGCTTCAGTATATATGAAGAACTGACACTGGAGGCTATCCAGGCTGCCAGGTGTGTGGGGGTGGGTGGGGGGGTGGGGGGAACTCAACCCCGTTGGTTACTGCGTGTGTGTTTTTATACTGTGCATTGCTTTGTTGTTATACTGTGTGCTGCTGTGTGTGTCTTCCACTGCACTGTGTGTGACTGTGTTGTTTCACAATACATGAAACGCAAGAAAACGTCTACATGTGACCATCCATACGACACGTTTTTCCAACACCCCACATGATCCTCCCCCCACCACAGTCAACTCCCCCTGAGCATATGCATGGTTGGTGTTGGTGACGGCCCCTTTGACTCCATGAAGGACTTTGACCAGGGGGCCGTTGACCGAAGGTTTGACAATTTTCATTTTATCGACTTTTCGGTGTGGAAAGAAAAGAGCATGGGGTTGAGTAGGGAGCAACAGGAAGCTGCGTTTGCTGCTGCTGCATTGGCACAAGTCCCAGCACAGATCAAGGTAGTGACACTGGGTGTGTATACATGGAGTACAGGGGTGTGTACATGGAGTGTAGGGTGTGTGTACGTGTCACTACCAGACAGTGATCGTACTTCCATTCCTTTGCCGTCTCCACAAAGCCCCTCACATGACCCACTCCCCCTTTACACAACCCACTCCCCTTTACACAACCCACTCCCCCTTCACACAACCCACTCCCCCTGACCATAAACCACTCCCCCCACCCATGCAGTACATCCGCAGCACGGGCATGCTTGGTGGCCCTGCCCCCCTCAGCGTGTCTGCCTTTCCCCCCCCCCTCCCCCCTCCCCACGTCCCAGAAGGCCTGACACAAATTGCCACACGCATTCTCACCAAGGAAGAAGCAAGTAAATATGCAGCAACCATTCCTACCATATCAGAGGAGGGGCCCTCTGATACGCAGGGCCCCTCTGATACCCCTGCGCCACTGCCCCCAGCCACTTTCCGAAGACCGGCGGTGCATGGGGCGGTGCATGGGGCGGTGCATGGGCACAGTCGAGATCCCATGGGTGGTCGTGTGGGGGCACTTGTGACTAATGGTGCAGAGGAGGTATGGAGTGAGGTGGGTTGCATGCAGTGAGGTGGGTTGTATACAGGGTGGTGGATTGTGTGTGGGGTGGTGGGTTGCATGCAGACACATGTGTTGATAGTAGGCAGAGACAAGTATGTGTTGACATGACGTCAGTACACCAGGATTAGCAGCACACATGATGAAACACCAGCACACATGATGAAACACCAGCACACATGAAACACCAGCACCCACAAAACACCATCACCAAAAATCACAGCATCAGTGGGAACCAATACGGCTAGGCAGGCGTGAACCAGATGGCCCCCCCGCCCTGCGACCGGGTGTGTCTATCAGTAAGCATGATGCACGCAACATGGCTCGTGTGCGTGGTCGCTTGGATAGCGATGAGCAAGCAGAGGTATGGGACAGAGGGTTTGTCGGGGTTTTCTGTGCAACAGAGGTGTCGGGGTGTTCTTCTGTCAATGATACACACAGACTGTATGCTGTGCTACACCTGGTGGGCATTTTTGTAATTTGTCTCACAAATCTTACAATCCCTTACAATTCTTGCAATCCCTCTCACAATTCTCTCTCTTCGCGCTCTGCACACCACGCTCTGCACACCACAGGCATCCCCATTTGAGGGTGGCTTCATGTTTGACCGCGGCATGCCCTCCCTTGCACCCCCCCCAAGTGCTGGGAGCTCTTTCATCTCCGCTCCACCAAGTAGCAGTACTGGTCGTGACAGTACCAGCGGCCGCGAGAGCACCAGTGGCACATCCCCCTTTGCAGGCACCTCCTGTTTACACCTGGCAGACGACCACAACACCACGGATGTCATGCAGAGCGCATTTGCTGAGGCAGGGTCGAGGGATAGCATGCTCTCCTCTGAACACCCGTCCACTCGTTCCTTTGGGGGGGGGGTGCCCCAGTCCCACCCCGTCCCTGCAACCTCCCCCCCCTCCGGGGGAGAGGTTGGGGGGGTGCTGTCCACGGGCAGCACAGCGCATGGGCGTGCATCAAGAACAACGGATGTGTTGGAAGATGATGTGCAATTGGCTGTGGCTGAGAGTATGGATGCTGGTCCACTGGCAAACCCATTGTTTGTGTGTCCACTGACCATGGACATCATGGAGGACCCTGTTGTTGCAGAGGATGGTCGTGTATATGAACGCTTTATGATTGAGGATTGGCTCAAGGTATGTTGGTAGTGGGTGGGGGGTGATGGGGCTGTGTTTTAACTAGTGAGATATAATACATAGTGGGCTGTGCCTGCTATTAGACATAGTGGGCTGTGCCTGCTATTAGACATAGTGGGCTGTGACTGATATGACAGATATACGTAGTCAACAGTCAATATGCATAGTTGGTGTCATCCAACATACATGTCATCCATCACTGTTGTGCTTCTTTGCATACAGAAAAAAGGGACAAGTCCATACACGGGTGAGAAAATGAACATTAAACTGCAGCCATGTTACTTTGTGAAGGAGGCCATTGAAGCTGCCAAGACAGAGGTCGCCATGGCAAAGAAAAAACAGGGGAAAGCCTGAAAAAAAACAGGGGGAAGCCTGAAAAAAAAAAAGCGTGATGGTTCTTGATCACACATTGTATGCGTACACACAGCTTAACGAGCATGTCGCATCATGTACTCTACATCGTTGCTGTTGCTTGGTCTATTGACTTTGTTGATATATACATGTTGACGTTGATACATACATGCTGACCTCTTGATATATACATATATCGACTGCACAGTTGTTACCCACAAAACGATGTCAAACAAGGTGTAAACGAATACTCTTTGCCTCCTGCGTGATCACCTCATCATCTCATCACCTCATCATCTCATCACCTCATCGCCTCATCATCTCATCACTCATGCTGCGTCCCTTGACCTGCCTTGTCTGCAGCAAAGTACCGGGCATACGTCTGCACAGGCCCCTCTTCCCTGGGCGCGTCATGCTCTGCAACCCATTTCACCGCAAGTTCCCCCGCCCCCGGAACCTCCCCCTGTTTGTCAAAAAGGGGTTGCTTTTTGGGAGGAGGACGTGCCGGCCGGGGCAGCAGCCGTCCCTTTTTCGCAAACCAATGTGGCTTGAGGAGTGCGCGTAGTGCGAGTTGGTTGTAATACACGGTGGTCACTGTGCCTCCTGCAGCAGTGATTGCCTGCCTGGCATCATCGTCCACTGCAGTGACCTGAGGGTGAGGGGGGTTTTATGTAGGGGTGAGGGGGGTTTTATGTGGGGTCGAAGATGGTGTGTGTGGGCGAGGGTTTTTGTGGGGGGGTGAGGATGGTGTTGTGGGGGTGATTGAGCATGGTGTTCACGCATGTGTTGGAATGTGTTTTGCTTGTGTAAGTGTGTCAAGTGTGTACCAAAGTACCTCTATATTGATGGGGATGTCCACCTCCTCAACACCATTTCCCAGCAACTTCACCCCAAAATCAATCTTTTTCCCAACTGCCCGACTGTCACGCAGCATGCGCATGTTGATGACCTGCATGTGTTGTATATGTGTGTGTGGTTTGGTGTATGGATGGGTAATTTGGTGTATGGATGATGCGTATACTGCGGGACACAACGCAGTCAATGACCAGCATACACACAAACTCATGAACACAGCTGTAAAAACACATACAATTTACTCACACACATGCACACCTCATCAGAGGGCAGGCGGCCATCCTGTATCAATTTCACCAGCCGTCCAAGTGACAACGGGACCAATGGCTGTGCAAAACTGTGCGTGTATCATCAAGTGGGGTGGAGGTGCATTATCAAGCGTGGTGAAGGTGCATTATCAAGTGGGGTGGACGTGCAGCAGTAGCAGCAAAGGATATGCAGCAGTGCCAGGTGTTTCACCACCCTATCTTTTCACCACCCCTATATTTTTCCCTAATTTTTTGTTCCAAAAAACAATATATACAGAAAAGAGAATACACAGTATGCATTGCGTACTTGTCGATAGAGCCAGTCTTGGGCACACGCATGCGTAGGGGTGTTTGCCCACCTTCAAATCCATACTTGGGACCCCGACCTGTGTACATATGATAGTGAAGCATGATGCTGTTGCATGAGCTGAGTATGTGGCCCCATGCGGTGACACTCACACACACCTACACACACACACTGCAATAGGTTGGTAACATGCCACACTATGTACACACATAATCACCAACGCACCAGATCTCGCCTTTTGCCCCTTGTGCCCTCGTCCAGATGTTTTGCCAAGGCCTGATCCACACCCACGCCCAACACGTTTGCGCTGTGTATGAGTGTTTTTTGTGTGTACAATCGTACTGCATGCCCCAGCACAAGCTCACACCACCCCATCAACATACCGCTTTGGTTGCACCTGGGGCTGGTGCAATGGTGTTTAATCGAACATATTCATACTCTCTATCACCTGGCAGTATCTGGGTTATCAATGGTCGGTGCTGCGGAGCACTCAACAAGGAACTGAGGGGAAGCAGCATGGTGTGTTGTCTACTCAATACATGCAAGCATGACCAACTCGTGCTGAGCGCTGGTGGGTGCATCCATGCTGCTGCAGTGGATGCAAGAGTTGACAGTGCATGCTGCTGTTGAAGCAAACCAAGTGCCTGCGAGAGCAAACGTGCTCGTGTGCAAGCCATGCCAGTCGGCTCAACACACGATCAGAGTGGGGTTTTGATATGTGATTGGCGTTATTGATGACTTGATTGATGAGATCAAGTATAGATCTGACGAAAACATCAAACATTAACAAAACAACAGAAGAGTTCTACGATGGCGGGCAACACAATTGGCTTGAAACACAGGCTTGAAACTACAACATGATTGTGCATATTCTTCAACATGTTTTCACGCGCATGGCGTCAATGCTCCCCCCAAATGCTGATTGAAGGGACTCTGCAGACACACGCGACCCCTTGGCTCCCCCACACAGAGAACCCACTTCCTGACCATCACGCACCCCAACAAGCGCCAAATCCTTGGGCAGGAACGCTTCCTGCACATTATCCAAGCCCATGTTCTGTACATTGAGATAACATGTTGTGACCTGGAGGTGTATCACAGCATACAGCCGCACCACACAGCATACAACCAAACCAATCATGTACCGTATCTACATACACACATATCTACCATCATACCTTTATCCCATGGTCCAGGCACACAATCTGTGCTTTGAATTCACTATTGTCTGCCACCCATGCGCAGGTAGTCAACGGGCCGTCGACTTCGCCTTTTTGTGCTGTGTATTGTGCTGCCCACGCCTTGTTGAGCTGCTGCACAGTCTGCACCACACCTTCCACTGGCACATCAAAATAGTTGACCTTGGTGTTTGGGGGGGGGGAATGTGTTGAGGGGGGGGAGAATTTGTGTATTGGAGGACGTGGAATATGTTGGGTGAGTACCCAGAGAGTACTTGTTCTCCATGGTGTTGACCAAAGCAACACCACATGTTGTTGACCAATGCTCATACCTGAAATACATTAAAGCGTGGCACCAAGCCAGTGGTGTCCTGTACACCAGTGGTCGATGCCTTGTACAGAATATACAGCAAATGTGCCTTCTCATTCGACTGTGGACGTGTTTTTGACAACATAGTGTGTATATATAGTGAATAGCGCATACCATAGTGTATGGCAGTGTGTTTTCATCTGGGTGCATATGCATGTGGGTACATATGCATGTGGGTACATATGCATAAACACCATACCGCACCATACCGCAGGTGCACAGGCAATGTAACCACATGTGGCAGCATCAGCCAACAGCTTCCTCCCAAACAGCCCCCCCAAAAAGTCCTTGACCTTGTCCACAGCATCCCCCGCACCCTGTCCTATTGTCCCCGCCACATCTTGCACTTTATCGATTGCTGTGTTGACACCACCCGACACTGCATTGGCTGCATCTTGTGCAACATTTTGGGCACCATCGTAGACAGTGGTGGCAGCATCTTTGGTGCCTTCGACAACCTTGTTGATGACGTCACTTCCTATGTTTTGGATGCCACTGATGATTTCCGACCTAGGGGAGGAAAGGAGAGGGGAGGGAGGAGTGGGGTACATCCATCCATTTCAAGGAACAAGAGCAGAGTATTGCAAGGAACAAGAGCAGAGTACCAAGAAACGCCACAGCCAACATGAAAATACATTAAAAACCACCAGACGTACGTGCAGTATTGGCATTGGTTGGGGGAGTAGCTAAGCACGCGTAAAGTGTCCACAGGCAGCCCCTTTTGTGTGTCCGGGCCAATCACTTGGGACACCCTGGGTAACAGTTCTTGTGCCATTTGTCGACGCACGGTACCCACATCATTCAGGCCATCGGGGGTGCTGGCTGCTGTGAGACGTTGGAAAAGCTGACTACCAACTGCAGCCTGTGGTATTTGTTTGTTTTTGTTTTTTCGGTGTGTGTGTGTGTGTGTGTGTACACATTACAGAAGGCCCATGGGCCACAATCACACCAACCACACATCACCCAACATGCACACCAACCACACACCACACACCTTGGAAACCCCATCACTCCCTGTGATTTCATAGCGAGCGTCACGCCCCCATCCATCATATGCAATCACCAGCGCACGATGTCCACTGTCAATGACAGCCTGCACAGTGGCATTGGGCATGAATATCTGCCTCGCAACATGGCGAAACAACCCCGAGCGACCTAGGGAGCGCATGATGGTGCGCTTGAGGTCCTCTGTACCTGGGCAGACGTCCCTCCAGGGCCCCGCAAACAGGTCACTCAGCCCCAACACAATCACGGCGTCCTGTTTGGCATCCAGAAAGCCTCCCACGGAGTCAAACGTGGCCAATGGGATGGTGTCGGCACGGTTGTTGCTTTTTGAGAATGCACAAATGTCGTCATTGGAGCAATGGGCCCATGTTGCCACGCAGACACCACCATCAGATGATCGTGCACCCAGCAGGCTTACAATCTGGGTGGGTGGGGGGGCACATGAGTTGGAATGACTGCTTGGGACGCATTATATAGTACGCACCAACCATTCAGCGCATACCTCATCCAATGAGGCGCCTGCGCCCAACACGGCATCCCCAATTGCCAATGCTTCCTCCTCACTGACACGCAAGTAGGTGGCATCCATGTCGAGTGCACGGATGCCAGCTTCCAGGCTGGTACGTATGCCCACATCTTGGTTCTCCCACAGGTCGCTCCCGGGAAGCGCACCCAAATCAATGACCTTGGTTTTCACCTGCATGTCGTACGCAGCACTGTTGTGCGTACCAGCAAAGGATACCAGAGATAGTGGCACTGCACAAAGGCCTGGTATCCCATTGCAAGTGCCTGGGACAAGGAGGAAGAGCAGCATCTTGTGCTATATAATGTGTTGTAGATGTGGGTTGCCGGGTTTTTGGGCCATACCGTTTGTGCCTTGGGCATATGTCAATGCCATGCATAGTGTAATCAGCACGCATACAGCGAGCTGCGTGGAGAGAGCACCTGTCGCCATGCCCGGAAGTTGCCTGTCCGTGCGTTGAATGGCGTTGAATGGGGGGTCTTTTTATCCGTTATTTGTGAACGTATGACATATGAAATGGGTACGACCTTGAGTGTAACGAGATACGAAGGCGACGTGCTTAGCGATCGATGAAAAGACAATCCACCAGTCTCTCTTTGAGCAAGTACTCTGTGCTTACATGCACACTATGTTGCCTATCGCCAGTATTGATCAATACAGTTTCAAATGTATCAGAAAAGAATACAACAGCAGTTTTCTTTCCAACTTCTCCCACACAGGTCTCAGGCGAACACCGCCCCAACAGGTACACCAGCCAACGGCGTCCTGCTCCGTGTAGCAGGCCTGCCAAAAGGACGGTAAGGACGCACCACCACATGACGTCTTCTTGTTGGTGCGAGCGCTGAGGTGCTGCCAGTGGCTGCTGGTGGGGGTGGGGGGGCATCCCGTCCATCATCATCCTGTAATGTTGTGGGAAAACAGCAAGATTCATGACCAGCAATGTGAGGATATACAATATACCTCGATGACACCATACCATGTGCCCCTGACCCCACCCACCCACCCACCCATCCCCACACCTGCTTTGAAACATCCTGTGCCCCACCCTCTATGTCTATCAACTTGGCAAGCTGCTGCTGCTGTCGTTGCACAGGCGTTGTTGAGGTATCTGGTGCAGATAGTGACAGCAGTGCATGTGCTGCTGAGGTGTCTGCAGGGGCATTCGCAGCAGGGGCAGCACCAGCCACCCGCATCGTCATCTTGACCTGTTGACCATTCATGAAACATACATATAGAAACATACATGTGCGTTGTTGTTTTTTAGAGTGTGTGTGTGTGTGCAGTCAAATAGCATATATATCATAGCTCATTGAATACCTAGTTAATACCACGCATATGGAACCCCCACCACCAAGAGGTCTACACACACACCCCACATACCCCCACATACCCTGGTGCCAGGTGCAGTCATCACACGTGCTGCCACCCCTGCCGCCACCAATGTTGCCGCAGCCAGCATGCATGCTCTAGAGAGGGCCGCTGTGGACAGGGGTGCAAGCAACACCACCATGGTTGTGAGAGGGAGGGACACAGTGAGGGAGGCTTGCCTGAGGAGCAAGGCAGCACGATGATTGAGGCGAAATCGCTCTGCCATTGAAAACGTCTGTGTGGGTGTGGGGACAATGAGGTGTGGGGGAAATGAGCATTTAAACACAAGACGTGTGATGATTGTGATGTGTGTGATGACACATTGTATCATGTAACCATCATGTACCACCACTAGAGAATAACTTGTGTTCATGCTACCATGGTGTTCATGCTATCACGTGCATCCAATGACATACACCACTGACATACACCACTGACATACACCAATGACCACCATGTCTGACATACAGTGTGTGGCATGGGTGACAACAACGCCACACCCAGCGCCCCCATCAAGCTACTCCACCATGCAGCTGCACGTATGGGTGCGGCAATGGCAAGTAGGAGCAGTGCTGGTACGTAGCGTATACACAGTATTGCAGCCGTTTCCCAGGACTATGCATGTGGAGGTGTGTGTGGGGGGGTGGGGGGTGGAGTATGTTGTAGGTGTGCAGTGTGCACCATAACAGGTACCACACGTACCACCAACAAGCACAAGTACATCAAGCACACAGCACGTATACACAGCAAGAACACGGCACGTATACACAGCGCGTATACACAGCACGCATACACAGCACGTACACACAGCAGGCATACACAGCGCGTATACACAGTCAAGATAATATCACAGTCAAGGGGCCCTCAGAACTCATAATGATGCTGTCAGCGAGCAGCACGGTGGCATTGCCAAGCCAGGCGGGAGAGGGAGGAAATGGAAGAGGGAAGAAATAAAAGGGGACGAAAGTAAAGAAAATAAAGAAGGGAACAAATACAAAGGAAGAAACACACACGAGTAGTAGAGAGGATACCACACGAAAGTAGGACACACGCAGCAAGGCCTGTACTCTACCACCGCTATGCTATCATGCTACAACATCATGTGTACACTTGCTAGGAAGAGCTAGGAAGAAACACTGGGCTACACACACGTCAAGGTATGGGCTACACAGTGAATCTATGCTAAGGAGAACAAGGAGAACTAGAGGAGAACTAGAGGAGAACTAGTGGAGAACCAGAGGAAAAGGGATATGAAAAGGAACCTAGAGGGAATGGTATATAAGAGGGAAACTAGGGCATATAAGAGGAAATTAGGAAAAGGGATATAAAGGAAAACACACACTTGAAGTAAAATACGCCTGACTTGGCAACAACCATGTGCTTTGGCTCTCTCAGGATACGTGTACCTCATTGGGCTCCCTTGGTTTGTATAGACATGTACACACAACCCCCTTGATTGTGTATACACGCATAGACACACAAACCCCAGTGATTGTGCATAGACACATAGACACACAACCCCCTTGATTGTGTATTGATACAACCACATGACAGGCATGCCCACTCACAACATGAACAACAGCAACCACCACCAACACAGCACCTCATCAACACAACACCTCATCAACACAACACCTCATCAACACAACACCTGAAAAGCAGCCAGGGGAGGTGGCTGCCAAAGCAACCCTACCGCCACAGGTGCCAAACACACATGCAGGCCAGCCAATTGTAGTGCCACTGTTGCTGCCTGTGTGCGATGTATATTATTCAAGTGTGATGTATGTAGTGATAGATATGCATATACACATATATACATATACACATATACAGGTACACATATATGTACTACTATGATATATGTACTACCATGATATACATTCAACCATGATATATGTACTACAATGACCACCACACACACACACACACACACACTCACACACACCATGCTGGGCAGTTGTACATCAGCAAAACTCATCCCCACAGCAAGTGCAAGTGCCACCCATGCAGGTCTCATTAGTAATTGTTGAAGACATGCATCCCATGTGTTGCCCCCTACTGGAACACTGTGTGCAGGAGCATGTGTATGTGTGCGTGTGGGTGTATGGGAGCATGTGGGCAGGTGTATGGGTGTGATACTATGCATGTACACACACATTGGGGTGTGATGGGGTTTGATAGGGATTGAGGCATGCACAGATATCAACGGTGTTTATGTACAGGATTGTTTTGATTGGTAATGATCATGATGTACATCATGATGTACAGGATACATATACTTGATAGTGGTCATGTGTGTACAGCATTATTGTGCTTGTGAGTAGTCATGGTGTACAGGATGTACAGGATACATGTACTCAACAGTCACATACCCTCGTGCAGCTGCTGCAGCTTCAATGGCGCCTTCCACAGCACCACTGCACTGCCACAGTGGCAAGGACTCTACAAGCTGACCACCACTCCAACGACCTGCCTGTGTGTGGGGGAGAGGAACAGCATGGAAGAGGAACACTGATGTGATTGGGAGAATAACACCATGGGGGAACACGCATGTACATCTTTTATTGTGGTACCCTTTCTCTAACACATACACTCCCCCCATACACAAACATACTTTTATTTTCCCACTTGCAAAGGTTTGCACACCAATACCATCACGCTCACCACCCCTCCACTCCCCCTCATACACCCCCCCCTTGGGGAAGTAATACACCCCCCTCCCATCCTTGAGGTTGCCCCTCCACTCCCCCTCATACACCGCTCGACTGCTGTACGTATACACCCCCACACCCTGTGTGTTTTGTAGGTGCGTGTGTGTGGGGGGCCATCAACATATACACCCCACCTCCCCCGTGTATGTCCATTATACTGATGAATAACCCACCATCAGATCACACACACACACACACACACACACACACACACACACATCCACACACACATCCACACCCACACCCACCCTCCCACCCACCCACTTGTTTCATTTGCTGTTGCCACTCCCCAGTATATACCCCACCATCATCATGCTGGTATGATTTGGGAAACACTGTACCAACCTTGGCAAACACGCGAAACACACCAATGTTTGCTGTGGGGGTGAGGAATGAGTGTATGATGTGGGGGTGAACAATGGGTGCATGATGTGTCAGCCAGGTGTATGACTCAATACACATACACCCAATTCAATACACATACCCCCACCTCAATAACTCATTCATATTCAATAACTCAACAACTCCAACTGACAGAAAACATACAACAGAAAAACACTCAACACCACCATTACATACTCAACACCATTTCTACATACTCAACACCTATAATTACATACTCAACAAGCCATTCATAATGTCCAACATGCCAGTCACCCATACACCCTGCACACCAAACACCCCAGCTGTCATAGGTGCTGCAGCATTACCCAAATCCCACCCAACACAACAGCCTGCGAGAAATGCACGCTCTTGTGGTGGTTTGCTGGAAAACAAAAACCTGCATGGGGTTGTGGTGGCATTGCATGGATATTGTGAGGGGAATGCATAGTGGTGCATATGAATAATGGTGCATGGATATTGTGAGGGAATGCATGGTGGTGCATATGAACAATGGTGCATGGATATTGTGAGGGAATGCATGGTGGTGCATATGAACAATGGTGCATGGATATTGTGAGGGAATGCATGGTGGTGCATATGAACAATGGTGCACCCACGGAACCTGCAAACACTGTGCACCCATGTGTATGGTGCACCCACACACAACAGCACGCATACCATGCCAACAATGCAGAGATGCCTGATGCAGTGACAGCTACAGCAGCTAGGATAGCAAAGCCTTCAAGATCAGTTGCAATACTGTGTGTAAGTGTCGGTGTGTGTAGGCATGTGCGCACGTGGATGGTAGACACCATGTCTGGTGTTGCTGGTTGGGCATGGTCCATCCACACCACCACCCACACCTCATACCGTGTAAATGCTGTCAACCACAATGCAGGCAACGTTATCCAAGAAAGCAGGTGCAGTACACGCTGTGAATGCCAACGGTCAGAAATGCCACCCTCATAGGTAAGCACTATCCTAAGCATTGCTCCGAGATAGCAATCATCACCCAGACGCACCTTTCCGTCGTTTTCAGATAGTAAGCCGCTTGTTTTGAGTGCAAACCCCCCAAATATCCACAGGGTGGCATGGGCAAGGAGATTAGTGGGTACTAGGCCGCTTGTAGCCATCCTATTGTGTCGTGATTGTACTTGGCATTGATGTGGGCAATAATGGCCATGTGTAGTGTAAAAAAGATGTGAAACAAACTGTGTTTTTCTTGCATTGTGTTGTCTCGGCTTGACCAAAGCAACACACGAAACAACACGAGCCTTGTTCATTCCTAATGCCATGGCAGCACCCGTCACGCCACAAAGACATGCCAACCAGGTTGATCGTGTTTTTGAAACACCAGACGAGTTGCTGTGCCCCATAACGCATTCAATCTTCAAGGATCCAGTCATAAACACTGCTGGCCATACATACGAAAGAGCAGCAATACAACTCGTGCTTGATGCTGCATCAGGGGACGATGTCTTGATGGATCCACTCTCTCGTGCCCCGCTGACAAGCAGAGCACTTACACCTGTGCATGTCTTGCGCTCCCGTGCACTGGAATACCGCCAACGTACAGCTACAGCATGTGTTGAGGTACATACTTGTGTGCGCAACGTGTTCAGGATCCCCCTTGGCATCCCACGACCATCACATGGCACCCCCCACACAGCACGCGTGCAGTACTGGCTGTGATGGTCCAGCACGTTTTGTCCGCCGTGCTTGTGAGCTGGCAGATGATGATTTGCGTATCAAGGGTCTCTCGCAGTCCCTCATCTCCTACGTGGCTGGGCATGCCAGTAATGCATACGACACCCATGTGCTGCACATGTTTGCACAAGAACTGCTGCAGAGCGGATACCGTGACAAGGTATTTATGGGGGTGGAATAATGTTGATGGTGTTGTACGAGCAACCTGCACCCCATGTTGTCATCCTGCATCCCCACTACCTGTCCTCTCATCCCTCTCCCCCCTCACCCCCCCCCCCTCCATCACCAGGCTGCAGCAGTGTATTGCAACATGTTACAGCACCCTGGTATAGATCGTGCACAGCAGGCAATCCTGCTACGCAAGTGCCTCGAGTGCTGGACCCTCACTGATGTGCATGCAAACACTGGCAGTTGTACCACTGGCAGTACCACCTCGTCCTCCTCCCCATCGGGACATCCACACAACAGCACTACAACAGCCAATCACACCAACCAGCGCACACTCACCACTACGGCAGCCACCAACACAAACAGGGTGCTCACTATAGACGCACACACGTTGGACAAACTCGCACTCCTTGTAGAACAACATGGAATGGCATGGGGCACCATGCTCGATATAGCCACCCAAGCAGCCCAGGGCCCCTCCCTTGCATTGTCCCTCTGTGAGCAGCTACTGCGAAGATATGCAGGGCCCGGCAGCGCGGGGGGGCCCTCGTTGGATGCCGCACGGTGGGCCCTGGAACGCGAGTTGCTGCTGCGGTATGTACAGCTCAGCATGGCGGCAATGCGGGAGGAGCATGCTGTGCTGACTCAGCAACTCCATGAGGCGCGGACACGTGGTGGTGGGGAGGGTGTGGTGGTGGTGTACAAGGAGGGGCCGGGGGGGGGGCGGGGGGGGCGGCGACATGGGCGCACACGGCGGGTGTTGGGGTGTGTGACAGTTGGTGTGTGTGTGTTGTTGTCCAATGGAATACACCCTGTTGCACGGGTGGTGGGGAGTGGGTTGGGGTTGCTGTTGGCGGCACCCCTGAGCAATTCCCCTGGGCAATCCCCTTGAGAGCCCCCCTTGGGATGGGTGTGTTGATTGGTGTGTTGATGGGTGTGTTGATTGGTGTGTTGATGGGTGTGTTGATTGGTGGTTTCTGGCCAATACATTTCATTTTTGCAGATTTGTTGTTGAGATGAGGTTGGTTTCTGTTGAGATGAGGTTGGAAACCAACTGTTTTGTATACTATTGACCGAGTTGCTACATTGAGGGTAACCACGTGTATACTACTTCTACAGCGAGGCTAACCACGTGATGAAATGCCATAGTAAACAGTTTTACACAACCATCTCACTCTGCCGTCATACAGCACAGGCACACAATGTGCACAGTCAACAACAAGCACTCAGCACTCCACACTCGGCATTTGCAGTGTCAACTGTAGTCAACTGTAGTCAACGGTAAATCTTACCATAGTGTAAAAGTCATAGTGCAAAACTTGGCACAAAGAAAAGACATGGTACATCAGCAAATAACAACAAGGAAACGTGTACGCAATGTGCTGCGCAATCAACTCCCCCCCATGTGCTGCACAATCACCTCTCCCCGTCTGGTGCTTCTGGAAGTCTACTCAGCGCCCACATGAGCAACACCCCTGCCGCAGCACCCCCCAAGTGTGCCACATGCGATACCTGCCCCCCACCATATGCCATGCTGCTTGCCGATGCTGCTTGTGCTGCCACCTCCTGTGTGTTTTATCATTAGTGTACTAGTATGATTATGCGTTTTATTATTGGTGTATTAGTATGATTATGTGTTTTATCATTAGTGTACTAGTATGATTATGTGTTAGTATATTTGCATATGCAGCATGTGTTGGTGTACTATACTTATGTGTATTTGAAAACATCTATCGCATGTGCATTTCACGATAGTTTATCAACAGAGTGTAAACCCATGTCACACTGCATATATGTCACACATGCTGCATATACACACATGCTGCATATACACACATGCTGCATATACACACATGCTGCATACACACACACACACACCGCATGTACACCCAACCTTACCACCAGCACACAACACAACCCCCTACTACTAATACGCACATAATACGCACCTGCAGTACTTGACTCACCACAAACTGCCCCAACACAAACGCTTCTAGGAGTTTCCTTGGGTTGAAACTCAACTTTGACAACACCCCCACCGCAAACAGCCCAAAAATGGCTCCACTTGCACCTAGTGATGCTGTGTAGCTGCCTGGGGCACTTAGGTAGCTGGCAAGTGCACCCCCTGGGATGGTGGATGATGTGTGTTTGATGTGTGTTTGATAGATAGATGTGTGCTTGTGAGGGAATGTGTTGTACGATGAGTGCTGATGATGCCAGGTGGGATTGATGCGGAGCAACACACACACATATAGAAGGGCACAGACACCCCTACACACCACCACACACCACTACACACCACCACACACCGCCACATACCAACTCCACATATAAGATAGGTCAGCCATAGTCCCAATACCCCTCCCTCTTCCTCCACGTAGCGGCCAAACACGAGCAGCATAAACATGTTGGTACTGAGATGCTCCCATGATGAGTGACAAAAACAACATGTGATAAACTGGTACCATTGTGGGTTGGAATGGTAGAGGTAGAGTGACTGCACCAGCGGCACGTGCAGCAACTTGTCTGCCAGGAAAATGAGGATGTTGATGAGGAGCAATACAAATACACCATTTCCAGCCTGCTGCGTGGTGTCGAGATAGCTGTTGCTGGGAGGTGCGCTGCGGGTGGGTGCTGGTGGTGGTGATCGCCACTCACTGTCGTCATATCGTGCTCTGCAGCCTATGTTGCGATGATGACCACATGAGGATCGTGGTTTGATGTGCTTAAGAGATACACCATGAGGTGTGAGCGAGCAAGGAAGGTTCTGATGGTGGCATCCTGGTTTTGGAAGCCTGGATGATGCGTAGCGTAGGTTTTGGTTTTGGGTATTGTATGAGACCATCATTGCAGCTTCTATGAGCGAGTGTGTTGCGTGATGTTGATGTTGCAAACAAATAAAATTGATTGATATACTCCTATTGATGTACTTTGATTTCGGTATTCACCTTGGCACCATGCAAACAATCCCTCAGCATCGTTGCTATCATACTAGCGTGTTTGTGGCGCCAGGAAACGCGCTGTTTTACAGATCACGCAAATCCCCATCCGTATTACACCAGCCACAACAGCGTGTCATTGCAGCCCACAATCATGCACATACCTGGCGTGTGTCATGTAGCAGCAGCAGCCAACCATTGATTGGCAAGCAAGTGGCCACCAGTCATGCCAACCCACCCATCAGAACGCGCATCATCACACGTGTGTTGCTTTTCATGCTCCCCATTGCCCTCCTATGCACTGCAGGAGCAAGCATCGCTGCGTCAACCACCAGCACAGCATCAACAAGCGGGTCATTGATCAAAGGTACGTGTGGAACAATGGACAAGTGCCATCCATCCAATCCCCGCAACAAACACATCACCCCCCCCCTCCACCACGGCTAGGCTTGGTCAGCTTTATCCTTCACCTCGACAAGCATCTTGCGTCCATGATTGCTGCGCATGGCAACACAACCTATGCCATCCTCTTTGCCATCGTCTTTGCAGAAACCGGGTTGGTCCTCACCCCCTTTCTCCCTGGTGACAGTTTGCTTTTTGCTGCTGGTGCATTTGCTGCTACTGGTTTGCTACAGCTGCAGCTGCTCATGGGTGTGTTTATTGTTGCAGCAGTGTTGGGGGATGCTGTCAACTATGCCATTGGTAATTGGTTGGGTGCTCGAGCGTTGCGAAGCAAATTGATCAACAAGGTTGTGTGATTGTGGTGTGGGGGGGGAAATGTGTGATGGTAGGAATGTGTGCTGCTGGTGGGAATGTGTGCTGGTGGTGGTTTTGTACGGTGTTGCAGGGTGTCGGTACACACCACACCGTCACCCACCAACCCCACCAACCCCACAGGAATACATAGAAAAAACGGAAAAGTTTTTCGCCAAGCATGGTGCCAAGACTATTGTGCTTGCACGCTTTGTCCCCATAGTTCGTACATTCGCCCCCTTTGTGGCCGGGGTGGGCTCCATGCCATACAAGGAATTTGGAACCTACAACGTGGGTGGCGCACTGCTGTGGACAATCTTGTTTTGTGGGGCTGGCTACTTGTTTGGCAACCTGCCTGTGGTGCAGCACAACTTTACGCTGGTGGTGCTGGCTATTGTGCTGGTCTCAGTGGTGCCTGTGGTGCTTGAGATTGTGCAGGCCACCAAGGAAAGCAAACAGGGACAATAAAAACATATTCTTCTGTTTACATATTCTTCTGTTTACATATTCTTCTGTTTACATATTCTTCTGTTTATAAAACCAACAATGACTCTTGTATGTAACACAGTGGCATGTAGTAGAACCACATGCTCTATCTACACGCAGCTTTTGTATAAAGTGTTTTCTTTTTGGTTGCAACTGGTGTCCTCATGGCACCATCTCTATTCCTTGCACCATGCCACCCACCCACCCCTCTCTCACGGCCGCAAGTACACTCGCAGCTCCCCTCGGTCCCCCCTGGTTATGCGCAAATCCCCATCCAAATACGTCACATCAAATGTGGCACTTCTCACTTCCCTACTAACAGGCTGCAGTGCCTCTGGAAGTTGGCCCCAGGGAAACTGGGGGATATCAAATGTGGGAATCTGATTCAACACGTCATTGATGCCACCTCGTGTTTTCACTTCTGTACCATCAAATACAATTCGAATGGTTGCGGTATTTTCAACTGAAAAGCTGTGCTTCAAGGTGGCAGTGACGAGGGGGGGGGGGCCTGTTATGCCTGGGATCAGGTTTGTTGGTAGGCCTGCTTTAAACTGCAGGTCGACCACATTATCAAGTCGATTGGTGTATGTCGCAATAACCTGGTACACCTGTGCGGGGTGTATCACTTGGTGGGACCTTGGTGTAGCACTCGTGAAAGTGGCTGCCGCAACACCCACACATGACAGTACTACTAACACACCCGCAAAGTACAATACCACAAAACACCCACAAACCTGACCCAGGATGAATGGGGCCACAACAGAAGGTGGGCCCGGCCGGGACCCACCCAAGCTGCCATCCACAAACCCTGATGAATACACCAGCCGCCATGTGCCATTCAGCATCGCCAACCCACTAGTTTGTGGGGATGATGATGGTGGGGATGATGGGGACGATCCAGGAGTGTTGTTGGGTTGCGCAGGGCCTCCCCATGTTAGGTTGACGGGCTCTCCTGCTGCTTCCAATGCCATAGCAAGCTCAGCAACACGGCTGGCAAGTTGCTTGTCTGCAGCCAATCCACGATCTGCAGAGCACAGGGTGCGAAGCAATTGGTCTTTGATGTCGGAGATGGAGGCGGGGTTGGTGGTTGACACAGCTGTTGTAAGTGGTGGTTGTGTGGGGTGTGGAAAAAGGGGTGCTGCAGTTAGGACACGGTAGTTGTTTGCTGCATACCATCAGTGGCGCTTGCTCGCACAATGTGTACAGATTTGCGAGCATGCGTGCACGTACGAGCGTGACGACATAGCCTTGTCAATCTTGATGGGTAGCTTAATGATGGTGCAATGACATGGATTCTGTATTTGTGAGATACATAATCAGATACACGTACATTGATGGTGAGCTGATGCACGAGCATGGTTCACGTACACACCTGCTGCTGCCGTGATGCACATAGTGGCATTGTTGACGCCCTTGTGTGCCCAACATGATTGGACAAGACGTTGTGTGGCATTGAGTGGTTCACAAGCTCACTTTTTTGTTGTTTTCAAATACCTTCTCCTTGTAGTGTCGTGCGTCATCGTGTCGTATTTGTACGTGTCAGTGTGTCTCAAAACATCAGCCAAAACATCAGCCATCAGACGTGCACATTGACCATCGTCTGGTTGACCATCATCAATCGTTGACCATCATAAATCCCGCTGAAACTACGTACTAAAACCACGTGCTTTGCCCGCTCCTGACACAAATGTATCAGGATTCCACATTTACGGCCCGCAGAAGGGTCTCTTCAACACAACATGAGGTGCACAAACGCTACTGGGATGCTGCTGCATGCAACCCCGAGCCCTTTGTGGTTGCTGATTGGAAGCACCCTGTTGCACAGCAGCAACGCATTACTCGCCCTACAAGCGCGTCGTATACATGTAGTATCCACGTGGTGCAACATCGTGGGAGCAGAGCACGGTGTGTGAAGATGCAACAAGACCCCTATCTTGCACACAGGTGGGTTAAAACATGCCAAGCAGGTGTCAAAGCCCAGCAACATCAGTAGCTCCACCACCTGCCAGCTCACACTGACGCCCACCCGCTGCTGTACGCATCATGAAGCAACACCCCCAATGTCGCGACCGTGTACAAAACCACCATCGCTGCCATGCCCAGAGGCGTTTTACACCATCCCTGCTCCTGGCTACCCATTGTCCATGGCACACCCATTGCATCATCATACAGCACATGGTTGCCGGCCCCACAATACGGCACATCAACCCCACTGCTGCCTGCACTATGTGCACCAGCCTGCGCGCCTGTGTGAGTGCACCTGTGGCGTGTGCTGTCATGGCACTGCCCACTGCTGTGCAATCTATGCGCAGGTACGTTGACTATGCCCACCACAAGCATGCTGTGTAGCGAATAATACAAGGTAGACCGGTATGTACCTTACACATTCCAGGTCTGTCCACGCAGCAAATTTACCCATTTGCTCAAGCGACTTTAACAACCATAGTTGGTGATAACCATACATGCAACAGTGTAAACAACACAAAAAAGCCCTTGACACAAAAACTCAACACCCAGATCCATATTCTGTGAACCAGCATGTTTCGCAACATGGCAGGTTTTTCCAACGCACGGCGTCGCAACGCCCAGAAACCGGCAGGTGTATCGCTGGTGGTTGAAAAGCACCTTTGCATCAGCTACTACTGCACAAAACATTCTGTTGATGATCACAACAACTTCCCTGCCCTTCCCCCCAGGTGCAAATGAGGCCCTGTATGAACCCCTAATCCCCTTGCATGATGAAGATGACAGTGTACAAAACAACGAGAGCCAACCCAGTACCTCAGGGCAGGTGGTGGCATATCCCAACATTTCTGCATGGCTCCTCAACCTCACCATTTTCTGTACTGACACTTGGAACTGGCTCTATGGTATGGAGCTTGCATGCTGATGGGGTTTTAGTTGGTGCAACAGACCAGTTCACACGACATCTCACACAGGGGCATTGTCCACATGTGTGGCGACATGGCTTCCTGCTGCATTGCCCACCATACAGCTCAATGCATTGCAACAGAAGCGCCTGGATGAGCTACAGGCACGTGTGCAGGTTGCCTATGACCCTGACAACCAGTCACATGAGGTATGCTGTGGTTTTGTTACAAACCTGCCACATCCCACCTGAAATGTTTTATCACCATATGACCACGTACCTCTCCCCAAAACAAAGGAACAACTACAAGCACTATGGGGGGCTGCTTTTCCCGGCGAAGCCTACGGCGGTCCCAAGTGTCCCCGATGGCGTGATATGGGATGGCAAAACGACAGCCCTGCCAGCGACTTTCGAGGTGGTGGGTTGCTCTCCCTCCAAGCACTTGTATACCTGGCAGAGCATCACCAGCAGGATTTTGACATGTTGAGGCACAAACGTGTGGGGCACCGCAGCGACTGGGAGTATCCGTTTGGGGCAGCAGGGGTCAACCTTGCATTTTCACTGTCACAATCACTGGATGTGCGAAGGAGGGGCGCTGTGCCACAGACGGTTGCTGGACGCCATTTTTGCACCTTGCTGGTGTGTTGGAATGGAGAGGTGGAATAAGTGGTGTGGAGGGGTGTGACACAGGTGTGGCATACCCACACACAGGGGGATTCGGAGCATGCGTTTGAAGAGGTGTTTGCTGCTGCCTATGTGGCAGTGGATCGTGCATGGCTTGACACCAAGGCGTCATATATGCAGTTCCCGCAGGTGTTGAGGTATGGGGGGAAGGGATGGTTGATCGCCGGGGGGGGGTGTTGTCGAGTGTTGCTTCACAGTACTGCCACACGCATACAGGCAAACCATAGAGGCTGTGGAGCGTGCATTGGCCAACAAGCCCACAACAGTGCAAGAGATGAGGGCAATGCTTGTGGAGTAGTGAGAAGCACTGTGCAACACGGTGGCTGTTTTGGTTTTTTATCTTTTTGAAATATCATCATTTTAGTTTATTAGTAGTGAGGCTACACATACTTGTAACTTGTCAACAACAACAACTCACAAACTCAGCAACACCAACACGATTTTCAGGCCATCCTCGAAAACCTATCAGCACATCAGTCGCTGTTCTGTTCACGAAACCGAGGCACTCCCAATAGCTCAACAAGTCGACAAAAGCACCAGCAGCCACAAACAAGCAGCCGGAAAACCCAAAACCAGCAGCTTCCATCCAACAGCTCGCGTGCCACCATTTCCCCATCATTGTGCATGCCATCCATCACGTCAAATGCGCCACCAACACAAAAACTAGTCCAGAAGCCCAAAAACGCTGCCATAAACGCAGCCCTGGTGAAAACCATGTCGGATGCTCCCAAAAAGCGCAAACAAACACTGCCTTCCATCCCAAAAGCTGCCCGTTGTGGTCATTGTGATACGTGTCTAAATCCTCAATGGAAAAAGGCGTGTCTCACGGTGCGTGAGCAGTTGTTGAACCAACAACAAGGGTTGGGTGATGAGGGGCCTCCTCGTATCGCTGCAAAAAACCCTGCTCGCAACGGTGGTGGGGATGTAGAAGAATACTATAATACATTGCGTGAAGCACTCAAACCTCTGTTACTGCCAAATGGGGGTGTTGTCCCCTCGAGCGCGTCCCAACTCGTCACCCTCATGGATGGGGTAGCGCGGTTGAAAGCTCGTGCCATGTTTGTTATTGTTATAGATCAAAGCAGCGATGATGTACGCCTCGTGTTGCAGCGTGGCCGTGGCCTAGAACTCCTGCACCAGTGGGTGGAGGATGCGCGAGAGGTTGGCAAGCTAGACATGTTGAGGAACCTGCTTGATGTGCTGGACAAGTTTGCCATCGACGTAGATGCCCTGCGTCGCGTTCCACTTGGCAAAACTGTTGCTCGATTGAAAAAGCACGAAAACGATGAGATAAGCCGAAAGGCTACTGCACTGGTTGCCAAGTGGAAGGCTGTCGTGCCTGGTGGTGATGGGGTTGCTGGTGGGACAAAACGGGCAAGGTGTGTGATGGTGTTTTTCTGGGGAGGGTGAGGTGTATTGGAGGGTTTGCCACAACAGGTGGTTGTGTTGGCACACGTGTGTCGTCGGTTGAAAACTGTCCAAAAACAACGCGCAGTGTTGCTATGTTGAGTGTGTATACATCACCATGCCCATACCTCAATGCCCGTTTCCCAATACCTCACAGAGAGGATGTCACTGTCAAGGAAGCCAAAAAACCAAAGGAAGCACCCAAACGCCAACGCGCTGCAGACGCGGAAGACATGTTTGCAGCTGCTGCTGTTCCTGCACCACCTCGCCCAGCCATTGTTTCCGTGCAACAGGTAAGTGATGGTGCACAGATGGTGCACAGAAGAAGCATGTATGGCATGTATCCTTGTCACTCCTGCACACGATTTGCATCCACTGCCTCACAGACGACATCATCACCGTCGAGCGGAGGTGTGGAGGAGCCCACCACAGCCTCCTCATCACCAACATTGCCACGTGCAGGCAGCTCACCCGTGCGGGCAGAGACTGTGTCCCAACCAATTGGGAGCCCCCTTAAAGGTATGTGTGTGAGTGATGGACTGACAATGTGATGGCGTTTGTGCCCTGGTGTTTGTGATGGTGACGGTACCCTCATACAACACCAACCACACAGGCGATGCTGCACCTAGCAGACCACCAAGCACACCAGGGGAGCCACAACCCCCCATTGATGCGAATGGGGTGGGCAATGGAGTTCCAGATGCACAACCCTCTCAGGAGGCCGCCCCCATCAGCAGCACAGAAGCGCCCACATTGCCCCAGCAGCCCTCTGTTGTGCCTGTAGGGTCGAATGAGGCGGCAGATAAAGAAGCTGCACCACCAGAGAAGAAGAAGAAGAAAAAGACGCTCTCATGGAATAAGGATGCCGACTTGGTACAAACACGTTGGTTTCTCAAGGTGTGTCTTTATTTGCATTTGATTTGCGTAATGCTGTGTGCATGGTACTACTCTGTATGTTGGCTGCAGCACAATACAGCAGGAAATAATGATGATGATGAGCAAATCATGATGATAGAAAGCGTGCCCATGATATCCCCCCCTTTCTTTTCGCTACACAGGAGGATCCACCCGACTATGCGAAGCAAGACGCTGTGCATGAGCCACACACAATGGTTCACAGGGAAGCACAATTTGGAGTAGCAGCACGACGTGAGCACCAAATGGAGGCACAGCTCATGCGGCAACAACGCGATCAGGTATGGTGTGTTGCATGTGTGGGGTGTATGGGGTATGGTGGGGGTATCAACATACATGCAGCACAAAACAAACAAGATGTAGTAGCCATGCGAAGCATGTTTATTACACAACAGTGTTGCCTGTGGCACCACAACAAATATGTAAATCGTCTCTGTTTCAAACGTGCAATGTGCAATGTTGCTGCAAACGAAAACATCAACACGTGAAAACAAGAGATACAATCATGCAGTGATTGTTGTTCCTTGTACCACGACGCTGTGTTGCACCATGATGCTGTGTTGCACCACAACTTGTGTATACGTGCATCTGTACCAAAACGCATAAAAATGCACTGCCCCCACAAGTCAACACAATGATGTACACACCACTATGTTGTGTTGACAATACCCAAAACACCCACACAACACCCACGCAACAAGAATACCCACAACAACAACAATATCAACAACAACAGGCTGAGGAGGAAGAAAAAGCATTGTTGCAGCGCCTCGGGAGCATGCGCAACACGCTGCCATGGTCGGCCCCTCCCCTCCTGGTCCTCCCCCCCTTGCAACTTCCTGCAGCACAAGGCGAGGCCAGCACAGAGGTGCCCGTGCGTGAGGCGTATGAAAAGGCACACCCGGCAGTCACTTACAATGTGTTGCACCCGCCACCCCTCAACCCAACCGACATGTTACACATGGAGAGCGCAGGGGACCCCTTGATGCGGGTGCCATGGGCCCCTATGGAGCCAGAGCAGCGGCAAAATCAGGAGCAGCACATGCGAAGGTCGCTCCCTGCGGGCGTGGTGCTCCCTATGCATCACGCATCCCCACACGCTAGGATGTACTCTACCACACACTCATCAAACACGACAAAACTATCAAACACACAGCCCTCAACCCACCAGCGCTATGCACCAGCGGGGCACGCATCAACACAACAAAAACCACAGCCAATAGCATCGCGTGGGCATGCATATCCAACCCCCCCACCCCCACGTCGGTCTGTGGTGGGTGCACTCGAAGCACCACTCCCAGCACCCCCCAGTGCTGCAGCCCTCCCTGGGCTTGCTCCCAGTCAGCCCAGCATCCCTGGGTTGGGTGTGCCCGGGGTGGCAAATGCCCCCGCACAAAACATGCCACCTGGTATCTCCGTGTCCTCCTCCATGGGCATTCCTGGCCTTGGTGTGGGGGCCCCTGGGGTTGCAGCATCCACAGGCCCTGCACCCATGACAATGACCACCTCCACCCAACCCGTGGTGATGAAAACAGCTGCTGCTGCTGGACACACAGGTGCTTGGATGGGTACAACACATGCGGCGGCAAACAACCCGAAAACACCATTTGGTCATCCGGAACAAAAATTGGGGAGGGCACCTGAGGGGGAGGGGGGACGATCGGCAGGGGGGGGACCAGATGCCCACCTGGCCAGTCGAGATGTTCGTGGGCCCAATGCGCCACCCACTGCAGACAAGCTGTGTGCATTTTTCAATGCGCCCCAGGTAAGACTGTTTGGTGGTGGTATTTACTTGCTGTGATGGTGGTGACTGCTGCCTGTTGACATCCCATTACTGCTTCTCCTCACCACAACAATATGTGAAGGATCTTTTCACACACACCACACCTCCCAACTCATCACAGGGGTGCCGCAACGGCAACAACTGTCGTTTTTTGCATGTGCCTGAATTGCTGAGTCATGATAGCGTAACACAGCACATTGTACGCATCTCCTCCAATCGCCCGCCATCTGAACATCGCCATGGTGGGCATCATCAGGATGGCGGGGGTCGATATAGGGATAGCGATCGTTATGCATCACGATCCACAGGGTATGATCGCGCAGAGCGGCGTAGCAGGAGCCGCAGCAGGAGCCCGCCACGCCGTGTGCGTGAACGGGACCTTGTATAATGAAACGGGACCTTGTACGATACAAAACCCTTGACATCTACTTGACATGCAGCAGCAGCAATTTTATTCAAGAGTCTGTGTTTCTGCCAAACAAACAAACAAATCAGGTTTTTTGCAGTATTTGCTCATTCATGTGTTTGTTCGACTTTTGCGGTTCTGCTGTGTGTGCTCTTTCCCCATGTTGTGGGATGCTGATGTTTTTATGTGCAAATTGGTGCTGCAGTAAGAAACAGTGCACCATGCTACTTAGTTTACATCCTGGACACACAAATGCGAAGAAACAACCAAAAAAAAAAAGAAGCAAGAGAAAAAAACGAAAGGTGTTTTATGTCGCAGGGACCGGTGCGGTGATGGTGGCCAGCTTGTTTGTGTTGGCATCCACCAGTAGCTCCACCAGCTGCTCTGCAGGGATGCTCCCAAGCTCACCGTCTGCATACGTGCGCACCGACAGTGTGTTGTTTTCCACCTGTGTTGTTGTGTGTATGTTTGTACGTTGGTTTGTCGAAACATGTGTTTGCCCTCACTATGTACAGTCCAATGTGTAACGCAAACACAATTGCACAATGAACAACACCCAGCAGCAACACGAAAAAACAGCACATGCGGCAAACACCCATGCAATCACCGCCACCCACCCACCCCTCCTCCGCCATACCTCCTTTTTCCCCACCACACACATCACTGGCACCTTGGCAGTCTCTGCATTTCGAATCAACTTGCCAATACGCTGCCCACCCTGCACCTCTGTACGTATGCCCAGCGCGTTGAGGCGTGCAGCCAGCTGTGCAGCGTAGGGCTCCACATCAGCCACCACTGGCAGCAGGGCAACCTGCACAGGGGCAAGCCACAGCGGGAATGCACCTGTGGGAAAGAGGGGGAGGGGGGGTACTGTGTGTGCTGAGATGATGTTGAGGTGATGTTGAGGTGATGAGGGGTGATGATGTTGAGGTGATGTTGAGATGATGAGGGGTGATGTTGAGGTGGTGTTGAGATGATGTTGAGGTGATGTTGAGATAATGTTGAGGTGGTATCAAGGTGGCACCAAAGTGATGTTCAGGGGTTGTACAACTGTCACCTCAATATCATCAATATTATCAACCAACCAACACCAACACCAACACCAACACCAAACAAACAAACACACCTGCATAATTTTCAACCAGAATACCAAAAAATCGCTCCAACGACCCAAAAATCGCCCTATGAATCATAATAGGCCGTTGCTTGCTCCCATCACTCGCTTTATACTCCATATCAAACCGTTCAGGCAAGTTGAAATCCAATTGCACAGTGCTACACTGCCATTTTCGACCAATTGCATCTTTGATTTTGATGTCGATTTTGGGGCCATAAAAAGCACCTCCTCCCTGGTCGACACTGAATGCCCAGCCCTTGGCTTGTAGGGCAGCTTCTAGGGCAGCTTCTGCACGGGTCCATACATCGTCATCACCCACGGATTTCTCAGGGCGTGTGGAGAGGTTGATCTGTGGTATCAGGGGGGTGGGGGTGGGGAGTGGGGTGGGTTGGCTACACACACACACACACACACACAAATATACACAGACCTCATATTCAGTAAACCACACACACACCCAAACATACACACACACCCAAACATACACACACACCCAAACATACACACACACCCAAAAACACACACACCTCATATTCAGTAAACCCAAATGCACCCAGCAGCTCCTCTGTGAGGTCCAAAACCCCTCTGATTTCACTCTCAATTTGCTCAGGCAGGCAAAATATGTGAGCATCATCCTGTGTAAACCCACGCACACGAAACAAACCATGCATGGTACCACTGCGTTCATAGCGATACACTGTGCCCAACTCGGCCCATCGCAGTGGGAGGTCCCTGTTGTGTGTGGTGTGGGTGGGATGGGGTGATGTGGTGTGGGGGAATATGGGTATTTCTTTGTGCATGTATACGCTCAAGATATAAACACACCGCCACACTACACCCCACACCCCACACCACACCGCACACCCCACAAAAATGGTACACCATACACCACACAACCCCCCCCATTACATCCCATACCTATAAGAGTAGGCATCATGTTTGTATACTGCTATGTGAAAGGGGCAGTTCATGGGTTTCAGCTGATACTCCTCGGTCTCCACCTGCATTTGGTCAAACATGTTTTCACTGTAAAAGTCAAAGTGACCACTGGTTTTCCACAAGTCCACCTGGGGGGGGGGATGCACAGGAAACGTGTGTGAGTGGGTGGGTGGGTGTGGGTGAGTGTGCTTGTAGGGGGTGTTGTAGGGGGTTTGCGTGATACATGTAGTGCATGGGTATGCATGTGCACCACCCTACCACACGCACCCTCTCTTTCACACCCAAACACATCAACACATGTAAAAGCACACACACCTTGGCAATGTGTGGAGAGTACAACAGTTGATACCCCCTCTTCAAGTGAACATCCTTCCAAAACCCCTCAAGCACATGACGAATCATCGCCCCCTTGGGGTGCCAAAACACCAACCCACCACCAACAGCATCGGTGATGGAAAACAAACCCAGGTCTTGACCCAGCTTGCGATGATCACTGTGTGGGGGGGTGGGAGTGGTGTTGGTGTTGGAGAGAATGTGTGTGTGTGAGAGAGAGTGTATGTGTGTATACTACTGGGTGGATGTGTTTTGTGAAGAGGTGTGTATGTGTACATCAATCCTTACACACATATGCTACAGGACAGCACATTATCCACACACATCCACATACAAATCCACACACATCCACACACATCCACATACATTTACACATCCATACACACACATCCACACACACAAACAACCCCCCCCCACCCCACCCACAACATATACCGTCGGGCAGCCTCCTCCTTCATAGTCAAGTATGCCTGCAGCTGTGCCCCACTCTCCCATGCCGTACCATATATACGCTGCAGCTGCTGTCGCTTCTCATCACCACGCCAATACGCACCAGCCACCGTTTCCAGCTGCAGCGCTTTGGGGTCTATGGCACGCGTGGTGGGCACATGGGGGCCTGCACACAGGTCCCACCAGTGATCGGGGTGGTCGGTGTCGCCAATGTGGTAGATGGTGATGGGGGCATTGGGATCACGGGCGAGGATGTCGTCGAGGATTTCTTGTTTGTAGGTTTCTCCTGTTGCTGAAATGCGTGATGCTGCTTCTTGTGGGGAGACCTGTGAGATGGGGGGTGTAGGGGGTAATGTACGGAGGGGGTGTATAATGTATGCTGATGTACTATACGAATCATTGGTGCACAAGGTATTGATGTACATACACTACAGGCATACACCTCATGACACACAGACATCATACGCACAGACATGTTACACAAGACACACCCTCCCCCCCCCACAAACACCATCCTCCCCTTTACACACCTCTTCCCGAATAAATGGCAAGTTCTTCTTGATAATACGCTTCATTTCATTTTGAATGCGTGCAAGGTCCTTATCTGTGAGGGGCTCCTTGATATCAAAGTCATAGTAGAAGCCGTAATCAATCCAAGGCCCAATCGTGACCTTGGCATCCGGAAACAACCGCTGCACTGCCATGGCCATGATATGCGCACACTGTGTGTGTGGTGTGTGTGGTGAGTGTAGAGTGTGTGTGTGTGAACACGTGTGGTGTGGGAATAACAAGGGGGGGTACAACCCATCCATCCCCAACCCCCCAACCCACACGACGTACGCTGTGTCGTATGCGCAGGAGCTGGTCGGATTGATCAGATGTGAGGAGCTCTACAGGCGCAGTGTCCTCCTCTGCTGCTTGGCTCACTGCAGCCTCCGTGGTGGCAGCACGTGTGGGAGGCACATGGCGCATCGTCCCCGTGGTGAGGCATGGATGTGCAGTTTTGCGTCCAACAGCACCTGGCCTCAATGTGTTTTGAACGACACCCCTAGTGAATAATCGCACATGAGATTGCGATGTGCGGCACGAGGTCTGCTGCAGGGCAACAGAGTTGCATGCGACGAGCAAGTTTGACATTCTGCGGCGACCAAGGCACCCAACGCCCCCCAGCTGCATCAAATTGGGGCGTTGATGTATGTGATACGTGTTTTGTCTAGTGGCAATGATGGTTGGGTGAGTTTTTGGTTTTGGAACAAGACAAGTTTTCTCCCAGGGGAGCACTGCGTGTACTCGTTGGCTGGAGGGTTGTTGGCTGGATGGTGGTGTCAGAACTAGTTACAGAGCAGCCTGCCAACCAGGCGCTTGTGTTTATGATGCTTGTGCTTATGATGACGTCGTTTGCAAAACAGGTCCATACACTCGTACACATACACGCAGCAAACACACGCAACTGGTTGGAAAATAAACCGGTGTCACCCCCCCACACACACAAAACATGAAACAGCACAAACAAAATACCCACATGTGATGATTGCAGTGCGACGCGCATACAATAGACAATATGCTGCTGCTCAGTACATGGTTTTGAGCGCGCCTGGCAAATGGGTGTGGTGGTGGTGGTATCGGTAATGGTACAAAAAGCAACAGCAAAGTAACAATATGTGTCTGTATGGATACAAAAATGCTGCTGCTACTGTTGCTACAGTTAATTGCAGCAGTACAAGGGTACACACACATATGCAGTGTGGAGCACACATATGCAGTGTGGAGCACACATATGCAGTATGGAGCACATACCACAAACACATATACATATATACACCCTCATCCCCCTCATCCCCCTCCTCTCATCGCATTGGTTGTAGCTTCACCCCCATACTACCATGGGTGATTTTCTTCTATCCATTCCTCCTCCCACAATCTCCCTTCCACAATGCCACCTTGCACCCAAAAGCACTCCTTCATACACCCAAAAACACTCCTTCGTACCCTCATGCCAATGTCATCATGCCAATGTTCATACATGCACGTCAAGTATCATGCATCCAACATCTCTCACCCACCCAACATCTTTCACCCACCCAACAATTCTTGCTCCTGTGCATTACGAACCACATTGGCCACCACATCAGCAACCATGTCCCTCACCTCAGCAACCCCTTGTGTTGTGACTGGTGGTTGTGTTGTGACTGGTGGTTGTGTTGTGACTGGTGGTTGTGCATCAAGCACCTCAGGCTGTACCTCAGGCTGTACATGATGTGCTGGTTCATCATGATGATCATCATCACAGTCACTACCCTTGTGTTTCCCACGCACACCCTCTTCCCCGTTCCCCACATCCCCCACATCCCCCTCCTCCTCCTCCTCACTGCCTTTCCCCACACCCTCCCCACCCCCACCATCCACTCCTCCATGTGCCGCAGCAGCCTGTTGCTGCTGGTGCTTTTCCAACACCTGCACCCGCTGTGCATACACACTACGCTGCCGCTCTGACGCCTGCAGTTGCTGCTGCAATTTTTCAATATATTCATCCTTGAGAGCCACTGCATTACGCCAGGGCCCCTCCGGGTCAAGGGGGCCCACCGCGGGTGGCAGGAGGGCCCCTCCGGGTGGTGCGGCAAGCATGGATGCGGAGGGTGCGGTGGACATTGCGGTGGTGGTGTGTATGCTGGCACTGCTGGCCATCATGAGGTCCACCGAGGGGGCCGGCTGCAGGGAAGGTGCTGGAAAAGGGTCACGAGGGGAGGTGGCACGTGTGGTGTGTCGGGGTGGTACGGCCAAGGTGGACGTGGGGGAGGGGGAGGTGGGGCCCAGGAGGGCCCCCTTGGCAATGTGGTGGGCAAGTTGTGCTTTCAGTGCTGCGTTTTCCAGCTGCAGTGCTTGCATGGCATCTGTAAAACTTGCGTCCTCCTCTTCTCCTTCTTCCTCATCGATACCATCAGGGGGCTGGTGGGGGCCCCTTTGGTCCTCCCCATGATGGGCCCCCGTATCTACACCAGAAGCTGCCCCTCTGCTTGCTCGAAGTGGCTGGGGAGTATCCAGCGCATCCATCCCACCCCCCACACCACCCCCCACACCACCGATACGATGCACATCCTCCATGGTCACCGCTGGCAGCTGGGTATCGGCAGGGGGGACCTGTACCTGGCAGTGGGGGGGCCCGTCCAGCAACCCCATGCGTCCTAATAAAGGAGAGGGGATGAAGCGCTCTATTGCCTTGGTAAAGGTGTCCCTGCGTGCTACCTCCTTGTCACGCAGGCGGCCCATTCGTTCTGCGAGTTGGCTTGCTTGGTTGGTGTATAACTGACCAAATGCACGCCTGTGAGATCATGAGGTGAGATGAGGTGAGTAGAGGGGGTGGGAGGGGTACGTGTGAGTGATAGATGTGGGTGATGTGTAGTGCATGTGGGTGTTGTAGGGGGGTATGTTGTAGGGGAGTATGGGTCATTGAACAGCGCAAACATTACCACGCATCATCATGCACTCAAAAACACCCCCCCCACACCTGCGCACGCATTCTGCCAAGCACTGCCCATACGCAGCCCTCACTTGCCGAGTGAGTTTCAACTGCCCAAATGCATCTGCCTGCTTTGTCATCACTTCTTTGAATGCTGCAAGCTTATTGCGCATGTCTCGTATCTTGCCCTGTTGACTGCTGATGTGTTGTAGCTGTTCAATGAGGGCAGTTGTGGATGCATTCTGTGTGTGGGGGGTGTGGGGGGGGGGGATTGAGAGGTATGTATGGTGTGGTGTGGGCATATATGTCAATACTCTATGCTGACCACACACATTTTTGTGAAACACACAGCAAAGTAACAACACAACAGAAAACACAGTCAACACAAAACATGGTCAACACATACTCACGCATGCCCCCCACATCCCACCCCCACCAACCCACCACCCCCACCACCACAACCATACCTTGCTCTGCACAGCAGCATGTGCCAGCGCATCAGCCTCCCCCGCCACCTCCCTCACCCTTGGCAACAGCTCACTCAGATGCACACAATTAATCTCCTCCATACCCCGCAACTCCTCCATATCAACCCCACCACCAGCAGACGCAGCACTGCTGAGAGCCAGTATACGAGCCCATGCCTCCACCTTTGCCTGGACTGACCCAAAATCACTCGAGAGGGTGTTTACAATGGCGGTTTGTTCATCAAGCAAGCCCCGCACGTGCCGCTCCTGGGTGACCAGCTCCTCTAGGGAGGGGCGCCCCCCAGGGGGGTGTGCAAGCAAAGACTCCACGTCGCGACAGAGCACGGTGTGTATTCGGTCAAGCTCGCGCACTTTATCGATAAATTGGGTGTGGGAGCGTCGGCAGTAGTCAGCCCACACTCGAAGCCGCTGCTCTGGTAGGAGATCGAGGAGTACGCGGTGTTCTGGGGTGCATACAGAGGGGAGGAGTGGTTGGTTGGCAAGGGAGTGGAGGTCATGGTCAAACTCGGTCAACGCATTGGTGTGGGTGGTGGATTGTGCTGCATGGCGCTGTGTGAAATCGGTGTAGACGTCACAGAGGTGGCGAAAGTGGTTTTGGACGCTTGTTGTTGCTGCTGCTATTGCTGCATGCTGAACACGCTGTGGGTGTTGAAACGGGGGGGGGGGGGTTGTGTGGGTGGGTGGGTGGGGGAGGTAATGGGAAGGGATCAACCAACAATATGCATTGTGTTTGTGTATGCACCCATACACATGCATATACACCTGTACAAACGAATACACGCATCTCACTTCCACATACCATCCAAAACCCCATCCAAAACACACACAAATACACACCCTCACACACACACATACAAACTCACATACAACCTCTCTCTCTCTCTCTCACACACACACACACACACACATACACACACACATATACACATACACCCTCACACCAACCCTCAAACACACCTGTTCAGCAATTCGTTCCAGTGCCAGTGCATGCCTCCCCACTGCTGCTTTTTGAAATGCCTCGGCCTCAGTACAATGTGCCCTGAAATGACGCTCATAGTCAACCAAAACACGATACAAGGGGCTTGGGGCAAGCTCTAGGAGGTGGGGGTCGTAGGGGATGGATGCTGCGTCGAGGACTGTGGTGGGAGTGGTGGTGGTGGGATGATTGGGGATGATGGGATATTGATGTGCAGAATGTTGTTGTAATGTGGGATGATGGGAAATGGCAGGCACTGGAGTGTGCTGAGGGTGTTCAGTACATGTGCACATAGACAACGCACAATACATGTGCAGAGTTGCTTGTATGTGAGCACCCACCACACCCATCCCCAAAAACGGCATACACCTTGTACGTCGAGGGGTGCCAGGGTTTCAGGGGAAGGGAGTGCACCGCCAGCACGCAGGTGTGCACGGTTGTAGAGGAAAATGGATCGAGGCGATGCCTGTGTGGGTAGCATGTGTGTTCATGGTCACGCCATCGGAAACCCCCCTTTCCCGGCTAATCCCACCCCACGTACCACTGCAGCAGCAGCAGGCAATCCATAGACAGAGAGCACGTGCTGGGGTTCCAGTCTACGACCCTCGTACATGAGGATTTGCTGGTCCACTGGCACGTGCGTGCCCAGCATCTGCTGCACAGCATCCACCCTGTGTATCACCAAACCAAGGTGTGCACCAAATCCAGTACAACACGCACGTATCTATGCAATTCATGTGTCGAGGCTTGCTGCGGCACGTGGCGACAACGTGCATGTCCTACAGCACGTTCCAGAGCGCTGTTTTTGTCACATCCAACACATTCTCCCCTACCTCGTTGCTGAATTAACAGCGAGCTCCACGTTCTTGCCACTGTGTGCGATATGCACCAACATGTTGCTATGTTGAGGCACTTTTCATGAGCACTGTGCGCTGTGCTGGTATGAATTTACAGTGCATCGAGGATGCTTCTGAAGCAACAAGGTGTATGGGAGTGGTGTGTTCAAGTGATATGCGTGGCAGTAGTTACACCGTGCAGGGGTTTTGGTTTTGTTTTCACACACAAAAAAGTATTGATGATGCACACATTGTGGTGTGGGTGCATGTGTGGCACACCGACACGCACACATGAGAAGAAGAATCAAATGCTGCTACTGCCGGTACAATGCAAACACAACAGCCAAGACAATGATCAATATTGGCAACATGCCCTTGATCAGCGCTGTCACTGGTGACGCCTGCTTTGTTGTACGATGCAGGGGCACCTTGTGTACTGTCTTGGACGCTTTTGGTGGTCCACCCTGTGTCCGTGTGTGATGAATGTGTTGTTGGTACTCGTGATAAAAAACCCCATGTAATGGTGGGGATAGACGGGGCCCACAATACGACCATGCACGTCGTCCACCATGGGTGGAATCACAACACCATCCCAGCATCACCACCTCGTATGTGCCAATCAAGTACTTGTCCAACATCTCCTGTGCTGCCTTGCTGTGTCCAATCTCCTCAAAGTCTTCTGTAGAGTCTTTGCCTGTATGACAACCCATGCTGCATGTGTTGACAATATGCACACAAAAACATGCATGCAACCCAAAAACCACACCAACACATGTACAATATCATTGCAGTGACATTCACGTACCAGTATTGGTAATAATGATATCATAGCCACCAGGATGCTCATCCAAGAATTTAGTAACGTCGTATACCTTGCCGTGTATGATCAACCAACAGCTGTCCTCTGTTGTGTGTTTTTGGCATTCTTCCAGCGTGATTGTTTTTGTGGAGGTACTCATTTGATGGTACACGTCGCCTTGGTTGATGGGTTGATGATCTATGGTGCACAGATTCGTGGAGTGTGAGTAGAAGCGTGTGTAAATCAACGGCGTGACCCACGCAGTTTGCTGCACGTCGTGTTCAACAATTGTGGTACAAGGCTCTTTAGTTTTTGTTTTTTACAACCATCCCATCATCGTGGCAGCCACCCTCCCTCGTCTATGTCCTCTGCTGTCAGCTGCTCCCCCTCCTCCACACCACTTGCCTCCTGCTCCACTGCTGCACGCATACGTGCCACCCACCCATCCTGACTACCTGCTGCTGCTGCAGCAAGTGCTGCGTCTTGCCGTTGCCTGTGTATACAATGAACCATTTGTGTGACATGCACGCTGTGTCATCCTTGCAACCATGCGTGTACACTGCATACAAAAGCACCTCTACAACAACCACCACCAATTGGTTGTACACGTACAACGTACCGCAGCACCGCCAACCGCTCCGCAACATCATCATCTCCCATCCCCCCCGCCGGCCCCTCAATCATGGTCCTCACCTGCTTTTCATGTTTTTGGTGGTGATGCTGCTGGTATTTTGTACTATGCACATCATCAACAACAGCAGCCCCTCTTCCACCCGCCACACCCTCCATCAATCCACCTTGCCCATCATCACCACCATCATGCTCACCATCATGCTCACCATCATGTGGGTCCCCTCCTACAGGGAGTGCTACGAGACAGATTTTGTTTCTATGCACAATTTCCTCACTGCCTTCATAGCCCAGCAGTGTGGGGATGTCACGAGATGCCTTGCCCTGTAGTATGTGTGCGTGCAATGTGGTCTGTGTCATGGCATGTTGTTTGTTGACGGTGGTGGTGGTGGTGGTGGTGCACCCCCATACCCTACATGGAATGTAGATAATTGATACCCCCCCCCACCCCCCATACCTTGACCATGGTGACCTCCTCATGATCATAGTTGACCAACCCCCTCGCAAACTCCACACCATTCGCATCACACAACCGTACTGCATCATGCACAGCAAAATCACCCACCACCTTGACAATGCCCGCAGAGAACAGGCTTTTATTTTTATCACGCACTGCGACAACGGCCCCTGCATCGAGCCACAGGGCCCCTCGTAGTGGCATCGACAGGATCCAGCGTTTGCGGTCCCTGTTGTTGTTGTTTTTGTGGGGAGTGGTGAACGCACAGGCGCACATACACACACACACACACACTCATACACATCCCCCCCCCAAACACACACCGTGGTGGTTTGGGTAGCGCATGAAACACGGTCCCCCGCTGCTCTCCTGCCAACACCCCAAGTATATTCCCTGGGTCAACTGCATTACAAATTGCCATTTTACACCCAGCTGCTGTTGCTATGCGTGCTGCTGTGAGCTTTGTGCCCATTCCTCCAGTGCCCCACTGTGTGCCCTTGGTGCTTGTGTCTACAGCAAGTTCGTTCATGTCTGTGACCTGTGTATGGGAGGGTGTGTGTGAGAGAGGGTGTGTGTGTGTGAGAGAGAGGGGGGGGGGGGGAAGAGAGCAGGGGGGGGGGAGGGGAGCAGTGAGCAGGAGGGTGTGTGAAGGAGGAGTGTGTGGGGGAGAAGAAAGTGGGATTGAGGGAGGGGGAAGAAACATGTATCCGCACAATTCACACATTTCGTATCGTTGTTATTATTATCACTGAAATTTCACATATGTATTGTTTCACATATTATTATTATTATCATTACAACACAACAATACCTCATATATGGGCGTAGCAGTAGGGTCTGTGTTGGGGTTGGCTGTGTATAAAAAGCTCACATCTGTCATAAGGAACAACCAGTCAGCATGTACCAATGCAGCAACCTGTGTGGGGTGTGTGAGGTATGTGTGAGGTATGTGAGGCGTGTGTGAGGTATGTGAGGCGTGTGTGAGGTATGTGTGAGGTATGTGTGAGGTATGTGTGAGGTATGTGTGAGAACCTGTGCTGAGAGTGTATCAATATCATACACACTCCAAACACACAAACACAAACACAAACAACCACCTACCAGTGCTGAGAGTGTATCATTATCACCAAACCTCAGCTGCTCTACTGCAACTGTGTCATTTTCATTCACCACCGGCACTGCTCCATACTTGAGGAGCTCAAAAAACGTGTTGGCTGCATTGTTGTATTGGCTACGGGTGGAGAGGTTGTCTTGAGTGAGCAACACTTGGGCACATTTCTGGGGGAGGTATGGGGAAGATATGGTGGACATGTGAGGTGCACTACACACGTGTTGTTGCGCAATGGTTGTGTTGCAATGCATTTGTGTGCACACAAACAAAGCTACACAAAGCAACATACACAAAGCAACATACACAACATACACAACATGCACAACATGCACAACATACACAACATACCAAGCTCAATGCGGAGAAAAAATCATCATAGTATCGCATCAAGTGTACCTGCCCCACTGCTGCCAGTGCTTGTTTTTGTGCAAGTGCTGTTGGTCGTGTTTCAAGCCCAAGACGCTGACACCCTACACCCACTGCACCACTGGATACTATGATGACATGATGTCCTGAGGGTGGGAGGTAGCGGTGTTCGGTCAAACAAAGTGATGATGACGATGATGACAATCAAACAATAACAGTTTGGTCAGTGTTCGCTGCACAAATAATACACAATCAAGTACCACTGGTTTTCAGTTCCTTGACGGTTTCACACAAGCCTGCAAGGTTGCTAAGGTTGAGGGTGTTGTGTTCTGGGCGAAGCAAGCTTGATGTACCAACCTTGATGACCTGTTGTGGCATTTTGTACTGTCTACTTGACTTGCAGAGCATAGCGCACAGGAGTTCAAAAACATCTATGCAAATCAATCACAGTAAAGACTATCACGTGCCACGATTTGTCCTTGGCCAAGATCATGCTGCAGTTTGAACGAGCTCTCATTGCGACGCATTGCCCTCAACGCGCTGTTACTAGTCAGTCTACAACAAGTGAATGATTGTAAGAATGAATTGATTGATGTCAAATGATTGTCTATGCTTCTTCCCAAGCTAAATCATCACCATCTTGTGTGGGCGGTGGCTGTGGGCGCGCAGCAGGTGCTGCGTCCTCCCACTCTAAATCATCCTGCTGATTGTTGTTGGTGGTGATAGGTGGCTGTTCCACAGCAGGTACTTGTGCCCATCCATCTACTGTTCTCTGTCGTTTGGTTGCAGGCCCCTCCTCCTGAGGATGTGGGTGGTGGTTGAACGGGTGGGGATCCACACATGTGCAGAGCATGCTCACACACACATCTTCACACACACACACACACACCTACACAAGTACTCAAGTATGCACGCACACGCAAACATATATAACATAACATATATGCAATATATATAGATATATATGCAATGAATATCAACACACACCACAGGACTGGTGGTGGCATTGGTTGTGGATCGTCCCTGCTGTGCTAGTTGTTGTGTTTGTTTCTTCAGGGCCTCCATAAACTGCAACATGTATTCTGTGTGTGAATGCACACACAGCATTGTGATGGGTTTGTGAATGCACACACAGCATTGTGAAAATGTGTGAATGTATGTACTAGTATGCTTTTGTTTTTCTATGAGAATGTGTGTGTGGCAGATAGATGTGTATATATGGCAGGAAAAGAATGCATGCACCATGTGCCCACACCAAAACGCAAGACCATGCGTGTCCACCAACAGCCCCACACCCCCTTCTCTATTTCCCCCCGCACATTCCCCCCTCTCATTTCCTACCTTGTTGTGCAGGGTCCATTTTCACTTCCTGTCCACTCCCTGCACCACCCTTGTTATCATGCTGGCCACTACCAAATACACCACCACCACCAGCAGCAGCAAATCCACCAGCAGGAGCAGCACCAGCAGCAGTACTGGGGCCAGCTGCATGTGCACCCATTGCCCCACCTACATCCCCACTACCAGCAGCAGCAGCACCAGCAGCAGTAACACCACCAGCAGTAGAGGTGAGCCATGGTACAGCAATTTTTGGGGCAGCAGGTGCACGTGTAGCTGCATCTGCACTGTCTGCTTCCTCAGCTGTGGGTGTGTTGGGGGGGGAGGGTGTTGGTGTGTTGAAGGGGAAGGTGTTGGTGTGTTCGGAGGACATAGGTGTGTGTTGGGTGGGGACATAGGTGTGGGTGTGTTTGGGGCATATGGGTGTGGGTGTGTATTTGAGGTGCAGAAAGGCAGGTTACAAAAAACATACACCTTCCCCACACACCACACACACCACACACCACACCACACACACACACCACACCACAAACACACACACCTAGGTCTACACTGAACAGAGGTATTCCCTGTTCATCCAGTCGCATGGTACCAGCTGCACCTGCCTTTTGCCTGGCAATGTATCTCTGCTTTTGCAACTGTGACCAGTCCAGCAAAGCACCATAATCAGGGGGCACCACATCTGTGGGTAATGTTGTATTGCATGATCGCGGTATGCATGCACCTCACACTGCACACAAACTGACATTCACAAACAAACAAACACACCTTTAATACGTGTCAGCTGATCAATAATAGGCTTACACTGGCTCTCCATACTACTCAACAACCCCTTCATTGCTGCGACATGTTTCCTCCTAGCGCCCTCATCCCCCATCACTCCACCACCCCCAAACGTGTGCCGTAGCTCACTCCCACAGTGCTCACAGTGAAACGCACCAGTGGTGAAATCCATCAGGTGTGCTGCATCAAGGGACGTGTAGGTGGCATGACATGAGGGGCATGCATAGCCCTGCAGTGCATCCCTGAGAGTTTGTGGGTTGGTGGATGGGTGGGTGTGGGTGGGTGTGGGTGCATGGGTGGGTGGGTGGGAGAGACGAGAGTGGAGGGATATGCAGGTTGTTGTAAAGAAAAAGAGCGCATACGCAACAAAACACAGCAGCACATAAAACAGCACACAAAACAGCACACAAAACAGCATATAAAACAGCACATACGAGTCTTTTATTTGCGCCTTGAGCTTTTTCCTTAACAGGTGCGTTTTCAGCTGTACCACATCATGCAGGCGTGCATAATCAATAGCACAATAACTATGTAACAAACTCTTGAGGCGAGGAGCGTCCTCATCGAGTTGTTGTTGGGAAGTGGTGTTGGTGTTGGGGGTGCCAGCAGCGGTGGGGGTGGCGTTGCTCCCATCTGCACTTGCTGCTTGGGTGGTGTCTAGTGGGTGGGTGTTGGGTGTTGCTGTGACGTTGTTGCAATTGAATGATGCACACACATGTAAATGCATACACACGTCCACATATACATTCAACACATATATGTGTGCCACTCAAAAACAATCCCAACATGGTGCTCACAGTCCCCCACCCCCAACCCCCAACCCCACCCCAATTCCCACTCACCAGTTGCTCCCCGTCGCTGTTGCTTGATACGTAGATGTTCCCGCATGACCACTTGTTCCTGTTCCAGGTATTGCATCACCTTGCGCACTTGCTTGAGATGGAGGTTGCAGCGGGAGGCAAGCTCATGCTCCCCAACCCACTCCATCATGCACAACATGTCGAGCAGTATGACAGCCAGGCCAGTGTTGTCCGTCTGGTGGTGTGGACATGTGTGTGTGTTGTGTGTGTGTGTGTGTGTGTGTGTGTATGTGTGTGTGTGTGTGTGTGTGTGTGTATGTGTGTGTGTGTGTGTGTGTGTGTGTAGACACGTAAGCCACCCCACGGCCATCAATATGTGCTTGATGTACCACTGCGATACCTCAACACCAATACAAGCCACCCACCTTTTGGGATTTGTTTCGCAGTCTGGGCTCTGCTGCTTCTGCTGCAGGGTCGGGGGGTGGGCATTGCCCACTGTACAATGCCCTTGCAACGAGGCGTACGAGGTTTTTGTATCCTTCCTTGCCTGATATAGGAGTCAAGGATACCGACATTGTGATTTGGCGGGGAAAGAGTGGGAAGAGGTGTTATTATGCAGTGGCAGCGTGGATGATCATATTGATGGCGAACGATACACGTCTGTATAATGGGGTATTGTTGTGCATTGTGCTTTCGTCAACATAGTGATACATTACAAGCAATGATTATGTTGGGGAAGAAATGGTTTTTAGTTTGTTTCCGTTGTTGTGCACTGCATACAGTCCGTGCACAAAGCTTTGCGCACCTCAATCAGTTGCCAGCGCAACTCCACATATGCCCTATCAATTGCAGATCATCATAGCCATACATAAGCCACGACAAGGAAACCACATGCCAAGATTGACAACACATCACGCACAAACAATATGAGCAAGCCAGCACGACAATTCCGCAAACGCACTGGCACTGATGAATACCAGACACCCCATCTGTATGTCTTTTTACCACAATGACTACACCCCACATCCCTATTGTGCATCATGTACATCATCCCTCCACAACATTCTCTCAAAAACAGGTCTGGTCGCGCAGACGATGAAACACGTGCAGCCATCCTCGCCCGTTTGGAACCCATCATCCAGCAGCGGGTCACAGAGGCTATGGCCAGTGAGGCCACTCAAAAGCGCATACAGCGGCGCCTGCTTGATGAACGAGCACGCCTAGAAGCAAAGGTGACTGCGCAGATTGATGCAGAGCGCAGGGCACTGTTGGAGCGTCGTAGACAGGAGAGTGCATTGCTGAAAGCACAATCGCAGCAGCAGGCATTGGACCTTGACAGGATACTCGAGGAGAATAAACGAAAGCTGGAGGAGGCCCGACAGAGGGCGGTTGCACAGCAGGAGCAGGGTGGGGGTGGGGGTGGGGGTGGGCATGCCATGCACCAGGTACGTGTGTGTTTGCAGAGGGGGTTGGGGGATCCCTTGTTCATGTTTGTCAATAATGTGATATTCATGATTGTTTGTTTTTATTGCTACACACAGGGTCTACGAGTCTTTGATGATTGAACTGCTCTCATGATTGTAGTGTGTTACAATAATGATTATTATGGGTGGACATTTGTATCGTTTCTCACAGTGCGCCCATATGCTGCCACTATGATTCATCAACATCACTGTGATTCATCAACATCAGTGTAATACATCATCGTATAAGCAAAATATGCAACACAACATGATGCATATCTTTGTACATCATCATCATCATCGGTATCATTACCATGATTATCATGATTACCACTATCATTATCACCATTATCATCGTTCAGCAGGCCCCGCCGTACTCTGGGGCAAACAGGACATCAACTTGCTATATACCTGTTGCATACAAAAGCACGTTGCAGCAGTGTACAACAACAACACATTGCACACCATCACCCACACCCCCTATCAACACACTACACCGTCCTCACAAAAACAGTACCATACACAATTTACAAACTACCATACCGTGTGTGTGTCCATTCCCCACACCCTCAGCAACTTGTCACGAGTGCTCTGTCCCCGCCCCAGCGCCATGTGGGACAAGCGCATACCAAAAACACCTCGGAAAAACTCAAGTACCTCACTGTCAATGTCTGGTTGTGCTGCACTGCCTGTCATCTATGTTTTGTGGAGGGGATACTTGAGTGTATGTGGGTGGGTGGGCGTGTGCACAGGAAGTACATGTGTAAGATTACATGTGTACACATGAGATACAAGCATGAGAACAGAGTTGCCCACAAAATACACCATACATCTGCGAGGGGACCCACCCACCACAAACCACAACATACATAGCACGTAGCCATTTCCTACCTGTATGCGAACCCCATCAGCAGTAATCTTCAATACCATAGCACTGCTGGCCCTGTCCTCTATCAACAGCGTCACCTGCACACACCGCTCTGGTTGCGCGTCCTCCTCCTCCGCCACACTCGGCCGCACCGCACGTGCTGCGACAATACAGGGGGGGACCGGGACCTCTGCAGCGCCGGGCCCTCCGAGTTTGAATTCAGTGAGCGCATCGTTGAGGACATAGAGAAAGCGGCCTTCTGGTTCACTCTTGTACATGACTGGGAGCTTGCCTATGTTGTACCTGTACTGGCGCTCCACCTGTGGGGGTGTTTTTGAGGGCGTGTTGCAGCTGCATGTTACTTGGTATGTAGGTGTATTGGTTGGTATGTTGTGCTATGTTGTTTTTAACGTGTGTGCTGCTCATGGTCATGCAAGGTATGGTCGTGTGTCTCTTGGTGTTGTGTCACGGTGTCACGGTTGTACACCAACACCCCCCCTTTTACCCCCCCCCTTTTTATACCCTGTTGTCTGGTCGCCGCAGCAACACCACCCCACCGTCTGCAGTGTATAGCTTGACAGTGTGCTTGTCAAGGTCGATGACGTGGGCTCTGTCGGTGCGCCTGCGTGGGGCTTTGGCAAGATTGCAGTCTGTGGTGAGGGCATGGCGCCCTGAATATTTGCAGTGGTAGACGTGCACAGCAGCTTCTATGCCTGCCACGTGTGCGTCTTCTGATGAAAATGTTTGTGTTGTACGGCGAGGCATGGTGGTGAAGGGAGAGAATGCAGTTGATGATTGGGGTTGTACTGTGCTGCGTTGCTTCTGTGCTCCTGTTTTCTATTCCCAAAACTAACTGGTGTGGGCTGTATTTATACTGAAAACTGGTGTATCATGCTTTAGTTTTGCCCAAAAATAGCAGCTAATTTTCTACACTGTATTATATGTGTTGCTGGGATTACACACACACACAATACACCTTGCCTGCAGTCTATTGCAAAGCCTATTGCCGAGCGCATCAAAGCAAACAGCATCAACACAGTACAGAGTGTGAATCAGAAGGCAACAGAGTCATCATGCACGTCCTTTCCAGCCCCTCAACACGCCCGTGCATCCCACATTCTGCACGCCCGCAGTATCATGCCCCCTCTATGCCATCTATGCGTCTAAATCGTGGCGTTGTTCGACACCGAGGGCGGGTGGCACATGCCCAAGCAGTGGCGCCAAGCAGCACGGACACACCTACCATACAACAGACACCAGAGCAGCAGCAATTCATGCAGGTGTGTGTATATGTGTATGGGTAGTGCTGAACACCATGATGATTGGGCTTGGCTTGCATTTACATCATCATAATAAAAAATTTTAAAGCATTTTCATCATATATACCCGATGGACACTTGCATTTTGTGCACGTGTGTCACATGCATTTTGTGCACGTGTGTCACGTGCATGTTGTACACGCACTTTCTGTACGTACACAGGACATGATTGAGTTTCTCAAGGAGGACCTGCAGCACTTGTTTGATGACCAGGGCATTGATGCAAGCAAATACGACGATGTTGTGGTATGATGTTGGTGTGGGTTGTAGTATGCTATATGCAAGGTATAAAAGGCCATGCCCCCCACCCCACATTCACACCACCACACCACATACACCCCACATGCGCCCCACAACCACACCCAACAGGATTTCATTGATCCCATCACCCGATACAACAACCTCGGTGGGTATTTATTCAACATTCAAATGTTGCGATATGTTTTTGCACCAGACTACATCATGCATGACATCAAGCAAACAGGTGGGATGTGATTATGCATGTTCTGGTGCCTGCTGTACTAGTATGTTGACCATCATGTTGACCATCATGTTGACCATCATGTTGTACATTGTCATGACAACCACCATTACATTCCTGTTTCCTATCTTCTCCTGTGTTCCTATTTTCTATCTTCTTGTGTTACTGTATTCCTGTGTGATTCTGCATCTCTATGTATTGTATATTACCACTATGTACCACCACACAGGCCCATGGGAGATCACAACACGGTGGACAATGGACATGCGCTTCACACCCATTGATGCCATCACACCACTGGCCAAGGTGTGGCGGCCCAAGTTGCTGTTTACTGGGGTGAGCATCATGCAAATCAACCCAGAGGTATAGTGAAGGCGGGGGGTTCATAGGGGTATCCCACTTTGGAGGGTGGTACCATGAGGGTGTGGATACATGTGCTGTTCTCTTTGTTGTTGATTCTTCTCATATCCTCTCTTGTTCTTCTTCTTGTTGTTCCCACCATCATCACCACTCTCCAACACCACCATCACTACCCCCATCTACCATCACAGACCAAGAAATTCAACCGACACATTGACATATGGGATGCAGTAGACAACAACAGCTACTTCAGCGCTGAAGCCGCAGCACATGTGTTTTCACAGCTGTTCAATTTCATGCGCACACCCCAAATTGAGTCACCCAAGTATACCGTGTTGAGGAAGACGAAGGATTATGAAATACGACAGTACGTGTGCGATTGTGGTTGGTGTTGTGTGTGTGTGTGTGTGTATGCGTGTACATGTGTAGAGTGCACTACAATGCAGGTGCATAGCAAACCTGTGCTTGGGTTCTATTCTTTACACATTACCTGAGTATTCTGTACACATCTTGCTTTTCACAAATCACCCCTCACCCACACATCCACCCCCAACCCCACCCCACTACAATCCCCCCCCCAACACACACACTACAGGTACCAACCCTTCATAGCAGCATCAGCCCCCATGACACTCCCAGCCCGCAACCCAGAGCAATCAAGCAAGGGCACAGGAGCATTTCAGGCAATAGCAGGGTACATATTTGGTGGCAATGATGCAGGGGAGAAGATTGCAATGACCACGCCAGTGTTGACTACGAGGGGGGGGACAATGCAGTTTATGATGCCCTCTGTGTATACGGTGTGTGTGGTTGGTTTGTATTTGGTATTCTTGTGCGTGTGTGTATATACATGGACATATGTGTGTGTGTGTGTAATTATATGTATGGTGTGCCGTTTTGTGTGTGTGTCACTTTGTGTGCATGTCATTTTCTTTGTGTCATTTTGTGTATGTTACTTTGTGCGAGTGTCACTTTACTTGTCTTTGTTTGTCGTATTGTGGCTGTGACACACACACAGAGTGTGTGTATGTGTGTACATGCCACATGTATTCCCCGTGACATGAATCCCACACCACGAAGCCACCATATGTACATATTTACATACATGTATATATTACATTCATGTATATCTGTTTATGTATATGTGTACCCATGCATGGACCTAAACCCTTGCCTCACACACAGTTCATGTATATATGTACTTATGCATACCCCTGCCTGACATAGATGCATACCCCCCACATACCCTTGCCTCACACACCACAGGACCCCAGTACCCTCCCATCACCCAAGAATGAAGCCATCACATTGCAAAGCGTGCCCAGCATGCTCTATGCAGCTGCAACGTTTAGCGGCCTCGCCTCTGAGGAGATTGGTGAGGAGAAATGTAGGGAATTGCAGGTATGCTGGTGTAGTGTGTAAGAGTGTGGACTAGAGTGTGTGTACAAGAGTGTGGACTAGAGTGTGTGTACAAGAGTGTGTACTCATCAACATGGTCAACATCTCTGTCATCTGTCAGCAGATGACCCCCCAAGTGTTGCCATCATCCTCAACCACCACCACCACCATCATCCTCAACCACCACCACCATCGACATCAATCACACAGAAAAAGCTGCAGCAGGATGGATACACATACACCGACGCATGGGTGTTGGCACGATACAATGACCCCAGCACCAAACCCCCCTTCAGGCGGAATGAAGTGCTTGTGCCAGTAACCAACTTTGATGTGTGGGGGCCAGTTGAGACCAGTGAATAGGGTTTTATTTTATCTCCATTATCTTGCATGGGACTGTGGGAAAGGTTTGTATGTGCGAGCGTCGTGTTATTCTTGAGTACGGTCGATTATCTTTTCAGTATGGTTGATTATCGTTTTGATATGGTTGATTATGGCTTGTCAAGTGCATGCACAATGTAGCAGTTTGATTTGCAATTTGATTTGCAAGCGTATGATGATAAATTGAGAAATACAAAGAAAGTTGACAGGAAAAAATGAAAAAAAAGCTGATGATCACCGTAGCACCGTTATCGTTTGGACCCCCCCCTATCGAAAAAGTTGGTCATCTCAGCACGTTGTTTTGCCGATCCAGCCTGTTCCCTTGCCCTCATCCGAGCAAGTTCCTTGAGCACGTCGCCCTCCAAACTGGGGTCCAGTGAAACCACGTTGGTGAGGTCGGAGGCAGCTTCCTCATAGTGTCCCAGCCACCCGTGTGCAACACCCCGGCGAAAGTAGGCCTTGGGTGCATTTGGGTCCTCCCTATTGTGTTTGTGTGTGGGGGGGGGAGTGTGTGTGGGGGGGGAGTGTGTGTGTGTGTGTGTAGTGGTGGGGGGGTATGGCTACCCAACGAACGTATGCAATGCGTGTATGTATGCATACACATTGTATACATGCTCATGAAAGCAACCTCTCTGGAAACCACAACCATTAAAATACACATGCAAACATCACAACAACTAGACACACACCAACACAAATAGCCACACACCACATACAACACACCAAAACAATATACACACCAAAACCACATCATACTTGATAGCTTTGTTACACCACGTAATAGTATCCCCATGCTGTTGCGTCCTTGAGCCAATAGCAGCAAGGTTGAGCATGACTGCTAATTTTTGACTGCTGATGTCTGCTGCTTGTGTGTCTGACTCAGCTTCATGTCCTGCTGCAGTGAGAACCCTTAGTGCCTTTACATATTTCTGCTCAGCATGCTTCCATGCACCCTGCATGTGGAATGGTGGAAATGAGAGGGGAGGGTGGAAACGAGAGGGGAGTGTGGAAATATCACACACACACACACACACACACACACAAACACACATATCATACATGCAACAAACACACATATCATACATGCAACAAACACACACATACATATACACACACAAAAAAAAAACTACCTCCTTGAAAAGCCCATTCCCCTGTTCTTTCAGCACCACACCCTGACGTAGCTTCTCAGCAGCTTCACACTGCATCCATGAGGGGTCCTTGTCAAACCCCAACAACTCCACCTCAAACACAACCACAGGGCTGTCTGAGGGGAGACCAGGTGGTGCATCATCACGTGCCCTGTGTAGAGGAGGAGGATGTTTATGTGTATACTGGGTGTGTGTATACTGGGTGTGTGTATACTGGGTGTGTGTGTACTGGGTGTGTGTGTACTGGGTGTATGTACTGGGAGTGTAGGTGTGGCACATTTCAACATCACACACATATACTTTTACTGCATGTTATCTTACACCCCCCCCCTCCCACCCACCCCCCCTCCCACACCCTTTCATTCTCACACCCTCACACCCTCACACCCTCACATACTCGTATGCATGTTTCCAGTTGCTTGTGACTGTTGCCAACTCATTCACCAACATCAACCTACTACAGGTGTCCACTGCATCCGGAACAGTCCCCATGCCAGTGTCAAATTCAATGGGGGGACCTGCTTGGCGGGTGTCATAGTAACACACCACACCATCAGGCGACAATACCTGTGCGATTGTGTGAGGGACACGTGTGTGGGTGACATGTGTGTTGGTGGGTGGGTGTTTGTAGGGGATGTATGTTATTTTTTTCTTTTTTCTGTGTGAGTGTGTGTGAAAACACGCATGAAAACACTCTTCCTCACCACCCATCCCCTCTCAACCACACCCATCCCCTCTCACACACACCCATCCCTTCTCACACACCTACAATCCCTCTCATACACCTACACTCCCTTTCCATACCCTGTAATGCAGTCGTACACGGCTATCCTCAAGTGGACAGTCCATAGGGAATGAACCCTGACCCTCACGTATACGCCTCTTTATCATGCTGCCATCACCCCTGAGGTCACGTACCTGGGGGGTGGGTGGATGGGATGTGGGGATGTGGGGATGTGGGGATGTGGGGATGTGGGGATGTGGGGATGTGGATGAATGGCGATGACGTTTAATGATGGTGTTTTTAATAATGGAAATGTGTTTATACATACACCCACACGCTCATTCATACACACCCACACGCTCATTCATACACACCCACACGCTCATTCATACACCCACACGCTCATTTTCACCCACACGCTCGTGTTTATACACACATCATACCTGCACAACAGCATGTAACTCCACCTCCAACTCCACCGCCCCTGTTCCCTGTGGTATACACCGCAACAACCCACCCCAACCCCCTCTTTCCCCTCCATCAACCCCCCCAGCAACGTCCCTTGTATCATCTCCACTACCCAAACCATCTCCACTCCCCACATCAACACCTGCAGCAGAACTCTCTTTCTCACTCTTCTCTTTCTCTGCGAAAAGCACATCCACAGGTACCCAGAAACTTGCCCGCTCCCCCTTACTCATGCTGCACACACATGTCTGCAGTGCAGCAGGTACAGTGGGGTCCCCTATGGGAAATTGGTGGGTGGTGGGGGGGAGGAGGGGGGGGGCGGTGCCCAGCATGCCGTTGTGTGGGGCTGCTCTTGTTGTGAGGTGTATAGTGACCTGCATGTGTATATGGGAGGGGGGATGGGAGGGTGGAGTGGATATATATATCGATAGATAAAGGGGGAGGGGAGTAAGGAAAGTGGGGAATTGGATAGAGGGGGAGGGAAATAAAGGGGGGAATTGGATAGAGGGGGAGGGATAGGAATGATGTTGTGTGTGATGCATGATGTGGTTGTACAGCATGGATAGGTTGGGAGTGTATACATGATTGTGTAGTATGAACGGTTGTGGTGTATTCTGTGTGAACCATACACCCAATTCAACACACCCAACACCTACACACAACACACCTCATAGGGTGCCCTTGGTGTTTCCCATACATCACTCTCCACATGAAGGTGCTTATACACAACATCTCCCTCCCCCAATGCCCTACACCCCTTGTCCTTGTGCCACACATCCACCAGGTGGAGCTCCACATGTTGCACTGCATCTGCATAAAGTGTGTTTGAGGCGTGTGTGAGGTGTGTATGAGGGGTGTTTGAGGCGTGTGTGAGGTATGCTTCATTGTGTGCGTTTGAGGGGTGTTTGAGGTATGTGCGTATGTGGGGTACGGTTGGTTGTTTCTGTCTGTATGTATACCCCTTGCTTGCTTTGTACACAACATGCAAAATAACACACGCAACATCACAACATACAAAACACTAACAAACATCACAACCTACCTTCTTTGAGTCCAGGGGGCATTGGCAGTCCACTGTTCTTGTGTGCCAACCCATATTCGGGTTTTATTTGTAATTGTGTTATCTCACCAGGGTGCATTTCTGTGTGTGGTTGACAATGTGTGTGGTTGACAATGTGTGTGGTTGACAAGACCACCACAGCACATGCAAAAACGGTACAGATCATTTTCATTTTCATGATCATTACATGCAATGCAATGCAAGTACACAATGCAAGTACACAATGCAAGTACACAATGCAAGTACACAATGCAAAAAACTACACTGTAAACTGCACTACACTGCACACTACACATTCCCACCTACCATACAGCGCCAATTCCCATCCACGTGGTGGACGTCGGGATCCCTTGCCCAGGGTGGTTAGCCATGGCAAACCAGAAGCACTGGGTAGATGCTCTGGCTTTGTTGCAGCATAGCATCGCCCAGATGCATCACGTACTGCATAATGGAGCACCAGCTGTGTGTTGGGCATGTGGTGGGATGACTTCATGATGACATACACGTATGTAATACTTTCTACAAAGACGTACCACATCGCCCTCTTGTGGACATGGCTTGCTGCTGTCTCCTGCTTGTAGCACACCCCTGAGCACTGCACCACGAGACAGGTCTTCTGCCTCCCTGCATTGGCATTTGGAAGATGTCGACCATCACAACACATCCACTCCATATCTTCCAAGCACACCATCGTTACCTCAACTTGCGTTCCTCCTTTTCGTCCATGTCATCCACTTGAGGTTCATACTCGGGTTCAGGTGGGAGAGAACGCAATTTGTCCACCAATGCAAGCAATGCTGTAGTGGCTCCTCCCATCTCGTCTGAGCAATGTATAAAATTAGTATATGGTAATTATTGTGACAATTATGACAAGAACCAATGCATAATAAACGTTGGATCGTTCAGTGTAGGATCACCAAAACCTTGCCATGAATGCCTAGTTTATTGCACTATTGCATTGCTCATTTCAGGGCCAATCAAGCCTGAAACAACCAAGATGGGTTATACTCGGTTTCACGCCCTGTTTGGCGGATAGCCAACCCCAGTCGGATTGCGCACTTCATGAGTACCAGGTACGCACGATCCCAATGCAACCATACAGCCACAAGTCAGCCCATACGCGCCAATCCTATACCGCAGTGACCTCATCAACCTTTTGCAACTTCGCGAGAGCGGTGGAGTGGTTTTTTCAAGGCACTGTATCACTAGACAACTTGAAGCCTGGGCAGAGCAGGATGTGTTTACACACAATTGCAATGCCAGCTACATACCCCTGCCATCCAATCCCCGTTCCACCATAGCAACAGCATTCAGTCATGATGGAAGTCTGCTTGCAAGCACACAGTACGTGGTTGGGTAGATGGATCATTGTCCATCGTGGGTGGTAGTGCACCGTCAACATTATGCACCCTGGCTGATTGTTTCATCATACCACTCTCAACAGTGGTGACCATACCGTCAAGGTATTTGACATGGCAACGGGGCAGTGTATCCACACCCTCTATGGCCATCCACGCACACCATGGGTGGTACGATGGCATCCCAGCAACAATAATGTGCTTGCCACGGGATCGCTCAACGCTGAAGTGCGTGTGTGGAACTTGGCAACTGGCAGCTGCATAGAATCACGCAGATTCAGTACGTTTGGGAGGGGGTTGCGTGTTCAGCGCTAAAGCATTACCAACGCTTACAATGTGCACATGTACACCGTAGCACACGCACACAATACTACACAACACACTTTACACTACACACAGGTCGTCCCATTGCATCTCTTGCATTCATGCCAACTGATCCCAATGTGCTTGCCATTGCCAGCGGCCACAAGGTGTGCATATACCTTTTGTTTTGCATACCCTTCATTACACACCGTCTGTACACTATTCAACCCCACCCACACATCCCTCCACAAACACACCCACACTCTCACCCACCTCCCCTCACCCACCTACAGCTCTACATGTGGAAGTACACCACCACCGCCAAGGACACCATCACTGTGTTCAAGGGCAAGCGTTCCTTGCGTGCTGTGCATTTCCACCCTCAGGGGGGGGGGCTGTTGATCACAGCAGAGCTCATGGAGGCCACCCCAACTGCTTTGTTAACACCTGCAACCACTACAGCAGGTGTGTTTTTGTATTCTCTGCATGTTTCCCCTGTGTATGTATGAATGCGAAGAGTGTACAACAGTGCGTGCATGGTGCTGCATATTTTGTCATTTGTGTGTGTTACACGTGTCATGTATGGGGCTGTATGATGCACAAAAACACCACAACAATCCCAACACACAACAGATGCCATACCAGGCGCCCTGGGGCACCTGCCTCCCGACGATGCGCGCACACTCACAGACCACACTCCACGCCACATACCCACACCCAACACACCCACCACACCCACCGCACCCGCACCATCGCGCACCGCCGCTGCTCGCAGGGCCCGCGTTATGAGTGCCTTTGCAGGGCCTGCCGCGCAAGGTGGGACCCCCGACACCCCCCCCGCATCGCACCCCTTTCCGCCGCCCACCCCCACACGAGCAGACGCCATGCCACGCATCCCCAGCACCCACGGCTTTGCGCTGCCCGGTGACGAGGGGCCCTCACGTGACGGAGGGGCTCCCGGGGGTCTTGCTGGTATGAGCAGTGGTGTGCTGCCACGTGCTGTCAGTACTGCCTCTTTGCTCGGGACCCTCCATGAAGAGGGCGGCACTGGTTTGATGGCAGGGCCCTCTGTTGAAGTACCCGACAGGGCCCTCCCTGTGCACACTACACACCTCAACACACCACACGTGAATCACCCACTGCAACCGGCCCTCTCCTCCTCATCATCCATGCCTCGTGTCCCCTCGAGGAGCCTTCTTTCTGCTAGCATCAGCATGACACGTGAACTGTCCGGGACCTGGAATCCAGAAGCCACCCCGGGCCGCACTGGTAACCCTGCACTTGAAACGCCACCTGCACCTCAACCACCTCATCCTGACTTGGAGAGTGCTGCAGGCAGTCGTACCAGCAATAGAGGGGCCCTCCTGGGTGCCGTTGAGATGCAGCACAGGTCCGAGGTGCACAGTAGTGACAGTTGTGCAACAGGGGGTCTCACTGCCAGTCGTGAGAGGGTGTCTGGGGGAGGGAATGCCTCAGTCTTTGGTGTAGCAGTGGGGGGGGAATCTATGCAGCGTGAAATGGGAGATGTGGTGGGGGATGTGGTGGGGGATGTTGCGCGAGGTGGTGTTGAGGTGGCACCCGGGTGTTCCGGAACAAGTGGTGGTTTGTCTTGTACAACACACGACATTGCGACGACAACAACAAGGAGTGATGGTGGGCAGAGTGGGGATGCGTCTGTGTCTGGTGCATCACCAAGTAGTGGCGATGGTGGGAGTGCTGCCACAAGCAGTAACAGTGCTGCGAGGAGTATGGTGCGATCGGCACCGCTCCCAATATGTGCAGGCCTCATGTCACGATGGGTGACAGGTATGATGGGTTTATGGGTGTGCTGCTTGCTGTTGCATTGTACGCAAACAATGGTACCGCTCGTTTCCCCAGGCAACGCACAAATTGCAGCCGCCACTCGCACCACAAATGCCGCCCACCCATCCACGGCCGCCACAACCCCTCCCCCCATCATTCAACCACGTCCTGATCAAAACACCACCCCCGCACCACTTGTGCAAGCACTGGAACGCACCTCTGTGTCCCCGGGGGCCCTTGGGGGCACCTGGGGGGGGCCTGGTAGCTACCCACGGGGGGGGCCTGTTGGGTTGAGTGTGCGTGCGTTGTCGCACATGTTGCAGCACGCCAGTGTTGATGGAGGGGTTGAGAGGGCGCAGGAGGATGGTGGTGTTGGGGATGGTGGGCAGCAGCAACAGCGGTCTGTGTCATCAGGTGCTGCTTTGGGGGGCACCATGACATCCTATGCTGCTGGTACGTTGCTGCTTTTGGTGTGCATGTTGTATACACGCATGAGCCACTCCCTCTACACAGTGAACACACACATACACACATGCACACATACACACACACATACACACACACACACACACAAACACACACCTTCATACACACACAGGTACCTATGACACCACCACCCTCTCCCACACCACCCCTCCTCCGTACACCACCCCCACAGCACCAGCAGCACCAGCAGCAATAGCAGCAGACCCCCCCCCCCAGCAGGAGCAACCGTGTCGGGTGTGTGTCAAGGTGTGGAGGGTAGACATCAACCACCCAGAGAACCCACTGGAGGAGGTGATGCTGACTGTACATGACGTCATGCTGTGCTCTGAAATGGGGGTGCACTTTGCGCCTGATGGCAACAGTATGGCGCTGTGTGTGGCACGCTCGGTATGCGCGTATATGTGTGCGTGTGTGTCATGTGCTCATGTTTATGTGTGGGTCTTGTACTCGTGTATATGTGTATGTGTGTATGTGTATCATGTGTTCATATGATACGATGCGTCCAAGGAAACAATGTGGTGCACACACACATTGGCACCCTCCCTCACCCCAATCATCCTCCCTCACCCCCACAGGCACCCACCTCCCCCCCCAGCAGCCACACCAACAGCCACACCACCAGCTTCCACCACACCACGACCCCCCAGCATCCCCCCACCTCCCACGCATCTGTTGTGTACGAATTACAAATACAAAGCACCCACCCCACAACCATGGGGACGGTGTTGTCTAGTCGGCGTGTGCGTGCAGCACATTGCATGACGTCATTACAGGTGTCGCCAGGTGGCAACTATGTGCTCATGTCCTATGGGAGGAGACACATTAGTTTGCTGAGAACATTGGTGGAGGGGTCCTCCATCATTCCCGTGCATACAGTGCTTGAGGTACTGGATGGTGGTGATGTGTTTGTGTGTGTGTATATGTGCATGTATTTGTGTGTATATGTGTGTGCATACAGTGCTTGAGGTACCAGACTGGGGCTGTGTTTATGTTTGTGTGTATATGTGTGTGTGTATGTTTGTGTGTGTGCGTGCCCTGCAGCACAGATAGTAGGAGCAATACGATAAGTGTATTGTCACAACCAGTGCATTGTCACAACTGTAGTGAGCCTCATCTCTTTATCAAGGCCTACTATACACCCCCCCAAACACACACACACACACAGGTGTATCGCTTGCCAGACCTGCGATTGGTTCGTGTGCTGCCCTCAGCTGAGGATGAAGTGAACGCAGCATGCTTTCACCCAGTGCCTGGTGGTGGCCTGGCATATGGCACCAAGGAGGGACGCCTCCGTGTCCTGCGGCATGAGCCCTTTGCTGCACGGCGACGCTGTGAGGAGGAGCTGACGGAGACGAGCATGACATCTGATGCATCTGATGAAGACCACGTGTGGTGAAGATGGTGTGTGATGAAAACATGATACCTGGAAAACTCCCCCTTGATTCGATTTTGGCATTTTTACGATTCGTGTGTGATGATAATTTGCTTATTGTGTGATGCATGCCACGTATGTGACCGGACCAACATGTGTTCCTCCATTCCACCATCGCGCCCTGCACGGCCATCTGTTCAAAAGGCACACACCGATGCTTTGAACTACTGCAGTCACATAGCAGTGGTTGCCACAGTCAGGATGCTCTTGTTTGGTCCACTGTGGATACCTTGGTGCATGGTGGATGTCCTCAGCAGGCCGGTACAATACGCCCGCCAAGCACTGTCCACGTTTTTGTTGCTGATTTGCACAGCTTATAATCTTTTGCGGATACTGTGCACGCGTCGTCCTGCATGCCCACCAGCGGTATGTTTAGATTGCATCATCCTGCATGCCACTGGGCGCCATCACCTTCCCCCACACCCACAGGCATGTTTTCGGTGCTTGCAGGCAGACAAGGCACCCATCAGGGTATGCTGCTCTGGTGGTGGCATTTTTTTCTTTTGGCAGTTGGGCACACTCCGATGGCTCCAGCAAGCTGGTCGCCTTGACCACGCCCACTTTGTTGGCTACTCTGCTGGTGCCCTCAGTGCCACCATGGCAGTTTGTGGGGTAGATTTGCAAACTGCAATTGATGCTGCATATGAAACAGCATGCCGCGCATGTGTGTGGGATAAACCACTTGGGTTGCTTGGTGTTTGGAAACGGTATGTGATTTAGGTTGCTGGATATGGTAGCACATGCAACACACATGCAACCATATGACACACCTCTCCTAGGCTGGTGCGTGAGTGGCTCGAGGAGCTCCTCCCCCCCGATGCAGCAGAGCGTGCTTGTGGTCGCCTGCATGTGGTTGCCACCCACCTCCCCTCCCTTGCGCCCCATGTGTTTGCCAATTTCACCACACGGGAGGCCATCATTGACGCATTGTGTGCATCCATTCATGTTCCCTGGCTGCTCGATTGCACCATGTCATGCAGCCTGTCGGACGATTGCCGTGCATGCCGCGTAAGGGTGGGTCAACATGCCCATCCCACCACACGCAAATCTTCTCTCTCTTCATACACCTCCTCTGGGCCTCCTCCTCCAACTGGTGGTAATATTAGTGCCTATGTAGATGGACACATATCCATGGCGCTCCTCGGTCGTGGGGTCGTCCCACCGGGCATGGATTGGCCGCATGGTAAAACCCTACTCATTGACCATTTGACTGATGACCAGCTTGGCATTTCCATGTGGGAGTTTTTGAGTCTCATGGATTATGACACAGTGCTGCGCATCATGTCGGCTGGGGAGGCGTATGCACAGCGTACCTGGGGGGACGGGTGTGCCCGGTGCAGTGGGGACGGCAGCGGGGGGAGGCGGGGAGATGTGGGGAGGAAGCAGTCGTGTCCGGCGGTGATGATGGGTGCAGTCGACTTGATAAAGGTGCCGACGGTGGTGTGTTGAACGATTATTGCGTGTGTGTGTGTGTGTGTTTCTCTCTCCAGTTGACTGTGAATTTTCCCCCCCTTTTCTGACTATTTGATGATGCTGACAATTGTGCAACATATTCAACCATCATTGCGCAACAACCATCATTGTGCAACAACTGCCCTCGTGTGACGCCGCCTCCAACCAGGTGAGTTTTTTTTTTTTCTTAAAAAAAGGAAGTAGGGAAAGAGAAAAGGGAAAGGAGGAAAGAGAAAAAGGGGGAGAAAAAGAGGAGGGGAAAAGAAAGGAGAGGGGAGGGAAAGAGAAAGAGGGGAGGGGGGAAGAGAGAGAGGGGGGGAGGAGGGAGAGAGAGAGGGGTGGGATGGAGAGAGAGAGGGGAGGGAAAAGAGGAGAAACCCTCCCGTTTGTCTCCCTTCCCTCCCCTCCCTTTTCCCCCCTCTTCCCTTTCTCCCGCTTCCTCTCTTTCTTCCTTCCGTCTTTCTTTTTCTCCCTCCTCCTGTCTCTCTTTTCTCCACTTCGGACGACTAATCAGAAGTACGTTTTATTAAAAAACAATAATTCGTCATCGTTGCAACAACCATCCTCGCACATTTGTTACACATACCCGCGAGACCACCTTCCCCCCCAAAAGAGCATGCAAATGTGCAAAGAAGCGCAGCACAAATGTCATAGCAGGGTCACAGTGATGATTTCAGGATTGCAGTGCGCACATTCAAGCATGTGTCACCCCAAATTGTCACCCGCTGCTCATTAGCCCCTCCCAAAACGACGTTTCGTTGCTTCTTCCCCCATCCATGCCCTACACACTCCGAGGCACTCAACCCAGCTTGGCAATGACGCTGTCCAGCTTGCTCTGCACCTTGGGGAGCTTCTCCAGTGCAACCTCCTTCTTCTTCTGCACCAATGCCAAGTCGAGGTCCTCCACCAAGGCGAAAAACTCGCTCTTCTCCTTCAACAGTGCCTTCTTTGCGTCCTTGGGGAGGGTCTCTGCCACAGCGTTGATGTCAAAGCGAAGCACACCCACCTGGCGGCGCAGCTCCTCACGTGCCTCGGTCCAGTATGCCTTGGACACGGCGGGGGGCAGGAGGGTGTCGATGCGCTTTTCGCTTTCAGCTATGCGCTTCTTAGTGGCAGCCAAGTCCTGGCGTGCCTGGGTTAGGCCATCACGCACGTTTTGTGGGAGGTCGAGGTCACGTGCCTCGTAGATGATGTCATAGCCGGTCTTGCGGGCCTTGCGGTCATCAAAGAGGTCGATGGCAGCGGTGGCGGGGAGTGTGGAAGCAGCCAATGCAGCAGCACCTGTAAGGGTGGGGTTTGCCGGATCATGGGCATTATTGGTGGGAATGATGGGAATAATGCATGTCTGTAGCAGATGCACGAATAACATCATCGCGTGGCAATCTATGGTTGATGGTGCACGATACGAGCAACGCCCACACGCAATGGCTAGAAGATCCAGCAGCACCGTACCTGCCGCAAAGCCAGTCAACACGGCACGGCGAGACTCTTCTGCTGCTGCCCGAACAACCACAGCCTGACGTGCTGGGCGGGCGGGGCGTGCTGCCGTAACAGGCTTGACGATCTGTGTCTTCATTGCAGTAGCGTTCATTGTGCACAGGTGTTTGATGTGACTGACAATGTTGCTCAGGTATGCTGTTGTTGGTTTGGTAAATATTGCGTGACAATTGGGGGTGTTTTAGGCCTGTTTTTTCTGGTGGAATTGTGGGATGGCTAGATTTGGATAATGACCAGCCCTGGGGTGCCTCACACGGCGTGTGATTGTGACTCGGTGGGTATTGAAGAGCTTGAACAGCAGTGTGAACACCAGGGGCCCTGGACCATAGACTCGTGGTGTTGGCTGCTACCACCTGCTACGTGCGTGGTTGAGTGGGCGGCATTGTGCACTTTTTTTCCTGTTTCCGTGACCAATGTGTTTTCTCTTGAGGGGTTTGAGCAAAGAACATACCAATAGGAAAACAACCACAGGAAAACAAGCACACAGCAAAATACTATACACAAACACAAAGCAAACAAACAACACCATCAAAAAAGCCATCATCTTGATCAACAGAAATGGCAGCAGACAATCAAGAAGACAGTGGTCGCCCCAGGCGACGTTGTGCCTCACGCCATGCAAACAATCGCAACATGCCATCAGCTATTCATTATGTGGGCTATGTTGAGGACGACGAAACCCCCGAGATGATCATGCGCAAGTTTGAGGAGCTTGAGCGTATCAAGGTGTGGCTTATGTGATGTTCCTGTTGTACATTATTGTACATTTTTCATCCTTCTCACTCACTTACCCACATCAGCAGCTGCAGCAGCAGCAACAACAACAGCAACAAGATGCACCAGAGGCCGCCCAAGCACAACCCAGTGAGTTGGCAGATGCAACAGGTATGGTGCAACCATCACCTATTATCTCTGGTATTATCACACACACGTATCAAACACACACACAGCAGCACCAGCACCCCCCCAAGATGCCGATCACCCACCCGCTGGCCTCACTGATGAACAGCTCCTCGAAGTGTTCAAGCAAACCAGCATGTTTAATGTGCGCACTGCCATGCAAAACAACGATGCACTGCTAGACAACCCAGATGGTGCAGCATATAGCGAGGACGAGTTGTGGAGCGACGAGGATGGCGAATACTTGGCCGGTGCGTGGTTGTGTACAACTGGGCAATGGACCCACCGTTACCTACTACCACTACCATCCACAACAACCCTAGGATTTTGGAGTGATGAGGATGGTGCATCCTATGCACAGCACTGGCGAGAGCTGCGGCGTAAGCACAAGGGGCGCAAGACAGGTGGTGCCCCACGCCAGGGCGCATCACAGCGTTCTCGTCATGTGATGCACTTTAATGCTGCAAGTCAAGCATTCATTCGCCGCAAGGTGTGTGGATTTTGTACTTGTTTGTGTGTTGATCCTCACACACACAATCACAAAAACATGCACCACAACATATCTCAATCACAACGTATATCACATCCTCTCCCCTCAAAAATACCACCCCCAGATGAAGATCATCGATGAGGATGTTATTTTGCAACTGCGCATCCCCCCACCCCCCCTCCCCCCCGCATGGGCGCGCACAGTCATGCCCTACATTCCCAAGCACTTGTATGGCACAACCCACCCCTACCTGCCCACTGTACGAGGCGACATGGACCTCAACGGTGCAGCTGCTGACAATGCAGACGCCCCACTCCCTCCCTGCACGCAACACATTGTGCCCGACATTGCAGCACTGCCACCCACCACCCTGCAGCGTGATTATCTTGCAGTGCTGGTCAACCCAGGGTGGGAAGCTTCTGGTGGGGTACAACCCCCCATAAAACAACAATCTCGTGATGCAGATGATGCCCACATTGTGTCGAAATTGAGTGCACTGCAGTTGCATCGTGCATGCCCGTCTGGGTTTGTATTTATTTGGGTGGACAAACAGCACATTGCGCCTGTGATGGACCTCATGTATCGATGGAAGTTTGTCTATGTGGAGAATCTCAACTGGTTGTATTTGGGTGCAAATAATGAATTGTTGAGTCTGCCTGCTGATTATTTTGGGCGCAGCCACTTGACACTGTTTATCTTTCGCAAAGACGGTGTGTGTTTTGTGTGGGCGGGTTGGGGGCCCAATGTATGATGATGCTCGCAAGACAAACACACCAATCATGTTGACACACTCCCCAATCACGCTCCCCTGTCACACTACCAACAATCATACTCCCCAACACAGGTGCTGGCAAGGATATTGAGCTCCGCCACCAACGCAACGCTGATGTGTTTTTCGACTGTGTGCAGGGCAATGGTGCTATGCCACCAGAGACGTATGTGACCATTGAAACCCTGCTCCCAACAGCCAAGGGGCGCCTTTTGGAGTTGTGGGCACCAGCCGGTGTCAAGCGACCAGGGTGGACACAGTACATAGAGGCCAAGGACGCATAGGGTGGAAACTGTGTTAAGTACAAAAGACTTGTGGGTTACATGGTGCTTTTGTTTTACAAAAGTGTGTGTATTATTGTGCAAAAAAGTAAACACACTCCTCCCACGCACCAGCAAAAATACACACAACAATACACAATACTCTTCACACACTCCTCACAACCCAAGCACGTTTACAATATCCTCATCCTCAATCCCCATATCCTTGGCAGTCTTGTCCCCCACAAGTGCAAAGCCATCAAATTCAAACTGCACTGCATCAAGTGCCCCTGCATTTGCTGCCCATCCCTTTTTTGCTGCAGTCGTCTTAAACGCTGCAAACACCTTGTCCAGCTGGTCATTGTACTTTACAAGAAATGTCACGTGTCTATCCTCGTCGCATTGCAACGTAATACGAATGCGCTTGTCCTCGGCAGTAGCAGGGGATGTGGGTTTATTGGGGGGGGCACTGTGATGGCGCCATTCACGTTTCCAATCTTCGTTCAACCCGTCCCTTGGGTTGACAGGCTGTGAGGGCTCTGTGAAGGGGCCATCGTGTTGATCGGCTGGTGATGGGCGGGCACTATTTTGTATGATTTGCACAAGTTGTCTTGTCTCCTCAAGCTTTTTCTGCACATCAGGCTGCAGTGGCGGTTGGATTGTTAGTTTTGGTATATGGTTGGGCTGTGTGGGTGCTGATGGATGTGGCTGCCTGTGTGGGCATTGAGTGCTTGGGTGCGGTGTTCCTCGGTATGGTGTACAATCATCACTATGTGGTTGTGTCAAAGAGAGACACAAGCAAATCACACCATGTACCGTTGCCTAGATAAATGTGTGTATGCTGTGGCATGATATGGTCCAACCTGTGCAGTATCCACATGTACTGCTGGTATACTTGACACCTCCCCTTGGTTGTGTGGAGCTTGCGCTTGTGGCGTGTGCTTGTCTTTGGTGTGCTTGGTGTTTTGCACAATGTTTTGTTTACGGGAAGTTGCTGTTGGTTGGTCTATGACAACGGGAGTGTCCGAGTTGCTACTGTCCGAGCCACTCAGCACAATCTATACGTGTGTATGTTGATATGTGTGCTGCTGTGCGTGTCATATGCTGCTGCATACCAACACTAATACACATACCACTGGCGGTGGCAACGGGTTGGTTTTTCTTTTGCACCCTCTTTTGACTGTTTCCTCGGGGGGCTTGACTGGGCTAAACACCTTGGGTGCCTCGTAATCCCAAAGATCCTCCACTGGTTCATCATCTGACATTGTGCTTGTTTGAAAAATCAACGGATTTATACGTGATGTACGACAATCATACTTATCACTTGCTAAAATGCTGATGGGGTGTTGTTTGTACGACGCCCCAGATTGTTGCGTGTAGCTTGGGGCGTTTATTGTTTGATTGGGAATGTAAAGAAAGATAGGTGATAAACAGCGAAGGATGGTGGGTGGGGGGGGGCGCTGCAATGCGTAGCAGTGAAGGCCATGCTGTGCACATAGGTCACACATAGGTGCACAGCAGTACCCCAGCCACACTAGGGCTGAACACATAATGATGCCAATGGCGCTTGTGGACCACCACCGCCACCACCACCCCTGCCAAAAACATCCCCGCCTCCACCACTGTTTTCGCTTCTTTATTCTCCTAAAACATTATTCTCCCATCAAATGCTCCCACACACTCCATGACCTCCTATTACGTCTCAACCTTGATCACAACACCCTTTGACAAGACATTGATGGAATAGCATCCCCCCCCCCACTCGCACCACAATGGGTAAATCATCCAAAAAGGATAAAAAAGATAAAAGTGATAAACGCAAGAAGGATAAGAGCAAGCACTCGAAGAAACGAAAGTACTCTAGTGCATCTGACAGCAGTGACAGCGATGGCGAGGCAAGAAAGCGTGCAAAAGCCGAGCGTTTGGTAGGTCTTATTGTGGTTTGTTGTGATGCAATGTGTATGGGCAACATATCAAGTGCATACATGTCGACTACACAGGCACAAAAGGTTGCAAGCCATCTCAAGCGCCACGCCGAGCCAGAGGAGGAAGACGGCGATGGCCTTGGTCCCTCCACTGGGAAGTTTGTATGGCACAAAAAGATAGAAAAGCAGCTGTTGGATGGTGCCAAGGTGCAGGATCTGACTGTCAAGGCTGAACGCCAACGTCAGCGTGAGCGACAGGTGTGTGTGTGTTTGTGTTTTGGGGGGGAGGGTGGAGTAGAATCACCAAGCATATATGAGATATTCTTAGAACAGTAGAGATTCTTGAACAATACAACAATACATTGACAAATCTACGTCTACACATCTATACATCTACACACCTACATCTCAATACATCCACACACCTACATCGCAATACACATCTATATCTACAGGAGGAGATTGACAAGGTGCAAAAGCGCAGGTTGGAACGTGAACAGGAAAAGGCTGCCATTGAAGAGGAGTTGGCAATGATTCAGAGGCAACGTGCACAAGCAGAGGCTATGGAACTAGAAGCCAAGGAAGAAGAGGTGAGAAGAGGCTGTGTGGTTTATGTGTAACTTGAAAGAGGGTTGTGGTATTGTGCATGCACACGACTCCACCAGCACATCTTGACATGCACATGCGACTATCCCTGAGCAACGCCCCCCATAACAACCCCTCCCAATAATAACCCCTCCCACAACAACCCCTCACTACAACAACCCCTCACAACAACAACCCCTCACAACAACAACCCCTCTGCACCCCAGTTTCATCTCGAGCAAGCAGTACAGCGTTCCCAGCAGCGCCTGCGAGAGGACCGTCCCCGTCCCATAGACCTGCTTGTCAAGGGCCTTTATCTGACTGAAGAATTTGACATAGACCCTGCAGAACCCTATCATGTGTTTGCAGGGCTATTGTACAAGGAGGTGGAGGAGTTACGGAGGGATATTGACGAGTTTGTAGAGCTTGATGTCAAGGTGTGGGTGGGTGTGGGTGTGCAGTGGATGCACAGTTGTGTATTACAGTGCATGTACGTCCAACCCCATTTTTTACCTTGTGTTGTCTCTTGCATGTGCATAACCACAAAGCACAAGCACACCACACAAAGCAGAAGCATACACCATTGCGCCCACACCACCACCGCACCCACACCCCTCAACACCCACCCCCGTCAACCCCTCAACACAAAACCCTCAGCATGTGGAATTCTGGAAGGCAATGGTGGTGGTAGCTGATCATGAGCTAGAGGATGCAGCATACCAGGAAGCAGTGGATCAAGCACGTGTACGAGGCCTCCCACCCCCACCCAACCCAAAGAGTCATGGGGTGGGTGGGGTACATCAGGCAGTGGATCGTGATGTGCAGGTGATGCTGGCGGGCAAGACATTGCGTGAGGTATGGATGGGGTGGGGGGGGGGGTTGATGTGCGGTTGATGTGTGTGTGGTTGAGGATGACTCGTGGTCATGTATCATCATTGTTGCCTGAAAAACAACACCCTCATGTACACACCACCACTGTCACACCACATCCTTGCCATACAACAACACACCACCCAATCCACACCACCCAATCCATTCCTGCCCAATCCACACGCCACCCACTCCATTCCCAGTTGGAGGAATTGGAAGAGGGCATTCATCAACAGTTGCAGTCTGGTGAGGCAGCAGACCCTGAGTACTGGACTGCTGTGTTGGAAAGCCTCACACTGCACAAGGTATAGGGGGTTTGTGGTAGAGGGTTTTGTGGCAGGGGGTTTGTGGTAGGCGGTTTGTGCTGTATGTGATGGGTGTAACGGTGCGTACAAAGTAAACACACACAAATACATACACATGTTGGTGTGGATGTGTAGTATAGATTCTAGTTGTAGTATAGTGTCCAGTTGCATCATGCTCACCCATCAACCCCACCCACCACACCCACCCATCAACCACACCCATCAACCCCAGGCAAAAGCACGGTTGCGTGAAATCCACCGCAGCCTCCTGCAGCAACATGTCCTCCAGCTCAACAATGCCCAACATGAGCACATCGATGTCGCCGCTGCAATGGGCTGGAACAACGAACATGAGGGTAGGAACAATGAGCATGAAGATGGTGGTGCTGATGCAGCAGCAGCAGCAGGAGGAGCAGCATCACCCAATGCAATGGCCGATGAGGTGCTGGATCAGGCACTTGCAGCTGACAATGCCGCTACAACAACACACCTCGAGGCAGTGGATGCACCTTTAGAGGGCATGCAACACATCCTCCAGCCAACCCACAGCGATGAGGAGGAGGAGGAGCAGGAGGAAAATCATGGGCAGTGGTCTCCTGAACCATTACCCCTGGAATCCATTGCTGGGCAGGAAATCATCACCCAAGAGGAAGATGAAGAACTGCTGGAGCTGCTTCGGGCACAAGTCAAAGCACAAGAAGCAGCAGTGCTCCGTGCTGCAGCCGCACGTGCTGCCCGGGGCGCACCTGCCGGGGCAGAGGATGCGGATCGGGCGTATCGGGATATGGTGCAGGGCGGGGGGGCCGCACATCCTATGTTGCGCAACTTGACAGATGCGGCACCGCAGAGAGGGGAGCTGGCTATGCGGGCGGGGCGCTTGGGGGAGGTGGACGATGCTGCCACACGCCAGTTTCGGGTATGTGGTTTGATGAGGGTGATGAGGTAGCACATGCATACACTCGTCCATACACTGGCCTCCATCATCCAGGCGGCGAGCAATCATGCCATGGGGGACATCAGCGACAATGGGGATGCACCCTTTACTGGGGACGTGGCTCTGGAAAGCCAGGTGTACTGGTGGCATGAAAAGTACAAGCCACGCAAACCCAAATACTTCAATCGTGTGCACACTGGGTACGAGTGGAACAAGTACAACCAGACCCACTATGACTCGGACAACCCACCGCCCAAGGTTGTGCAAGGATACAAGTTTAATATTTTCTATCCTGACCTCATTGACAAGCAAAAGGCGCCCACATACCATGTGGAGCGCGACCCCACATCTGCAGACGGGAGCACGTGCTTGTTGCGCTTTCGAGCGGGGCCACCATATGAGGTATGTGACGAGGTGTGGGTGGGGATGTCTTTGTTGATTTTCCCTTCAACGACAGTAAGGCAACCGTCCTCGTCACAATCGCAGGATATTGCATTTCGTGTGGTCAACAAGGAGTGGGAGTACAGCCACAAAAAGGGTTTTCGGTGTACATTTGAGCGTGGTATCTTGCACTTGTACTTCAATTTCAAACGTCAGCGCTACAGGCGATAGTTTATTGTTGTTACCCATTATTGTGTATCACCAGATGTGTGAGGACATATATGTAATGATCAATTGATGCGCAACAAATAGTGTCTGCACAAAGTGGGCGGGAAAAAATGCATGAATACCATCACAATACCATCACAACAACATACTGCAATTCTTTATTCTCAATTCAACAATACTTATAACCCAAGAAAGGGGCATCAATACGCAACAATGGAACCCCTCACACAGAGCAGGGGTGTGTCCCTGCCTGTGGTCACCTCCACCACCATGTTGTTGCCCAAGTCAATGCGATACGCCTCCTCACCATCAGCACTCTGCCGGGCAGTGTATTCCACGGCGCCACCATCGCCCATGGTGGCAGTCAGCCTGGCAAAACTTTCGGTGGGGATGACATCCCCATTGACCGTCAAGGTCGCCAATGGTGCATTCTCTGCAACGTAGTCTGCAAGCTCAATGTCGATTTTGCCATTGACGCCTTGCACATGCAGCGCAGGAATCAACGCCATGCAGAGTGACGCTTTGGTTGTGGGAGTCAGTTCTGCATCAAGCATGCCTGTAATACGTGCAAGATCGGCAATTGTCATATCAGAGGAGGACTCCTGTGTGTAGGGGCAAGGCGGCTGTTGGTTGAGTGTCCGATGGAGCAAACGTTGGTTGACAACAAACAGCACAACGCGAGCACAGAACGTATGTCGTGCTCATTGCTTACCGTGTAGGGCCTGGCGCTGGCGTTGCAAGCTCCCAAAAGTACGAGAAAGAGGAGTTTGGTCATCATGATCGACAAGCCGTTTAGCAGCGTCGTATGTGTAAAAGGTGTATAATGCGAGTCTGTGTCTATGATAGCCGACAGGAAGATTTCGAAGGAGGTGTTAAGGCAATTGTGTGAGTGTATGAATGTGAAAAACTGAATAGTTGTATACGGGAAAACGGGGGAATGTCTAGGTGGACCGTGTATGCCCGGTGTAAAAGCGGTCAAAAGGAACCGGCACGGAACAGAATGTATCGAGGGGCAGCAAAGGTGATCAATTCGCCATCAAAACTTTTCGTCATCTTCCTCGACATTTCGATCGTCGTTGGTAACATCTTCATCCTCAACCTCAATTTCCTCTTCGCTGTCATCATCATCGACTGGATCCGTCAAGCTTCCGAATTGACCAACTCGGCTACTTGTCGGGCGCGTCAGTGGGGAATGAGGGTCCCTGTGGTGGTGGAGGAATGTGGATGGTGTACACGGATGGGACAGAACAACCACCAGGACGTACGCAGATCCAAACAGACTCGCACTGCGCATGGGCACAGCACTGCTGGCAGCAGATGTGGCGCTATCACGCCGCCCTGCACTAGGTTCAGGGCTACGGGACATCGACGATATGCGCGCTGGTGCCTGCTGCTTGATGGACGCATCCTGGTGTGTGTGAAGCACAAAGTGTGTAGAGGCACCGTATAAAACATATTGCATTCCATCACCCAGCATACCCGTGTAATGATGCTTTTGGCTACAGACGCTTGGGACGCCCCACTGCCACGGCGCTCACTGGCGCTCCCCCCACCCTGGAGCGATGGAGGCGCCTCTTCTTCGCTACTGCCGCTGTCAATGTCACTGTCATCACCCTGTGCGTGGTATGTGCGATCACAAAGTCGATAATAACCACCACCACCACAAAAGTAGTAGCTTGATAGTTGTGGGCTTTTAATCACCACCACCCACCACCCACCCACCTCGCCTCCCTCTCCCCGCAGGATGCGCAGCTCCTCTTGCTTGAGGCGCCTCAGTAATCTGCGACGGTGCTTATCTGCCTCTGCCATTGCCTCGCGCTCAGCCTCACGCCGCAGGTCCAGCTCTGCACGGAGATACTGCAAATTGCGAAACCTGGTCAATGGTTTGGGTATTGTTTGGGTTTGGGAGCATATATGTCTCTTGCTCAGGATGGTCATCTGCAGCAACAGTCACGACAGAGGACATACATTCATGAAACATAGTGCAACAGCATCTGGTCACACATGATGCACACAACCCTTTACCCGCATTCTCCCATAACAACCTGCTGGCATAGTCCAAGTACATTTCCTGGAGCTGTCCCTGCAGTGCTTCCTGTTCCGCCATGTGGGGGGGCCGCACGGTAGCCAGGGTGGCAAGCCGCTTGGAGTGGTGGTCCAATTCGGCACGTTTGCGAACAAGGCGATCCTGGGTCAGCCTGTGCCCCAGGGGGATGTGTAGGTGATGTGTAGCTGTTGTGATGCATGCTGTGTTGTTGGTCACAGGAATTGTATGTCTGACAGATTCTGTTAGACAACAACTAACAACACTGTTTTCTTTGTGTTTATTACGTATATGTGTACACCCAAGAAGCATACTTGGCTTCTCGTTGCATTTCTGCTGTGGATCCCTGAAGCATGCGCAGTGCTTCCTGTGCAGATGCCAGCGCCTCCATGATGGAAGCTTCTGCACCTTCCAAATCCATGTTGACTGCCAGTGCACTGGAATGATATCAAGGGGTGTGGAATGATACCATCAGGTGTAAAAGTACATCAACAGGGTGGCAACATGCAGCACACAAACTAGTGGTGGGTAATTGTTATTGCATCATCCCACACAGATATAGAAACACAGAGCAGCAGGCATCACACATGCATCCCCATAGTACCTACCGTTCTCGCACGTCTCCCAATGACCCCTCTGCAACCAGGCGATCATGCAAATTGGCACCCACATGTGCAATCTCACTCACCACACGACGTGTATTATGTAAATCCACCGAACGCAGGGGTGCCGTCATGTCTGTCACATCATCCACCTGTGTGTGTGTTTGAGGGGGGTAAGGGTGTGTGTCAACGTGTGTTGTTACGTGCACTGTTCATACCCACGATGGCGGGGTCTCACACCTGTGGGAGCATGTCTGTGTCCTGGCTGTTGGCCTTGTACAGCAACAGTGCCAGTCGAAGGAGCTCCCGGACAGCATACATGTCTGCAGCATACAGGCTGCGCAGGTTGACTTTGATGCCTGCCTTGAGGAGGAGGCTGTCTGCCAGGGTTTTGACAAGTGCCACCCGCTGCTGTGGGGTTTCTGTAGCAACGTCCACCTTGGCATCAGGGTCAAACCTGAGGAAGGGGCACGTGTGTGTGTGTGGGTGTGGGTGTTGCAGTGTTCACTGCCCGACACACACACCTGAGAAACAGCCATAGCAGGGCATCAATCATGAGCGCAAAGTTTGGCTGCGAAAAGCTGTTGAGCGATATGAAATGCGGATACCGTAGTGCCTTCATCATCTCCACAAAACCTGTGAAACGTGTGTGCATCATCATCACGATCAACTGTTGTTCGAACCATACTACACGTACTGCGCATTTCTCTATAGTAGGATGACATGGCGATCAGCGATGAATTGTACAATACTATGTATGTGTTTCTACCTGTATGGGTGGTAATGGGAAAAACACATTACACCACAAGCTTAAGTGCTCATGCAACTATGATCAACATCTGCATAGTTTATTCAACAACGCAGCATCCATCAACTCAAAAACCCAATCATCAAACATGACAGACACCAAGCCATCAACAGATGAGGCCAAGGTACTAGATGGATCCGCCCTGCAACCAGCATCATGCCAAGCAACCATCAATCAGCAGCCATCATCACCATCACTACCATACAACCAATCAACACAGGAGCAGACAACAACAACAACACCCATCTTTGGTGCTGCCTCCACGTTTGGCACTGGTGGTGGTTTTGCAGCGTTTACAGGTGCCCCCAAAGCAGATGATGCAGATGGTGAAGCTGCCGATGGTGAGGAGGCAGCAGCCGAGGAGGAGTGCAAAGCAGAGTTTAAGCCAGTCGTGCAGCTGGATGAAGTGGAAACCACCACAGGCGAGGAAGGGGAAAACCTTCTAGCAGACTTGTACGTGATGGATGCTTGTGAAGCATCGGCAGTGGTTGGGGTGTGGGAAAATGAGCGCATCGTGCACCATCACGCCGCCAATCATCTTCGACACTACCCCCACACAGCAAATGCAAGTTGTATCGCTTTGATGCTGATGCAGGGGAGTGGAAGGAGCGTGGGGTGGGGCAGGCACGATTGTTGGAGCACAAGGACAACAAGAAGATTCGCTTGCTCATGCGCCAGGAGAAGACGCTCAAGATTCGCGCCAACCACATAGGTGTGTGTTGTGATGGGTTGTGTGTTGTGATGGGTTGTTGTGGATGGTGTATGCATGGCAGCAACGAGGCTCGTATGCACACACACACACACACACATGTCCCACCCCCAAAAAAAAACACGCACAGTGATGCCAGGCACAAAGCTGCAGGAGCACAGTGGCAGTGACAAGGCGTGGGTGTGGTCCACAGTTGACTTTGCAGAGGAGGAGCAAAAGATGGAGCTGTTTTGCATGCGCTTTGCCAACGCAGATCGTACGTTGTGATCGCGTGACATGGCTTTGATAGTATATGGATACTATGGATATAGTAGTGCACGCCAACATTCATCAATACCTCCCAACAACCATAGTATTGTCCCACCATACAGGTGCAAAAGAGTTCAAGGCCAAATATGAAGAAGCAATGGACGTCAACGAAAAGCTGTTGGCCAACGATGAAGCAATTGCAGCAGCAGAAGCGAAACCAGATGAAACAGAAGCATTGGCGGACAAGGTCAAGGAGAGCGTCAAGGTGGAAGACAAGGAATAATCTGGGTTGGTCGTGGTTGCACGCAACACTGTGCTTTTCACAAAGAAAAAACATGTTTTGCACTTGAATGCTTTTTATACATTACAACAGTCATAGAGTGTGACACTAGCACAAGTGGAGACACCTTTGAGGCGTATTTCCCCCCCACATCCCACTCTGATCGTTCGTGAGATATGACGCAGACAAAAGCTGGTGCAGGGGAAGCTGGTATGTGATACCGCAATTGCATAAAAAGCCATATGGGATGCTTTTCAGCCCCAAAGGCGACCCCAAATATATGGAATGCTCACCCAACAACACACAGATTCCCCAACACGCGCTCCTGCTGCCAAAAGACGTCGTGTTGGTCCTTCATCACCCAACTCACACAGAGATGACGAAGACGAATTGACACAAGACGGCACTGAGCAAACCCAAACACTCATTCCATCGGGCGCCCTCGACCTGTATACCCCTGCACAAGAAGCAGCGTGGGATGAGCATGTGGCCCAGGCACTGCAGCAACCCAAGGAGGGCGCCACCAGTGATGCATCCGATGACACATTGCAGATGTATGGCGCGGGTGAGGCCGCACTCAGCAAGGAACAGCTGCATGCCCGCCATTTGCAGCAGATCACCCGCCTCGCCCAAGTTTACCAAGTGTGTGTAGGGTGTGGGTGGATGCTTATCGTGTTTTATTGTTGTCATGTATTCTTTCTATTAAATGTACTAAATGGATGTACTACACCACCATTATTAACCAGATGGAATACTGGGCACTGCTAGAGGAGTTGCGTGCCCGTGCCAACCCTCCCCGCCCCCCCACAAGCCCAGCCGGCCGCCCCACACGTGCCAGCAGCTACCGCCCCCTGCGTGACATTTTTGAGGCAAAGGAGGTCCATCAAGAGGCACTCACAGTCTCAGTGCGACCACTACCCATGCCGTCCACCAACACAGCGCGAGAGGCCGACGCTCCACCTGCAGCAGGGTGCACCACAGACAAGGTATGTTGTGTGTGTCATGCAAAAGAACGTTTCCATGGTGAAAAATGGTCTTTCACAAGGAGCCCACTCGCAAGGAGCCCCCCATTGCTTTGTTTATCCGCGCACACCTCCAACAACCCCTTCCGTCAACAATTACAGGCACCTCACCCCACTGCGGATGAGCACACTGCTGCTTCTGCCGTCACCCCTGCTCGTGCTGCTGGTGGCCCCGACAATGGCACCCCCCATGCATCCATGCCAACCACTGTGCATCAAGTGCAGCTGCATGATGATTCCCTTGCCTCGCTCCACCACAAGGGTGCATCGGTGGGCAATGCTGAGCATGAGTGTCAGGGGCACAAGCAGGGCACAGCAGATACACAAAAAAATCATCATGATGGCAAAACGTATGACACCAAGGAAGTGGGTCCATGTGGTCGGGGGTTGGATGCCAACCTGCCCACGTATGAACGGGTGGAGCAGTGGCTGTTGACAAAGCATGAAGAGTCTGCAGCAGCAATGGGGCTCTCTGCAAGTGCTGAGACATTGCTCGAGTGGCGCAAGGCGTTTGTGCGGCGAATCCCTGCATTGCTACGAATGGAACAGGTACAGCAAGGGAACTACAGGAAATCCAACATGTGCAGAGCATGTGTGTTGCTCAACCTTTGGCGGGGAACTACACATTCCCTCCTCTTCACACACAGATGGCATCTGCAATCACGGCACGTGCCCTGGACGCCATCACCCTCCCTCCCGATGCCCTCCCCTCGTCCACCCCCCATGCAGCCGGCCCCTCGCGTCCCTTCAATGCCCTGGGTGTGCTGCTTGGACGCAGCCACCAGTACCTGTTGCTCAAGCCAGCCGTAGAAATTGGGCGCCGCAGTAAAACCAAAGGGCACGTGGACTTGGACTTGTGTGAGGAGCCTGACGCTTGTAAACTGTCACGGCGAACGGCACGCATCACATTGCTGCCTGATGGGCAATTTGAACTGCATAATGTTGGACGGCGGTATGTTGTTGTATTACGGGGTTGTGGTGCTGCAAAGAGTATGTTTTGCTGATGTTGCGGATGTTTTTCGCACATGTGTCCGCACACTCTTTGTCGTCCACAATCATTGCCCACAATCTTTCCAGCAATGTGCGGGTAAATGACTTACTTGTCTACCCTGGAGCACGAGTCGCCCTGCCGCACTTGTCCCTGGTGTCTGTCGTCAACGTACACCTGCTGTTTATGGTCAACTTTTGTGCGACCAGTCGGCTGACAGAGCGAACAAACAAGCTGGTGCAAATGGTGTAGGTGCATGGTTGTCACAAGCATTGCTCTGGTTGTGTCCGCAATGTACATGTAAGAACAATAACACATCATCATTATGGCTTTCTCCACACCAAAATTTGCCCTATGGTCTATTTTACACAATGCTGCAGCGCATGATGGTGCAGCGCTGCTCGTTCCTCTGCCGTCCCATGCTGCTGATGCAACATGACTTCGTACATCAACGGCCAGTGCTTGCCCGTGACAAACATCCGCTGCCGCTCCTCATCCCATGCGACGCCGTTAAACACGTCCATGCGCTGCCGGGACCTGGAACGTTTGGCAGCATGGCGGGTAATGCCATCAAAAAGGGCCCATGCCATGACTGCACCATTCTCTGGGTTGATTTGCACTAGGCATTCCGTTTGCCATACGTTGCCCCAAATAGTGTCGTTGATCCATTCAATCTGATGCAATAAATGGTGCGTGGGGGGGAATGTTGGTGGCGGTGTAGGAAATGTACAACCAGCACAGCAAATGTACAAACAGTATAGCAAATGTACAAACACATGATAGCATACCTCATTGACCCATCGCACAGGCTGTTGATCATCATGGACAGTTATTTTGCGCACGGTGGTCAACGTGTCTGGGTCAACAAATGCAATATCAGGGCTGCTATCTGTGATAATCAAATATTGCCCATTGCTCGTGATGCCCCATCCATCCCTGTGTGTTGACCATGGATAGTGTGTATGACAATGGCCACCCCATACAACAGAGCATCCGTTTTGCCGCACACACACCCACACCCACGGCATACTGCAAGTCACTCTCATGTCGCTGCACATCTGCTCCTAAATTATCCACATGGTATGACCAGATTGTTGGTTTCATCCACACGAGCTGATACAGGCGATCACCATGTCGAGTGGTCCCCTCTCCAAAATCTTCATGTGGCAGGGCATGGGACTCGAGGGTGGCACCTGTTTCCAACTCCACCTTGCGTATGGCCGAGTGCCCGTTGAGGCCTATGCATGGGTGGGAGGTTGCAAATGGTCTACTTGATCTAGAAGGTTGCAAGTCAACATGGTCTGATGGTGTGTAGACATTCTTTCGCAGCATGTTTTCACAAAGGATGTTTTCATGTGCGTGACGCATGTGTTCGTGCACGCAACACCTCAAGCAATGGGTGTACCTGTTGATTCCCACAGAATGTTTCGACATCCTTGTGAGGTGCACTGCTGCTCGTATTGCAGTCCCTGGGTGAATGCATTGTCATCATGGGGATACGTTTTGACTATGGAATGCCTGTGAGAGGAGGAGGGAGTGTTTGGGGGTGTTGCACACACACGTCGGTGGTCGGCAACCGTACCTGTATATTATCGGACCATCATGATGCTGTGTATGCTGATTGGCCTTGGATGAAGATGTGATGGCTAATAGTATTGCCAAGCTCTGTGTGCAGAGGTAGAAACGTTTGCACCGCATCTTCCTATTGTCATCTTTCACTTGTATCAACCTGACGTACCAATACAACTGTAACTGTCATGCATGCAATTGTATAGGTACGACGTGTTTGCACAGAATTTCCACGCAAGCTTTTGGGACGTCTGCGTGAGGCTTCCATAGTTTTGATCTATGAATGTGTCGACACATTGCGTGTGTTGTCTGCTCTGTGTGCTGCATTTGCTGTATTACACATGTACACTCAAAGAATGTTGAAAAATTGGGGGGGGAAATGTATTCTCTGCAGCAAACAACAAAAATGCCACTACTCGAAGCGCTCACGCCCGTCTATTTTTCTGTAGGCAGCCCAGCAGATAGCCAGCCACCAAACCCACATATCATGTCAGTCAGCTCTGTGTAGCCCTGTGGTGCAGCCCGCGGAACGACTTGCGCAAGACTGTGTTGCACACCGAGCCTCCCCCAAATACACAACCCCACAAACACCACAAACACACGTTGTCGTCCAGGGCCCCATCCAACACAACACTACCATACCGCTTGTTCCAACAGCTGTGTAGCTGCTTCACTGCGGCGTCCTGCTTGACACCCCACAACCAGTGCAGCAGATGCTTCGGGAAATTTTTCCTTTACTTGCTCTACAAACTGCGGGTTGGGTGTCATGCCACCATCTGTCACGTATGGATGGGTACTGTGATGACAACACGTGCTGCATATCACCGCTGCATACGTACACACATGCAACAACACAGGCCTCCCCTCCACGGCGGGTGGTGCGAACAACCATCACAGCCCTGCTACCTGTTTTGAAGAACACTGGCACATTCACTGCACCAGGCACATGGGATGCAGCAAACTCAGCTTCAGTACGGACGTCGAGATATGGTGTGCCAGAGGTCACCAATGCTTGGGCGCCTTGTGCATCAACCTTGTGTGCAGCCATAACTACCAAACGAGCAGAACGTCTCTGTGATGTGCCAACACGTGCAGCGATGAATGGCCTGCGTGTGTTCGGAGATGTCGTAGGGATTAGTCAGATCACCTATTTGAGATCATCTCCTGCAAATCCCTCTGTTATACCTTGCCAACGACCTAGTGAACGCAAATGCCATTGTTTTTTTTGTATTTTATTATTACTGCAATTTGAAAATGGTATGAAAATGGTGAAAACAATATACAAACAACTACCGCCTTGACGAGGGTGATGGTGGTGGGAGCGTCGCAGCACGCGCCGTGCCATGAACAACCCTCGCTGAGCGGGGTGGCACTATTGTGGCCATGACGCGCATGTCTGGGTTGAAAAATGCAAGCAACACTGTTGCAAGTTGCTGTACTACTACTGGGGCGTTCTGTGTTGCACTTCGCAGTGCTGCCTCGGCCCCACATGCTGTCAGGTGTGCTGCCATGCGCTCATCTCCCAATGCCAACCGGGCCCCTGCCACATTGTGCAGGGCCCACAGGGCTTGCACCTGGCACGGTTCACTGCCGTTGCGCACCTGCATGTATTGAGGGCATGTTGTGCTCACAGATACACATCCCTACCCTATACCAATACACATACCAATTCTATAAGCATCGGCATCAGCTGTTCCCCACCCGCTGCCAGCACCTCTAGGCTTGGTTCATCTGTAGCCAAGTTGGCCACTGTCTCTGCAGCATGTGCTTTGCAATATTCATCACCATGCTGCAAGAGGTCGAGGAGTACCCTGCTTGCATTGGCTTTGGTGAGGAGGTCGCCGCGAATGACATCATGCGTGCTCAACTGCTTGAGTGTCTGTTGGGTGATGCATTGTAATGCAGGAAATAAAGTGTGTGATACATTGTATGCTATCATATGAAATCATCAGGTACAACAATATCAATTACCATTGCCACAGCCTCCTTGGCCATGTAGTCAAACTCTTGCAGCGAGTTGTAGTGTTTGGTCAACATCATTAAAGCACCACTCTTGCTCAGTGCCTGCAGGGTGGCATCATTGTTGCCATCCAGTACAGACAATGCACCTGCTGCATACATGCGGCAGTTGCTGTCGTCACATTCAAGAAGCCGCTTGAGGGGCTGCAGGATGCCAGCACGAAGCATAGCCTGTGTTGAGGAGGCTAGTGTGCCAATACTGTCCCCACATTTTGGCACACATATACAACCCACCTGTTTGTTGAATTCATTGTGTAGCGACAAGTGCCACGCCAATGCAGAACATGTTGCAGCAGCCCCTGTTTGCCGTGGGTGCAACAGCCATCGTGCCAACAACACAATCGCGCCCGCCTCTGCAATGGGGGCTTTGTGCTCGTGCTCCAGTGCCAAATACGCCAACGCTGCGGCCGGTGCAGCACGCAGGGATGCTTGCCCACCATCGGCACCGCGCACACCCAGTTGCAATGCCTGCACGAGCAGAGGGATGCCTCCGGCAGCACAAATGTGCTTCCTGTTGAGTGGGGTATTGGATGCCATGGCTGCCAGGGCAGCTGCAGTGGGGTACTTGAGGGTGAGCTCTGATGATGCCAGCACTTGCATGAGCACAGGGATGGCATTCAGATCAGCAATCTGTAGGTATAGGAGATGGGTGTATATGCCATGGTCGCAAACATGGTAACCCACAACAACCCAACCACACCTGTTCTTGTATCTCAGAGCTGTTGGTTGCACATTGCATCAGCAACAGTACACAATGCAACACAACCCCATGGTCTGCTGCTCGTGTGCGCAACAACTGCACTGCCAGCTTCAACGCTCCGCCCGCTGCCAATGCAACCTTGCCCGGTGCATAGTCTGTTGCAAGGGTAAGCATGCACCGCACTGCAGCATCCACTGCACTGCTCTCCTTGGCAGCACAGAGCAACACCAGTGCATCCACAGCACCTCCTCGTACAGCCTTGTCCTTGTTTGATGCGTTGCCGCTGCTGAGATGGTGCAGCGCCAATGCAGCATACATGCGAGATGTGGCACTGATACCCCGGGCCACCAGCCCTGCCAGTGCATCAAAGGGTTCGGCCCTACCAATGACTGCTTTATTGTCGGAACTGTGCTGCGCCAACATCATGATCAGTGCGGCTGCGCCCTCGTTGATCGACGTGCTCGCATTGGACAGCATGGTGACCAGCACAGGGAGGGCGCTGCTGTTTGGGAGTGCCTCGCACACGTGCGTGCTGCGTTGGGCGAGCACCCGCAGTGTGCCCATGGCAGCCACCTGGGTGTAGAAATTGCTGCTGTGGAGCATAGACTCGAGACGTTCCAAGGCCCCTGCTTCCTGCACTTTGGCGGATTCCTCGGTGCCCTGACATAAAAAGCGAAGGACACACGCAGCCACTGCACGAAAGTCCTCGTCGTCACTGCCCAGCATGGCGACAAGCGGTTTTATGACACCGGCCTTGAGGAAGCGGGACCGGCATTCCTCATCATCTGCAAGATGCTCGAGGGTGGCCGACGCATAGCTCATGCATCCATCTTCTTTTATCTTTTTCAAGAGGGGTGGTGGTGGTGGTGTGATATTTTTGTCATGCTTTTTTACCATGACACATTTTCATCACTCCACATCATCATACCTTGAGCAGTTTGAGCAAGTGTTCAATGCATTGAGGTTGTGCAACCTCACGACAGTTGGTTGGGTTTTCAATTGTCAGCGTGGCCAGGGCAGCTGCTGCGCGTGCTCGGCATGCAACATCTTTGAGCAGTTTGACCAATTGCTTGGTACACTCTGGAACCTGTGGGGTGGTGGTGGTAGAACACATCATTATTGTTGCATTCAACATACATTATGCTGTTTACAATATACCTTGCCTAATTGTCGCCGCAGTGTTGCATTCATGGCAAGTGCTTTGATTGCACTGCATGCTGCAGCACGGCACGGTTCCTCTTTGCTGCTCAACAGCGCCATCAAGGGGCCCGTCTGTGTGTGTGTATGCACAGTGTAACATGGTACTCCCTATGGGGGTCTCCCACACCCAACACATACTGCGCCGCTCTTATTAATAGCAATGCGATGTGCATCGTCTGCGACAGCGATGTTGGTCAACGTGCTGGCCGCCAGGAGGTTGAGTGTGTTGGAATGTTCAAGCAGCATCTTACGCAGTGGCTCCAACCCACTTGCTTGTACAATACTTGCTGCATGCTGTGGCATCGCAGACATCTGGTACAGCTCAGCAACAGCATTCTTTTTTGCCTTTTTATCGTGGCTGCGCATCAGTGTCTGCACCAACGCCTGAACATCCCGTGTTGCCAGCTCCACGGGGGGCAGCACCCCTGCCGATACATTGATGTCAGTTGCACTGCTGTTTCTTCGCTTTGGGGGTTGCACTCGCGTATCCCCTGTCATACTGCCACTCAGGCGGGTGTGAGGTTGCCGAGCAAGTGTGGACTCGAGGGAGGAGTCATGAGCTGCGAGTTTGGCAGCAGTAGCGCTGTGGGAGGGTGAGCCACCGTTAGTTTCCAAAAACTTGCGGATCTCGTTGCGCAAGAAAATGTTGGAAATCAATACATGTGGGTTGACATCTGTGTGTGTGTGTTATTGAGGGCGTTGTAAAAGTGCAGACGGCACTCGGTATGGGCCTCTTGCATATACCTTTGTTGGTGATTGGGCACCGGCTTTTGCCGCTTTCAAACCAGTCCAATATGGACTGCCGCTCATAGCTAATACCCGTCTCGATGATGACTGGGTCACGCATGATCTGTGTGATGATGTGCATGTTGTGGTGGAACGAGGAGGGAAAGCACTGCTCAAGTGGCAAGCAACCGCTGGCACATCTGGCCACCCATCTGTCTGTCATCCGTTGATTCATACCGCCGTTGTAATCGGACAAATATATTCATCAGGAATACCGTCATCTAGCAATGAGGTATACGACAAAGGTGCTGGAGCGCTTGTAGCACTAGCGATGCTCATCGGATGGTGGACAATAATTTGTTTTGGCTACAACTGGCCTACCTCGGGGTATTAAGCTGTGCCGATACCAACATGTAGGAAGGAAAATGAATTGGGATCTGCCGTTTTGATGTGTTGACCATGGTCGAGCAGCTGCCAATTTTCCCCTTGTAAATAATTCTTGGGAATGTTTAGCATGTTGTGACTTAGCTTGTTTGTATTGAGTGCCTGCGTGATAGCAGGCCGTTGAAAGCAACAACAAAAGCAACAACAGTCCCATCTGTTGTTACTCTTGCAACACGCCCATCATCTTTGCTGTGTTTGTCCCATGATCTACAAAGGGACAAGACTGGCAGTTACTGACAACTCTGGTGCCCGTGAGGTTGGTTGTTGGGGAGATTTGGGTGACACAAACAATCCCTGCATCGTTCACACCATATCTCTTTATGTGTATCCCGTGTATTTCCTCACAGGTACAGTGCATAAACACTGGAAAGCTTGCATTTGCTCGACTTGGGGACTTGATTACGGTAGCAGTAAAGGCAGTGGGCCAGGATCGCAAGGTACACACGGCGGTGGTGTGTGTCCACAACAGTCATCACAACACACACTCCACCCACCACCACCATCAGGTTGAAAAGGGTACGGTGCAAAAGGCCATCGTGGTGGAAACCAAAAAGGAGTATCAACGTGCAGACGGCAGCACTGTCAAGTTTGACCGCAACAGCTGTGTGTTGGTCAACGCTAAACTCCAGCCCATTGGAACACGCATCTTTGGCTTTGTGACACACGAGCTCCGCAAGAAACAGCTGCTGAAAATCTTGTCACTGACAACTCGAGTCCTGTAAGAGCAACAAGTTTGTCTGGTGGTTGTGTTTGTATTGTGTCATCATTTAATTGCTTGCTCTCCCATTGCAAACCATCTTGTTGGGTTTATTTTGCTTGCCCCAACAGCAGCATGGTGTCTGAGCGTGTGTCATATGTGTTGTTGTGGGCCATGGTCGGGGCCACGGGGCTCGGTGTCTACCTGCACTATGCTGCACGCCAGTCGGGCGTACTGCCTCGGTCGGGAGGTGGGTTTACAGACTATCCACAATCCCAAACAGGCGGGCCACGACGCCCACCTACAATGTAACACACATATGTATATGCATGCCCACCCCATCTCGAGCTGCTGCCAGCAACAAGTCAAACCTTTTTTTCAACTCCCCGTTTCCCCTCTTCGAACCACATTTTGTGTGTACCACTACATCAGCAACCATGCAGCTCACCATGCAGACCGTCAAGTTTGGCTGCAACGTCCAGGGCCTCAAGCCCCGTGTGGCATCTCCAGTGAGTGCTGCTGCGCCACGCCGCGTGGCGCCCATCACCCGTGCCGCTGCAGTGGCTGCCGAGGATGTGCCAGACATGGCCAAGCGTACCACCATGAACTTGTTGCTCTTGGGAGCAGTGTCTGCACCTGTAGCATTCCTGGGTGGTCCGTTTTTGCTCTTCTTCGTGCCCCCCAGGTGTGTTCGAATAGCATAGTACAACATTGCAATTTCATCGAGGTGGTTGCAGCTAGCAGCAGCAACGTGCAGTGCTGTGGATCGCACAGATCCTCGTACCAGCACCGCCAGCAGCACTTGGTTGACTGTACTGTTTGACTGTCGTGCAGCGGCGACGTGTTTTTGTACAGTGTTGTACAGCGTGTTCGTGGCAGCATGCATGCATGGTTGTTTTGTTTGCAAGGGGCATTGTGCACATCTCGTTTGCACACCACACACACAGCTCTGGTGGCGGCAGTGGTGGCCAGGCTGCCAAGGATGCTTTGGGCAATGACATCAAGAGCAAGGCCTGGCTCAAGACACACCCAGCCAATGACCGATCTTTGGCACAGGGCCTCAAGGTAAGTGTTGGGGGGGATGGAGCGCATGACCAGAGCAGCACACACGTTGTATGGACACACACACACTACAGGGTGACCCCACCTACTTGGTGGTGAACAAGGACGGCCAGCTCGAGAACTATGGAGTCAACGCAGTGTGCACACACTTGGGCTGTGTGGTGCCATGGAACGCCGTATGTGATTGTGCTGGGTGGTTACTGCATGCGTTGTGACTGGTGTGACATATTTCCATCATAACACACACAGGCCGAGAACAAGTTTATGTGCCCTTGCCACGGCTCTCAGTACGATGCCACCGGCAAGAAGGTCCGCGGCCCCGCACCCCTGGTACGTGTGGTGGTTGATAGTGTATGGTGGGTATGTGTAGTGTCTACACCACATTTATTCAACACCCTCGTTTCCCTTTTTCAACACAGTCCTTGGCTTTGGCTCATGCTGACATCAACGACACCGACGTGGTCATCTTCAGCCCCTGGGTATGTTTGCTTGGGTTGTTGTGAGCATGTTATGTTATACTTGTGTTGCAACCATCCTATCCTCCACTCATTACACAGACTGAGACTGACTTCCGTACCGGTGAGGCCCCCTGGTGGAAGTAAGCCCAACGCATTTCATTGCGCAAAAACTGCATCGTGTGTTGTTACGAGTGCGCAGTAGGCTGTGTAAACTTGCAGCTCCTGCAATGTGTTGTTTGCTTTGAATACAGAACCCATTGTCATCAGCCTCGTCATCAGAATGCACAACATCAGTTACCTGCTTTCCAAAACAAAAAAACCAAAAAAATCCATCTCCCTACATTGCCTCTTCTGCTGCAATGGTTTCTCCTGCCCTTTGTGACAAGTCTTTGCACTTGTTGGACAGCCACCGCAATCCAGCCTCCACAATGTCTTTGGCACTCCTTGCCAGTGTGCTCTCCACTCTGAAAATAAAGCAATCTTCTCGTGCTGTAATTTCCACCAGCCCAGGTTTGCCCATTTCCTCTGCTTTGGCAATGACCTCCCCATCATATGTGTATGCCTCTGGATTTTCCACTTCCACCTGAGAATTGTTGGGTGATTGTTGTTGTTCGGTTGCATGTCTGATGCTTACCATTATGCCACAATGCAGGCACACAGTACGTGCACCACAATGCGGGCACACAGGCAAAATCACATACCTTGCCAGTGGCAGGGTCGAGTCGAAACACTTCCCGGGGACAAGAGTCTATCCACTCCTGACGCTTTTCCGGGGTCAATGTGTCCATGAGGGCTTCGTTAATACGTATGTCTGGCATGTACTGATACACTGCAGTTGCCACTGGAATCCATTTTGCATGATCCTTGCCAATACCCTGGGGGGGAAGGGTTTTTTCAAGGGAGGTGTATGGGAGGATTGGTGTGGATGTGGATTGGGTGAATGGTATGTATAGATTGGTGAATGGTATGTGTAGATTGGTGGAATGGTATGTGCACGGGGGAATTTGTAATAAGCATGTCTCCTTTTAATCTTCCTGTAATCCTGGTCGATCCTGGTCGCTAACAATAACTATTACCCCTTCCTCAACGATACCCTACCTTGCGAGCAATGGCGCGAAGCTTGAGCTCCTGCCCCTTGCGCATCTTGACAACCACGACTGGACGTGTCCTGCTGTTAAGGTCATACTCATCATCATGTGTGCTGTGGTACCCAACAGGCTGCACCGAGGGGAAGAGGGGATCCAGAACGAGATGGTTGGATGTGACCACCATGGACGCCTCGTGACAGCTCACATCCAGGTGAAACGTAATCTGTGTGTGTGTCAAGATGGGTGGGTGTGATTGACATTTCCATGCAACAATGTTGTTGTTCTACCTATTCCCCACATCATCTATACCTCTGTGCAGTCATCATCTTCTGCCTCGTAGACGCTCTTGTATGCATCAACATCACGGCTGACAAGAGGTATCAAGCCCAGCCGGTGTGCAATGAATTCATCATTGAGTACAGTTGTGTTGGTTTCAATTTCTACAAACTCGATGGCAAATGTTGGGACCCATGCTGTGGTAGTAGTGGTAGTGGTGCAGGGCAGGTGTTTTGAGCACGCGTGCTTCCTTTTATGTATATACGTACCTATCATCGCGCGGCGCAGTGCATTGGCAACACTGGTGTCTGTTCCAGACAACACAAACTCACAGTATTCCTCTGACAGCTCCCGCAACTCTACATGTGGCTCACGACGTCTGATCTGGCCCCTTTGGGCGAGGTCCATGCTTGCTATTGATGTTAATTACGATGTTGGAATATATCAGTGTAGCATGGAAAGCAGTTGTGGTGGAGCACACACAAGAGTTGGTTGTTGGATGCAGATTGGGATGCAGCCAATTTAGCCTCACTACGCGTTCAGGCAATTGCTATTGTGCTTTTGCTTTGAATCAAGTGATTCGTTGTGTCAGGTACAGGGTTTCAGAGTGAGGGTTGTGGGGTTGTGTGCTTGGGCAATGCACACAATTTTTATCACACACAACACCCACACAAAAACATACCAAATCACTTGTCAACCAAGCCTCACAAACTCAGTACGATACTCAATCATGGCAGCACAGCAGGCTGCAGCACAGATTGCAGCAACAAGGGCAGTTCGCACCCCACCCACCGTGTTTTTCAAGGAAGTGTGCAGGTTGTTGCCATGGGTAGTGCATAATTACAAGCTAGATGAGTTGTTGACGGTGCAGCAGCTACGAAAGAACGTTGCACAAGCTTTCAGGCAGAATGCACATGTGACCACCCCAGAGGTGATTGATTTGCTAGTGTACAAGGGCCGGGAAGAGCTGGAGCTGGTGGCCTTGCAGCACAAGCAGCGCCATCACTTGATTGCCAAGTATGTAGCACCATTTGAGCTCAAGTCCAAGGCAACCAAGCCAGTGGGATCGCCATTTTTGGAGGCGTTTTACACTGGCAATTAGTTTGTTTGTGTGGGTGTGTGCTGGGGTGCTTGTGTGCAGACAGCAATGTGGGAGGCACAATAGATGATGCTATGTAGATGATACTATGGGGGTGGAGCTGGTCATAGCGCCCTGATCATGATGTATGCTGTTTTTTTTGTGTGTTTTGTTTGTTGGATTACATAGGTGTAACATGATATAGCTTGTGACATAGACATGATGATCAACGTGCAACATCATAGCGTTTCAGATCACACATTGCCATCAACCAGCCATCCAATCACATGCTGCCTATCACAGTCCTAATCGCCTTTTATGCGTCGTGCAACTGCTCTATCTCTATCCACCGGTCATTTCACATCAAATTTCGCACACTTTGTGCTGTTGTGCCAGCAGTGGGCGGCACTCTCTACTGCAACACAAGCACGTGCTCACCAAGACACCCCCACCACCATGTTTACACAGCGCTTCAACCCCAGCACGGGTGAATACGAATGGGCAGTGGTGGACATCACAGATGAAACAGCACCAGCTGATTGTAATGACGCACTCCTTGCTGCCACTACCTACACTGATATGCTCAACGATGCAGCACGCAACCGTGCCTTTCACCGTGCAATTACCCGTGTTGTGCAACCAGGTGTGGTTTTGGGAGAGCTTGTTCATCACACTTGTATAGCCTTCTGTGTGAGCACCCTCATGCTTTGTGTGAGCACCCTCATGCACCATATTGCCACCAGGTGACCTTGTGCTTGATATTGGCACCGGCACTGGGCTGCTTGCAATGCTGGCAGCCCGACACATGATCACACACACATCAGATGTGACAACCAAAGCTGATGTGACAACCAGTGATCCTGGCCATGTACTTGGGTGTGAAGTGTATCACCCCATGGCCAATATGGCTCGTCGCATTGTACAGGAAAATGGGCTTGGTGATTATGTGACTGTGATTGATACACGATCCACTGATTTGCATGTTGGACCAGGTACTGGCAGCATGATGTGCGCTGTGTGGGAAGCATGATTGATGGGCGTGGTTGACCGCACAAGGTGCTCCCTGTGACAGGTGGTGATCTACCGCACAAAGCAGATGTTATTGTGTCAGAAATTCTCGACAGTGAATTGCTAGGAGAAGGGCTGCTTGGTGTCTTGAGAGATGCACATGCCCGCTTGCTCAAACAGGTGCTCGGATGTACAATGCAAGATTTATGTACAGTAATTGAATCAGGAGTGCATTTGTATATATATATATATATATATATATATATATATATATATATATATATATAT
>VFQP010000290.1_pt1 | contig 117460 bp, 105 predicted proteins | sample 3512351 | NCBI WGS metagenome assembly VFQP01 (sample SAMN10412372, study PRJNA504923) | tailings metagenome | isolation source: Relicate 1 Philex TSF1 revegetated site | place: Philippines: Tuba, Benguet | collected 2017-08-29
AGGAAACCAGCTTGTCCTTGGTCTGGGACGAGAATTTCGGGTCCGGCACCTTGACTGAGACGATGGCGGTCAGGCCCTCGCGGCAGTCGTCGCCGGTGAGGTCCACCTTCTCCTTCTTCGAGATGCCGGAGGCGTCGGCATAGCCCGTCACCTGGCGCGTCAGCGCGCCGCGGAAGCCGGCGAGATGCGTACCGCCGTCACGCTGTGGGATGTTGTTGGTGAAGCAGAGGACGTTCTCGTGATACGAGTCGTTCCACCACAGCGCCACCTCGACCGCGATGCCGTCGCGCTCCGACCGGAGGACGATGGGGTCGGCCACCAGCGGTGTCTTGTTGCGGTCGAGATAGCGCGCGAAAGCCTCGACGCCGCCCTCGTAGAACAGCTCGACGCGCTTCTCCTCGGCATGACGCCGGTCGGTCAGGACGATGCGCACGCCCGAATTGAGGAAGGCAAGCTCGCGCAGCCGGTGCTCCAGCGTCGCGAAGTCGTATTCGACCATGGTGAAGGTGTCGGTCGAGGCGAGGAAGGTGACTTCCGTGCCGCGCTTGCCGTTGGACGGCCCGACTTCGGCCAGCGGAGCGATCGGGTCGCCGTGCCGGAACTCGACCATATAGGCCTTGCCGCCCCGCCAGATGTTGAGCTTGAGCCAGGACGACAGCGCATTGACGACCGAGACGCCGACGCCGTGCAGGCCGCCGGAAACCTTGTAGGAGTTCTGGTCGAACTTACCGCCGGCATGAAGCTGGGTCATGATGACCTCGGCGGCCGAAATGCCCTCGGTCGGGTGGATGTCGGTGGGGATGCCGCGGCCATTGTCGGTAACCATCACCGAACCGTCGGCGTTCAGCGTCACCGTCACCTCGGTCGCGTGTCCCGCCAGCGCCTCGTCGATGGCGTTGTCCACCACCTCGTAGACCATGTGATGCAGGCCGGACCCGTCATCGGTATCGCCGATATACATGCCGGGGCGCTTGCGGACGGCATCGAGGCCCTTGAGGACCTTGATGCTGTCGGCGCCATAGTCGGCCTCGGGAACGTCGCGGGCGGGTTCGGCCATGAGCCTTGGTATCTCCAGTGGGCACAAGCGATCCCGTCAGGGGAGCGCCCATGCCTCGCGATTCGGGTCCGGCAGTGTAGCTGGAACGGGAAATATAGTCCTTCGCGCGCACATGCGCGAGGGCGCGTAGCTTCTGATAGGCCCGAACCATCAGAAATGAAAGGCCGCCGGCCGTGAGGCAGCGAGCCGCCGCCTGGATTTGGCCCCATCAGTTTCGCGATACTCGGTAGATGGACACCGCCGTTCAGCATTGGTTAGCGACCCCATGGCAGGGTGCCGCTAGGTTACGCTTTAGGCGGTATCAGGTTAGTGCAGTTCCGGGTTCAGCATCTTCAGTGGCTTGGCGGTGTCGTGGCGGCGGCGGCCTGCCTCGCGCTCGGCGGCGTGTCGTTGCGTGCCAATCTGGCCGATTACGAGCGTTACCGGCAGGGCAGCGTCCTGCTTGCCCGGTTCCACGCGGTCCTTGCCGCGGCCAACGCCGTCTCCGCCGAGCGCGGCCCGGCCAACAGCGCCATGGGCGGCACCGACGGAGACGCGGCGGCGCTGGTGACCGCGCTGCGGGCGAAGCGTGCGGACACAGACCGCCGCATCGCCAACATGGAAGCGGTCCTCGCGCAGGACGCTTCCGCTTCCCAGACGGCGTGGCCCCATCTGCAGGAGATGCATGCGCGGCTGGCCGAGGGTCGACGGCTCGTCGACGGCATTGCCGCCCTCCCCGCTGCCGGACGCCCCAGCCCCGCCGTCACGCAGGCCATCGAGCGGATGTTCACGGCGGCCGATAGCGTCCTCGTGCTGCGCGACCGGCTGGGGCAGGAGATCATCCGCCTCAATCCGCAGGTATCCACAGAAATCATCCTCAACACGACGGCCGGAACCCTGCGCGAGGAGACCGGCAGGCTCGGCTCCTACGTCGTCATGATGCTGGCAGCGGGCGACGGCCCCAGCGCGCAATTCCTGCCCCGCTTCGACCAGACGATGGTGCGCGTGACCGAGCTGCGCCGCATCCTGGCCGACCATGCCCATGCCTTCTTCCCGAACGGTCCGATCGAGGAGAAGGTCCGCGACATGGACCGCCGCTATTTCGATGTGGCGCTGCCTCACGCCCGCGTCGTGGCGGGAAGCCTGGTCCTGCCCGGCGGACCGACGCCCGACAGCTTCACCCGCAATTACGTTCCCGGCATGCGCCCAGTTGAGGAACTGCGCGAGATGATCGCCGCCGCCTCGCAGGCGCGGATGGACGGCATGCGCGACCGGTCGTTCCGCCTCGTCCTGCTGTCCGGCCTCCTGACCTTCATCGTCATCCTGGCCCTCGCCATGGTCGGCATGATCTTCCGCAACGGCCTTTTCCGCCCGCTGATCACCGTGCGCGAGCAGATCGCCGCCATCGCGCGGGGCAACCTCTCGGAACCGGTGCCGGTCGGGCGGGTGAGCGGCGAGATTTCGGACATGTTCAGGGAACTGGACACTCTCCGAAATCAGCAGCGCGAGCGTCAGCAGCTCGAACAGGACCAGCGGAGCATGGCCGAACAGCTGCGCCGGCTTTCAGAGACCGACATGCTGACGGGCCTCCTGAACCGCCGGGCGTTGAACGATGCCGCCCTGCAAGCCCTTTCACCCCGGGACGGACGCGCGCGGGACATCGGCCTCATCCTGTTCGACATCGATCATTTCAAGGAGATCAACGACACGTTCGGCCATGCCACCGGCGACGACGTGCTCCGTCTCATCGCAAGCAAACTGACGTCCATTGTCCCGCCTAGCGGCGCCTTCGCGCGCTACGGCGGCGAGGAATTCATCGTGCTGCTGGAGGATGCCGGCGTCGATACCGCCGCCGCACTCGCCGAGGCCCTGCGCCGCCGGCTGGAAGAGATCGTCATCGAGCAGGCCCCGGGCCTTGCCGTCGCCGGCAGCTTCGGCATTGCGGTTCGCCCGGCCGCATCCGGCATGCGCTGGGAGGAACTGGTCGCGACCGCCGACCGGCGCCTCTATCTGGCCAAGCAGACCGGCCGCAATCGCGTCTGCGCGTCCGACGCTGCATCGCCCCCGCTTGCGCCCGACGCCGCCGACGGGATGGCAGCAACCGGGCGGCTGGCGGACGAAACGCCGAAAGCTCAGGCCGCCAGCAACTTCTCGATCTCATAGACCGGATGCGACGTCAGTTCCTTGGGGATTTCGGCCGTCACACGGTCGGCCACTTCCTTGTGAAAGGCTTTCCTCAGGTTTCCCAGGACCTTGGGCGGCGCGATGACCACGAGTTTCTCGAACCGTCCCGCGTGGGCAAGCGTGTAGAGCCGCTCGGCCATGTCGCCCGCGAAACGCTCCTCTGCCACCCGATGCCAGTCGGTCTCCTCCATGGCCGAGCGATGGGTGCCGGCGCTCGCGAAGGAGCGACCGGGACGATCGGTGCCCTGCTCGCGGGTGGCGGGATTCTCCTGCTCGGCAACGCGCTCGACCACCAGGTTGAGCAGCTGGGCATCGCCCTTGTTGCGCAGGAACATGGCCTTGGCGCCGTCGCCGACGAAGACCAGTGCGTCGTGGGGAATTCGGATGTCGTCCATGGCGTCCTTCCTTGGGTATGCAGGAAGCCAACCCGCCATCGCGCGCAACTGTTCCCGCGACAGCATGACCGGCGTGCCCGGCCGCCATATCGGCGCTATCTTTGTGCGCGACTGAACGATTCTGTCCTGCGCTGGATCACATGCGCGACCGGAGATCGACGATGACCGCCCTCACCCGCCGCACCGTCCTCGCTGGCGCGGCAGCAGCCCTCGCGCCGGCCTTCGTCCGGCCCGCCGAGGCCCAGGCATTCGCAGGGTTCGTGGCGAGCCTCTGGCCGGCGGCCTCGGCTGCGGGCGTCTCGCGCGCGACCTTCGACCGCGCCTTCGCCGGCATCCAGCCAAACCCCCGCGTCATCGAACTGTCGGTGCGCCAGCCGGAATTCCGCCGGAGCCTCGGCGACTATGTCGACGTGCGCGCCTCGAACAAGCGCGTGACCAACGGCCGCGCCAATTTCGGCCAGCACGGCGCGACCTTCTCCACCGTCCAGAGCCGCTTCGGCGTGCCGGGCGAGATCATCTGCTCGATCTGGGGCAACGAGACCTCCTACGGCACCTCGCGCGGCGAGCACTACGTCATCCAGTCCATGGCGACGCTGGCGGCAGCCGGCCGCCGCGCCGACTTCTTCCGGCGCGAACTGATCGCCGCGCTGCGCATCCTACAGGCCGGCGATACCACGCCGCAGAACATGCTGGGCTCCTGGGCCGGCGCCATGGGCCACGTCCAGTTCATGCCGACCAGCTTCCACGCCTTCGCCATCGATTTCACCGGCGACGGCCGCCGCGACATCTGGAACTCGATCCCCGACGCCATGGGCTCCGCCGCCAACTACCTGCGCCGCAACGGCTGGCAGCCGGGCATTCCCTGGGGTTTCGAGGTGCATGCGCCCGGCGTGCCCGGCAATCGCGCCCAGCGTCGCTCCATCGACGGCTGGGCAGCGGCGGGCGTGCGCCGGGCCGATCGCGGGCCAATGTCTGGCGGCGCGAATGCCGTGCTGTGGAAGCCGGCGGGCGAAGGCGGCCCGCACCTGCTGCTGACGCAGAACTTCAATGTCATCAAGCGCTACAACAACGCCGATTCCTACGCGCTGGCCGTTGCCCACCTCGGCGACCGCATCAAGGGCGGCGGGCGGTTTTCCAAGCCCTGGCCTCCGGGCGAAGGCGGCCTGACCCACGCCGACCGCGAGGAAATCCAGACGCGCCTCAACCGCCTCGGCTTCGATCTCGGCGATGTGGATGGCATCCTCGGCGACAAGTCGAAACAGGCGGTGCGCACCATGCAGGGTCGTTTTGGCATGCCCTCGACCGGCGAGGCCGACCGCGCATTCCTGGAGCGGCTGCGGCGCGGCTGAGGTGACAGCGATGAAATCAGAATTGCACAATGCCGGGATAGTCTCGCAACGGTGACCGTCTAGGCGGATCGCAGCCTCTCATCGCAGGACGCGGAATCGCATGAGCACCGGACTGATCGCCCTTCTCGACGATGTCGCCGCCATCGCCAAGGTCGCCGCCGCGTCCATCGACGACGTGGCGAGCCAGGCGGCCAAGGCCGGCGCGAAGGCTGCGGGCGTCGTGATCGACGATGCCGCCGTGACGCCGCGCTACGTCACGGGCTTCAGCGCCGACCGGGAACTGCCCATCGTCGCCCGGATCGCGCGCGGCTCCCTGCGCAACAAGCTGCTGATCCTTCTCCCGGCCGCGCTGGCGCTCTCTGCCTTCGCCCCCGCCCTGATCCTGCCGCTGCTGATGATCGGAGGCGCCTTCCTTTGCTACGAGGGTGCGGAGAAGGCTTACGAAGCCGTGGTGCCGCACCATGCCGAGGCGCATGAAGCCGCTATCGGCTCGATTGCCATCGACCCCGGCTCGATGGAGGACGAGAAGGTCGCGGGGGCGATCAAGACCGATTTCATCCTCTCCGCCGAGATCATGGCCATCACGCTGGCCGCCATTCCTGCCGGCAACTTCTGGACGCAGGCCGCCGTGCTGGCCGTGGTCGGCATCGCCATCACTGTCGCGGTCTATGGCGGCGTCGCGCTGATCGTGAAGGCCGACGACCTCGGCATCGCGCTCGCCCGCAACGAGGGCCGTTCGCCGTTTGGCGCGATGTCCCGCGTGCTGGGCCGCGGTCTGGTGCAGGGCATGCCCCACTTTCTCAAGGCTCTCAGCCTTGTCGGCACGGCGGCGATGATCTGGGTCGGCGGCGGCATCATCATTCACGGCCTCGCCGGCTATGGGCTGGCGGGCTTCGAACACGCCATTCATGCCGCCGCCGAGAATGCCGGCCGGGCGCTGCCGCCGGTCGCTGGGCTGACGAGCTGGGTCGTGACGGCGGCTGCCTCCGGCATCGTCGGCCTGGCGCTCGGCCTGCTGCTGATCCCGGTGGTCGGCTATGGCATCGCGCCGGCCTGGGCCCGTCTGAAGACCATGCTGCCCCGCCGAACCGCGAAGGCGTGAAGCCGCCGAGAACGAGCGGCCGGGAGCTGACGCTCGCATCTCTTGAGCCGCCGTAACGCTTCATTCATCATGCTGATGTTCCTTGAGTTCCAGGGCGGGCCCCATCTGTCGGCGAGGCGCTTGGCATGGATCGGTGCGGATATTTCGGAACAATCGGCCTCGTTCTGGCCGGTTTCGTTGGCATGGCTGCGCCTGCCGCGGCTCAGGACGCCTTTTCCGGCTGCATGCAGAACCTGCGCGCGCAGGCGGGCCAGCGCGGCATCCTGCCCCAGGTGTTCGAGCAGGCGACGGCCGGGCTGACGCCCGACAACTCGATCCTCAACCTGCTGGACCGCCAGCCGGAATTCTCGCGCCAGCCGTGGGACTACATCAACGGCGTGGTCGCGGCGAACCGCGTCGCCGAGGGCCGGCGCATGATCCAGACGCATCGCGCCGCGTTCGAGGCGGCCGAGCGCGCGACCGGTGTCGACCGCTTCGTGATCGCCGCCATCTGGGGCATCGAGACGAGTTTCGGCCGTGCCAAGGGCAATACGTCAGTGGTGCGCGCCACCGCCACCCTCGCCTGCTATGGCCGCCGGCAGGACTTCTTCCGCGGCGAGTTCCTGGCCGCCCTCCAGATCATCGCCCGGGGCCATGTCGCCCCCGCCAATTTCCGCGGCTCCTGGGCCGGCGCCTTCGGGCACACGCAGTTCATGCCCTCGACCTTCCTGCGCGCGGCGCGGTCGGGCAACGGCGGCCCGCGCATCGACCTGATGGGCTCGGTGCCCGACGCCATGATGTCGACCGGCAACCTCCTGCGCGAGGAAGGCTGGCAGCGCGGACAGGGCTGGGGCTACGAAGTGTCGGTGCCCACCGGCCTCGACCTGACGCTCGCTCATCGCGACCGGCCGCAGACCATCGCCCAGTGGGAGGCGCACGGCGTGCGCCGCATCGGCGACCGGCCGTTCCCGCGCAAAAGCGATCAGGCCTTCCTGTTCATGCCCGGGGGGGCGCGCGGGCCGGCCTTCCTGATGCTGCCGAACTTCCGCGTCATCATGAAATACAACAACTCCGAAAACTACGCGATGGCGGTCGGGCACCTGGCCGACCGGTTGCGCGGCGGCGGTACTTTCGCGCGCGGCTGGCCGACCTCGGAGCGGGCGCTCTCCCGCGACGAGCGCATCGAAATCCAGCAGCGTCTCGCGCAGGTCGGCCTCTATTCGGGCACGGTGGACGGCAAGCTCGGCGCCGGCACCCGCGAGGCGCTCCAGCGCTTCCAGGCGCGGGCGGGTCTTGCTGCCGACGGCTTTCCGACCGCCGCCCTGCTCCAGCGGCTGCGCCAGGGCGGCTGAGGCGAGCAGTCGAGCCCGGGGCTTGCGCCTGCCTGGCGGCTGCGTGATAGCATGGTCGGAGCGTTCCGGGGGGCTGTCGGAACCGGAGTTGCCGTTCCTTGCCGATCGTCTGGCGCCTGTCCGCGATGATCCTTCTCGCCTGCGCCCTTGGCTGGCCGGCCGGCGAGGCGCGCGCGCAGAATCTCGACACGGACCGCTTTCCGCACCTCTTCGCGCCGCGCGACCAGCGCCCGCGCATCATCTCCATCCCGCAGAGCACGCGGCCGGCCGCCCCGCGCGCAGCGGCAAGACCTGCTGAATCGACCCGCCCGCCGCGCAGCAGCGATACGACGCCGGCAACCGCCGCCGGCTCCGGTCAGCCGACGACGCCGACGACCTTCGTGCTGGTGCTCGGCGACAACCTCGCGGAGTGGCTCGCCTATGGGCTAGAGGAGGCCTTCGAGGACATTCCCGAACTCGGCGTCACCGACAAGTCGCGGCTGTCCTCCGGTCTGGCGCGGCCCGAGTTTCATGACTGGGTCAGGACCATACCCGAGATACTCGCGCAGCAGGCGAAGGTCGATTTCGTGGTGATGATGGTCGGGTCTAACGACCGGCAGGCCATGCGTGTCGACAATGCCAGCATCGAGCCTGGCACCGACCGCTGGCGCGAGGTCTACATCCAGCGGGTTGATGCCGCGATGCAGGCCATGAAGGCGCGCGGCGTGCCGGTCTACTGGGTCGGTGTACCACCGCTCCGCGGCCAGCGCGTCTCCGCCCACATGGCCCAGCTCAACGAGATCTACAAGGAGCGGGCCCAGAAGAACGGCGTGACCTATGTCGACGTCTGGAACGGCTTCGTCGACGAGCACGGCAACTACACCCAGTTCGGCCCGGATTTCGCCGGACAGGTGCGGCGGCTGCGCACCAATGACGGCGTCCATTTCACGGCCGCGGGCGCGCGCAAGCTCGCGCTGTTCATGGAGCAGGACCTGCGCCGCGACCTGCTCGGGCGCATCACGCCGGCCGAGCCGCAGCCGCCGGTGGTCGACCCAGCCGCCCCGTCGCGCACACCCGAAGCCGCCCTGCCCGGCGACGTGCCGCTGCCCGTGCCGCCGCGCCCGCTCGCAGGCCCCGTCCTGCCACTCGCCGGACAGCCGAACATTCCGCGCGCGGCCGGAGCCGAATCGCCGCCGGCCACACCGCAGCCCGAGCGTCTGGCGGGCGACGGGCCCGCGAGATCGCCGCAGGGCACTGCGGTTTCCGTGCTGGTGCGCGGCGAAATGCCTGCCGCGGTCGCCGGCCGCGCCGATGATTTCCGCTGGCCTCGCGAGCGCGGCGAAACGACGGCTCAGCCCGCGACTGCCGCTTCCCGCAGCAATCCGTAGGGGGCGACGGCGGCAGGCGCGCCGGTATCTGCCGATCGGGCGCTTGTCATAATATTGCGCAGATGAGCATGTTTTCTTTTCGATATGATCAAGTGATTCAGGCGTCTGGCAACTTTCATGACAAAGTGGCGTCCGATGGCGCTCATTGCCGCTTGTATCGCTGTTTGAAATCTGTCAAATAACGGCGAGAGAAAGGTCAGCATCGCTGCCCTATCCAGCAGGGCCCCGGACAATGGGGCCGTGGGGAACGCTAAGGCCCCGAGTTTGCATGGCCGGCAGGTATCGGATGTTCCCGATGCCCGAGCCGGCTCGAAGTGTCACAGTCGAGGCACGAACCGCGGCCGGTGAGGCTGCAGAACGAGGTGAACGATGAGCACGCAGCGGATTGGTGCGATGACGGGTGCGGGGGTCGAGGCGCGGACGAATCGCGCCACGAAAGCCAATCTGCCCGCTCGCGTCAAAAACCGCACGCGCGCAGTCATCGACCCTGGCCTGCCCGACGCGCAGGGCCTCTACGATCCGCGCAACGAGAAGGATTCGTGCGGCGTCGGCTTCATCGCCGACATGAAGGGTCGCAAGTCCCACAAGATCGTGCAGGACGCGATCCAGATCCTGCTCAACCTCGAGCATCGCGGCGCCGTCGGCGCCGACCCGCGTGCCGGCGACGGCGCCGGCATGCTCGTGCAGATGCCGGATGCCTTCTTCCGCAAGGAGGCCGGCAAGCTCGGCTTCGAGCTGCCGGAGGCCGGGCACTACGCGGTCGGCTTCATCTTCTTCCCGCGCGACGCGGAAGGGCAGACCATCGTCCGCGAGATCATCGAGAAGGTGATCGCCGACGAGGGGCAGACGCTGCTCGGCTGGCGCGAGGTGCCGACCGACAACGCCTCGCTCGGTCACAGCGTCAAGCCGACCGAGCCGCTGCACCGGCAGATATTCATCGGACGTGGCGCGGACGTGGCGTCGGAGGACGAGTTCGAGCGCCGGCTGTTCGTCCTGCGCAAGGTCATATCCAACCTCGTCTACGACCTGAACGACCCGCGCACCAAGGGCTATTACCCGGTGTCGCTGTCGTGCAGGACCATCGTCTACAAGGGCATGTTCCTGGCCGACCAGCTCGGCGCCTACTTTCCCGACCTGCACGATCCCGCTTTCGAGAGCGCGCTCGCGCTCGTCCACCAGCGCTTTTCGACCAACACCTTCCCGGCCTGGTCGCTGGCGCATCCCTACCGGATGGTGGCGCATAACGGCGAGATCAACACGCTGCGCGGCAACGTCAACTGGATGGCGGCGCGGCAGGCGAGCGTCGATTCCGAACTCTACGCCAACGATATCTCCAAGCTATGGCCCATCTCCTACGAGGGCCAGTCGGACACGGCGTGCTTCGACAACGCGCTCGAATTCCTCGTCCAGGGCGGTTACTCGCTCGCCCATGCGGTGATGATGCTGGTGCCCGAGGCCTGGGCCGGCAACAAGCTGATGGATGAGCGGCGCCGCGCCTTCTACGAGTACCACGCGGCGATCATGGAGCCGTGGGACGGCCCGGCGGCCATCGCCTTCACCGACGGCCGGCAGATCGGCGCGACGCTCGACCGCAACGGCCTGCGCCCCGCGCGCTGGTTCGTCACCAAGGACGAGCGGATCATCATGGCTTCCGAAATGGGCGTGCTGCCCGTGCCGGAGGACCAGATCGTCCGCAAGTGGCGCCTCCAGCCCGGCAAGATGCTGCTGGTCGACCTCGAGGAAGGCCGGATCATCTCCGACGAGGAGATCAAGGCGCAGCTTTCGGCCTCCAACCCCTATCAGGAGTGGCTGGAGCGCTCGCAGCTCATCCTCGAAGACCTGCCGCCGGTGGAGCCGCGCGCCTCGCGAACGGACGTGCCGCTGCTCGATAAGCAGCAGACCTTCGGTTACACGCAGGAAGACACCAAGATCCTGCTCGCGCCGATGGCCATGACCGGCCAGGAGGCCGTCGGCTCTATGGGCACGGACACGCCGATCTCGGCGCTCTCGTCCAGGTCCAAGCTGCTCTACACCTATTTCAAGCAGAACTTCGCCCAGGTGACGAACCCGCCGATCGATCCGATCCGCGAGGAACTCGTCATGAGCCTCGTCTCGTTCATCGGGCCGCGGCCGAACCTGTTCGACCTCGACGGCGCCTCGCGCCGCAAGCGCCTCGAAGTGCGCCAGCCGATCCTCACCAACGAGGACCTGGAGAAGATCCGCTGCATCGGCCACAGCGAGGACAGTTTCGACACGAAGACCCTCGACATCACCTATCCCACGACCAAGGGCGCGGCCGGCATGGCGGAGGCGCTGCAGCTCCTCTGCGACCGCGCCGAGGCAGCCGTCCACGGACGCTACAACATCATCATCCTGTCCGACCGCATGGTGGGACCGGATCGCATCCCGATCCCTTCCCTGCTCGCGACTGCGGCGGTGCACCACCATCTGATCCGCAAGGGGCTGAGGACTGCCGCCGGCCTCGTCGTCGAGACGGGCGAGGCGCGCGAGGTGCACCATTTCTGCTGCCTCGCCGGCTACGGCGCCGAGGCGATCAACCCCTATCTCGCCTTCGAGACCATGGAGGAGATCCACGAGAAGGGCGAACTGCCGCCCGAGGTGGACGCCCATGAGGTGGTCAAGCGCTTCATCAAGTCGATCGGCAAGGGCATCATGAAGGTGATGTCCAAGATGGGCATCTCCACCTACCAGTCCTATTGCGGCGCGCAGATCTTCGACGCGGTCGGCCTCGCCGACGATTTCGTGGCGAAGTTCTTCACCGGCACCGCGACCCGCATCGGCGGCGTCGGCCTGGCCGAGATCGCCGAGGAGACGGTGCAGCGCCACACGGCCGCCTTCTCCGACGATCCGACGCTGAAGACGACGCTCGATGTCGGCGGCGAGTACGCCTACCGCATCCGCGGCGAGGACCATGTCTGGTCACCGGACACGGTGGCGGCGCTCCAGCACGCCGCGCGCGGCAACAGCCAGGACCGCTACCGCGAGTTCTCGCGGCTGATCAACGAGCAGGCGGTGAAGCTGCAGACGATCCGCGGCCTGTTCCGTATCAAGACCGCCGAGGAGGCCGGGCGCGCCCCCGTGCCGATCGAGGAGGTCGAGAGCGCGGCGGATATCGTCAGGCGCTTCGCCACCGGGGCCATGTCGTTCGGCTCCATCTCGCGCGAGGCGCACACCACGCTGGCGCTGGCGATGAACTCCATCGGCGGCAAGTCCAACACCGGTGAGGGCGGCGAGGAGCCTGAGCGGTTCAAGCCGCTTCCCGATGGCCGCTCCATGCGCTCGGCGATCAAGCAGGTGGCTTCGGGCCGCTTCGGCGTCACGACGGAGTATCTGATCAACTCCGACATGATCCAGATCAAGATGGCGCAGGGTGCCAAGCCCGGCGAAGGCGGACAGTTGCCCGGCCACAAGGTCGACGCGGTCATCGCCAAGGTGCGCCACTCGACGCCGGGCGTCGGCCTCATTTCCCCGCCGCCGCACCACGACATCTATTCGATCGAGGACCTGGCGCAGCTCATCTACGACCTGAAGAACGTCAACCCGCGGGCCGACATCTCGGTGAAGCTCGTCTCGGAAGTCGGCGTCGGCACTGTCGCGGCCGGCGTCGCCAAGGCACGCGCCGACCACGTGACGATCTCGGGCTTCGAGGGCGGCACGGGCGCATCCCCGCTCACCTCGATCAAGCATACGGGTTCGCCGTGGGAAATCGGCCTCGCCGAGACCCACCAGACCCTCGTGCTGAACCGTCTGCGCTCGCGCATCGCGGTGCAGGTCGACGGCGGCTTGCGCACCGGCCGAGACGTCGTCATCGGCGCACTGCTCGGCGCCGACGAGTTCGGCTTCGCCACCGCGCCGCTGATCGCGGCTGGCTGCATCATGATGCGCAAGTGCCACCTGAACACCTGCCCCGTCGGCGTCGCCACGCAGGACCCGGTGCTGCGCAAGCGCTTCAAGGGCCAGCCCGAGCACGTCGTGAACTACTTCTTCTTCGTCGCGGAGGAAGTGCGCGAACTGATGGCCTCCATGGGCTTCCGGTCGATGCCCGAAATGGTCGGCCAGATGCAGATGCTCGACCGCCGCGAGGCCGTCGACCATTGGAAGGCCAAGGGCCTCGACTTCTCGAAGCTCTTCCACAAGCCGGACGTGCCCTCGGATGTCGGCATATTCCATTCGGAAACGCAGAACCACCACCTCGAACAGGTGCTCGACCGCCAGTTGATCGCCGAGGCGAAGCCTGCCATCGACGAGGGCCGGCCCGTCGTCATCGAGACGCGCATCCAGAGCCTCAACCGCTCGGCGGGCGCAATGCTCTCCGGCGCGATTGCCGAAAAGCACGGCAACAAGGGCCTGGCCGACGACGCCATCCATGTGAAGCTGAAGGGCACGGCCGGCCAGAGCTTCGGTGCCTGGCTCGCGCGCGGCGTGACGATGGAGCTCGAGGGCGAGGCCAACGACTATGTCGGCAAGGGCCTCTCCGGCGGCAGGATCGTCGTCTATCCGGCGGCGGAGGCCACCGAACTCGATGTCGACAACTCGATCATCGTCGGCAACACCGTGCTCTACGGGGCCATCGAGGGCGAGTGCTACTTCCGCGGCGTCGCGGGCGAGCGTTTCGCCGTGCGCAACTCGGGCGCCATTGCGGTAGTCGAGGGAACGGGCGACCATGGCTGCGAGTACATGACCGGCGGCGTCGTCGTCGTGCTCGGCCAGACCGGCCGCAACTTCGCAGCCGGCATGTCGGGCGGCATCGCCTACGTGCTCGACGAGGCCGGCGACTTCGCCCGCCGCTGCAACATGGCCATGGTCGAGCTGGAGCCGGTGCCGGAGGAGGACGACCTCCTGTCGCGCCACTACCACCAGACCGGCGGCCTCGACAGCCACGGCCGCGTCGACGTGATGAGCGACATGAGCCGGTTCGACGGCGAGCGCCTGCACCAGCTCATCGCCAATCATGGCCGCTACACGGGCTCCAAGCGCGCCCAGGACATTCTCGACCGCTGGTCGGAGATGCTGCCCAAATTCCGGAAAGTGATGCCGGTCGAATACCGTCGCGCGCTTCAGGAAATGGAACAGGCCCAGCGTCCGCTCGCGCTGGCAGGAGAATAAAAAAATGGGGAAGGTCACAGGCTTTCTGGAGGTCGACCGTCAGGACCGTCGCTATGCGCCGGCCGGCGACCGCATCCGCCACTACCGCGAGTTCGTCATCCCGCTGAGCGAGGAAGGCACGCGCAACCAGGCATCGCGCTGCATGAACTGCGGCATCCCGTTCTGCCACAACGGCTGCCCGGTCAATAACCAGATCCCGGACTGGAACGACCTCGTTTACAACGGGGCCTGGCAGGAAGCGTCGATCAACCTGCACTCGACCAACAATTTCCCGGAGTTCACCGGCCGCGTCTGCCCCGCCCCGTGCGAGGCGTCCTGCACGCTGAACATCGAGGACATCCCGGTCACCATCAAGACGATCGAATGCGCCATCGTCGACAGGGCCTGGAACGAGGGCTGGGTGAAGCCGGAGCCGTCGAAGACCCGCTCGGGCAAGAAGGTCGCGGTCGTTGGCTCAGGGCCCGCCGGCATGGCCGCAGCCCAGCAGCTTGCGCGCGCGGGTCACGACGTCCACGTCTACGAGAAGTTCGCCAAGGCCGGCGGCCTGCTGCGCTACGGCATCCCGGACTTCAAGATGGAGAAGCGCCTGATCGACCGGCGCATCGCCCAGATGGAGGCCGAGGGCGTCACCTTCCACTACAACGAGCACATCGGCGTCACGCGCCCCGCCCAGGAACTGGTGGACGGCCACGACGCCGTGCTGCTGACCGGCGGCTCGGAACAGGGCCGCGATCTGCCGATCCCCGGCCGCGACCTCGATGGCATTCATTTCGCGATGGACTTCCTGCCGCAGCAGAACCGCCGCGTCTCCGGCGAGCCGATCGGCACCAACGAGCCGATCCTCGCTTCCGGCAAGCATGTCGTCGTCATCGGCGGCGGCGACACGGGCTCGGACTGCATCGGCACCTCGGTTCGCCAGGGCGCGGTCTCGGTGACCCAGCTCGAGATCATGCCGAAGCCGCCGGAGAAGGAAAACAAGGCTCTCTCCTGGCCGCTCTGGCCCCTGAAGCTGCGCACGTCGTCCTCGCACGAGGAAGGCGCCGAGCGCGACTTCGCCGTGATGAGCGCCGAGTTCACCGGCGAGAACGGCAAGGTGAAGGCGCTGCGCTGCGTGCGCGTGGACGCGAAGATGCAGCCGATCCCGGGCTCCGAGTTCGAGCTGAAGGCCGACCTCGTCCTGCTCGCCATGGGTTTCGTCAACCCGGTCTACGAGGGCATGATCGAGAGCCTCAAGGTCAATCTCGACCCGCGCAAGAACGTGCTCGCCAATACCGGCGACTACCGGACCTCCATCGACAAGGTCTATGCCGCCGGCGACATGCGCCGCGGCCAGAGCCTCGTCGTCTGGGCGATCCGCGAGGGCCGGCAGGCTGCGCATTCCATCGACAAGGACCTCGTCGGGATGACCACCCTGCCGCGGTGAGGGATGACATCGGCCCTGCCTCCGCGATAGCTAGGAGGCAGGGAGATTTCTGATGTTCTTCGCCAGCGACAATGGCCTCGGCGCCTCCGACAAGGTGATGCAGGCGATCGCCGCCGCCAATGGCGGCGCGCAGCTCGGCTATGGCCGCGACGGCAGTACCCGCACAGTTGAGAAACAGCTCTCCGACCTCTTCGAGCGCGAGGTCGGCATCTACATGGTGATCACCGGGACGGCGGCCAACGGCCTCGCCCTGTCCACGCTGACACCGCCCTGGGGCATCGTGCTCTGCCACGAGGAAAGCCACGTCAACGAAGACGAGTGCTGCGGTCCGGAATTCTTCACCGGCGGCGCCAAGCTGGTCGGCATCCGCGGCCCGGGCGCGAAGATCACGCCGAAGGCGCTGGAAGAGACCATCGCCGGGATCGGCCGGCGCGTGCCGCACAATGCGCCTATTCATGCGCTGTCGCTGACCCAGTCGACCGAACTCGGCCTCGTCTATTCGGTCGAGGAGGTGCAGGCGCTCGCGGCGATGGCGAAATCGCACGGCGCGGGCGTCCACATGGACGGCGCACGCTTCGCCAATGCCGTCGCCTCGCTCGGCTGCACGCCGGCCGAGGTCACCTGGAAAGCCGGCGTCGACGTGCTCTCCTTCGGCACGACCAAGGGCGGTGGTCTCGCCTGCGAGGCCATTGTCTATTTCGATCCCGCCAGGGGCGAGGAAATGGTCCGCCGGCGCATGCGTGGCGGCCACTTGCTCTCCAAGCACCGCTTCCTCGTCGCGCAGATGGAGGCCTTCCTCGACGGCGGCCACTGGCTCGACCTCGCCCGCCATGCCAATGCCGCCGCCGCGCGCCTTGCCGAGGGCCTCGCGGCCATTCCCGGCGTTCGCCTGCCGCTGAAGCCGCAGGCCAACGGCCTGTTCCCGATCATGCGGCAGGAAATCGTCGCGGCCCTTCAGGCGGAGGGCGCGGTGTTCTATCCGTGGTCGGACCGGGGCCTGCCCGAAGCCGACCGGGCGAAGCCCGGCGAGACCATGATGCGCCTCGTGACAAGCTTTGCGACATCAGGCGAGGATATCGACCGCTTCCTCGCCGTCGCAGCCAAGGCCGCCCGTCCGCTCGCGGCGGAGTGAACGGCCGGCCGGTCTCCCGCTACCGGATTGCCGAACCCGCCTCGAAATCGCCGTTCTCCTTACCCAAAACCTGACATGGGGCGGTGATTGGGGAAGAAGGACCCGTTTTCGTGCGCCAGAGACTGCTTTGGGCGACATGCGTCGCCGCCATTGCCGCCGGAGCCGGATCGGCCCTCGCCATGCCGCTGGGGGGCGCTGCGCCCATGGCCGGTGCGACGCAGGTCCAGTTCTGGGGAGACTGGGGGCCGCGCTATGAGCGCCCCTATGTCGAGCCCTATTACGGCCGCCGCTACATCACGCCCGACGACGATGACGACGATGTGGGCCTGATCGCGCCGCAACGCGCCATCGCCATCACCCGCTCCATGGGTTACCGCGCCATTTCGCGGCCGCGTCTCGCCGGCCGCGCGTGGGTGGTCGACGCCCTCGGCCCGCAGGGGCAGCGGACCCAGGTACGGATCAACGCCTATACCGGCGCCCCGCTCGCCATCCGTGAGCTGGAACCGGGCGGCCAGCGCTTCCCGACACCGCCGGTCTGGCGCGACGAGCGCCCGAGCTTCGGCCGCGAAGGCGGACAGGAAACCCGCGAAGGGCGGCTCGACAACGATCCCATGCGGCCGGACGTGCGCCCCGAGCGCCCGGCACGGCCATCGCCCAACATCACGGCCCGGGTCGTGCCCGTGCCGACGCCGCGCCCCGACATCGACGGCGGCCTTCAGCCCCAGCCGCAGGTCGTGCCCCCCGTGGCAAGCCCGCCGCCCGCAGAAGCGCCGGTGCCGCAGCCGCCGGCCGCAAGCCTTCCGCCTCGCAACGTGACACCGGCCGCGCCGACCCCGCCGCTCAGCGTCGAGCCGACCGTTCCCTTCACGCCGCCCGCGGCCACTGTCCCGCAGGCCGAGCCTCCAACCGCGGCTCTGCCACGGATTCAGCCCGATGCCGGCCCGCGCGAGGAACAGCCTTCAGTGGTCGCCCCGCCTGCCCCCGCGGTCGTCGCCCCGCCTGCCGAGGCGGCAAGACCCGCCGAGCCCACAGAACCGCCGGCTGCCGCGCTCCCCGCTGCCCCGGCGCCCGTCATCGAGCCCCCGGCTGCACCGCCCGCGCCCGTGATCGAGGCACCGCCCGCACAGGCAGCGCCCGCGACCCCGCCCGCGCCGGCAACCGACACGGCGGCACGGCCGGCACCGAGCCAGGAACCGGACGGCGTGATGATCGACGGCCGCTTCCTCGGCCCTAACGGCGAAGCCTTGCCGAGCGGGCCGGGCCAGACGTCGCCCGGAGTGCGACAGGTAACACCGCCACCGGCAAGCAACTGACGCGCGGCGCGCAAATCGCCCGCACCCCCTGAGACAAACGAAACGCCCCGGTGATGCCTCACCGGGGCGTTCGTGCATCTCAGGAGGGCCGTTGGAGGGCGGCCCGGTCTGTTTGGGGTGATGCGGTTCAGGCGGCCTTGCGGTCAGCCTCGATCACGCGCGGGCCGTTGCCTGACTGGATCGCGATCTGCCGGGGCTTCATGGCTTCCGGAATCTCGCGGACGAGGTCGACATGCAGGAGACCGTGCTCCAGCGCCGCGCCCTTGACGAAGACGTAGTCGGCGAGCTGGAAGCGGCGCTCGAAGGCGCGCGCGGCAATGCCCTGATGGAGATAGTCGGCTTTGGCCTCGCCCTCGGCAGCGGACTTGCCGCCACGGATGGTGAGAGCCTGCTCCTTCACCTCGATCGACAGGTCATTCTCGGTGAAGCCGGCTACCGCGACGGAGATGCGGTAGGCATTCTCGCCCGTCTTCTCGATATTATAGGGCGGATAGCCGGCCGAGGGGCCTTCATGGCCGGTCGACTGGTCGAGCAATGAAAACAGACGGTCGAAACCGACGGTCGAACGGTAGAGGGGAGCGAGATCGAACGTGCGCATGGATGTCCTCCTTCAAGCGACACCGAAGAGCGAAAGCCCGCCTGATGGCCGGGCCGGTTTAGCTCGTGCAGCCCTTGGCGGGCCTGCACAGAGAGGCAGTTAGGAAGCGCCTTTCGGCTTCGCAAGGGGTGCTGTGTGGCCGGATTCTCCAGATGAAGACTCGGTGAACGGGGATTTCCGCCGGGGTTCAGCCACACCACGTCAGATTGCGTCCAACCACCGGGAAAGCCCGCGGCGCGTCCGCGGCTTCCCGCCTCCCCTTGCCCACAGGGATCAGACGCCATGCGCCCTGTCGCGCGCCGCATCTCCGCAGTATCCTCGCTCGCCCTGACGCTCGTGGCGGCGACCACGACATTCGCGCTGGCCCTCTTGATGCTGGCATGCGCCGGCACGCTCGCGCGCGCCGACGAAGCAACCCGGCTCATTCCGCAGCAGGAGATTCCGGGCCGTCTCGCCGTCCGCGGCTACATGGTCAACGAGCCTGTCGTCCGCCGCGGCACCGCCTATCTCACCCACGGCACCGACAAGTGGGGCCAACGGCACCGTCTTGTCATGGACGGACGGAACGGCGACATCATCGGCCTCAGGGTGGTCGGCGATCCCCGTGGCCCGCGGCCGGACCGCCCCACCGGCCGGCCCTGAAGGCAAGGAACTCCGGCATCGCGTGACTGTTGAGGCTCCGATGGCGGCGTGGCAGGCTTGCCCACCCGCACAGGGAGGTTTCGATGCGCCCTCTCGCGAAGCTCGCAATCATCGCCCTTCTGGCGGTGCCGGTCCAGCCGGCTGCGGCCGAACAATCGTTCCCTGCGCGCGTGGAAGAGGCGGCCTCGGCCTTTGTCGGACAGCCCGGTATTCTGGCGGGCACCACCGAGGAACAGCGCAAGCGCCTCGTCATTTTCCTCACCGGCAATCTCGTCTTCACCCTCGCCCACGAGTTCGGCCATGTGGTGATCAGTGAATTCGGGCTGCCCGTGCTGGGCCGAGAGGAAGACGCGGCCGACAATTTCGCCACCCTCACCCTCGTCCAGATCGGCGGCTCCTTCGCCCACCAGGTCATGGTCGATGCGGCCCGCGGCCTGCTGGTGCTCGGCCGCGATGACGCGCGCACGGGTGCGAACGAGCCGGTCAAGTTCTACGATGAACACGGCCTCGGTCCGCAGCGCGCCGGCCAGATCATCTGCCTTCTCTACGGGTCCGATCCGCCGGCCTTCGAGGCGCTGGCGCGCCGCGCCTATCTGCCGACCGAAAGGCGCGAATCCTGCGCCGCCGATTTCCAGCAGATGAGCGAGACATGGCGGCAGCTTCTCGCGCCCAATCTCGGCCGCGCGGGCCAGTCGCTCTGGCAGCGCCTGTTCCGCCGTGGGCGCGACGCGAGGCCTGCCGGCATCATGCCGGTGACTTATGGCGAAGCGCCGGAAAACCTCAAACCGATCCGCAGCTTCCTCGTCCGCCTCGGCCTTCTGGAGACGGTCCGCGACTACGCCGTGCAGAATTTCGCCTTCCGACCCGGAATCCGTCTGGAAGCGGCAAGCTGCGGCGAGCCCAACGCGTGGTGGGACCCGCAGGAACGCAAGCTCACCCTTTGCTACGAACTCGCCGTCGCGATGCTCCCGGCCGCGATGGAGGTGATTGCGGCCCCACCCGACCCCGCGCCGCCGCGCTGATCGGCCCGCCTGCCGCGATGACCTTGGCCCTCGTGCCGTGCTAGCCGATGGGATGCGCCGACCTCGGCGCAACACCGATTCGCGAGCGCGCCCGGCCGATGGATCTCGTCGCCCTGCCCAACCGCCCGGTTCCGGAAGGCGTCCGGGCCGGCACGCTGACCACGCCGGACAAGGTCGCGATCCGCTATGCCCGCTGGGAGGCCACCGGTGCACCGCGCCGCGGGACCGTGGTGATCTGCCAGGGCCGCAGCGAGTTCATCGAGAAATACTTCGAGGTGATCGACGAACTGCGCGCCCGGGGCTTCGGCGTGCTGGCCTTCGACTGGCGCGGACAAGGCGGATCGGGGCGGCTGCTGCCCGACATCCGCAAGGGCCACGTCCGGCGCTTCTCGGACTATCAGATCGACCTCGAAACGGTGATGGCGACGGTTGGGCTCCCGGACTGCCGCCCCCCGTTCTACGCCCTCGCCCACAGCATGGGCGGATCGATCCTGATCGAGACCGCCAAGGCTGGGCGCATCTGGTTCGACCGCATGGTGCTGTCCGCTCCCATGGTGGCGCTTGCACAGGTCCCCCAACCGGGTCCGGTGCGCGCCTTCCTGACGCTGCTCTCGGCGTTCGGCCTGTCGTCCATGACCATTCCGGGCGGCTCGCTCAAGCCAACCTCGCAGAAGCCCTTCGAGGGCAATCCGGTCAGCTCGGACCCCCTGCGCTACGCGCTCGCCGCTTCTTACGCCGACATCGACCGGCGACTCGGCCTCGGCGCCCCGACTGTCGGCTGGGTTCGCGCCGCGCTGGGCGTCTCCAGCCGCTTCGCCCACCCGCTCTATGCGCAGGGCATTCGCCAGCCCATGCTGCTGATCGCGGCGGCGCGCGATCCGCTGGTCGACACACCGGCCATCGAAGCCTTCGGCCGTCGCCTGAAGGCCGGCCACACGGTGGTTGTGCCCGGCTCCCTGCATGAGGTGATGATGGAGCGCGATGAGCTGCGTGCGCAGTTCTGGGCGGCCTTCGACGCCTTCGTGCCGGGCGAGCAGGCCTTTCTCTGAACGCCGGCCCGGCCGATCTCTGCCACTCAGCTGTTGAGCAGCTTCAGCGCTTCGGCATGGACGCGCCTGTCGCCCGCCGCGACGATGCGGCCGCCGCCGGCCGGCGAGCCGCCGTCCCAGGTGGTGACGATGCCGCCAGCGCCCTCGACGATCGGCACGAGGGCGAGGATGTCGTAGGGCTTGAGGCCCGCCTCGACGACAAGGTCGACATGGCCGGCCGCCAGCATGCAATAGGCGTAGCAGTCGGCGCCGTAGCGATAGGTGCGGCAGGCGGCTTCCACCGTCTGGTAGTGGCCCATGGTCTGCGCATCGAACAGCTTCGGCGAAGTGGTCATGATGGTCGCGGCCGACAGCGTCTCGCACGCCCGCGTGCGCAGCGCGCGCTCGCCCGCGGGGCCCTCGTAGCGGGCCGCGGCCCCGTCGCCCCAGAATTTCTCGCGGATGAACGGCTGGTGCATCATGCCGAAGACCGGCCGGCCGTGGCGCGCCAGCCCGATCAGCGTTCCCCACAGCGGAATGCCGGCGATGAAGGCCTTCGTGCCGTCGATGGGATCGAGCACCCAGACATGCTCGGCATCGGCATTTTCGGTGCCGTATTCCTCGCCGACGATGCCGTGAGCCGGGAAGGTCTGCTTGATCATCCGGCGCATGGCGGCTTCGCCCGCGCGGTCGCCCTCGGTGACGGGGTCGAAGGCACCCTTGCCGGCCTTGTTCTCGACCCCGATGGAGGACCGGAAGAAGGGCAGGATCGCCTCGCCCGAGACACGGGCGAGATCGCGGACGAAGCTCTCGAAATCGACTGCGCTCACGGCGGATCCTCCAAACGGCTGATCGAGCTATAGGCCAGCCGGCGCCGCCGGAGCAAACGCCGCCCTTTCGCCCGCAGGACGCCTGCCCGGCCATGCGGCCCATGGCCCCCTCGCCTGCCACCGCCGGCCTTGCCGCGCGAGGCCGGCCCGGGCAGGGTCACGGGCGGAGGAAATCCCGTGACTGCAAGTATCCGCGGCCGAACGGCCCGGGCGGGGGTCGTGGTGCTTGTCGCGGTGCTCGCGACCGCCACAGCCATCAGCCAGTTCTACCGCAATTCGGTCGGCGTCATCGCGACGACGCTCGCCACCGAACTGCAGCTTACCGCCGGCCAGCTCGGCGTCGTCTCCTCATCTTTCTTCCTCATTTTCGCGCTGTGCCAGATCCCGGTCGGCATCGTCATCGACCGCTGGGGACCGCGCCCCGCCCTACTCGGCTCCTCGGCCTTCGTGGTCGCGGGTTCCTGGGTCTTCGCCATGGCCAGCGGCGAGGCCGGACTGATCGCCGGCCGTCTGCTGCTGGGCATCGGCTGCTCAACCTTCTTCATGGCGCCGCTGGTCATCTATGCCCGCGCCTTCCCGCCGAAGACCTTTGCGACGCTCGCCGGCATCCAGCTCTCCATTTCCAGCTTCGGCACGCTCGGCGCCACAGCCCCACTCGCCTGGGCGACGGCGACCGTCGGCTGGCGCACGGCCTTCCTCGTGACGGGCATCTTTGCCGCCATCTTCGCCGCTGCGGTCACGATCGTCGTGCGCGGGCCGGCCGCGGGGCCAACCCCCGGCCAGCCACGAGAAAGCCTTCGCGAGACACTGCGCGGGGTCGGCGCTGCCGTGCGGATCGCGGGGTTCTGGCCGCTGTTCCTGATGTCCTTCTCCACCTATTCCACCTTCGGCCTCATTATCGGCCTCTGGGGTGGCCCCTATCTCGCCCATGTCCACGGCGCCGACCTCGGCGCACAGGGGCGCGCGCTGTTCGTGATGGCTGCGGCGCAGATCGTGGGAGCGCTGGCCTGGGGCGTGGCGGACCGGCTGGTCGGAGCCTACAAGCCGCTGGCGATCACCGGCGCGAGCATCACGGTCGTCCTGATGATCGCGCTGATCCTGTTCGGCCATGCCGGCTCGCCGGGCCATGTCGAGATCATCTACGGGCTGCTCGGCTTCTTCTGCGCCTTTGCGCCGATCCTCGTGGCGCACAGCAAGTCGCTCTTCCCGCCGGAGATCACGGGTCGCGGCCTGTCGCTGATCAATATGGGCACGATGACCGGCAGCTTCGCGACGCAGTGGCTGACCGGCCTGGTCGTGAAGACCATTGCCGGCCCGGCGGCCATTTATCCGCTGGCGGCCTTTCAGGCGGCGTTCGGAATGCAGGCTGCTTTGCTTTGCGCGGCGACGCTTTGGTACTGCACCGCCCCCGATCCGCGACGAGCGCTCCGTTGAAACGGTTAAATCCGGGATGAAGGGGAAGCGTTGAAAAAATTGGGTCAGTCTTCTTGCCTTTTCCGGAGACCGTAGGCATATTGTTGCAGCGCGGTATCGCCTTGCGATGCCTCGCAGCCCTCCTTGGGCGTTTCCTCCCTAGACTTGGGCCGCTCACGAAAGTGGGCGGCCTCTTTCTTTTCCAGGGGCCGGTTTAACGCTGGAAAATCAGACGTTTATAACCGGCGACCGAGGACCTTCTCGGCTGCGCCGGCAATCGTATAAAATCGATGAGGCCGTCGAATCGCTTTGTGCGGCGCACCCTGATCAACTGGCCAGTCCAATTCGGAATCGCCTAGCCGCCCACCCACGCGGCAGGCAGATTCGCCAGCCATGCGGAATCGAGTGAGCTGGCCCCGCTATTCTGCGGCCACCCGCCAGTCGCCGGAACGGTCGAGAGGCAGGCGCGCCAGCGCCTCGGCCAGGACCATGAGATCAGCCTGCAGCCGGGGGAAGTGGGCCGTGCGCCGATAGCTGCGCTCGTCCATGTAGATCGCCCGGTTGATTTCGATCTGAACGGCCTGCATGCCTGTCTGGGGCTGGCCGTAATGCTCGGTGATGAAGCCGCCGGCATAGGGTTTGTTGCGGACGACGTGGTAGCCTCGCGCCTTCAGCACACCCTCGATCAGGTCGGTCACCGCCGGCGCGCAGCTCGTCCCGTAGCGGTCGCCGATGACCATGTCGGCCCGCGGGCGATCTTCGCGGATCGGCGCCATGGACGGCATGGAGTGGCAGTCCACGAGAAGCGCCTCGCCGAAGGCGCGGTGGACACCCGCGATCAGCCGCCGCAGCGCGCGGTGATAGGGCTTGTAGAGCACGTCGATGCGGGTCAGCGCCTCATCGATGGCGATCCGCCGCGCGTAGATCTCCTGCGCCTCGCCAACCACCCGCGGAATGGTGCCGAGTCCGCCGGCCACCCGCATCGAGCGGGTATTGGCGAAGGTCGGCAGCCGGCCGTCGAACATGCGCGGGTCGAGTTCGTATGGTTCGCGGTTCACGTCCACGAGGGAACGTGGGAAATGCGCCCGCATGAGCGGCATGCCGCGCTCCACGACGCCCTCGAACAGCGCGTCGACGTCGGTGTCCTCCGAGCGGCGCAGCGTCGGCAGGTCCAGCCTGACCTGATCAAGGAACTGCGGCGGGTAGACCCGACCCGAATGCGGCGAGTTGAACACGACGGGAGCCAGCGGCTCGGCCGGCTCCAGCGCCTCGAAGGCGGGGTTGAAATCGCGGATCTGGGCTTCGCTCATCGGCTGTCCGGCAGGGCGTGCGATCCTGCCAGTTTAACCGCCCGCGAGGCGCTGTGAAGCCACCCCTTCCGCAGTGCTTGGATCGACGTGACGGCAAAGATGCGGGGCGTCGGCGGAACGTATCCTGCGTCTTTCCGCTGCCATCTTCACCGGCCATTTACCATCTTCGGGCTTCATGGGCACAAGCGGGAACGGGTTCTGTAAACCGCCCCCTCCCCGACGATGGACAGGCGAAGGACGGCATTCAGCATGGGCAAGATTCTGCTGGCCGAGGACGACAACGACATGCGGCGCTTTCTGGTCAAGGCGCTGCAGAACGCCGGCTACGATGTCGCCCATTTCGACAATGGCCTGTCGGCCTATCACCGCCTGCGCGAGGAGCCCTTCGAGCTGCTCCTGACCGACATCGTCATGCCGGAAATGGACGGAATCGAACTCGCCCGGCGCGCCACCGAACTCGATCCCGACATCAAGGTCATGTTCATCACCGGTTTCGCCGCGGTCGCGCTCCAGCCCGATTCGCAGGCGCCCAAGGATGCCAAGATCCTGTCCAAGCCCTTCCATCTGCGCGACCTCGTCAACGAGGTCGACAAGATGTTGCAGGAAGCCGCCTGACGGCGCTTTCATCCTCTTGCACGGCCGGGCGTTCCCCACTATACGGAGCGCCTCGCTTTCGCGGCCCCGGCCGCAAAGGGCGCGTAGCTCAGCGGGAGAGCACCTCGTTGACATCGAGGGGGTCACTGGTTCAATCCCAGTCGTGCCCACCATTCAAGCCCCCGGTTTCGTTGAGATTCTCAATGAGGCCGGGGGCTTTTTCGTTGGCAATGCCGGCCATACCGCCAAAAGCGGCCCGACGAGCCGCCTCGCGTCATGTCCGATGCGCCGGCTCGTCTCCGCGAGGCACAGATCGAGGAACTGGCGCTGATGCGCCGGCCGAAGGCGGTGGCCACCGCCGCGCGTTGAGCCGAGGGCGTCGCAACCCGTAAGGCATGGCGCCTGCCCAGCCGGCCGCCTGCGATCGCACGCAGCAGCGAAGATCGGGAAGCCAAAGCTCCGATTGCAGGTGCGGCAGCCGCAGTCTTGTCACCGATGCGTAGCGACCAGTGCGTCGGCAATCGTATCGGCCCAACTATTCTGTTCTGGTGGCGTTGCCACGAGATCCTGCCGAATTTCAATGAGCACCGCTTCCAGACCTCGGGGCTCGGCTTGGCGAGGGACGAGATAGTCGCTCGCGTCCTCGATCTCGTAGGGCGCATTGGCGACGACGGGCCTGCCCGGCCGGTCGAGCAAGGCGACGAGACGCTGCCCCCACGCTTCGGCCGGCCCACGGAACAGGATGCCGGCATGATATGGGCGCGCGACACCGAGATAGACCGGCGTGAAGGAATGGACCGCGACGATGCGGAACTGCGCACCGCTCCTTGCGCGCCGGTCGAGGTCCTCCGCCAGCCGCCCGTGGAACGGTGTGAAGTAGCGGTCCACGCGCTCCTGCCGCTCGGCTTCGGTCAGCTTCCTGTTGCCCGGCACGACGGTCGCCTCGCTGACCTCGGGCATGCTGGTCGGGCTGCCCGGCGGGCGGTTGGCATCGATCAGGAGCCGCGAGCGGCCCGACAGGTAGGCTGGAGCATCGAGGAGTTCCGACAGCCTGCGGGTCATGCCCGCGGCGCCGATATCATAGGCGATATGCCGGTCGAGCTCGGCGGGAGACAGACCCAGATCCGCGTAGCGTCGGGGGATGAAGTTCGAGGCATGCTCGCAGACGAGCACGAACGGCCCCCGCCCCTCCGGTCGCAGCACCTCGACCACGGGCGGCGCATGTTCGTCCTCGTCCGTGTCGCGGACGGTCGGCGGAGACGAGGCGAGCATCAGTAGATCGCCGCGTAGCGGCGGCACAGCTCGGTGTCGTCGATGCCCGAGGTCAGGGCGATCTCCTGGCGCTTCATGCCGAGATAGGTGGCGAGCGCCCTCGGCTCGAAGAACGACGCCGCGACGGCATCGCCATCCAGTGCCGTGAGCGCGTCCGCGAGGCTGAGCGGCAGCCGATGCAGGCCGAGCGCCCCGCGCTCCTCCGGCGACAGCGCCTCCGGATCGCCCGCGAAGACCGGCGGGGCGGCAAGGCCCTCGCGGATGCCCTGCAACCCCGCCTGCACGATGACGGCCAGCGCAAGATGCGGAGAGGCCGCGGCATCGGCCGCCCGGTATTCGAGGTTGAAGCCCCTCGCCGGGTCCTTGCCGCCGAGCGCCGGGGTCCGGCAGATGCGCAGGCTGGCCTCGCGATCCTGGTCGCCGAGCCAGGTGTAGCTCGAACTCCAGCTATGCGGCTTGAGCCTGAGATAGGACGCGACGCTGGGGGCGGTCACCGCAACGAGGGCCGGAAGCTGCCGGACGATGCCGGCCGCGAAGGCGGCGCCGATCGCCGAGAGCGTGTGCGGCGCATCGGCGTCGTAGAGCGCGTTGCGCCCCTCGCCGTCGATGAGGCTGAGGTGGATATGCACGCCGTTGCCGACCCCGTCCGGCGCGGTCTTGGGCGCGAAACTCACCGCCCAGCCGCGCAACCGCGCCGCCTCGCGGACGATTTCGCGCAGCGCTACGGCCTGATCCGCCACGGCCACGCCCCGGGCCGGCGAAATCGTGACCTCGAACTGGTCCTTGCCGTATTCGGGAATGAAGGTCTCGGGTTCGAGACCGGCGGCGGCGAGCGCGCCGAGCACCGTTGGCCCGAGCGGATCGGCGCGGCGCATGGCCTGCAGCGAGAAGGCCGGCGCCGCCGGCAACGGCTCACCGAGAATCTGGAACTCGTGCTCGAAGGCACCGGCCAGGGTCAGACCGGTCTCCGCGCCGAGCTCGGCAAGAACCGACTTCAATTGCGACCGCGGGCAGGCGCACCACGGCGTGCCGTCGAGTTCGACGACATCGCTCATGACCATGTCGAGCGGCGTCGCCGCCCCCGGCATCAGCACGGTGTAGCGCGCGGCCCTGTCGGCCAGCAGCCTCAGGTCGCCATTCGAGCCCCAGGGGCTTTCGGAGGCGATGATGTCGAAAGGCGTGAGCGACTGGTTGGCCGGCACCCAGCCGACACTCGCCGGGCCCTCCTTGCCGAGAGCCTCGCAGGACACGGAACGCCCGCGCGTGATGCCCGAATAGTCAGTCGTTACGAAGGTGACGAGCGGTGCCGGTTCGACGGGAATCATGGCGGGCTCCTTCAACGGCCCGACGGCGCGAGCGCTTCCAGGCGGCGGACCACGGTGTCCGTGTCGGTCACCCAGCAATAGCCGCCGAAGGCACGCAGGGCCGCCTCGTGGCGCTCCGCGGTATAGGTCGCCGAAGCGTCGCGCGGAACCGAGACGAGATAGCCCCTGTCGGCGGCATCGCGCACCGCCATGTCGACGCACTGGTCCGTCACGATCCCCGCAACGATGAGGAAGCGGATGTCGAGGTTACGCAGCACGTAGTCGATATTGGTCGAGTTGAAGACGCCGGAGGAGGTCTTCGGCAGCACGATCTCCTCGGGCCCGGGCGCCAGGGCGTCGATGACGTTGCCCTCGGGGTCGTCGCTGGCCACGAGGATTCCTGACAGCTTGTGGTCGACCGAGCGGTCGCGCCCGTCGCGGGTCAAGGCACGGATGATCGTATGCAGCACCTGCACGCCGGATGCGCGCGCCGCGGCGAGGATCCGCTTCTGGTTGGGCACGACCTCGTCGCGGAGCCGGAGGTAGAAGGGATGATCGGCCCCGCGTTCCGGATGCAGGGGATCGCGGCCGGGCTCGGCGAAGACATTCTGCATATCGACGAAGAGCACGGCCGTCTGGGCCGCCACATAGTCTGCATCTCGGGTCGAGGGGATCATGATGGCTCCTGCGGCCGTCCCGTGCCGGCCGCCTGCGTGGTGTCGGTGATCTGGTTTTCGTCGCGGATCGCTTCCAGCGCCTCGATGCGCTCCAGCGCCTTGGGGCCGAGCCGTTCCGCCATCGCGGTGACCAGCGCCTCCACCTGCACCAGCGCCGGCACCATGGTATCGAACAGCGAGGGCGCCTCGACCTCGGCGGCCAGGACGACGTCGGATATCTCGGCGACAGGCGACCCCCATCGGTCGGTCAGCAGCAGCAGACGCGCGCCGCGGCCGTGCGCCTGTCGCGCGAAAGCGATCACGTCGGACTGGTAGCGACGATAGTCGAAGACAACGACGAGGTCGCGCGGCCCCATATCGGCCAGCTGGTCGACACGCTCGGCGGCAGGACCGGCCACGATGCTCGTTCCGGGCCGCAACTGACGCAGATGCGCCTGCAGGATCCCCGCAAGGAAACCGCTGAACCGGCCGCCGATCACCAGCACGCGCCCCTTGCAGGCGATGAGCACCTCGACGGCGCGCTCGAATTCGGCCGGCTGCTGGAGATCTTCACCCGAAGCCAGCAACTCGGCCATTGCGCGAGTATAGGCCTGCGAGGGGTGCAGCCCGGCATCGCCGAGGTGCCTGCCGGTCAGCATCAGCGGCGAGCGCAGCCGCTCCTCGACCTCCGACAGCAAGGTATCCTGAAACGCCACGAAGGATGGAAAGCCGAGCTTCGTCGCGAATCGCACCACCGTCGGGTCGCTGACCGTGGCGCGCCCGGCGAGGGTCGCCACCGTGCCGAGGCCGGCAACCGGATAATTGGCGAGAACCATGCGCGCGAGCTTGCGCTCGGCCGGCGTCAGGGCCAGCGATGGGTCGAGCAGTCGGTCGCGGATAGTCATGCCGGCACCGGTCGAATCTGGGCTTGCACCGCCAGCCGGATCACCCCCTGCGGATGTTCCAGAAGACGGGCACGCCCTTGATCATGCCAGTAAGGTCGCTGCGCAAGGCCGTCAGCTGCGCCACCTGTCCGAGCGGAACATAGGGAACGTCCTCGAAGGCCTGCTGCTGCAGGTTGCGGGCGACCGTTCCCTGCGCCTCGGCGCTGGGCGCAGCGAACCAGTCCTCCCGAAGCTTCTCGATCTGGGGGCTCTCGCACCAGCCGTTGAGGGCGGAGCCGTTGCCGCGCAGGGCGGCATGGACGAACGGGTTGAGCAGGTCGCCGCCGGAATTGAGCACGACGTAACCGCCCCAGCCGCCCTGCGCCGGAGGATCCTTGCGGGCGCGGCGCTGCAGCAGGGTGCTCCAGTCGGTCGTGATGTAGTCGACGGCTATGCCGATCTGCTTGAGCTGGTCCGCGACCACGGCGGACGCGAGGGCATTGATCTGCACGTCCTACGGCACCACCAGGACGAAGGGTTCCCCCTTGTAGCCGGCCGCCGCGATGGCCTGCTTCAGGCTGGCCGTATCGGCGGAGCTGCCCATGCCCGCATCGCTCGCCAGAGCGGTGCCGGGCGTGAAATAGCCCACCCCGTCCTTCCACAGCGCCGGGTCGGTCCCCGCCATCGCCATGACGATGTCCCTCTGTGACAATGCGCTGGCGATCGCCTTTCGGATCGCGGCATTGGCGGTTGGACCCGCGGCATGGTTGACGCGCAGGGAGGCCATGTAGCCGAGAGGATCGAGCGTTTCGACCTTCACGCCGCGACCGCGCCGCAGCAGCGGCAGCATGTCGGCGCTCGGGAGTTCCCACCAGTGAATCTCTCCTGTCTGAAGCGCGGACGAAGCGGTGGAGGCGTCGGGCAGGATGCGCCATTCGATCCTGTCGAAATGCGTCACCTTCGGGCCAGCCGTGCCCTCGGGCGCACCGCCGTTGCGCGGCACGTAATCGGCGAAGCGCTCGTAGACGACCCGGTCACCCGGAACACGCTCATCGGCCTTGTAGCGATAGGGACCGCTGCCGACGACCTCGGTCAGCGGCCTTGTGGCATCGCCGGTGGCGAGGCGCTCCGGCATGATGGCGGCCATCATCAGGCCGGTCTTGCTCAGCGCCAGCGGCAGCATCGGATAGGGACGCTTCAGCCGGAAGACGATGGTCCGGTCATCCCTCGCGGACAACTCGTCCGTCGCGGCGAAAAGGCTCTTGCCGAAATCGTCGCGGGCACCCCAGCGTTTCAGGCTGGCTACGCAGTCGCGCGCCAGCACCGGCGTTCCGTCGTGGAACTTCAGGCCCGTCCGCAGGCTGAGCACCCAGCGCTTGCCGTCGTCCTCCACGAGGAAGCCTTCGAGCATCTGCGGCTGCGGATTGAGCGCCCCGTCCTGCCCGAAGAGCGTATCGTAGCAGAGATAGCCATGGTTGCGGGTGACGTAGGCCGGGTTCCAGTGCGGATCGACCACGGCGAGGTCGGCATGCGGCACGAAGCGCAGGACCCGCTGGTCGGATCCGGCGGCCAGGCGCGGAGCCGCCAGAACCGAGCCGGCGGCGGAAGCTGCGAGCATGAACCGGCGCCGATCCATCATGGCGTATCACCCGTGTTGCCGGGACATCGCTCGCCCCGGTGAGATTGGATGTCATATTCGTTGCACATCGACCATAATGTGGCAATCATGTAATGAATTAAACAGAAGGCGGACAAGATGACCGAACCTTTGCGCGCGCCGGGTCCCGATAGGGTGATCGTGGAGGAGCTACGCGCCGCCGTGCGGGAGGAGGCACCCCGCCTCACAGACCTGCTGCAGCGGCTGGTGCGCATACCCTCGGTCAATCCGAAGTTCCTGTCCGACCCCGCCTTCAACCGCGAGAGCGACGTTCAGGACGTGATCGAGGCGGAACTCGCCGGGCTCGGTTTCGCCGTGGCGCGGAGCTTCCCCCTGCCCGGGCGGCCGAACGTCGTCGGCCGCTGGCCGGGCTCGGACGAACGCAGCCTGGCATTGTGCGGCCACGTCGATGTCGTGCCGCAGGGCGATGTCGCGCTCTGGTCGTGTGACCCGTTCGGCGCCGAGATCCGTGGCGACCGGCTCTACGGCCGCGGCTCCGCTGACATGAAGGCGGGCCTCGCCGCCGCTCTTGTCTCCTGCCGCGCGATCCACAAGCTCGGGATCAGGCTGGAAGGCCGGCTTGAATTCCATTCGGTCGTCGATGAGGAGGCGGGCGGCTTCGGCGCGATGGCCGTCGCCAGGGAAAGTCGCGGCCTGCAGGCTGTGTTGCTCACCGAACCCAGCGGCGGCGCGATACGCCCATGGGCAGGCGGCCTGGAATGGGTGAGAGTGACCTTGCGCGGCCGGGCCGGCCATTCGGCGCGGCGCTTCGCATCCGTCTATCCGAGCCTGCCCGGCGCCTCGATCGGCCCGCGCAGCGTCAACGCGATCGAACTCGGCGCGCGCCTGCTGGCCAGCCTGCGCGAGCTGGAAACCCAGTGGGCCATCGGCAAGTCGTTTCCCGGCATGCCGCCCGGCATGAACACGATCAGCCCCGGCGTCATGGTTGCGGGCTGCGGCGAGGGCCCGGACGGCCTGCCGACCCTCCTGGCCAACCCCGCCATGGTGCCCGAGATCTGCGTCATAGACTTCGACCTGAAGTTCCTCCCCCACGAGAAATCTGCCGACATAAGGCACGAGTTCGAGGGCTGGATCGCCCATTTCGCCGCTGCCGATCCATGGCTGCGCGACCACCCTCCGGAGGTGCGCTGGCAGCTCGCCGACCTGCACTTCCCGCCGGTCAACACGCCGGTCGCCCACCCGGTCGTCCAGGCCCTCGGTGAGGCCATCGCAAGTTCCGGGCGGCAGCCCGACATCATCGGCAGCCTCGGCGTCACCGATGCCGCCCACTACGCGCCCTACGGCATCGCTGCCGCGGTCTATGGCCCGACCGGCGGAGCGCAGCACGGCCCAGACGAATATGTCGAACTGCCTTCCGTCGTCGAAACGGCGGAGACAGTCGCAGAAACCGTCATCCGCTTCTGTGGCATGCGTTGATGGCGCGCGTGCCTGCGTCCGGTGCTCTTCAGTGCTGATCCCGCGGGGGAAGCGGACCGACGACGAGGGAAACCCGCCTCAGGCGGCTCAAGGCCCGGGGGTATGCCACCTCACCCGTTTTTCTGGTCGCGGCGAAGTGTCGGCAGGCCGATGCCCGCGGCGTCGAACCCGCCATCGACCGCGAGCGTCTGGCCCGTGATGTAGGTGGCGCCCGCCCCGCACAGATAGACGATGGCGTCCGCCAGCTCTTCAGGCAGGCCGTAGCGGTTCAGCGGGATGGCGTCGTGATAGTCGGCCCTGATCTCGGGCGAATGGACCTTTTTCGCCATGGCGGTATCGACGGGACCTGGCGCCACCGCATTCACGCGAATGCCGTAGCTCGCGAGTTCCACGGCCATCTGCTTGGTGAGATGGCCGAGCGCGGCCTTCGACGTACCGTAGGCGACGCGCAGCGTCGAGGCGCGCAGCGACGAAATGGACGTGATGTTGACGATGGCGCCGCCCGTCTCGCGCATCAGCGGCACCGCCGCCTTGGTCATGATGAAGGGGCCGGTAAGATTGACCGCCATGACCTCGTTCCACGCCTCGAGCGGCGTTTCCATCAGCGGCCCGAAATGAGCGATGCCGGCATTGTTCACCAGCGCGCCCAGGCGGCCGAAGCGCTCGCGGACCGCTGCGATCGCCTGACCGGCATGGTCCGGCCGCGACACGTCGAGCGGCAGGGCCAGCAGCCTCTCCGGCTGCTTCAGCGCGCGGATCGCGTCGTCCAGCGTCCCGGCCTTGACGTCGAGCATGGCAACGGACCAGCCATCGGCGAGGAACCGCGTCGCTGCGGCGAGGCCGATGCCTTGAGCGGCGCCGGTGACGAGCGCGACCTTCGAGTGAGTAGCGGACACAACGACCCCTCATATCCACGCCTATCCGGCGCCGTGCGCATCCTTGTCAAAAGGCGCACCGGGTCAACCTCGGCGGAAGGAGCGAGCCCTCGCAGCACAAACAGGGCTCACCAGGCCAGTTCCTCGCCCTGATAGTCGATGAAGCGGTGCGCCGGATGATCGAGCGCCGCCTCGATCACTTGTGTCAGCCCGCCGATGCTTTCGGCGATCGTGACCGGCGCGCTGGCGCCTCCCATGTCCGTCTGCACCCAGCCGGGATGGAGCATCAGCACGCCAACCCCTGCGGGCAGCGCGTCGCGCACGGCAAAGGAGCGGGCTAGCGAATTAAGCGCTGCCTTGCTTGCCCGGTAGAGTTCGCTGCTGCCCGTGTCGTTCAGCGCAACGCTGCCCATGCGCGACGACATGAAGGCCAGCACGCCCCCGCGCCTGACAAGCGGCAGAAGGCCGCGCGCCAGCCGGACCGGTGATATCGCATTGGTGAAGAACAGGTCGGTGATCTCGGCCGCGTTTGCCTTACCCACATCCTGATGATCCGGACCCTTGATGCCCGCATTGACCAGCACAAGGTCGAAGCGCGACTGATTATGAGCGCTGACCAGCCGCTCGCCGCCTTGGGGATCGTTCACGTCCAGCGCGACTGTAGCGATTCCAGGCGCCTCGGCAAATGGTGACCGCGAGACATCCCGGACTGTCGCGGTGACAGACGTCCCGCCTTTGGCGAGTGCCTCCGCCATGGCATGGCCGAGACCGCGCGAAGCGCCGATGATGAGAGCTTGCTTCAGAACAGACACGTGACTTCGCCTCGCCTTCGCGGAATTGAACGATTGGCGCGGTCATAGCAGGTGGGATGGCCTGGGTCAGGATGCCTGCCGCGCATCAGATGCGTCGCCCTGTCTTGGCGGCGCAGCGCAATTGCCAGCTGTGAAGCCCCGTCTCGTCCAATGACGCCCCCGACCGCCTCGACGAACGCTGCCTTCGTTCGGCCCGCCTCCCCGCCGTCCCTTCACATCTCGTGGTCGCCGATTTCTTCGCCGCCTCCAGCATTGGCTGGGGAACGCCCCTGGCGCGTGTCCCACATGCCTGCTGCCCGCCTTGCGATCTTTAATTTAACACGTTAATGATATCGGCAGCCAAGGGCGTTGGGAGGGGTCGGTATGCCGCATGTGGTGGTTGAATATTCCGCCAATCTCGACGGCGCGGTCGACTGGTCCGGGGTCTGCGAGGCTGTTCGGATCGCGGCAGCCGAAACGGGGGTGTTTCCGGTTGGCGGCATCCGGGTGCGCGTCCACCGTTGCGACCATGTCGCCATTGCCGACGGCAATCCGGCGCATGGTTTCGTCGATGCGACGCTGAAGATGGGCCGCGGCCGGGATGTCGAGACCCGGCGGCGTGCAGGCGCCCACGTCTTCGAGGCGCTGTCCCGCGCGCTCGATCCGGCCTTTGCGGCGACGACCGTCGCGCTCTCGCTGCAGATCGTCGAGATCGACGAGCCGAACTGGAAGCGCAACACCATTCACGACGCACTGAAGAGGAGCGCCTGACATGGCCGAGGCACCGGCGAAGGGCTCCGCGCCCGCCAACCGCTTCACGCACAACAAGCTGCGCGCCGAGACGCTGCTGGCGAAGCTGAAGGCGGACGGCATGGGCCACCACATCGCGGGCAAGCGCGCGGCCTCGGCCTCGGGCCGCACCTTCGATACGATCTCGCCCATCGACAGGTCGGTGCTGGCCGAAGTCGCGCGCGGCGATGCCGCCGACATCGACGCCGCCGCCGAGGCAGCGCAGAAGGCGTTCAAGTCCTGGAAGGGGCTGGACCCGGACAAGCGCCGCGCGATCCTCCACAAGGTCGCCGACGTGATCGAGGCGCACCAGGAGGACATCGCTCTCCTGGAATGCGTCGATACCGGGCAGGCGCATCGCTTCATGGCCAAGGCGGCGGTCAGGGGGGCCGAGAACTTCCGTTTCTTCGCCGACCGCGCGGCCGAGGCGCGCGACGGGCTGAACCTGCCGACGAAGGACCACTGGAACGTCACGACGCGTGTGCCGATCGGCCCGGTCGGCGTCATCACGCCGTGGAATACGCCGTTCATGCTGTCGACCTGGAAGATCGCCCCCGCGCTCGCCGCCGGCTGCACGGTCGTCCACAAGCCGGCGGAGTGGTCGCCGGTGACCGCCGACCTGTTGCCGCGTCTCCTCTTGGAAGCAGGCGTGCCCGAGGGCGTGCTCAACACGGTCCACGGTTTCGGCGAGGATGCCGGCAAGGCGCTGACCGAGCACCGGGCCATCAAGGCCATCGGCTTCGTCGGCGAGAGTTCGACGGGTTCCGCCATCATGGCGCAGGGTGCGCCGACGCTGAAGCGCGTCCATTTCGAGCTCGGCGGCAAGAACCCCGTCATCGTCTTCGACGACGCCGAACTCGACCGCGCGCTCGATGCGGTGATCTTCATGATCTACTCGCTGAACGGCGAGCGCTGCACCTCGTCGAGCCGCCTGCTCGTGCAGCAGAGCATCGCGGCGGAGTTCACCGCGCGCGTGGCCGAGCGGGTGAAGAAGCTCAGGGTCGGCCACCCGCTCGACCCGGTGACCGAAATCGGCCCGCTGATCCACCAGCGGCATTTCGACAAGGTCTGTTCCTATTTCGATATCGCCCGGCAGGACGGCGCGACGCTTGTCGCAGGCGGCAGGCCCTTCGACGGGCCGGGGGGCGGCTTCTATGTCGAGCCGACACTGGTGACGGGCGCGACCACGACCATGCGCGTCGCGCAGGAAGAGGTCTTCGGACCCTATCTGACCGTCATTCCGTTCAGGGACGAGGCAGAAGCCATCGCTATCGCCAACGACGTCAATTACGGCCTCACCGGCTATGTCTGGACCGCCGACATGGCGCGCGCGCTGCGCGTCGCCGACGAGCTCGACGCCGGCATGATCTGGCTGAACTCGGAGAACGTGCGCCACCTGCCGACGCCCTTCGGCGGCATGAAGGCGTCCGGCATCGGCCGCGACGGCGGCGACTATTCCTTCGATTTCTACATGGAAACCAAGAACATCTGCCTCGCGAAAGGCAGCCACGCCGTGCCGAAGCTCGGCGCCTGACGGCCAGTCCCCCGAAGAACAACAGATAAGCGTTCCGAGGAAACACTCATGCCCGCGCCGACCCACATCTTCGATCCGCCGTTCAACATCATCAGGGCGAGCCACGTCGTGCTCGACGCCACCGACCTTGCCGCCAGCCGCGCCTTCTACGAGGAGGTCGTCGGCCTGCGCGTCACCGATGCCGACGACGGCGCGGTCTATCTGCGCGGCGTCGAGGAGCGGCAGCACCACTCGCTGGTGCTGCGCAAGGCGTCCAGCGCCTCCTGCCGGCGCTTGGGCTTTCGGGTCGGCCACGAGGCCGATCTCGACAAGGCCGCCGCCTTTTTCGCGGCGCAGGGCCTGCCTCACGCCTTCGTCGAGGTGCCGTTCCAGGGCCGCACGCTTCATGCGAGCGACCCTGCCGGCCTGCCGCTCGAATTCGTCGCCGGCATGGAGAAGCGCCCCTCCAGCCTCCAGACCTATGCCCATTACCAGGGCGTGCGTGCCCAAAGGCTCGACCATTTCAACGTCTTCGCGCCGGAGGTGCAGGAGAGCCTCGACTTCTATGCCGCGCTCGGTTTCCGCCTCACCGAATATGCCGAGGAGGACGGCCCGGACGGGCGCATCGCCGCCGGCTGGATGCACCGCAAGGGCAATGTCCACGACCTTGCCTTCACCAACGGGCGCGGTCCCCGCCTGCACCACTTCTGCTACTGGACGCCGACCGCACTCGACATCATTCATCTCTGCGACGTGATGGCGACCTCCGGCTATCTGCCCAACATGGAGCGCGGCCCGGGACGGCACGGCATCTCCAACGCCTTCTTCCTCTATATCCGCGACCCGGACGGCCACCGTCTGGAGCTCTACACCTCCGACTACCAGACCATGGACCCGGACCACGAGCCGCTGCGCTGGTCGCTGCGCGATCCGCGCCGGCAGACGCTGTGGGGCGCGCCCGCGCCGAAATCGTGGTTCGAGGAGGGCTCCGACTTCGCCGGTCTCCCCGTGCGCGATCCCGCCTTTGTCGCCAACGTCATCGTGGCGAGCTGAGGCCATGACCCATCGCCTGGCCACCTTCTCCATCAACGGCGAGGAGCGCTTCGGCCTCGTCACCGATGCCGGCATCGTCGACCTGTCCGCGCGCGCAGGCGACGTCTGGAGCCTGAAGGCGGCCGCCGCCGGGGGCGCGCTTCTGCGCCTCGTGGACGAAGGGTTGCGCCATCAGCCCGACCACGCGCTCGACGCCGTGACCTTCCTGCCGCCGGTCTGCGAACCGGAGAAAATCGTCTGCGTCGGCGTCAACTATCCGGACCGCAACGCCGAGTACAAGGACGGGCAGGAAGCCCCGCCCTTTCCCAGCCTGTTCCCCCGCTTCGCCCGCTCCTTCGTCGGCCATCGCCAGGCGCTGGTGCGCCCGAAAGCCTCCGACAAGCTCGACTACGAGGGGGAGATCGCGCTGGTCATCGGCAAGGCCGGCCGGCACATCGCCGAGAAGGACGCGCTCGGCCATATCGCGGCCGTCACCCTCTGCAACGAAGGCACGATCCGCGACTGGGTGCGGCATGCGAAGTTCAACGTCACGCAGGGCAAGAACTTCGACCGTTCGGGCGCCATGGGGCCGTGGCTCGTGCCGTTCACGGACGAGGCTCAGATCGCCGACATCCGCCTGACGACGACCGTCAACGGCGAGACGCGCCAGGACGACCGCACCAGCCGCATGATCTTCTCGTTCCGATACCTCATCGCCTACATCTCGACTTTCACGACGCTGGTGCCCGGCGACATCATCGTGACCGGCACGCCGACGGGAGCCGGCGCGCGCTTCGATCCGCCGAAATTCCTGAAGCCCGGCCACGTGATCGAGGTCACGGCAGAGGGCATCGGCACGCTTATCAACACCGTCATCGACGAGGTCTGACGATGCTTTCCGCGAAGGACATCAAGGCCGCCGCCGCCGCGCTCGACAAGGCCGAGAAGACGCGCGTCCAGATCCCTCAGCTCACGCAGCAGCATCCCGGCATCAGCGTCGAGGACGCCTACAAGATCCAGCGTGCGTGGATCGACAGCAAGCTCAAGGGGGGCCGCCGCATCATCGGCCACAAGATCGGCCTCACCTCCAGGGCCATGCAGCAGGCGCTCAACATCGACACGCCGGATTCCGGCTACCTGCTCGACGACATGCTGTTCCCGGACGGCGGGGAGGTGCCTACCGACCGCTTCATCGGCACGCGCATCGAGGTCGAGCTTGCCTTCGTCATGAAATCGCGGCTCGACAAGGCCGATTGCACGCTGTTCGACGTGATGAACGCGACCGACTATGTCGTGCCGGCGCTCGAAATCCTCGACACGCGGATCGAGCGCGTCGATCCGAAGACCAAGGCGACGCGCAAGATCGCCGACACCATCGCCGACAACGCGGCCAATGCCGGCATCGTGGTCGGCGGCCGGCCGTTTCGCCCCGATGCGGCGGACCTGCGCTGGGTCTCGGCGATCCTCACCAGGAACGCCGCGGTGGAGGAAACCGGCGTCGCCGCCGGCGTGCTCAACCACCCGGCCAACGGCATGGCCTGGCTGGTGCGCAGCCTCACCCGCAACGGCCTCGCGCTGGAGCCGGGACAGGTCGTGCTGTCGGGATCGTTCGTGCGGCCGGTGGAGGCCCGAAAGGGCGACACGTTCCAGGCCGATTTCGGGCCGTTCGGAACAGTCGGCTGCCACTTCGCCTGACAGTGCGCGCGGCGCGCCTACGGCTCGCCGCCCTTCTCGTCGGTCGCCATGGCGCGCTCCAGCTCGATCAGCAGTGCCTGGAGCTCGGAGAGCCGCTCCGGTCCGAAACGCGCCGTGATCTCGGCATAGATCGCCTCCGACTGCGGCGAGACCGCTTCGATCAGTTCCGTGCCGCGCGTGCCGATGCGGACGAGGCCGACACGCATGTCGTCGACGTCGAGCCGCCTGTCGATCAGGCCGCGGGCTTCGAGATCCTTCAGAATGCGCGAGAGGCTGGGCGCGAGCAGGTAGGTCGCGCGGGCAAGCTGCGAGACCTCGATCTCGCCGACCGCTGAGAGCGCGCGCAGCACCCGCCACTGCTGCTCGGTGAGGTCATGGCTGCGCAGCGAGGCGCGGAAGTGGCGCATCACGGATTCCCGCGCCCTCAGCAGCATCATCGGCAGCGAGCTCGAAAAGCTGCGCAGGCGAACGCGGGTAGGTCCGGCGGACCGGGGGTTGGCGGCGCTATCGGCGGGGCGCTCGGTCGGACGGTCTGTCACTCTGCCGCTTTCTCCATCTCGCGCCACGCATGATATCTGCGCGACAGCGAAGCCGCAGATATTTTTCATGTTAATTGATCTGCGATCGATCTCCAGCCGGCACTACCGCATGATGGTGCGGCTCTGCTCGCGCATGAACTGCGGCAGATACCATGTGCCGAGGCCACCCTTGGAACCTGTTCCGGAGCCCTTCCAGCCGCAGAAGGTCTGGATGCCCGGCCAGGCGCCGGTGGTCGCCCCGCTCGCCCGGTTGGCATAGAGAACGCCCGCCTCGGCCGTATCGAGGAACAGGTCGAGCTCGGCCTCGTCCTGCGCATAGATGCCGGCGGTGAGCCCGTAAGGCACGGCATTGCCGCGCTGGATGGCCTCCCTCAGCGACGAAAACGCGCGGACGGTCAGGAACGGCAGGAACAGTTCATCCCGGTGCAGCGCGTGATCGTCCGGCAGGCTGGTGACGATGGTCGGCTCGACATAGTCTCCATGGTCGAAGAGGCCGCCGGACAGCGCGCCGCCGCCGACGATCTTCGCGCCCGAGCCTCGCGCGGCAGCCACCGCCGCCTCGAACCGATCGCGCGCCGCGCGATTGATCACCGGCCCCATGAACACATCGCGCTCGGCTGGATCGCCGATGCGGAACGCAGCCGCCGTCGCCGCGAGGCGCTCCAGGAATTCCTCCCGCACGGCGTCCTGGACGAAGGCCACCGAGCCCGCCGAGCACTTCTGGCCCTGCAAGCCGAAGGCCGAGCGCGCCATGCCGGCGGCGGCCGTGGCGAGGTCGGCTGAAGCCGTTACATAGGTCGGGTTCTTGCCGCCCATTTCGGCGAGCACCGGCTTCGCATGCGCGCCGCCCACACCGAAGGATCGCATCATGCCCATGCCGACCGCATGCGATCCGGTGAAGGCGATGCCGTCGATGCCGGGATGGGCGACGAGCGCCGCGCCGGTTTCCGCTCCCCCGCAGACGAGGTTGAACACGCCGTCCGGCAGTCCCGCCTCGACGATGCAGTCGGTGAGCATGCGGCCGGTGAGACCCGCCATCGGGCTCGGCTTGAACACGACCGTATTGCCGGCGATCAGCGCCGAGATCGACATGCCGATGGACAGGGCGACGGGAAAGTTGAACGGCGCGATGACCGCGAAGACGCCGAAGGGGCGCAGCACGTCGCGCGTCTCTTCCTTCGGATTGGCCCTGAGCAGCGGCTTCTCGTAGCCGCCATTGGCTTCCATCTCGCCGGCATAGAAGCGGACGAGATCGATCGCCTCCTCCACCTCGCCCAGCGCCTCCATGCGCGACTTGCCGACTTCGTCGAGGCAGGCCGCCGCCATCTCGAACTTCACCGCCTCCATCGCGGCGGCGACGTTATGCGCGAACGCGACTCGCTTCTCCCAGCCGAGGCGCCGCCAGTTGTCGGCCGCCCGTCGCGCGGCGGCCACCGCGGCATCGACAGCGGCCGGCGACGCGGCAATGAACCGGCCGAGGCTGATGCGCCGGTCGATCGGACAGGGTGCATCGAAGGCCTCGCCTTCCCGATTATCCGAGCCGCCAATCCGGTTGGGCCTGTCGAGCCCCAGAAGCCGCGCCCGCACATCGGGGATAACCGCATCGAGATGGGCGTGAACGCCGGAGAAGTCCTCTCCGATATTGGAATAAGTCACGCGCGGCAGCGCGCCGGCGGCAATGCTCGTCATGGTCATGTCCTGAACAAACTCACCCCGGCCAGCACTGGCTGCCACCGTCGACGCGCAGCACCTGGCCCGACACGAAGGCGCCGAGCGGTCCGGCGAAGACCTCGACCACCCGCGCCACCTCATCCACGGTCGCGACGCGATCGAGCGTGCCGTCCTCGGCGAGCCGAGCCTCATCCACCGCGCGGGTGCCAAGGAAGCGCCCCGTGCGCGTGTCGCCCGGCGCGATGCAGTTCACCGTGATGTCGTAGGGCCGGAGCTGGTCGGCGAGGCAGCGCGTGTAATGGGTGACGCCCGCCTTTGCGACCGCATAGACCGCGCCGTTCGTCCGTCCCTTGAAGGCGGCAACCGAGCCGAGCGTGACGATCCTGCCCGCCCGGCGCTCCATCATCCCCTTCGCCACGGCCTGGCAGGTGAGGATGGTGGACAGCAGGTTGCGCTCCAGCACGGCGGAAATGTCCTCAGGCCGGATGCCGACCGCATCGTTCGGGTCTGGCTTGCCGCCCTTCGCGGCTATGTCGCCGCCGGCATTGTGGACGAGGATACCGATGGGCCCGAGCGCGGCCTCCGCCTCCCCGACCACTCGCGCGATGTCTTCCGGCTTCGTCAGGTCGCCGAGAACGCGGACAGTGCCGATGCCGAAAGCGCTGGCGATCTCGCCTGCGGCGGCCGTCAGCGTTGTCCCTTCGCCATATTCGGCCGGGCCGTTCTCGCGCATGCCGTGGATCGCAACATCAGCGCCGAGACGCGCCAGCCTTTCCGCGAAGGCGCGCCCGAGCCCCCTGCCCGCGCCGGTGACCAGCGCGACCTTGCCCGCGAGCGGCCGTGCGGCTTGTTCCTGGTTCATGCGTGCCTCCCGACGGGAGTGGGAACCGGGATCGAACCGTTTGGCAAGCGCCGGGAAAGATGGCGCTCATGACGGTTCCGCCGAGCGACAGTCTCGACGCCGCGCACCGCACGCCCTATCACTTCACAGCCATTCCATTCTGCAGGACGCCGCCGCCGTGAAACTCTTCTTCTCCCCCGCCTCGCCCTTCGTCCGCAAGGTCATGGTCTGCGCCATCGAACGAGGCATCGGCGGCCTGATCGAGAAGCTGCCCTCGGCAGCGCACCCGATCAACCAGGACGCGTCCATCAAGGTGCATAACCCGACGGGCAAGGTGCCGACCCTGATCACCGAGGACGGCAAGCCGGTCTATGACAGCCGCGTCATCTGCGAATATCTCGACGCCATCGGAGCCGCGCCCAAGCTGTTCCCCACCGTCGGCAAGGAGCGTTGGCCGGCGCTTGTGCTCCATTCGGCCGCCGACGAACTGCTCGATGCCGCCCTGCTGGCACGCTACGAGAGCGTCGCCCGGCCCGAGGGCCTGCGCTGGGACGACTGGCACAAGGGCCAACTCACCAAGATCAGCACCACGGTCGCTAGCTTCTCCTCGGCCTGGATCGACCACCTGGAGAACCGCATGGATATCGGCACCATCGCGGTCGCCTGTTCGCTCGGCTATCTCGACTTCCGCTTCCCCGACATCGGCTGGCGCAACGGCAACGACCGTCTCGCCGCCTGGTATGTGAAATTCTCCGAGCGTCCCTCGATGAAGCAGACCGCGCCGACGGCCTGAGAGGCGTGCGCGTCAGGCCTGCTGGTAGTTCAGGAGCAGGCCAGAATTTTCCCAGGGGCACGACACCAGCCGCCCGGTCGAGGACAGCGTGATGTAGGCGGTCCTCAGTTCCGGCCCGCCGAAGGCGATGTTGGTGACCCAGCGCTCGCCGGGAACGGGAATGTGGCGCCATTCGCCCGTGTCCGGCGCGATGACTGTGATACCGCCATTGACCAGCGTCGCGACGCAGATGTTGCCGTCGGCATCCACCGCCAGCGAGTCGAAGCGGTTGTAGCCGCCGATGCCGGCGACGATCCGCCCGCCATGCGGCGAGGGAAACGGCTGCCGCCGGAACTCGCCCGGCCCGGTCAGGTCGAAAGCCCAGAGCCGCGCCGTCTCGGTCTCGGCGACGTAGAGCACCGACCCGTCCGGGGACAGGCCGATGCCGTTCGGTGTCACCATCGGGTGGATCATCTCCTTGATGAAACTGCCATCGGCCCTGGCGTAATAGACCCCGCCGCGATCCATCTCGCGCGCGCGGGCCTTGCCGAGGTCGGTGAAGTAGAAGCCGCCCTGATCGTCGAAGACGATGTCGTTCGGGCCCTTGAACGGACATGCCTCGCTGGAGGCGTACAGAACCTCCAGTTGGCCGGTTTGAAGGTCCAGCCTTTCGATCCGCCCGCCCGAATAGTCGTCGGCCTGCCCGATCGGCAGCAGGCCGCGGTCGCTGCCGGGCGGCGTCCATTTGAAGCCGCCATTGTTGCAGATGTAGAGCATGCCGTCGGGGCCGAGGGCGAGCCCGTTGGGTCCGCCGCCCTGGCTTGAGAGGTAGGAAACCGAACCATCGGGCGCGATCTTCGTCACGGTGCCGCGCGCGATCTCGACGATGAGCACCGACCCGTCCGCCATGATCACGGGTCCCTCCGGAAAGAGCAGGCCGGAGGCAAGTTCGGTAATGGCGAGGTCCATGACGTTTCCCTTGTGTCGTTCTGGTCTTGGCGTCGAGGCTAGAGTGGTGCGCCGGCCAAGGGAACCGCTTGGCAATGCATACTCCGCCCGGCGGGCTTGCTCTGGCCCCGTCCGGCGGGCTTGATGCCGGAGCCAACAGGAGGCCGATGCGTGCCGCTGGAGATCGAGCGCAAGTTCCTCGTCGCCCATGACGGCTGGCGACCGGCCGAGCGCGTGCATCATATCGAGCAGGGCTACCTGTCCGTCAGCGGGCCGGTCTCGGTTCGTGTCCGGCTTCAGGACGGGCTTGGAACCCTGACCGTGAAGGGCGAGCGGGAGGGGCTGGCGCGCGACGAGTTCGAATACACGATCCCCGCCGCAGACGCCGCGGACATGCTGCGCCTTGCGAGCCTGCCGCCCATCGTCAAGAAGCGCCACGAACTGACGGTCGCCGGCAAGCTCTGGCAGGTCGACGTGTTCGAGGGCCGTCTCGCCGGCCTCGTCCTCGCCGAGATCGAACTCGCCGACGAGCACGAGCCATTTGTGCGGCCCGACTGGCTCGGCCGCGAGGTAACCGACGATCTGCGCTACCGGAACTCCGCGCTGGTCGAGGGCGGTGAAGAGGTCCTGCGCGAACTGTTCCCGGAGCGGCAGACGCTCGCCTCGGGACGCCGATAGCCGGCGCACGGCGTCATTGCGGCGGTGCGTGTGGCAGCTCGCCCGCAGCCCGTGCTAGAGACGGCTCACAATCTGCCCAAGGTCTCATCACGCATCAGCGACCCCGAAAGAAGGCTCGGATGTCCACCGTCATCACCTGCATCGAAGACCTGCGCGTCCTCGCCGAGCGCCGCGTGCCCCGCATGTTCTACGACTACGCCGATTCCGGCGCGTGGACGGAAAGCACCTACCGGGCGAACACCACGGACTTCGCCAAGATCAAGTTCCGCCAGCGCGTGGCGGTGAACATGGACAACCGCACGCTGGCGACGACCATGATCGGCCAGCCGGTCTCCATGCCCATGGCCATCGCCCCCACCGGGATGACCGGCATGCAGCATGCCGACGGCGAAATCCTCGCGGCGCGCGCCGCCGCCAAGGCCGGCATCCCCTTCACGCTCTCGACCATGAGCATCTGCTCGATCGAGGACGTCGCCGCGGACACCAGCAACCCGTTCTGGTTCCAGCTCTACGTGATGCGCGACCGCGAGTTCACCGGCAACCTGATCGACCGCGCCAAGAAGGCCGGCTGCTCGGCCCTCGTGCTCACCCTCGACCTCCAGATCCTCGGCCAGCGCCACAAGGACCTGAAGAACGGTCTCTCGGCCCCGCCGAAGCCGACGCTCGCCAACCTCATCAACCTCGCCACCAAGCTGCGCTGGTGCAAGGCGATGCTCGGCACCAAGCGCCGCACCTTCGGCAACATCGTCGGCCACGCCAAGGGCGTCGACGACATGTCCTCGCTCTCCTCCTGGACCGCCGACCAGTTCGACGCCTCGCTCAACTGGAACGACGTCGCCTGGATCAAGGAGCGCTGGGGCGGCAAGCTGATCCTGAAGGGCATCATCGACCCCGAGGATGCCGAGCTTGCAGCAAAGTCCGGCGCCGACGCGCTGATCGTCTCGAACCACGGCGGCCGCCAGCTCGACGGCGCGCTCTCGGCCATCGAGGCCCTGCCGGCCATCGTCGACGCGGCCGGCAGCCGCATCGAGGTTCACATGGACTCAGGCATCCGCTCCGGCCAGGACGTGCTGAAGGCCATCGCGCTCGGCGCCAGGGGCACCTATATCGGCCGCGCCTTCCTCTACGGGCTCGGCGCCATGGGCGAGGAAGGCGTCACCGCCGCCATCGAGATCATCCGCAAGGAGATGGACATCACGATGGCGCTGTGCGGGCTTCGCGACATCAAGACGGTGGGCGGCAATATCCTCGTGCGGTGATGCAGCGGCGGGGCGCGATCAGGCGACCCACGTCAGGGTGAGGCGCAACGCCCGCGTCCATCCCGTACCGTCGAAGGTCCGCGTCTCGACCGAGACGCCCTCTTCGCCGACCTCCAGACGGTTCCAGCTGTTGGCCTCGCCGCGCAGCCGGTCCGAGCAGGCCGTGCCCGCATGGACGATCAGCACATCCCCCGGCCGCGAGGTCATCTGGTCCCTCGCCTCCCGCTCGCCGCCTTCGGCGTTCCAGAGGCTCGCATGGCTGCGGTGGCGGTGGCCGAGGAGCATGATGCTGCGCGGCTGGCGGGCGAGGCCTGAGAGCATCGCGTCTCCCCGCGTCACGAGATCGTAGTCGCGGTCCGTGTCGTTGCCCCAGGCGACCGGATGGTGAGCCGCGACGACCAGCGAGCGCCGGTCGGCCTCGGTCCGGTCCATGGCGGCGATCTGGGCGAGGCTGAACTGCCCCCGCGACCAGTTGAGGTAGGGACCGAAAGGCCGCGCCGAGTTGACCCCGCGGATCACCACATTGTCGTCCGACCATTCCGGCTCAAGTCCTTCGGTGACGAAGCGCCGCCAGCGCTGATAGGGCCGCGTGAAGCGCTCGATCAACCGATGCCCGACGATGTCGTGATTGCCGGGCACGATGAGATAGGGTTGCTGCAGCCGGTCCAGAAAGGCGCGCCCGGCCGCGAATTCGCGCTGCGTCGCATTCTGCGTGAGGTCGCCGCTGATCGCGATGACATCGGGCGGCTCGATCGTCAGCGCGTGCAGGAGGGCCTCGCGGATCATCGGACGCTGCGCCCCGAAATGCAGGTCCGACAGGTGTGCAATCACCGTCATGCGGCGTCAGGCCGCGACAGCGACGGCCGGGAGCGGAGCGACGACGGTGAGGGCGCCGGGCCGCACCGCCAGGTTGAGCGGCGTGCGAAGCCTGCGGATTTCCCCGTCGTTGAGCACGGTGATGAAGCGCCGCTTCGCGTCGAGCGTCAGTTCGGCGCATTCGTGATAGGCGATGTTCGGGTGATGGCGCGCGCGCCCCGCGAGGATCGCCGCCGCCATGCGGAACAGCGTCAGGTATCCGCTTTCGCGGGCCGCATAGACCGCGAGCCTGCCGCCGTCGAGCCGCTCGCGGAGCGGCACGCGCGAGACGACTTCCGCCAGCGGGTTCACCGAGACGATGACGCCGCGCGTCTCCTCCTGCCAGGCTGCTGCCCCCGCGCGGATCGACAGTTTCGCCGGCCGCAGCGTCGTCGCCTTGAAGCCCGTCATGACGAACGAACCGAGCGTCGCCCACAGGCTCCCGCGCGCCTCCTCCCGGTATCGCTGGAGCTTGGCGAGCGGGCCTGTGACGGAGGTGCAGAGGAAGGCCCGGCCATTGATCATCCCGACATCGATGGCGCGCAACGCACCGGCGCCAAGCGCCGAAACGGCAGCGGCCGGATCGAGCGGAATCCCGAGATCGCGCGCGAGCTGGTTGACCGTCCCGCCGGGAATGATGGCGAGCGCCGTCTTCGTGCCGAGAAAGGCTTCCGCCGCGGCGAGGATCGTGCCGTCGCCGCCGATGACGAAGAGCAGCTCCGGCTCTTCCTTCCGGCAGGCTTCCAGCGCCTCCTCCATGTGGCCGGGTGCAGCCATGAACACCCGCGGATAGATGGCGCGGTGCGACAGGGCCTGCGTCAGGAGCTCGATCACCGGCAATGACCGCCCTGTCAGGCCCGACCGCGCATTGACGAGAATCGCCGCCGAACATTCGCGCTTCACGCCGAACGCATGGTCGGCATGGTCCATCGCGTGTTGGTCCAAGGGCACACCTCTTCCGTCGGCCGGGCGCCGCCATGCCCTCAAACCTTTAGAGGATCAAGGAGGTTCCCGCTATTCCGCGGGAGCTGCCATGGGCTCCTGCCGGTCCGCCGGGAAGGCCAGGGCCGCCAGCCCGATGATCAGGCAGAGCGCGCCAAGCACCTGGAAGGTCAGCGCAAAGCCGCCCGTGCGATGCAGCCAGGCGACGAGGCCGACCGCCGCCGCGCCGACGCCGAAAGTGATCGTGTAGCGGGCGGCGAAGGCCCGCGCGCGCCACTCGTCGCTGGTATATTTGCCGGTCATGGCGTCGTTGATCGTCACCTGGCTGTACATGGTGACCACCACGCCGGTCGCTGCGACCAGCATCGCCCACTCGTTCGCCACCGAGGCGAGGAACAGGAAGGGTGCGATGGCGAAACCGATGGGGATGATCAGGCTGCGCAGCGGATGCCGGTCGATCAGGTTGCCGACGATGTACTGCGAGAGCGCGCCGCAGGCATAGACGAGGAAGCCGATCGTGCCGATCACGGCGGGGGCCGATCCGAATAGGGTGACACGCTCCTCGATCAGCTTCGGCAGCGCCACCGTGACCGCGTTGAAGGTCAGGCCCAGCGCGAAGGCGACCACGAGCAGAATCACGAAGACGCGCATCATGTCGGCCTTGCCGATCCGCGCCTGGTTGGACGCCTTGGAGCCGAGCCGCTTTTCGTCCTTCACCTGCGCCATGAAGGCGAAGCCGATGGCGATGCTGACGAGACCGGGAACAAAGAAGGCCGCCCGCCAGCCGAAGAGCTGCATCAGGCCGCCGGTGATCAGCGCCGAGAAGGCGACGCCGAGATTGCCCCAGACGCCGTTGATGCCGATCTCGCGGCCGAGCCTCTCGGCATGCGAGACCAGCATGGCCGTGCCCACCGGATGGTAGATCGCGCCGAAGGCGCCGATGGCCGTCAGGCCGATGGCGAGTTCGGTCGGGTTGCGCGCAAAGCCGGTCACGGCCACAGCGAGGCCGCCGCCGATGAAGAAGATCGCCATCATGTTGCGGCGGCTCCAGGCATCGCCCAGCCAGCCAGCCGGCAGCGACAGCGCGCCGAAGGCGATGAACCCGCCGAGCGCCAGCGGCAGAAGTTCCGCGAAGGGCACGCCGAACTCGGTCGCCATGGTCAGGACCGCGGTCGCGAAGATCAGCATGAACAGGTGATCGAGCGCGTGGGCGATGTTGATATAGGCGATGACAGTCGATGCGCGGTTCATGGCGGAACCCTGTAGCGAAAGCGGGGCGCCACGATAGAATGGCGCATGAGCGACGTAGCGCCAATTGTCATCGACAAGACGCCAGCGGCTGTCTTTGATGACGGCGTCGGCGTGCTGGCGACGACCTATCCGCGCGGCACCCATCTCCCTCTTCACCGGCACGACACCGCCCAGCTCCTCTTCGCCGCTTCGGGCACGATGCAGGTAACGACGCCGACCGGCCGCTGGCTGGTGCCGCAGCAGCGCGCGGTGTGGCTGCCGCCGCGCTTCCCGCATGCCGTCGACATGCTGACCGATGTCGCCATGCGGTCCACCTATATGGAGCCCGGCGCGCTGCGGCGGCACGCGATGGCACCGCCACCCGCCACGGACCGCGTCATCGGCGTTTCGCCTCTGATGCGCGCCCTGATTCTTGCACTGTTCGAGCCGGGCGTTGCCGCAAGGCGGCGGCGCGCCCTCATGGAACTCCTCCTGGACGAGGTGGCCAAGAGCCCGGCTGCACCGACCTTCGTGCCCATGCCGCAGAGCGCGGCCATGGCACGGGTGGCGGAAGCCGCCATCGCCGACATTGCCTGCCGGCGCGATCTCGCCGACCTCGCGGAGCAGGCCGGCACGTCGGCGCGCTCCATCTCGCGCCTGTTTCCCGCGGAAACGTCGCTGACCTTCAAGACCTGGCGGCAGCGGGTGCGCATCATGGCGGCGCTGGAGCGGCTCGGCGCTGGCGCGACCGTCAAGGATGTGGCCGCGCGGCTCGGCTTCTCCTCCTCTGCCGCCTTCGCCGTGGCGTTCCGGTCGGTGATGGGCCACCCGCCCGGCAGCGCCCACGACGCGGATCGCGAACCGCCCCGCTAGATCGGCGCCGCATGGTCTTCCCGCCTCTTGCCCGCTGCTTCCCGCCATGCTGCAACCACTGCTCCGACACAGGGGCATGGATGCAGCGGTCCCGGATCACTTTGCCGTGGCAGGCCTTCTTGCGGGGCATACCCGCGCTAGCCGGACTGGCCGCCGCCGGCCTGACGGCGGCCCATCGCCACCGCAATCCCGGCCCATCCCTCGGCCCTCGGCTACAGGCTGACCGGCTCGCGGGTCGCGACCGAGTTTGCGGCCACACGCGCCTTTCGCGGCACGAAGAACTACGGTGCGCCGGTGACCTGGCACGCTGCCCCGCTGGTCGATTCGAACTGGACATCCGCGGAGCCGGTCTCCGTCTGGATCGTCGCGCAGGAGAACGCCGGCAGCGATCCTGCCTCGCCTGCCAGCCCACTCCGTTGGAGGGAAGCGCCAGAGGCGGTCCTGCGCATCGGCGCGCCCTCCTCCGGCCGCGGCCCCGATGTCGCGGCGCTGGCGGCGGAGCGGCAGGGGCTGACAAGCGCGCCTGGCGCGCTCTACGTGATGGGCACCGCCGATCCCGGGCAGGACCGCCGGTCCGACATGCGGCTGGTGCTCGCGCTCTTGGGCATCGCCATCGCAGCCCATGGCGCGATTGTCTCGCGGTTCTGGAAACGCCTGCGCCCGCATTGAGTCCCGCCCATGAAAAAGGCCGCCTTGCGGGCGGCCTTCTCGATTGTCTGGAGCAGAAGGTCGCCTCAGCGGCGGCCACCGCGTGCAGCGGCGCGGGCGCGGGCCTCGGCATAGGCCGCAATCTCGCGGTAAATCTGCTTCGGCCGGGCCTTGGCGCGGGCCTCTTCCTCTTCGAGCCGCTTCAGCTCGGCCTCTTCGGCGGCGATCCGCTCGGCTTCCTTGCGGGCAGCCTCTTCGGCAGCGAGGCGCTCAGCTTCGGCGCGGCGGATCGCTTCCTTGGCGGCCTCGCGCTCGGCGCGGGCCTCGGCGATGGCGCGGCGCTCGGCCTGGCGCTTCATGAATTCCGGATCATCCGCTCCGGGACGCGAGCGGAACTTTTCCAGTAGGGCCTGCTTCGCCTTCTGCGAAGTCTCTAGGCGGTCATTTAAGCCATTCTGGGACGTGAAAGACAAAGGCGACTGGTCCTGGGTTCTGTCTATCGTAAGGGTGGTTGTTGCGACGTCGGCTTACGCGGGTCGACTCCGGCTCGCGCCGAAGGCCTCGTGGCGACGGGTTCCGCGTACAGAAACCGTCACCGAACGTCAACGTCAAAGCACATGTGGGTGACATTCGGTTGACGCGCAACTGCCATTCGTCGGCCGAAGACCTCAGCCGCCGCGCCCGACGACGCGGATGAGGTCGGTCCGGACCGCCTCGATATGCCCAGCCAGGAAACCGCAGGCATTGTCGACCTCGCCGGCACGGCACAGGCGGATCAACTCGGCGTGTTCCTGTTCCGCGATCCCCATGGCCGTCGTTCCCGACAGCTGCACGCGGGTATAGCGGTCACTGGTCTGGAGAAGCGCTGCGACGATCGCGCGCGTGCGCGGCTGGCGCGCCTGTTCGTAAAGCGCCATGTGGAACTCCGCGTTGAGCACGCCCCACTGGCCCACATCGCGGCGGGCTATCGCTGCCTCGAATTTCGACTGGATATCGTCCAGCCGGGCGAAATCCTCCGGCGTGAAGAGCGGCGCCGACTGCGCGAGCATGCGCGGCTCCAGGAGGCAGCGCAGGTCGAACACATCGTTGATCTCGTCGAGCGACAGTTCGGAAACGATGGCGCCCTTGTGCGGGGCGATGCGGACCAACCCCTCCGCCTCCAACTGGAACAGAGCCTCGCGCACGGGGATGCGGCTGACGCCGTAAGTGTCGGCCAGCGCATCCTGCCGCAACTGCGCCCCGGCAGCATGGGTGCCGTCGAGAATGGACTGCCGCAGCCGGTCGACAATGGCGGCTGACAGGGTTCGGTGCTTCAGCGTCGTGGTCATTCCGGCTCGATTCCCGCTCTGTCGCCTGCCCCGATGACCCGGCCACGACTCGGCACCGTCTGCATCATGACCCGCCAACGACATTTCCACGACTGTCGCGTGAAAAAGTCTTCCCCGGCCATTGACTCACAGATTGTATAAAATCTACGATCATGAAAATCCAGAGCGAAAGCACTCAACGAGGTGCGCCCCGATGATCGATCAAACGATCGCAGCAGGCCCCGCGGTCACGCCCTGGCGCGCGATCATGAAGGCATCTGAAGCCCTGCTTGCCGCCGAGCGTCTGGCCATCATGGGCCTGATGTTCCTGCTCACCGTGCTCATCCTGGTGAACGTCGTCACCCGCTACACCGGCATGCCGATCTACTGGATCGACGAGTCGGCGGTTTACTCCGTGGTCTGGCTGACCTTCATCGGCGCCTCCGCCATGACGCGGCTCAGGCTGGACTTCGCGGTATCGATGCTGACCGAGCGGCTGTCGGAGCGCGGCCAGAAGATCGCCAGGATCGTCGCGACCGGGTTCGTCGTGGTCTTCGGCGTCGCGCTCACCGCCATGTGCTGGCTGTGGATGGACCCGGTCGGCATCGCGCGCGCCGGCTTCGACGCCAGAGAGTTCGCCAGCGAAACCTTCAACTTCCTCTATACCGAGCGCACCCAGACGCTGAACTGGCCGACCTGGGTGCTCTACATGATCCTGCCGATCTTCGCCGTGTCGATGACGCTCCACGGCCTCGCCAATCTCATCGAGGATATCGGCCTCGTCCCGCGTGCCCGTCTGAAGGGCTTCGTGCTTTCAGACGTGGACGGGGTGAACTGATGATCACCTCCGCCGCCTTCATGGCCGTCATGCTGGTCGGCGTGCCGATCGGCCTGTGCCTCTGCCTCGCCGGCATCGTCTACATCATGGCGTCGGGCAATCCGCTGCTGTTCCAGAGCTATCCGCTCCAGCTGTTCGGCGGCGTCGACAGCTATGGCCTGATTGCCATCCCGCTGTTCATCCTGATCGGCGAGATCATGAACGGCGGCGGCATAACGCGGCGCATCGTCGACCTCGCCATGGCCTTCGTCGGCTCGGTGCGCGGCGGCCTTGCCTACGTGAACATCCTCGCGAACATGTTCGTCTCCTCCATCCTCGGCTCGGCCACCGCCCAGGTCGCGATCATGTCGCAGATCATGGTCCCGGAGATGGAGAAGCAGGGCTACGACAAGACCTTCGCCGCGGGGCTGACGGCCTATGGCGGCATGCTGGGCCCGATCATTCCGCCCTCGGTCATGTTCGTCGTCTATTCGGTGCTCGCGCAGGTCTCGGTCTCGGACATGCTGATCGCCGGCATTCTGCCCGGCATCCTGCTCACCGGCCTGTTCTTCTGCGTCATCGCGGCCATGGGCTTCGTCTACAACTACCCGCGCGCCGAGAAGCGGACGCTGCGCGAACGTGCCGCGACCGTCCTGTCGGCATTGCCGACCCTCGCCATTCCCGTCGTCATCGTGGGATCGATCCTCGGCGGCCTCGCGAACGCGACCGAGGCAGCCGCCGTCGGTGCAGTCGCCGCGGCCATCGTCGGCCGCTACTGGACGAAGGAATTCTCGTTCTCACGCCTGCCCGAGATGATGCTGCGCGCCGGCGTCTATTCAGCCATCGTGCTGTTTCTGGTGGCCGCTGCCGCCGTGTTCTCGTGGGTCCTGATCTACGGAAAGGTGCCGCAGGCGACCGCCGCCTGGATCCAGGGTGTCGCGAAGGACCCGGTCTCCTTCATGCTGCTGGTCAACGTCATCCTGCTGGTCATCGGCACCGTCATCGACGGCATTCCCGGTCTGATCATGACCGTGCCGATCCTTCTGCCCATCGCCACCGAGGTCTATGGCATCGACCCCCGCCACTTCGGCGTGGTCGTGGTGATCAACCTCGTCCTCGGCCTGCTCTCGCCCCCCGTCGGTCTCTGCTTCTTCGTCGCGGCCGCAGTCACCGGCGCGAAGCCCGGCAAGATGTTCCTCGTGACCATGCCGTTCTTCGGCGTGTCCTGCATCCTCCTCGTCCTGCTCTCGCTTTATCCGTTCCTGTCCCTCGCCCTCATCAAGTGAATGCCGTCCCTCCAACCCGAAGGAGCATGTCCATGACCCTGTCCCGTCGCCACCTCATCGCCGCCGGCGCGACGCTGCCGCTCGCCGCCCCCTCCCTCGCGCTGGCGCAGGCGAAGGAGTTCCGTCTCGGCATCCTGACCCCCAACGGCCACCCCTGGAACAAGGCCGCGATCAAGGTCGGCGAGGACCTGAAGGCCGCCACCAGCGGCCGCCTGACGCTGACGGTCTTCCATTCCGGCCAGCTCGGCAACGAAGCCGCCATGCTCCAGCAGATGCAGTCCGGCGCGCTCGACATGGGCTGGATCATGGCCGCAGAGCTCGGCTCGCGCGTGCCGACCATCGCCGCCATCACCGCCCCCTACATCGTCGATTCCACCCCGAAGATCGCCAAGCTCGTGCGCCACCCGGTGGCCGCGAAGCTGTTCGAGGTGCTGCCGCGCGAGACCGGCACGATCGGCCTCGCCTGGGGCATCACCGGCATGCGCGCCGTCTTCGCCGCGCGGGACATCTCGAAGGTGGCCGACATCCGCGGCATGAAGCTGCGCATCAATCCGACCCCGGTCTATCGCGACTTCTATCAGGCCCTCGGCGCCGCCCCGACGCCGATCCCGACACCTGCCGTCTTCGACGCCATGACCAACGGCCAGGTCGACGGTCTCGAAGCCGATCTCGAGTTCTCGTGGAACCAGCGCTTCGACAAGGTGTCGAAGTCGATCCTCCAGATGAACGCCGTCTTCATGCCGGTCATCGCCCTCGTCTCGGGCCGGGTCTGGCAGACGGTCTCGGCGGCCGACCGCGAACTGATCACCAGGACGGTCAAGGCGGCGCTGGACACGCAGATCGACGAACTCGCCGGCAACGAGCCGAAGCTGGTCGAGCAGTTCAAGGCGACCGGCATCCCGTTCCGCAATGCCGACCCGAAGGAAGCCGAGGCCGTCGTCGCCGAGTTCGACAAGGCCTGGCTGCCCAAGGCGCCGATCCTCGCCGAACTGCGCAAGGCCGGCGCGACGCTCTGAGCCTCAACCCACCCGCACATATCAGGGGCCGGCATGCGCCGGTCTCGCCTGCCTCTTTGGAGAATCCCCAATGGCACCCCGCATTTCCTGGGAAGGCGTCTTCCCGGCCGTGACCACGCAGTTCCGCGAGGACCTGTCCCTCGACATCGACGCCACCGCCAAGGTCATGGACGGCCTGATCCGCGACGGCGTCTCCGGCCTCATCATCTGCGGCTCGGTCGGCGAGAACACCTCGCTGGAGCGCAAGGAGAAAATCCAGATCATGGAGGCCGCAAAGTCGGTCGCCGGCGGCCGCGTGCCCGTGCTCTGCGGCATCGCCGAGTTCACCACCGCCTTCGCGGTCGAAACGGCGAAGGAGGCCGCCCGCGTCGGCCTCGACGGCATCATGGTCATGCCGGCGCTGGTCTATTCGTCCAAGCCGCACGAGACCGCCCAGCACTTCCGCTCGGTCGCGACGGCCACCGACCTGCCGGTGATGCTCTACAACAACCCGCCGATCTACAAGAACGACGTCACCCCCGACATTCTCGTGTCGCTGGCCGACGTCGACACCGTCGTCTGCTTCAAGGACTCCTCCGGCGACACCCGCCGCTTCATCGACACCCGCAACATGGTCGGCGACCGCTTCGTCCTCTTCGCCGGCCTCGACGACGTGATCGTCGAGAGCGTGGCCATGGGCGCGGTCGGCTGGGTCTCTGGCATGTCCAACGCCTTCCCGCGCGAGGGCGAGACGCTGTTCCGTCTCGCCAAGGCCGGCCGCTATGCCGAGGCCATGCCGCTCTACGAATGGTTCATGCCGCTCCTCCACCTCGACGCGCGCCCGGACCTCGTCCAGTGCATCAAGCTCTGCGAGCACATCATGGGTCGCGGCACCTGGCGCACCCGCCCGCCCCGGCTCGAACTGCTGCCGCACGAGAAGGCCGAGGTCGAGGCCATGATGGCGAAGGCGCTGAAAATCCGGCCGAAGCTGCCCGAGGTGGGGCTGAAAGCCGCAGCCTGAGTATCAGGATACCTATATGCCCTGCCGCGTTAGGCTCGCGTCAAGCAAACCGCGGCAGGGCGCATCGCGGTTAACGCAATGGTCAAGGTTTACGGGTTGTCTCGCGCGCGAGCGGGACATTTCATGTACGTCAAGACGGCGACCTTCAGTCCACCGACATGGGCCCTGACGCGATGGCTGGCGGAGCCGCCGGCCGGCACGTCCGACGCCATCCGCGCCGAACTCGCGCGCAGCCTGTTCGGCACGCTGCCCATCTTCTTCGGCGGCATCTTCAACACCATCCTCGTCGCGCTCGCCGTCACGCTTCGCCAGCCGACGTTCTGGTTCAAGCTCTGGCTCGCGCTCGAGGTCGTGATCTGCCTGGTGCGGCTCGCGGTGCTCCTCTACGCCTTCAAGGAAGCCAGGGAAGGCCGCAAGACTCCCACCGACATCTATCTCGTACTCGCCCTGTGCTGGGGCGCGAGCGTCGGCCTCGGCACCTTCCTCGGCCTCGTCAGCGGCGACTGGGTCGTCGCCACCCTTACCTGTCTGTCCTCGGCGGCCATGGTCGGCGGCATCTGCTTCCGCAATTTCGGCGCGCCGCGGCTAGCCTCCCTGATGATCGTGCTGAGCCTCGGCCCCACCGGTCCCGGTGCGATCTTCTCAGGCGAGCCGATCCTGATGATCGTCTTCCTGCAGATCCCGTTCTACCTGTTCAGCATGAGCATGGCCGCTTTCCGCCTGAACCGCATGCTGGTCGCCACCATGGCGGCCGAGCAGGAGAGCGGCTACCGCGCGCGCCATGACGACCTCACGGGACTGTCGAACCGCGCACACCTGATGCGCCTGATGGACGAGCGGCTGGAGAAGACGCGCGGCGGCAGCCCCGGCTTCGTCCTGTTCTATCTCGATCTCGATGGCTTCAAGGCCGTCAACGACACCCGCGGCCACGCGGCCGGCGACCGGGTGCTCCAGATGGTCGCCGACAAGCTCAACGGCGCCGTCCGCATTGCCGGCGTGACCGCCCGCATCGGCGGCGATGAATTCGTCGTGCTGATCGACGGCATTTCGCAGGACGAGGCTCTCGCCTTCGGCGAACGGCTGGTCGAGAAGATCGCGCACCCCTACGACCTCGGCGAGGGTGTCTCCTGCGAGATCGGTGTGAGCGTCGGCATCTCCTGCGCCCCCGAGCACGGACGGGACGCGCGCCTGCTTCTGGCGGCGGCCGACGGCGCGCTCTACGTCGCAAAGGCCATGGGCAAGTGCCGCGTTGCCATGGCCGGCAACGAGGCCTTCGCCCAGTCCATGCTGGCGCCGCTCGTGCCGGAGGCGGGCGATCCGCTGCGCCTGCCGCAGCCGAAACGCACGTCGGCCTGACTCGCCCGGACTTGCCGGTGGCGCACGAAGCTTCCATAGGAGGGGGCGCTTAGGACAGGGACGCCATGCCCCGCTTCACCTTCTCCTGCATCGACGGCCATACCTGCGGCAATCCGGTCCGCGTCGTCATCGGCGGGTCCATCCCGCAGCTTGCCGGCGGCACCATGTTCGAGCGGCGGCAGGATTTCCTTAAGCATCACGACTGGATCCGCACCAGCCTGATGTTCGAGCCGCGCGGCCACGACATGATGTCGGGCTCCATCCTCTATCCGCCGACCCGCCCCGATTGCGATGTCGGCATCCTGTTCATCGAGACCTCCGGCTGCCTGCCCATGTGCGGCCACGGCACCATCGGCACGGTCACGACCATCATCGAGCACGGCCTCGTCACGCCGCGCACGCCGGGCGTGCTGATGCTTGATACCCCCGCTGGCCTGGTGAAGGCGCGCTACGTCCAGAACGGTCCCTATGTCGAGAGCGTGCGCCTGACCAACGTGCCCTCGTTCCTGCTCGGGCGCGGCTATGCGGTCGATGTCGAGGGTCTCGGCGCATTGACCGTGGATGTGGCCTATGGCGGCAATTTCTACGCCATCGTCGAGCCCCAGCCGGGGTATGCCGACCTCGACGACCTGCAACCCTCCGAGGTCATTCGCTTCTCGGGCCTGCTGCGCAAGGCGTTCAATGCGCGCCACCAGATCGTCCACCCGGAGAACCCGGCGCTGGACCGCCTGACCCACGTGCTCTGGACCGGCGCGCCACGCCACGGCGGCACCGCGCGCAACGCCGTGTTCTACGGCGACAAGGCCATCGACCGCTCGCCCTGCGGCACGGGCACCTCGGCCCGCATGGCGCAGCTCGCCGCCACCGGCCGTCTGAGCGAGGGCGACCCGTTCGTCCACGAGTCGATCATCGGCTCGCAGTTCACCGGCCGCATCGAGGGCCGCACGACGGTCGGCGGCCTCGACGCAATCGTCCCGTCCATTGAGGGCTGGGCGCGGGTGACCGGCCTCAATACCATCTACGTGGACGACCGCGACCCCTACTGGCAGGGCTTTCAGGTCGCGGACCAGTAGTGGGCCCAATCCTCAGGCCGCTCAGTTCGGTGTGATAACCTGATAGGACGTCGTGTAGGGCTCGATGCGCATGACGCCGGCGGCGAAGATGCCGACCTTGGCGACCGGCGCCATGACCAGCGCACCGCCGTCGCCGCGACGGACGGAATACTGCCAGACCGTCATCTGACCCTCGGCGGCGACTTTCCTCGAAACCGCCTCGACCGGCGAGTTGCCGCCGAGAGCCGCGAGTTCAGCCGTGAGGAGCCCGATAAATATCTCGTCGCGCGGTCCGACGACCTTGAACAGCGTCACGGGCGGCAGGGGCGTCAGTGCCGTCGCGCCGGCGGAGAACAAGGTCGCGGCGGCAAGCGCGCCGAACAGCACGGTGCGGCGGGGAGCGGTGGTCATGACAGGGTCCTTGTGCGTCGGCCGCCGTGTCATAGGCAGGGCGGCTGGAAGTTGCTTGCCGCGGATATGACGCCGCCCTGTTTCAGCCGGTCGGTTCCGGACGCGCCGCGCATTTCAGCGCGGCAACCGGCGTGAGGCATTCGCGGCGGGAGAGAGCCGCCGCTTGCCGGCCCGGCTCCACAACCCGCCCGGGCGCGACGGCCAGGCCCGGTCGCGTCACATCCGGGGTTCGTGGAACCCACGAACACGTCCCGCTCCGATCAAGCCGCCATGCCCAAAAGCTCAGGCCGGAACTCGCTTCCCTGCCATCAACCTTCTCCTGCTTGACACGGCCCGCCATTGCTCGTTTATGTAATGTTGTAACATTACTTCATTGAGCATCGATCCCATGCGCATCCCGCCTCTTGCCGTCTGGTCTTCCGCGAGTCTTGCCGCCCTGGTGATTGCACCTGCGGCGCGCGCGCAGACGGCGCTTCCGGAGATCATCGTCGAGGCCCCGCGGCGCACGCCGGCCCCACCCGCCGAGGGCCTTTCCGAAGGCCAGCTCCGGGTCATCGACCAGGCCTTCGTTCCCGTCACCGTCGTCAGCGAGAGCGAGATCCAGCGCAATGGCGGCCGCACGCTCGGCGACCAGCTTTTCGCGCTGCCGGGCATTACGGGCTCCGGCTTCGCGCCGAACGCGGCGAGCCGGCCGATCATCCGTGGCCTCGATAATGCGCGCGTGCGCGTGCAGGAGAACGGCATCGGTTCGCAGGACGTATCCGATCTCTCAGAGGATCATGCCGTGCCGATCGATCCGCTGGCGGCCGAACGAATCGAGGTGATCCGCGGCCCGGCGGCGCTGCGTTTCGGCTCGCAGGCCATCGGCGGCGTGGTCAATGTCACGAACGAACGCATCCCGACCCGTCTCGGCCCGGACGGCGTCGTCTCCGGCATGGTGCGCGGCGGCATCTCGTCCGGCGACCGCGGCCTCGACGGCGCGGCGCAGCTGCGCGGCTCCTCCGGCAACTGGGCCTGGTCGGCGGACGTCTTCGGCCGCAATGCCGGCGACTACGCCATCCCCGGCGGCCGGCAGGCCAATTCCTTCGCCAATTCCTTCGGCGGTTCGTTCGGCGCCTCCTATTTCTTCGACCAGGGCTATATCGGCGCGGCCATCTCGCAGTTCCGCTCGCTCTACGGCATTCCCGGCACGGAAGCGGCCGCGCATGGCGTGCGCATCGACATGATCCAGACCCGCCTGCAGTCGAAGGGCGAGATCCGCTTCGACGGGTCGGTCGTCGACAATGTCCGCTTCTGGCTCGGCGGCTCGCTCTACCGCCACGACGAGCAGCACCTGCACGGCGGCCTTTTCGAGAATGCCGCGCGTTTCCGCAACCAAGAGGTCGAGGCCCGAGTCGAAACGGCCTTCCGCCCGCTCGCGACGGCCCTCGGCACCTGGAGCTCGGTCTTCGGCGTCCAGCTCGGCGGGCAGAACCTCGGGACATCAGGCGAGGCCGGCGGGCTGATCGCGCCGGCTGCGACCCGCAGCGCTGCCGCCTTCCTCTTCAACGAACTGGCCCTGTCACAGGCGACACGCCTTCAGGGCTCCGTGCGCATCGAGCAGGTGCGCGTCGGCGGCACCGGCTCCACCTTCCCCGGCGATTTCGACGGCGGATCGGGAGCGCCGGCCGAGTTCGCGGCGACCCGCAATTTCACGCCGTTCAGCGCCAGCCTCGGCATCCTCCAGAACCTGCCGTTCGGCTTCGTCGGAACTGTCACCGGTTCCTACGTGCAGCGCGCCCCGCGCGCGCAGGAACTGTTCTCCAAGGGGCCGCACGAGGCCTCCGGAACCTTCGAGATCGGCAATCCGAATCTCGCGAAGGAATCGGCGCAGACCATCGAGGTTGGCCTCCGCCGCGCGCAGGGACCGTTCCGGCTGGACGCCACCGCCTACTACACGCGCTTTTCCGGCTTCATCTACAAGCGCCTGACCGGCCTCACCTGCGACGACGATTTCGCCAGCTGCGGCACCGGCGGTGGAACCGAGCTGCGCCAGCTCGTCTTCGCCCAGCAGGACGCGACCTTCTACGGGGCGGAGCTGCGCGGCCAGTACGATATCGGTGAGTTCGCCGGCGGCACGTTCGGCGTCGAGGGCCAGTACGATTTCGTCCGCGCCCGCTTCGCCGACGGCTCGAACGTGCCGCGCATCCCGCCGCACCGGCTCGGCGGCGGCCTCTACTGGCGCGACGCCAACTGGTTCGCGCGCGTGACGCTGCTGCACGCCTTCGGCCAGAACGAGACCGCGGCGGAGGAGACGCGCACGCCGGGCTACAACCTGCTCAACGCGGAACTCAGCTACCGCATGGCGATGCGGCCGGGCTCCGGCGCGAAGGACGTGACCTTCGGCCTCGTCGGCACCAACCTGCTCGACGAGAACATCCGCAACGCCGTGTCGTTCAAGAAGGACGAGGTGCTGATGCCCGGACGGAGCGTCAGGTTCTTCACGACGGTCAGGTTCTGAAGCCTCTCACACTCCGAGATACGCCCCGCGCACCTTGGGATCCTCGAGCAGCGCCCGCCCTTCCCCGGTATGCGTGATCGTACCCGTCTCGATCACGTAGCCCCGGTCGGCGATGGCGAGCGCCTGCATCGCATTCTGCTCGACCAGCAAAACGGTGATGCCGCGCGCCTTCAATCCCGCGATGGCCTCGAATATCTGCTCCACCAGAATGGGCGCGAGGCCCATGGAAGGCTCGTCCAGCAGGATCAGATCAGGCTTCGCCATCAGTGCCCGGCCCAGCGCCAGCATCTGCTGCTGTCCGCCCGAGAGGCCGCCGGCCTGAAGGTCGCGCTTCTCCTTGAGCACGGGGAATTGCCGATAGATGTCCTCGATATCGGCCGCGACGCCTTCGTCCCTCCGCGACCAGGCGCCGAGGCGCAGATTGTCCTCCACCGAAAGCGGCGCGAAGACCTGCCGGCCCTCCGGCACCTGCGCGATGCCGAGCGCGACACGCCGATGCGCATCGATCCGGCCGATCGCCTCGCCCTTGAAGCGGATCGTACCCGATGTCACCGGCTGCACGCCGGATATGGCGCGCATCAGCGTCGTCTTGCCCGCGCCATTGCCGCCGACCAGCGTCACGATCTCGCCGCGCCGCACCTCCAGCGAGACGCCGTGCAGCGCCTCGATCCGCCCGTAGGACGAACGCAGGTTCTCCACCGACAGCAGCGCGTCAGACACCGGCCGCCTCCCGCGCGCCATGGCCGCCCAGATAGGCGCGGATAACGTCCGGGTGCCCACGCACCTCGGCCGGCGTGCCCTCGGTCAGCGGACGCCCGTGATCGAGCACGAGGATGCGGCTCGATATCTTCATGACCAGCTTCATATCGTGCTCGACCAGCACCACCGCGACGCCCGTTGCCGCAATCCCCTGGATGACGTGGTCCATCTCCTCCGTCTCCACCGGGTTGCAGCCAGCGGCCGGCTCGTCGAGCAGCAGAACCTTCGGCTCGGTGGCAAGGGCGCGGGCGATTTCCAGCCGCTTCAGTGCGCCGTAGGGCAGCGAGCCCGCGGGCGTATCGGCCTGTGCCCGCAAGCCGACGATATCCAGCAGATCCAGCGCCTTCTCGCGCGTCGCGCGGTTCTGCCGCGCCACCGACGGCAGAGCGAAAAGGTGGGCGAGAACGCCGCGCGCTTCGTGCCGGTGGCGGCCCACCATGACGTTCTCGGCCGCCGTCATGCGGAAGAACACCTGCAGGTTCTGGAACGTGCGGGAGAGCCCGCGGTGGCTGAGCAGATGCGGCTCCATGCCGGTCACGTCTTCGCCGCCGAGCCGCACAGCGCCCGCCTTCGGCAGGTAGACGCCCGAGACCATGTTGAACAGCGTGGTCTTGCCGGCCCCGTTCGGGCCGATGATCGCTAGGATCTGGCCCGCCTCGGCGCGGAACGACACGCCGTCCACGGCCTTCACGCCGCCGAACGAAATGCCGAGGCGATCTGCTTCCAGCACCGCACTCATCCGCGCCTCCTGACGAGGGCGAGAAGGCCCGGCACGATGCCCGCGCGCAGGAAGATCATGAAGATCATGATGAAGGCGCCGACCATGATGTGCTTGTAGTCGGAGAGGAAGGTCAGCGTCTGCGGCAGGACCACGATGACCAGTGTGCCGACGACCGAGCCGACCACCGATCCCATGCCGCCGATCACCACCATCGTCACGAGTTCGACCGAGCGCAGGAAGCCCGCCGCATCGGGCGTGATGTGTCCGTCGAAGAAGGCGAGCAGGCTGCCCGCAACCGAGGCATAGACCGCCGAGATGACGAAGACCGCCAGCTTGTAGCGGGCAACGTCGACGCCGACCACGCGCGCTGCCACCTCGGAGTCGTGGATGGCCCTCAGCGCCCGGCCGGTGGGGCTGTCCACGAGGTTCAGCGCCAGCCAGGCTGCGATCAGCATCGCGCCGCCGCCGATCCAGTACCATGTGTCGGAGCCGCGCACCGGCCAGCCGAACAGGACGAGCCGCGGCACACGCATGCCGTCCGGTCCGCCGGTCAGCCATTGCTCGTTGGTCAGCACCATGGAGATGAGAATGCCGAATCCGAGCGTCGCCACGGCAAGGTAGTGGCCGCGCAGGCGCAGGATCGGCCGGCCCGCCACCCAGGCGATAACAGCGGAGAGCGCCGCGCCGATCATCATCGCCGCAATGCCGTGAATACCATAGCGCGACGGCAGCAGCGCCACGGCGTAGGCGCCGATGCCGATGAAGCCGGCATGGCCGAGGCTCACCTGCCCCGCATAGCCCATCAGCAGGTTGAGCCCGATGCTCGCGATAGCGAGAACCCAGACGATGGCCCCGACGCGGTAGTAGAAGCCGGAAGGGAAGAACAGCGGCGGCACCGCCACCATCAGGGCGAGGACGACGAGCACCGCCAGCTTGCCGGAGGCGAGGCGCGCCACGAGGCCGGGCGCAGCGATATCAGGAGCAGCGGTCGCCATGTCAGACCCGCTCGATGCGCGTGCGGCCGAACAGGCCGTTCGGCATGGCGAAAAGCACCGCCAGGATGACGATGAAGGCCATGGCGTCCTTGTATTGCGAGGACACGTAGCCCGCGCCGAAAGCCTCCAGAAGTCCGACGACGAGGCCGCCGACCACCGCCCCGACCGGATGGCCCATGCCGCCGAGCATGGCGGCGGCGAAGCCCTTCAGCGCCAGCAGCGTGCCGACATCGAAGCTGGTCAGCGTGATCGGCGTGACCAGGACGCCGGCCACAGCGCCGATGGCTGCCGAGACGCCGAACGAGAAGCCGACGACGAAGCCGGTATCGATGCCCGAGAGCTTCGCCGCCACCCGGTTCGCGGCGGTCGCGAGCACCGCCTTGCCGAACAGCGTGCGCTCGAAGAAAGCCCAGAGCAGCACCACGATGACCAGCGCGCCGGCCAGCACCACGAGGCTCTGCGGCAGCACGGACGCGCCGGCGACCGTCAGCGGCCGGTCGCCGAACCAGTGTGGCAGCGAATGGAAGCGTTTGTCGAAGACGATCGAGGCGACGCCACGCAGGAAGATCGAGGCGCCGATGGTGATGATGATCAGCGTCACCGCCGAGGCGCCGCGCGCCGGATCGATGGCGAGCTTGTAGAGGGCGAGCCCCACGACCGTCGTTGCGGCGATGGCGATGAGCGCGGCGAGCGGCACCGGCACGCCGGCAAGCGCCAGGAACACCGTCGCCATGCCGCCCAGCATGACGAACTCGCCCTGCGCGAAATTGATCACGTCCGAGGCGTTGTAGATCAGCGTGAAACCGAGCGCGACCAGCGCATAGACAGCGCCGACGGTCAGCCCCGAAAAGGCGAACTGGAGGAACTCGGCCATCGATCAGTCTTCGGCGTTCGACATCAGGGGAATTACGTCCTTCGAGGCTCGCTTCGCTCGCACCTCAGGATGAGGAAGGTGGCGTTTGGTATCAGGCACCGCTGCTGTCCGAGCGCGGGGCAACGTCCACCAGCACGCCATTCACCACCCTCCTCATCCTGAGGTGCGAGCGAAGCGAGCCTCGAAGGACGCACTTGGGCTTCGCAAAGCCATCGGGCAACGGGCAGTCGGGTTGTGACCCGACTGCCGACTGCCCAAGTCCGACTGCCTGACCTCAGCTTCCGCCTTCCGGCACGATGGTCCAGTCGCGGTTGCGGATTTCCAGCATCCGGAAGGCCGTGAGATCGAGGCCCATATGGTCGGTCGCGCTCATGTTGACGACGCCCGCCGTGCCCATGAAGCCGCGCGTGGCCTCGATGGCATCGCGGATCTTGCGCGGGTCGTTACCCGCCTTCTTGATCGCCTCGACGAGGATCATCAGGCCGTCATAGGCATGGCCGCCGAAGGTCGAGACCGGCTGTCCCGTCTTCTGTTCGAAGGTGCGGGCATAGTTCACCACGACCGACTTCTGCGGGTCGCTGTCGGGGAGCATGCTGGCGACCAGCAGCGCCGACGCCGGCAGGCGGATGCCGTTCGCCGCGTCGCCGGCGAGATCGATGAACTGCTTCGAGGCGACGCCGTGGCTCTGGTAGAGCGGATGCGGCACCTGAAGCTGGGCATAGTTGCGCGTCACGATGGCCGGGCCCTGCCCGAAGCCGGCATTGACCACCGCCTGCACGCCCTGCCGGTTGCGGATATTGGTAAGCTGCGGCGTCATGTCGGAATCGCGCGGGCCGTAGCGCTCGGTATGGGCGATGGTGATGCCGTAGCGGGGCGCCACCGCCACGCACTGGTCGTGCATGGAGGCGCCGAAGCCGTCGGTGCCGGAGATCATCGCGATATTGGTCAGCCGCCGGCGCTGCAGGTCCTGGAAAATCTTCTCGCAGGCCATGCGGTCGGTATGCGGCGTCTTGAACGTGTAGGCGCGCACGGGATCGATGATCTGGATCGCGCCGCCGAGCGAGATGAACGGGATGCGCGCTTCCTCGAACAGCGGGAGCATCGCCATCGTCGTGCCCGTGGTCGAGCCGCCGACCATCGCGACGATCTTGTCGTCCTCGATCAGGCGGGTCGCGAAGGTGCGCGCCTGATTGGCGTCGCCGCCGTCGTCATAGATGACGAGCTGGAGCCGCTGGCCGTTGATGCCGCCAGCCGCATTGATCTGCTCGACATAGATTTCGAGGGTCTTCTTGGAGGGGTCGCCGAGAAACGAGGCGGGGCCGGTGACGGAAAGCACCGCGCCGATCTTGATCTGGGCCTCCGCGCCCGTCGCGCCGAAGGCCATCAGCGCCGCCGCGGCCGCGCCTGCAAATACACGTCGGGTCCAACCCGCCATGGCAGTCCTCCCTTGTAACAGTCGTTTCCTGCGCGGGGTGGTTCAGGTGCTCTTGTCGTCGGCCCTGATTGACACCTCGCGGCTGCCGCGTATTTAATTAACCAACCGCCCGGTCAGTCAAGTGGTCAAACGGCGGACCGAATGAAAAACGATGCGGCCGGCACCAGCCGGACAACGCGTCGGCAAGAGGAAATGCTGGAGGCAAGAATGGACGAGACGAGCGTGCTCGTCGAGGTCGCGGATGGCTATCGCGTCCTGACGCTCAACCGGCCGGACAAGCTGAATTCCTTCACCGGCGCCATGCATCGCGCGCTCAAAAGCGCGATCGACGAGGCCGAGGCCGACAAGTCCTGCAAGGCCGTGCTGATCACCGGCCAGGGCCGCGGCTTCTGCGCCGGGCAGGACCTCGCCGATCCCGAGATACAACCGCCGGCGGGCGATACGCCCGACCTCGGCGACACGCTGGAGAAGAACTACAATCCGCTCATCCGGCGCTTGCGCGCCCTGCCCTTTCCCGTCGTCTGCGCGGTCAACGGCATCGCCGCGGGCGCGGGCGTCTCGCTGGCGCTCGCGGCCGACGTGACGCTTGCCGCCCGCTCCGCCAGCTTCGGACAGGCCTTCGTCAAGATCGGCCTCGTCCCGGATTCCGGCGCCACCGCCCTGCTGCCGCGCCTCATCGGGCCGGCTCGCGCCCGCGCCTGGGCGATGACCGGCGAGACCATCAAGGCCGACACGGCCGAGAGCTGGGGCCTCGTCTGGAAGGTCATCGAGGACACTGACCTCCTGACCGAAGCGCGGGCGCTCTGCTCCCGTTTTGCGGGATCGTCCGCCACCGGTCTCGACGCCATCAAGCGCGCCTTCGAGCATGCGGCCGACGCGAGCCTCGACGCCCAGCTCGACTACGAGCGCGACGAGCAGCGCCGCCTCGGCCGTGGCCGCGACTACGAGGAAGGCGTTAGCGCCTTCATGGAGAAGCGCAAGCCCGTCTTCGGAGACCGGCCATGACCACCGAAGCCATGAGCGGCGCCTTCGCCAAGCCGGCCGACCCCCACGCCATCGCCCGCGCCGCCTCTTCCGCCATGTGGGCGGACGACAATGCCAGCCAGGCCCTCGGCATGACCATCGCCGCCGCCGGCCCCGGCACGGCGACGCTGACCATGCCGGTCACCAGGACCATGACCAACGGCCACGGCATGTGCCACGGCGGCTACATCTTCACCCTCGCGGACAGCGCCTTCGCTTTCGCCTGCAACAGCCACAACACCAGGACCGTGGCGCAGCACTGCGCGGTGACCTTCCTCAACCCCGTCAAGCTCGGCGAGGTGCTGACCGCGACCGCCCGCGAGGTCAGCCGGCTGGGGCGTTCCGGCATCACCGACGTCACCGTCACCAATCAGGCCGGCGAGACCATCGCCGTATTCCGCGGCCATTCGCGCACGCTCGGCGGCGCGATCGCGCCCGACCACCCCGCCCTCTGACCGGAGGCCGCCATGCTCGACAGGACCCGTTACCAGCCGCTCGTCGACCCCATCGAAACGGCCTCCCGCGACGAGATCGCCGCGCTCCAGACCGAGCGTCTTCGCTGGTCGCTCCGGCACGCCTACGACAACGTCGCCGCCTACCGCGCGAAGTTCGATGCGGCGGGCGTCCACCCCGACGATTTCCGCCGCCTCGAAGACCTCGCGAAGTTTCCCTTCACGACCAAGGCGGACCTGCGCGACAACTACCCCTTCGGCATGTTCGCCGTGCCGCAGGACCGCATCGTCCGCGTCCACGCCTCCTCCGGCACGACCGGCAAGCCGACCGTCGTCGGCTACACCCAGAAGGACATCGACACCTGGTCCGCCGTCGTCGCGCGCTCCATCCGCGCTTCTGGCGGCAGGCCCGGTATGAAGATCCATATCTCCTACGGCTACGGGCTCTTCACCGGCGGCCTCGGCGCCCATTACGGCGCGGAGAAGCTCGGCTGCATGGTCATCCCCGTCTCCGGCGGCATGACAGAGCGGCAGGTCCAGCTCATCCAGGATTTCGAGCCCGACATCATCATGGTGACGCCGAGCTACATGCTGGCCATCCTCGACGAGTTCAGGCGCTTCGGCGCGGACCCGCGCGCGACCTCCCTCAAGATCGGCATTTTCGGCGCGGAGCCCTGGACCAATTCCATGCGCTCGGAGATCGAGGACGCCTTCGCCATGGATGCCGTCGACATCTACGGCCTCTCGGAGGTGATCGGCCCGGGCGTCGCCAACGAATGCGTGGAGACCAAGGACGGCCTGCATATCTGGGAGGACCATTTCTTTCCCGAAGTGATAGACCCCGCGACGGGCCGCGTCCTTCCCGACGGGGAAAAGGGCGAGCTCGTCTTCACCTCGCTGACCAAGGAAGCCATGCCGATCATCCGCTACCGCACGCGCGACCTGACCCGGCTGCTGCCGGGCACCGCGCGCTCCATGCGGCGGATGGAGAAGGTCACCGGCCGTTCCGACGACATGATGATCGTGCGCGGCGTCAACGTCTTCCCGACGCAGATCGAGGAGAAGATCCTCACCCTGCCCGAACTCTCGGCGCACTACCTCGTCGTGCTCGCCCGCGAGGGCCGCCTCGACACGATGGACATCCGCGTCGAGGCCCGGCCCGACTGCGCCATCGAGGAAGCCCGGAGCGCGGGGGACCGGCTGTGCCATCAGGTCAAGGAGACCATCGGCGTCTCCTGCTCCGTGACGGTCATGTCGCCGGGGGCGCTGGAGCGCTCCGGCGGCAAGGCGCGCCGCGTCGTCGACAACCGGCCGAGGGACTGACGCCGTGGCCCGTCCCCGCGCCGCCGATTATGACGAGAAGCGCCGGCTGCTGCTGCACGCCTGCGCCGATCTCTTCGCGCGGCAGGGCTACGACCGCACTTCGATCAACGACATCGCGGCCGCCTGCAACGTCTCCAAGGCGCTGATCTATCACTATTATCCGAACAAGGAGCAGCTCCTTGTCGACATCATCCGCCGCCACCTCGCCGACCTCCTGGAGAGCGTCGAGGCCGCGGTGCGAAAGTCCGATCAGGCCGGCCGCCTGCGCGCCATCGTCCATGCCCTGCTGGAGGCCTACCGGGACGCCGACGCGCTCCACAAGATCCAGGTCAACGAACTCTCCCGCCTGCCGGAGGAATCGCAGACCGAACTGAAGGCCGTGGAGCGCCAGCTCGTCATGATCTTCTCCGATGCGCTGGTCCACGCCGTCCCGGCGCTCGGCGGCTCGGCCTTGCTCAAACCCGTGACCATGTCGCTCTTCGGCATGCTCAACTGGCACTACATGTGGTTCCGGCCCGAGGGCTCGATGTCCCGCGAGGCCTATGCCGACCTTGCCACCAACCTGATCCTCGCCGGCGCCCGCGACGTGACGCAGGCCGCCCAAAGGGTGGCTGCAGAATAGGCGGGCCATAGCAGGCACCAATACCCTGCATGCTAGAAGTGCGTCCTTCGAGGCTCGCCTTTGAGGCGAGCACCTCAGGATGAGGAAGGGTAATGAGCTGCATTGCGGTTAAACCGAGCACTGGCCGTTTCGCTTGATCTCACTTCGATGCAGGTCACCACGCCCCTCATCCTGAGGTGCGAGCCCCATAGCGAGATGCGAACGCCTCTCGCGTTCGCTCGATGCTATGGCGAGCCTCGAAGGACGCACTTCCATCGGTGCAAGACGTCACGAGGCAGCCGAAATCCACTTTCGAGCCCTTTCAAACGTACAATTCGTGAAGTCCGGCTGCGCGTGCCGTCCTTGACCCTCCCCGCCGGGTCAGGCATTCGAGCAAGGCCTTTCGCGCCGCAACACCGCGAGGGGCGGATCAGGGACGGGAAGGCATGACGACCATTCCGCAGGCCGTTGAATTCGACGTCGACCGGGAGGAGACCTTCGTCCCCGCCCTCGGCGAGACGCATTCGACGCGCGCCAAGGCCATCCTCAAGGCCCACCCTGAGATCCGCCAGCTCATCGGGCGCAATCCCTGGACCGCCGCCATCACCGCCCTCTATGTCGGCATCCAGCTCGCCGTCGCCGTCGCGTTCGGCTGGGCGGGCCTGTCTTACTGGTGGCTCGCGCTGATCGTAGCCTATGGCTTCGGCGCCTTCCTCAACCACGCGCTCTACGTCGTCGTCCACGACGCGACCCACAACCTGATCTTCCGCAGCCGCTTCGCCAACCGCCTCGTCCTGCTCGCGGCCGACGTGCCGCAGGTCCTGCCCGGCGGCATGGGCTTCCGCGCCTGCCACCTCGCCCACCATTCGCATCTCGGCGAGATGGACGGCGACACCGACATTCCCCACGAATGGGAAGCCCGCCTCGTCGGCCATTCCACCTGGCGCAAGGCGCTGTGGTTCCTGTTCTTCCCCGTCTTCCAGGTGCTGCGCGTGACGCGCGTGCGCGGCGTCGCGACGCTCGACACCTGGACCGCGGCGAACTACGTCGTGAACTTCGGCGCGGCCGCCCTCCTCGGCTGGCTCGCCGGCTGGAACGCCGTCCTCTACCTCTTCGCCTCGTTCTGGTTCGGCATCAGCCTCCATCCGCTCGGCGCCCGCTGGGTGCAGGAGCATTTCACCGGCGACGAGCAGCACGACACCGCCAACTATTACGGCCCGCTCAACGGCATCGCGCTGAATATCGGCTACCACAACGAGCACCACGACTTCCCGTCGATCCCGTGGAACCGCCTGCCGGAGGTGACGCGCCTCGCGCCGGAATTCTACCTGAACCTGCCGAGCCACACTTCGTGGACCAGGCTGCTGGTCGAGTTCATCACCGATCCGAAGCACTCGCTCTGGACGCGCACGGTCAGGCCGGAAGACGGCAAGCCGGTCGGGGCTTGAGGCAGTCGCTTTGCATTATCCAAATGCGTCCTTCGAGGCTCGCTTCGCTCGCACCTCAGGATGAGGGCCAAAGCGGATTGCACAGAAGCTGAACGGCGCGGCAGACGGCACCTCATCACCGCCGATGCCAGTCCCAACCACCCTCATCCTGAGGTGCGAGGGCTTTAGCCCGCGCCTCGAAGGACGCACTTCGCTGGTGCCAGCGTCGTCAATCACGCATAATCGAAATCGACGCTGACCTTCTCTGTCCCCGCCACCGGCCGCGACTGGCAGGTGAGCACGAAGCCCTGCGCGATCTCCCACGGCTCCAGCGAGAAATTCTGGTCCATCGCGACATCGCCGCCGGTGAGCTTCGCCCGGCAGGTGCAGCACATGCCGCCCTTGCACGAATAAGGCAGATCGAGGCCGTGGCGCAGCGCCGCCTCCACCACCGTCTCGGTCGGGTCCATGGCGATGGAATGCAACGCGCCGTCGAGGCGGATCGAGAGCGGCAGGCCATTCGACAGGTCCGGCTTGCGCACGGGCGCGGGGCGGCGCGGCGCGCCCTCCGTCGTGAACAGCTCGACATGGACGCGGTCGTGCGGCATGCCCAGCCGCTCCAGCGTCGCCCGGGCTTCCGTGGTCATCGCCTGCGGCCCGCAGAGAAACGCGTGGTCGGCGAAGACCCCCGCTTCATTGCGCGGCAGGTGCCGCGTCAGCGTCTCGATCTTCTCAGCATCGATCCGGCCATGCGACACCGCGAAGTCGGAGGCCTCGCGCGACAGCACGTGATGGATCGACAGCCGCCCCATGAAGCGGTCCTTCAGGTCCTCGATCTGCGCCCTGAAGATCACCGACGAGGCGTCGCGGTTGCCGTAGATGAGCGTCACGAGGCTCTCCGGCTCGCGCGCCAGCACCGTGCGGATGATCGACATGACCGGCGTGATGCCGGAGCCGCAGGCGATGGCGAGATAGGACTTGCCCTCACCGCCCAGCGGCGCGGTGAACCGGCCCATCGGCGTCATCACCTCGATGGGGTCGCCGACCTTCAGGAGCGCATTGGCGAAGCGCGAGAAGGCGCCGCCCTCCACCTGCTTCACCGCGACGCGCAGGTCGCCGTCATCGATGCCGGTGCAGATCGAATAGGAGCGCCTGACATCCTCGCCGCCCAGCGTCGCCCGCAGCGTCAGGTACTGGCCGTGCTCGAAGCGGTAGGCGTCTTTCAGCGCCTCCGGCACGGCGAAGGCGATGGACACCGTGTCCTGCGTCTCGCGCCGGATGTCGCTGACGGTGAGCATGTTGAAGTGCGGGGTCATGGCGCCCTCAAAGACACTTGAAATAGTCGAAGGGCTCGGCACAGGCGCGGCAGCGCCAGTGCGCCTTGCAGGCGGTGGAGCCGAACTCCGAGACCTTCTGCGTATTGGCCGAGCCGCAGCGCGGGCAGGCGACCACTTCCTCGCCGAACAGGGCGCGGCGACCGGCCTTGCCCTTGGGCGGCGCGATGCCGAAGGCGGCGAGCTTCGCCTTGCCCTCCTCGCTCATCCAGTCGGTGGTCCAGGCGGGCGACAACACCGTCGTCACCTTGACGTTGGTGAACCCTGCCTCCTCCAGCGCCACCTCGACATTGAGCGCGATCAGGTTCATCGCCGGGCAGCCCGAATAGGTCGGCGTGATAACCGCCTCCACGCGCCCGTTCTCGATCCTGACGTCACGCAGCACGCCGAGGTCGGCGATGGTCAGCACCGGCACTTCGGGGTCGCAGACCTCCGCCGCGATAGCCCAGGCCTCGGCACGCTGGCGTTCGAGATCGCGTGAGACGGCGGCGCCCATGGCGTCACCACACCGCGTTCGGATAGGTGCGCTGCATGTATTGAAGCTGGGCGAGCAGGAAGCCCATATGTTCGGTGTGCCGCCCGGCGCGCCCGCCGGTCTGGAACGAGCCGAGCTTCGGCAGGCTCAGGGTCGCCTCGCCGAGCACCTCCGCCATGGTCGCATCGAAGGTCGCGCGCAGGCTCTCCGGGTCCGGCACCAGCCCCGCCTCGATCGCCGCGCGCATCGGCCCGTCCACCTCGAACAGCTCGCCCGCATAGGGCCAGAGAACGTCCAGCGCATCCTGCGCGCGCCGATGGCTTTCCTCCGTGCCGTCGCCGAGCCGGATGACCCATTCGGCGGAATGGCGCACGTGGTAGGCCATTTCCTTCTCGGCCTTGGCGGCGACGCCGGCAAGCGTCGCGTCCTTCGACGCCGCCATGGCGCGGTGGAACGGGTGCATGAAGGCCGAATAGATCAGCTGCCGCACCATGGTCTGCGCGAAGTCGCCGTTCGGCTGCTCGACCAGCAGCACGTTGCGGTATTCGTTCTCGCGGCGCAGATAGGCGAGCCTGTCCTCGTCGCGGCCCTCCCCCTCGATCTCGCCGGCATAGGTGTAGAGCGAGCGCGCCTGCCCGATCAGGTCGAGGCCGAGATTGGCAAGCGCCAGTTCCTCTTCCAGCACCGGCGCATGGCCGCACCATTCGGACAGGCGATGGCCGAGGATCAGCGCATCGTCGGCAAGGCGCAGCGTGACGAGGAACAGCGGGGTCTCGGTCATCACATATGCCCCACGTCTTCCGGCACCTCGTAGAAGGTCGGGTGCCGGTAGATTTTCGAGGCCGTCGGCTCGAACAGCATGTCCTTGTCGGCGGGATCGGATGCGGTGATGGCACTCGACGGCACCACCCAGACGGAAAGGCCCTCGCCGCGCCGCGTATAGGTGTCGCGGGCATTGGCCAGCGCCATGGTTGCGTCGACGGCGTGGAGCGAGCCGACATGGCGGTGCGCCATGCCGTTGCGCGAGCGGATGAAGACTTCCCAGAGCGGCCAGAGCCGGGCGGTTTTCGATTGATCCGTCATCGTCAGTTCCTCCCGGCAGTTGGCAGTTGGCAATCGGCATTCCGACTGCCGACTGCCCAAGCCCGACTGCCTCTATTCCGCCGCCTGCATCAGACGCCGCGCGGCGCGCTTCCCGGCATGAGCCAATGCCGCCTCGCGCACCCAGGCGCCCTCGTCGTGGGCCTTGTTGCGCTGGGCGAGCCGCTGGCGGTTGCACGGCCCCTCGCCGGCCAGCACGCGCTTGAACTCGCTCCAGTCGATGGCGCCATAGTCCCAGTGGCCGGTCGCCTCGTTGAGTTTCAAATCCTTATCGGGGAACTCGAGCCCGATATGATGGCCCTGCGGCACGGTCGCATCGACGAATTTCTGCCGAAGGTCGTCGTTGGAGAAGCGCTTGATCCGCCAGGCCATGTTCTGGTCGGTGTGCAGGCTCTCCGCGTCCGGCGGGCCGAACATCATCAGCGCCGGCCACCACCAGCGGTTCAGCGCGTCCTGCGCCATGGCCTTCTGGTCTTCATTGCCGCGCGCCAGCGTCATGACGATCTCGTAGCCCTGCCGCTGGTGGAAGCTCTCTTCCTTGCAGATGCGGATCATCGCGCGCGCATAGGGGCCGTAGCTCGTCCGGCAGAGCGGGATCTGGTTCATGATCGCCGCGCCGTCGACCAGCCAGCCGACCATGCCGATATCGGCCCAGGTCAGGGTCGGATAGTTGAAGATCGACGAATATTTGGCCTTGCCGGTAAGCAGCTGGTCCACCAGCTCCTCGCGGCTCGTGCCCAGCGTCTCCGCGGCCGAATAGAGGTAGAGCCCGTGGCCGCCCTCGTCCTGCACCTTGGCGAGCAGCGCCGCCTTGCGCTTGAGGCTCGGCGCGCGGGTGATCCAGTTGCCCTCGGGCAGCATGCCGACGATCTCGGAATGGGCATGCTGCGAAATCTGCCGGACCAGCGTCCGCCGGTATTTCTCCGGCATCCAGTCGTTCGGCTCGATCTTCTCGTCGCGGTCGATCCGCGCCTGGAAGGCGGCATCGCGCTCGGCATCGACGAGAGCGGGACCCTCGTCCTTCACGTTCAGCGCCTGCGTATACATGCGCTCCTCCCATCTTGAGTGGGACCAAGTATGTTACAAAAATTCTACATTGCAATATTTTTCGTAACATAGATCGCAGAATTCGTCGCTGCGCCGCACAAGGCGGAGCGTCAGTCCTTGTCGAAACGCCCCGCGAGATCGAAGGACGGCGGCGGCAGGTTCTCGCCGTCGCCGGCCGTCACCGCATCGATATGCCGCTCCGAGGGCGCGACAAGCGCCGTATAGAGCCGCGCCATGATGCGGCGCGCCTCAAGGTCCGGGCGGTCGGCCGGGAGGAGGTCCTCCGGCAAGGCCGGATCGTGGATCACCGCGCGGCGGAACGCATGAACGGCGAGCGTCCGCATCACGAAAGCTTCTGCGGGCGACGGCGAGGATGCTTCGACCAGCCGCAGCAGCGGCGCCTGTTCAGCCGCGACGCGCCGATAGGCCGCGACAGTCTCGCCGAGACCGAGTGCCTCGGTCGCGACCCGGCGCACCATGTCCGGCGCGGCAACCGCATCGAACAGGAAAGCGCCGGCCGGCACGGGCGGCATGCCGCCCGAACCAGGAGCGACATGGACGCCCGCCGCCAGCGGCCGGAATCCCGCCGCCTCCAGCATTGCCATGTCCGCCGCCTTCTTCGCCGCCGCCGGCAGCACCAGCAGGCGGAAGCCGCCGCCACCCGGCGGCCGCTCGCCGGCATAGACCCGCCGGAACGCCGCCTCGAAGGTGCGTGCACCCTCAGGCGACAGGCCATAGCGCGGCCGGCCCGCGACGCCCCGCCGTTCGAACAGCCCGCCGGCGACAAGCCGCGACATGGCGGTACGCACCGCCCCCGCCTCGATGCCGAGCACACCCGTCAGGTCGATCAGCGCCCGGATCGACAAGGCTCCGCCGCGCGGCACGATGGCGTCGCCGAACAGGGTGACGATCAGCGAGGCCGTGCGCACCGGCCGCCGCGCCAGGAAGTCCTGCCGCAACGCCTCGACCGCCCGGCTCAGCCCGTCCGCCCCGTCCTGCATATCCGCTCCGCTAGCCTGCTCCGGTCCTTGGCGCAATCGGCCGCCTGCAACGGTCTAGGCCATCGGGCCGAATGTCTCTTGTTGCATACAAGGCCTAGGGTGACGCTCGGGAACCCTTATCATCCGGGCGCGCGCACGCTTCGCGACGGCCCGCAAGGACTGGTCCGATGCTCAGAATCGTTATCGTCTTCGGCCTTCTCGCCATTGTCGGCGGCATCGCCACGTGGCGGCCGGACCTCGCGGAACAGGCCTACCACAGGGCGCAGGCGATGATTTCCGGCGCGAAGCCGGCCGAGCCGGTAGCACAGGCCCGGCGTCAGGGTCCGCCGCCGGTCCCGGTCACGCTCGCCCGCGCGGAAAAGCGCAGCATGCCCATCGTCGTCGAGGCGGTCGGCACCGTTCAGCCCATCGCCTCGCTGCAGATCAAGGCGCGCATCGACAGCCAGGTCGTGACCGTCCATGTCGCCGAAGGCGCCGCCGTGAAGCAGGGCGACCCGCTGTTCAGCCTGGACGACCGCGTGCTCAAGGCCCAGCTCGCCCAGATCGAGGCGCAGATCCTGCGCACCGAGGCCCAGCTCGAACAGGCTGTCCGCGACCGCGACCGCGCCATCGACCTGACCCGCCGCAATGTCGGCACCGAGGTCGCCCGCGACAACGCCATCACCAACGTCAAGGCCGTCGAGGCCCAACTCGCCGCCGACCGCGCCAATCGCGACAACGTCCGCTCCCAGCTCTCCTACACGCAGATCACCGCGCCGATTTCCGGCCGCATCGGCTCCATCGCCGCGAAGCCCGGCGCTTTCGTGCGCTCCGCCGACACCGCGGCGATGACCACGATCAACCAGATCGACCCCATCTACATCGCCTTCGCCGTGCCGCAGGCGACCTTCTACGAAATCCGCAGCCAGGTCGGCGGCGATACGCGCGCCATCAGCGTCGAGGCGACGGCCGGCGGCCAGACGGCAACCGGCAACATCGCCTTCGTCGAGAACCAGGTCGATCTCGCCACCGGCACGATCACCGCCAAGGCGCTGATGAACAACGGTTCGGAACAGCTCTGGCCCGGCTCCTTCGTGCCGGTGAAGGTCACGCTCGGCACGCAGGGCGAAGCGGTGGTCATTCCCGCCACGGCCCTTCAAGTCGGCCAGAACGGTCCCTTCGTCTTCACCGCGACCGACGGCAAGGCGGCCATCGTCAATGTCCGGGTCTCGCGGATGGTCGGCGATCAGGCCGTCATCGAGTCCGGGCTGACCGGCGGCGAGACCGTCATCACCTCGGGCCAGTTGCGCCTTGTCGCCGGCGCGACCGTCGTCGCCCGGCCGACGCCCGCAGCGGCCAACGAGGCCGCCGCCCGCGACCGGCAGAGCTGAGGAGACGACGCCATGCTCTCGGAGCTCTGTATCCGCCGTCCCGTGATGACCATCCTGCTGATGGTCTCCTTCCTCGCCGCCGGCATGTTCGGCTACGGCCAGTTGCCCGTCGCCGCCGTGCCGCGCGTCGACTTCCCCACCATCCAGGTCTCCGCGCAGCTGCCCGGCGCAAGCCCCGAAACGATGGCCTCCTCGGTCGCGCTGGTGCTCGAGAAGCAGTTCTCGACCATTGCCGGCGTCTCGACGATGAGTTCGACCTCGACCTACGGCAACACCTCGATCGTCCTGCAGTTCGACCTCAACCGGAACATCGACGGCGCGGCGCTCGACGTGCAGTCGCAGATTTCCGCCGCCATGCGCCGCCTCCCCGTCGACATGGTCACGCCACCGAGCTTCAGGAAGGTGAACCCCGCCGACTTCGCGATCATGTTCATCGCGATCTCCTCCGATACCGCCCGCCTCTCCGACATCGACCGCTTCGCCAATTCCTCGATCCTGCCGCGCATCTCGACCCTGCCCGGCATCGCGCAGGTCATGGTCTGGGGCTCGCAGAAATTCGCCGTGCGCGTGCGCGCCGACCTCGACCAGCTCGCCGCCCGCGGCCTGACCCTCACCGACCTGCAGAACGCGCTCGCCGCCGCCAACTCGAACCGGCCGGTCGGCACCGTCAACGAGGGCGGCCGCAACGCCATCCTCGACGCCACCGGCCCGATCAACCGCTCGGCCGACTACCGGGACGTGATCGTCGCCTGGCAGAACGGCGCGCCGGTCCGCGTCTCGGACGTTGCAAGCCCGGTCGACGGCGTCGAGAACGACCGCGCCGCCTCCTGGCTCGACGGCAAGCGCGCCATCGTGCTCGGCGTGCAGCGCCAGCCGGACGCCAACACGGTGGACGTGGTCGACCGCGTCCGCGCCATGCTGCCGCAGATCCAGCGCGAGGCGCCCGCCGCCTACAACATCCAGGTGATGATGGATCGCTCCAAGACGATCCGCGAATCCATCCACGACGTTGAGTTCACGCTGGGGCTCGCCGCCCTGCTCGTCATCATCGTCATCTGGTTCTTCCTGAAGGACTGGCGCGCCACGCTGATCCCGGCCGCCGCCCTGCCGATCTCGATCATCGGCACCTTCGCGGTCATGTATGTGCTCGGCTATTCCATCGACAACATATCGCTGCTCGCCCTGACGCTGGCGGTCGGATTCGTCGTCGACGACGCCATCGTCATGCTCGAAAACATCATGCGCTACATCGAGGAAGGGATGGACCCCTTCCAGGCGGCGCTGGTCGGCTCGCGCGAGGTCGGCTTCACCATCATCTCCATGACCATCTCGCTGGTCGCGGTCTTCATCCCCGTCCTGTTCATGGGCGGCGTGGTCGGTCGCATGTTCGCGCAGTTCGGCGTGGTCATCTCAACCGCCATCCTGATCTCCGGCGTGGTGTCGCTGACGCTCACCCCGATGCTCTGCTCGCGCGTGCTGAAGCCCATCGACCACGACAAGAAGCTGATCTTCCCGCTGCGCTGGTTCGAGGCCTTCTTCACGGCCCTCACCCGCGGCTATGGCTGGTCGGTGAAGAAGGTCGTCAACATGCCGGTGATCATGATCGGCATCACCATCGCGACCTTCGTGGTCACCTTCCTCCTGTTCCGCGACATCCCCAAGGGCTTCTTCCCGCAGGAGGACAACGGCCTGGTCCGCGCCGCCACCATCGGCCCGGACGACGTCTCCTTCGCTGCCATGGTCGAGCGCACCCAGCAGCTCGCCAACGTGGTCCGCCGCGATCCCGACGTCGTGTCGGTCATGGCCAATGTCGGCTCGGGCGGCGGCGCCACGACGCAGAACTCGGGCTCGCTGTTCATCACGCTCCGCGACAAGCCCGCCCGCAAGGACAATGCCGTGCAGGTCATCGACCGCCTGCGCCGCGCCGCCAACGACGTGCCGGGCATCCAGGCCTTCTTCTCGCCGATCCAGTCCATCACGGTCGGCACGGTCCAGAGCCGCAGCCAGTATCAGTACATGCTGCAATCGCCCGACCTCGATGCACTGCGCCAGTTCGCGCCGGTGCTCGAAGCGCGGATGCGGCAGCTGCCCGGCATCCTCGACGTGAACTCGGACCTGCAGATGCGCGCCCGCTCGACCATCGTCGATGTCGACCGCGATGCCGCCTCCAGGCTCGGCGTCACCGCCGATCAGGTGCGCAACACGCTCTATTCGGCCTTCGGCACGCGTCAGGTTTCGACCATCTACGCGCCCGAGGACACCTATCAGGTCATCCTCGAGGCCGATCCGAAATATTACGACACCTCGCTGATGCTGCGCCGCCTCACCGTCCGCTCCTCGACGGGCGCGGTGGTGCCGCTGGACGCGGTGGCCAAGCTCCGCGAGCTGCCGACGGCCCTGTCGGTCGGCCACCTCGCCCAGCTCCCGGCCGTGACCATCTCGTTCAACCTGCCGCAGGGCGTCGCCCTGTCGCAGGCGGTCGAGCGGATCGAGGCCGCGGCGCGCGAGATCGGCCTGCCGGCGAGCATCTCGTCCTCGTTCCAGGGCACCGCACAGGTGTTCCAGCAGGCGGTGGCGAACCAGGGGCTGCTGCTCTTCGCGGCGGTGCTGGTGATCTACATCATCCTCGGCATCCTCTACGAGAGCTTCATCCACCCCTTCACCATCCTGTCGGGCCTGCCGTCCGCCGGCATCGGCGCGCTGCTGACGCTCCAGCTCTTCCACTTCGACCTGTCGGTCATCGCCATGATCGGCCTCGTCATGCTGATCGGCATCGTCAAGAAGAACGCCATCATGATGGTCGACTTCGCGATCGAGCGGCGACAGAAGGGCGTGCCGGCCAAGGAGGCCATCGTCGAAGCGGCCGTGCTGCGCTTCCGGCCAATCATGATGACGACGCTTTGCGCCATCCTCGGCGCTGTGCCGATCGCCATCGGCCATGGCGCGGGCGCGGAGCTCCGCCAGCCGCTCGGCATCGCCGTTGTCGGCGGCCTGATCCTGTCGCAGCTCCTGACGCTCTACATCACGCCGGTCGTCTATCTCATGTTCGAGGGCCTCTCGAGCTGGATCGGCCGCCGCGGCAGCCAGCCCGCCAGCGAAGCCGCTCCGGCTCCGGCAGGCGCGCCGCACAGCCAGCCGGCGGAGTGAACGGAGACCTTGTTCGCGCGGCCGTGATGCCGCGCGAACGTTGTTGTCATTGACAGTCCCGCAGGCGCGGCCCTACGCCTTGCGTTCATGTCGCATCCGGCCGATCAGTCCGCTTCCAGATCCCCCCGCCGCATCGCCGTCATCGCCGATGACCACGGCATGTACCGCATGGGCCTCGCCCTGACCCTGAAGGACCGCCTCGGCTTCGACGAGGTGGCCGAGGCCGCGTCCCTCGACGAGGCGCTGGAGCGGCTCGGCGAGACCGAGGGCGTGGCGCTGGCCCTGTTCGACCTGTCCATGCCGGGCATGCAGAGCGCCGCGAGCCTCGCCGCGGTGCGCGAATGCTATCCAGATTTGCCGATTGCGGTCGTATCCGGCTCCGAGAGCCGCAGCGACGTGCTCGACGCGCTGGCCGCCGGCGTCAACGGCTTCGTGCCGAAGAGCCTCGTCGACGACGCCCTCGTCGCAGCCCTCGGCACCATCGTCTCCGGCGCCATCTTCGTGCCGGCGACGCTTGCGACCGCAACATCGTCGCACGCCGCCGCGCCGCCGCCGGAACCTGCCCTGGACCGCCTGACCCCGCGCCAGCGCGACGTGCTCGGCCTGCTCATGGAGGGCCGCTCGAACAAGGAGATCGCCCGGGCGCTCGACCTCGGTCAGGGCACCGTGAAGATCCACCTCGCCGCGCTGTTTCGCCACCTCGGCGTGCGCAACCGCGCCGCCGCCGTCGCCGCCGCCGCGCCGCTGCTGGCGAAGGGGTGAGAGAGAAAAATCCTCAGTCGGCAGTCGGCAGTCGAGATCGCTGTCGCTTCCTCCTCTCGAACGCGAGAATGGCCGCAGGTCGCGACCCGACTGCCGACTGCCGACTGCCGACTGCCAATCTCACGCCACCAGCCGCGCCACCGTCGCGCGCAGGGCCGGCACGGCCACCGGCTTGGTCAGCCAGGCGACGCCGCTCGCCTGCAGCCGCGCCAGCGTCTTCGGGTCTGTCGCCCCCGTCACGATCAGGGCCGGCAGCCGCGCCGCGCGTCCCTCCCGCCAGCGCGTGATGAGCTCGAGCCCGTCGATACCCTTCTCCAGTTGCAGGTCGATCACAGCGAGATCCACGGTCCGGTCGCTTGCCAGCGCGTCGCTCGCCTCCTCGGCGCTGCGCGCGGCCGTCACCGTCGCGCCGTCGTCGCGCAGGGTGCGCGCCAGCGCATCGACGATCATCGGCTCGTCGTCGAGCACGAGAATGTGCCGGCCGGCGAGCGACAGGCCCGGCGAAAGCTGCGGCGCGGGCGCCGCCTGTTCCGCCCGCGCGGCGATCGGCAGCTCCACCCGGAACACGGTTCCCTTGCCCCGCCGGCTGTCGACGCTGACCTGGTGGCCGAGCAGGTCGCAGAGGCGGCGCACGATGGACAGCCCGAGCCCGAGCCCGTCATTCTGCCCGTGAGCCGCCTGCTTCACCCGCTCGAACTCCTCGAAGATGCGGTCGCGGTCCTCGGTCGGCACGCCCGGCCCGGTATCGTGAACCTCCAGCACCGCGTGGCCGCCCTGCCGGCGCACGCCGACCAGCACCTTGCCGGACGCGGTGAACTTCAGCGCATTGCCGACGAGATTGCGCAGGATGGTCTCGACCAGCACAGGGTCGCTGGTCACCGGCAGGCGCGAGGATACGAGCCGGAACTCCAGCCCGTGGGCCGCCGCCTGCGCCCGGAAGCCGGCCGCAACCCGCTCCAGCACGTCGCCGATGACGAAGGTGCGCGGCTCGGCCACGACGATCCCGGCATCGAGCCTGGAAACGTCGAGCAGCGCCGAGAACATGTCCTGCAGCGAGCCGAGCGTCGTCTCCATATTGGCGACGAGGCGGATCGGCTCCTCGCCCTGCACGCGCCGCGACAGCGCATTGGCGAACAGGGACAGCGCATGCAGCGGCTGGCGCAGGTCGTGGCTCGCCGCCGCCAGAAAGCGCGACTTCGCGGCGGTCGCAGCGACAGCGTCGTCGCGCGCCTGCGACAACGCCCGGTTGGCGCTCTCAAGCTCGGCCGTGCGGTCGGCGACGCGCTGCTCCAGCGTATTGGCGAGATGTTTCAGCGCCTCCTCGTTGTCGGCGAGGCGGTCGATCATGCCCTGCAGCGAGGCCGCCAGCGACACGACCTCCTTGGAGGAGGATTCCGGCACGTCGATCACCACGCCGTCGAGCGCTTCGGCAAGACCCACACGGTCGGCGCGCGCCGCGATCGCCTGGATCGGGCTCGCGATACGGCCCGCCACCCACCAGCCGGCGGCCAGCACCAGAAAGCCCACCAGACCGCCGGCGGCGATGATCTGCCAGCGCAGCGTGTCCACCGGCGCGAAGGCGACCGCCGCGTTGGACGTCACCACGATCTGCCAGCCGAGCCCCTCGATGCCGCGTCCGCCGGCCGCGCGGCTCGTGCCGATCACCATCGTCCGCCCGTCGGGCAGCGTGTCGATCTCGAACCCGTCGGCCCGCCGCGCCACGACGCGCGCCAGATCCTCGCCGAGATGGGTCGGATCGCCGATCACCACCCGGCCCTCGCTGTCGAGCACCAGAACTTCGAGATCCGACTGGCGATCGCGGGAGCGCTCGATCAGCGAGCGTCGGAGATGGCCGAGCCAGTCCCAGCTCACCATCATGCCGATGACGCCGACCAGTTGCCCCGAGGCGCCGCGCACGTTGACGCCGATCTCGATGACCCTTTCGCCGGGCCCGGTCTGGACGGTCGGCCGCTGCGCCTCCTGCGTCGTGCCTTCCGCCCGCACGCGAGCTGCGCGGAACCAGCGGCGCTGCGACACGTCCGCGCCCTCCTCGACGCCGCCCGAAGCGACAACGACCCGCCCGGCGCGGTCGGCGAGGCCGACCCAGACGATCTCCTCGGCATTGGCCTTCACGCGGTCCATCACCACGCGCCGCGACTCGTAGGATCGGTCGGGATCGACGAAAGCCGGAATGGTCGCGATGGTGCGCATGGAGCGCCAGCGCTCGTAGACGTCGCTCTCCAGCGCCTCGCGCATGAAGGCGGCGAGATCGCCCAGCGAACGGCCGATGGAGCGCTGCGCCTCGCGCGTCGCGGTCCAGACGACAACCGCCGTCACCGACAGGATCAGCGCGGCGATCAGCACGGCCAGCGTGCCGGTCAGGATGCCGCGCAGGCCGGGCCGCGTCAGGGACGTCGCATGGGTCGCCATGGCGCGACCTTCGCGCGTCGCGCGGCCGGCGTCAAAGCGGCCGGCGTTGGGAGCTACTCCTCAAGGGGCCATTCCAAAACAAAAGCGAGCGCCATTCAGAAACGACAGGCGATCAGGCATCCCGCAGCGACAGCACCAGCCCGGTATCCGGCGCGACCAGCCCCTCCAGCGTCTGCCGGTAGGCATCCGCCACCGCCGCCTCGCCCTCGGCGCGCCTGACGGTCATCCAGCCGTCCGCCGAGGCGAGGATGTCCTCCCATGCGCCGGCGAAGCGTTCCTCCAGCCCGCCCGGCCCCCAGTCGCCATGGCGCTTGGCGATCTGGTCCGGCGCGAAGAAGAATTTCGGCCGCGCGCCCGGCAGGTCCAGCCGTCCGGCGAGGTCCTGCCAGTGCGTGCCGCCGACCCGGCAGGCATGGACGATCCGCTCGCCGAAATGGCTGTGCAATGCCGTGATCAGCTCGGCGCTGCCGGCCATGTCGACATAGGCCGTCGGCACGGCGGGGTCGAGGCTCGCAATGGCGTCGTAGGTCACCACCCGGTCGTAGAGGGCGGTCGCCTCCACGAAGGCGCGGTTGCCCTTCGAGGTGAGGCCGATGACCGAGAGGCCCGGCTCGGCCAGCCGCTTCAGGCACAGCGCGAGGCCGAGCGAGGTCTTGGACGAGGCGCTGACCACCAGCACCTGCCGGGCGCCGAAGAACGCATTGTCATCAAGGAAGTCCGCGATCAGGAACGAGGTCAGCACCAGCGGCTTCAGGATCATCTGCACCGCTTCGCGCTCACTGCGATAGCCCGGATCGGCCGCAACGCGCTCATAGGAATTGTAGACCGCCGGCAAGCCCTTGCGATGCTCCGCGCCATCGACGAACCGGCGCGGCGAGACGCGCGTGGGCTCGACCACCACGTGGGACGCCATGGGGAAGTAGCCGTAGATCCGCTCGCCGACCGGCAGTCCCTCGGCGCTCGAGGCCACGACGTCGGCGAAGCCCCAGACGGGGATGCGGCCGTGGCCCTCGCCCGCCGGGAAGAAGTTCCAGTAGGCCATCTGCTCGCCGAACGCGGCATAGGTGATGTTGTTGGCGGTCAGCGCGAAATGGTCGATGGCGAGCAGCGCCTTGCCCGCCGCTGTCACGGCCTGACGGTCGACCGCCTCGCGCACGAAGCGCGTGTCGCGGAGGTCGTCGCGCTTCACCTCGAAGCTGACGGCCTCCACCGGAGCGGCTGCGTCGGCCATCGGCGTCTCCTCTCGTGAACGGCGCGAGTTTGCCCGAGCCTCGGCCCGGGCGATGTCAGTATCGTGTCACTGCACGATAGGCCGTTCGGGGGAGCCCGATGAACAGCGACCGCCTTACCTCTCCCCGGCGGGGAGAGGTCGATCCGAACGAACGTGAGGATCGGGTGAGGGGGAGAGTGCGTGTTGAAGAGGTCTCGCCCCCTCTCCCGGCGCTCTCGCCCCAGCAGTCCTGCTTTATCCGTCGCCGATGCCGGTCAGCAAGAGAACTACGCCGCCACCCGCCCGACGATCGCGTCCACGTCCGCGCCTTTCGGCAGCACGCCGAAGCTGCGTCCGCCCTCGGCGCCAAGGCGTGTCGCAACGAAGGCATCCGCCGCCGCCGCAGGCGAATGCCGCACCATGAGCGAAGCCTGCAGCACCAGCGCCATGCGCTCGGCGATGCGCCGGGCGTCGGCCTCGGCCGGCACGCTCTTCAGCCGCGCCGCCACGTCCTCCATGGCCGCGTCGAGCAGCGGATGGGCGCCGCGCGCGGCCATCACCTCCGCCGCGAAGGCCTCGCGCGCCAGCGGCTCGCGGCCGAGCGTGCGCAGGATGTCGAGCGCGATGACATTGCCCGAGCCCTCCCAGATGGCGTTGAGCGGCGATTCCCGGAACAGGCGCGGCAGCGGACTTTCCTCCACGTAGCCGGCGCCGCCATGGCACTCCATGCACTCGTAGACGAAGTTCGGGTTGCGCTTGGTCAGCCAGTATTTCGCCACCGCCACGGCCAGCCGCGCGAAGGCCTTCTCGCCCTCGCCGGTCCCCGAAAACGCCCGCGCCACGCGCATGGTCAGCGCCACCGCCGCCTCGTATTCCAGCGCGAGATCGGCCACCACCGCGCGCATGGCCGGCTGGTCGATCAGCGTCTTCTGGAAGGCCCGGCGGCCGGCCACGTGATGATGCGCCTGCGCCAGCGCCATGCGCATGATGCCGACCGTTCCCGAGATCGTGTCGAGCCGGGTGTGATGCACCATCTCGATAATGGTCGCGACGCCCCGGCCCTCCTCGCCCAGCAGCACGGCATAGGTGTCGTGGTACTCGATCTCCGAGGACGCGTTGGACTTGTTGCCGAGCTTGTCCTTGAGCCGCATGACATGCAGCGAATTGCGCTCGCCGTCTGGCCTGATGCGCGGCACGAGGAAGCAGGAGAGCCCCGCCTCCGTCTGCGCCAGCGTCAGGAAGCCGTCGCACATCGGCGCCGAGCAGAACCATTTGTGGCCGACGAGCCGCCACGCGCTCCCGTCGCGATAGGCGCGCGTCGTGTTGGCGCGCACGTCGCTGCCGCCCTGCTTCTCGGTCATGGCCATGCCGACCGTCACGCCGCGCTTCTCGCTAATCGGCTTCAGCGGCGCGTCGTAGCTGCCGCCAACGATCTTCGGCAGCCATTCGGCCGCCACGTCCGGCTGGTGGCGCAGCGCCGGCACGCTCGCATAGGTCATCGAGATCGGGCACATCGTGCCCTGCTCGGTCTCGGTGAACAGCGCCAGCATGGCCGCATGCGCCACGTGGTTGCCGGCCCTGTCCTCGCCCCATGCGATGGAATGGATGCGGTGGCGCATCGCCAGCTCCATCAGCCGGTGATAGCTCGGATGGAACCGCACCTCGTCGATGCGCCGCCCGTAGCGGTCGAACACCGTCAGTTCCGGCGGAAAACGGTTCGCCTCCTCGCCCCACTGGAGCACTTCCTCGGAGCCCACATCGGCCCCCAGCGCCGTCAGCGGCGCATCGACCCAGTCGCCGCCTTCGCGCAGCGCCCAGTCGCGCAGGATCGGATCGGAGGTGAACAGGTTCCGGCCGGCAAAGTCCGGCGGCTGGTTGGTTACCTCGTGGGTGATCAGATGGGTCGCGGGCGCGTGGCGGGGCATCTGTCTCTCCGCTTCTGTCTGGCGTTCCTCTTGTCGGCGAACCTGCCATGCCCCGCCGAACGAGGCCATCCGCCGATGGAGCGGTAGCAGTCGCGGCGTTTTGCAACGCCGCATTGCATTGCGCGGCCGGTCATGCTCCATTCCGCGCCCCGTCAGGATCTCCTCCGTGCTGACCTGGTCCACCGACTCCCTGCCCGTCCACGAGCGCTTCGACGTCTGGCGCGAAGTGCGCGCGCGGCATCTGTTCGGCGTCACCGCGGAACTGCCGGCGGACCAGCGGCCCGGTTTCAGCGCGCGGATGACCACTCGCTCCATCGGCAGGGCGACGCTGATCGAGATGCAGGCATCACCCTACAGCGTCGAACGCTCGGCACGCGACATCGCGCGCGCGCCGGGCGACAGCCTCTGCCTTTATCAGCAGCGCGGCGGCGGGGCGTGGTTCGGCACGATCACCGATGATTTCGTGCTGCGCCCCGGCGCGCTCGCCACCAGCCACACCGATCTCACCTACGAGACCCGCCCCACCGGCCCGGAAGGCTTCGACCTGCGCATCCTAAAGGTGCCGTTCCCGGCCCGCCCCGGCGGCGGCATCGCGGAACTCGCGGCCTCGCCCGTCGCGCCGGACGACCGTCTTGCCCTCTGCCTCGCCGGCTCTCTCGCCACGCTGCTGTCTCCGGATTCCCCCGCCCCGGTCGCCGGGGGCCCCGACCCGGTCGATATCATCGCCCAACTGATCCTGCTGTCGCGTGGCGCCGCGTCGCGGGGCCTTCCCGAAAGCCGGCAAGCCGTGCGGCGCGGACTGCTCGACGCCGCCAGGATGGTGACGGCCGAGCGGTTCCGGCAGCGCTCGCTCGGGCCCCGGTCGGTGGCGGACCATCTCGGCATTTCCGTGCGCCAGCTTCATCTGCTGTTCGAGCCGACGGGCAGCACCTTCCACCGTTCGCTCAACGTCCTGCGCGTCGCGGACGCGAAGCGACAGCTCGTCGAGAAGCCGCAGCGCAACATTGCCGGCATCGCCTTCGCGGCCGGCTTCGACAGCCTGCCGACCTTCTACCGCACGTTCCGCGCCTTCGATGGCCATGCACCGGGCGATTACCGGCGCTGATGCCGCGCCGGGTGGAGGTCGGTATGCCGGTAACCTCGTCTTCACGCATGGTGAATGAAATATTGCAGCCGATTGGCTGTCATGATCCATTCCGGACCCCGATGCCGCCCAGCTTGCGAATCCCGACTGCGCCCCCGTGCTGACCTGGTCCACCGATTCCCTGCCCGCCCACGAGCGCTTCGCCTACTGGCGGGAGGAGCGCGGCAAGCAGCTTTTCGGCGTCACGATCGAGCTTCCGCCGGAGCGCAGGCACCTCTTCCATGGCCGCTTCTCCGCGCGACCCATCGGCGGCGCGACGCTCGCCTCGCTGAACGCCTCGGCCTACGAGGTCAGCCGCACCGAACGCGACATCGCACGCGTGTCCAACGACAGCCTGGTGATCGGCCTGCAGGTCGCCGGCCCCGGCTGGTGCGACACGCCGGCCGGGCAGACCTTCGTCGATACCGGCGCCGTGACCGTGGGCCATACCGATCTGCCCTCGCAGGGCATGCCGACCACGGCCGGCGATTTCCACGCCCACATCCTGAAGATTCCGATGGCTCGCATCGCGCACGGTCAGGAGGCCGCGCGGCGCCTGTTCCTCAGCCCCGTTCAGCACGAGCGGCACGCCCGGCTCGTCGATGCCGCGGTCTCAGCGCTGATCGAGGAAGCGCCGAGCCTCGCTCCCGACCTCGCCGATACCGCCATCCGCGATATCGGCCATCTCGCCTTGCTGGCCCGCGGCGCCCTCGGCAGCGGCCTGCCGGAAGTGCGGCAGGCCCTCCGTTCAGCGCACCGGCACGCGGCCGTCCGCATCATGCGGCGCAACCTGCACCGGGGCAGCTTGCCGCCCGAGACCGTCGCCGACGCGCTCGGCATCTCGCTGCGCCAGCTCCATCTCGTCTTCGAACCGACCGGCCGCAGCTACCACCGCACGCTGACCGCCCTGCGGGTCGAGATGGCCTGCCGCCGGCTCGGCACCCGCCCCGACCAGTCGGTCGCCGCCATCGCCTTCGCCTGCGGTTTCGAGAGCCTCGCGACGTTCTATCGCGCGATCCGGCAGGTGACCGGCCGCACGCCCGGCGATTTCCGGCACGGCCCTGCCGAACACTGACGGCGGGCGGCCTCTACGAGAGACCGAGCGCGGTCTTGTAGGACGGGTGCAGGAGGTCGCGGTCCTCGGGGTGCTTGCCGAACCACGCCGCGAAGAACGGGCAGACCGGCATCACCTTCAGCTCCCGCTCGCGGGCCGCCTGCAATCCCGCCTTGATCAGCGCCGAGCCGATGCCGCGCCCACCGAGCGCCTGCGGCACCTCCGTATGGGTGAACATGATCGAGCCCCTGATCAGCCGGTATTCTGCAAAGGCGGTATGGCCGTCGACCACCACCTGGAACTGCTGCGCTTGCGGGTTGTCGACGACGGTGATCTCGGCGCTCATGGCAGGCACTCCTTCGGCAAATGGCGGATTTCGGGGAATAGCGGAAATCATACCATCCAGCGTAACGCTATGGATAACATTTCCAGCGAATCCAGGCGCAATCTGACTTTGCGCGAATGCCTATCCCCACCCGTCAGGCGAGTTCCAGCACCACCTTGCGCAGGCCGGGATCGTCGGGGTCGGGGCCTTCGCGGAAACCGAGCTGGCGGGCAAGGCCGAGCATGCCGCGGTTCTCGGCCAGGACCTGCCCGTAGATGCGCTTCGTGCCGTGCCCGCGGCCATAGTCGATGATCATCCGCATCAGCATGCCGCCGAGGCCGCGCCCCTGCATGTCGCTGCGCACGAACACGGCATATTCGGCGTTCTCGTTGTCCGGGTCGGCATGCAGGCGCGCCGTGCCGAGCAGGTCGCCGCTCTCGATATCGAGTGCCACCAGCACCATCGAGCGCGCATAGTCGATCTGGGTCAGCCGGGCGACGAAGGCGTGGCTGAAATCCTTGATCGGCGTGAAGAAGCGCTGGCGGATGTCGTTGGGGTCGACCCGCTGGAGAAAGGCGCGGAACAGCTCCTCGTCCTCCGGCCGCACCGGGCGGACGCGGAAGCGGAAACCGCTCTCGGTCTCCGCCTCGCGCTCCCATTCCTTCGGATAGGGCCGGATCGCGAAACGCGGGTGGCCGCCGCGCACCAGCCCCTTCGCCCTCGGCGAACCGACACCGATCCGCGCGTCCAGCGCGACGATGCCGCTGGCATCCGCGAGCAGCGGGTTGATGTCGATTTCGGCGATCTGCGGCAGGTCGGCGGCAAGCTGCGACAGCCGCACGAGGATTTCCGCGACCTTCGCGGTATCGACCGGCGGCACGTCGCGATAGCCGGCCATCTGCCTGGAAATGCGGGTCCGCGCGATCATGTCGCGGGCGATCCGCATATCGAGCGGCGGCAGCGCCAGCGCGCGGTCTTTGATCAGCTCCACCGCCTTGCCGCCGCGCCCGAACAGCATGACCGAGCCGAAGGTCGGATCGTCGGCAAGGCCGACGATCAGCTCGATGGCGCCGGGACGATGCACCATCGGCTGGACCATGACGCCGTCGATCCGCGCCTGCGGCATCTGACGCGCGACGCGGTCGAGCATCTCTGCGACCGCCGCCTCCACCGCCTCGCGCGTCGCGAGCCCGAGCCGCACGCCGCCGACATCCGACTTGTGGGTGATGTCCGGCGACAGGATCTTGACCGCGATGGCCTGTCCCGCCTTCAGGAAAGTCTCGGCGAAATCGGCAGCCTCGCGCGGCGTGCGCGCCGCGCCGATCGGCACGGTCGGGATATCGTAGGCGGTGAGGATGCGGTCGACCAGCAGCGGGTCGAGCCAGCGCTTGTTCGCTTTCACTGCTCCGTCCAGCTCGGCGCGCAGGGCGGCGAGCCCCGCCGGCGGCACGATCTCGTGGTTCTCCGGCGTCTCCATCAGCGCGTCCTGCCCGCGCCGGTAGCGGACGAGATGCATGAAGCCGCGCACCGCCTCCGACTCGGTCGGATAGCTCGGCAGGCCGGCGCGGGCGAAAATGCCGGTCGCCTCCTCCTGGTCGCCGAGCCAGACCGAGAAGACCGGCTTCGTCCGCCCGCCCTCGGCCTTCCGGTCGGTGACGACCCTTGCGACGGCCTCGGCCGCGTCGCGGCTCGGCAGCAGAGCGGTCGGGCAGTTCATGACGAGAACCGCATCGTTCTCGCGGTCGTCGAGCGCCGCCTGCATCGCCTGCGCATAGCGCTCGGCATCGGCGTCGCCGATGATGTCGATGGGATTGACGCCCGACCAGATGGCCGGCATCGTCCGGTCGAGCCTCTCCTTCGCTGCCTCGCCGAGCCCGGCAAGCTTGCCGCCGTGGTCCATCAGCGCATCGACGGCGAGCACGCCGAGCCCCCCGCCATTGGTGACGATGCCGAGACGGTCGCCGGTGAAGGACGGGTAGCGCGACAGCGTCTCGGCCGCCGCGATCAGTTCGTCGAGATCGTTGACCCTGACGAGGCCGGACCGCGCGAAAGCCGCCGCATAGACATCGTCCGCGCCGGCCAATGCGCCGGTATGAGACTTCGCCGCGCTGGCGGCGGCCATGCTGCGCCCGGATTTCAGCACGATCACCGGCTTGGAGCGGGCCGCCGCGCGGGCCGACGCCATGAACTTCCGGACGTCGCGGATCGCCTCGATATAGACGAGGATGGCGCGCGTCCGGTAGTCGGCGGCGAAATAGTCGAGGCAGTCGCCGGTATCGACATCGAGCTGGTCGCCGAGCGTCACGACGCCGGAAAAGCCGATATGGCGCACCTCCGCCCATTCGAGCAGCGCCGCGGCGATTGCGCCGGACTGCGAGATGAAGGCGAGCGAGCCCGGCCGGGTCCGGCGCGAGGAAAAGCTCGCATCGACGCCGCCATGCGGGGCGATGACGCCGAAGCAGTTCGGCCCCACAAGACGGATCGCCTTGTCACGCACTGCCGCCGCGAGGCGCGCGCCGGCCTTCTCATAGCCCTGCCGCTCCAGCGCCGAGATCACCACCGCCGCCGGCACGCCGAGCCCGGCCGCCTCCTCGACGAGCCCCGGAATTGTCGCGCCGGGCGTCGCGAGCACCGCGAGGTCCGGCACTTCGGGAAGCTCGGACAGGCTCGCATGGGCGGTGAGCCCCGCCACCGTCCGGTGCTTCGGATTGACCGGATAGAGCGTGCCGGAAAAGCCCGCGCGCGTCATGTTGGCCATCAGCGCCTGCCCCATCGAGCGCGGCCTGTCGGTGGCACCGACGATGGCGACCGAGCGCGGGGCGAAGAACCGGTCGAGGCGGTAGAGCGACATGGCTGAAGGTCTCCGTCGTGCCGCGGGCAGAGGCCGGGCGGCAATCTAGAGGCAGGAACCCGTAACCGGAAGCCGCAGCCTTGCGCGCTCTCGTCGCGGCCAGCGCTCACCCCCCGTACTTCTCCAGGAACGCCTCGATGCCGAGGGCCCTGAAATCCGGCAGCGCCTGCCGCAGCCGCTCGTGGTCCCAGTCCCACCAGGCCAGCGCCATCAGCCGCTCGGCGATATCGGCCTCGAACCGCATGCGGACCACCCGCGCGGGGTTGCCGGCGACGATCGCATAGGGCGGCACGTCCTTGGTCACGATGGCGCCCGCCGCGACCACCGCGCCGGTGCCGACGCTGTTGCCGGCCAGCACGACGCCGCCATGGCCGATCCAGACATCGTGGCCGATGGTCACCCAATGCGCGCGCCGCCAGTCGAAGAACTCCGCCTCGTCCGCCTCGCCATCCCAGTATTTCGAGGCGCGGTACTGGAAATGCGCCTGGCTCGCCCGGCTCATCGGGTGGTTGCCGGGGTTGATCCGGGTGTAGGCCGCGATGGAGGCGAACTTGCCGATGGTCGCCATGTCGAACTGCGCGCCCTGCGCCACGTAGGAATAATCGTCCATCGTCACTTCGGTAATGACCGAATGGGCGCCGATCTCGGTATAGGCGCCGAGCTGCGAGCGCGTGACCCGCGCGGTCGGATGGATGGACGGCTCAAGCCCGAGTTTGCTCATCGAGGGTGCATCCTGCTCGCCACGCGGCCGTGCCCCGGCCTGTTCTTCGAGCCTATGCCGCTGGCGCAGGCAGATGACACTTGAATGACGATACCATGACAATCGACAAGTATTAGATCCAGCTCAGTCGCGTTTTTCCAGCGGCCATTTCCGTCACACAACTGTAATTCGACTGGCATAGAGCCGACGCTGACTGCATGGCCTTGGCCCTGCTGGCGGCGGGAGTGCGCATATGCTGAAGATCGACGGAATATCGCGACGCTTCGGCGCGAAGTCGGCGGTGTCGGATGTTTCGCTCGAGATCGGCAGCGGCGCCTTCGTCGGCATCATCGGCCGCTCCGGCGCCGGCAAGTCCACGCTCCTGCGCATGATCAACCGGCTTCAGGAGCCCTCCTCCGGCCGCATCCTGTTCGAGGGCCGCGACGTCACCGCCCTGTCGGGATCGGGCCTGCGCGACTGGCGTCAGTCCTGCGCCATGATCTTCCAGCAGTTCAACCTGATCGGCCGCCTCGACGTGCTGACCAATGTGCTGATGGGCCGCCTGAACCATGTCGGGCAGGGCAGCGCGCTCCTGAAGATGTGGACGGCCGAGGACAAGGCCATCGCCCTCTCCGCGCTCGAACAGTTCGACATCGCCCAGCTTGCCGCCCAGCGCGCCGAGAGCCTGTCCGGCGGACAGCAGCAGCGCGTCGCCATTGCGCGCGCGCTCGTCCAGGAGCCGCGCCTGATCCTCGCCGACGAGCCGATCGCCTCGCTCGACCCGCGCAACACCAGGATCGTCATGGACGCACTGCAGCGGATCAACCGGCACTTCGGCATCACCGTGATCTGCAACCTTCATTCGCTCGATCTCGCCCGGACCTATTGCGACCGCCTCGTCGGCATGGCGCAGGGCAGCGTCGTCTTCGACGGCGCGCCGGAAGCACTCACCGAGGCCGCGGCCCGCGAGCTCTACGGCATCGAGGCCGGCGAGGTCATCGACAGCCATACCCCGGTTCCCGCCCCTGCGGCGGCCTATGCCGAGGCACTGCTCGCCTCCGCCTGATCCCGCATCTTCCCCTTCAGGAGACACCCATGTTCGACCGCCGCCAGATCGTCGCCGGCCTCGCCGGCCTGCCCCTCGCCACAGTCGCCCCGAGCGCCCATGCACAGGCCAACTGGCAGGCGCGCTATCCCGAGCTCGTCCTCGCCGCGATTCCTGCCGAGAACGCCTCGGGCGTAACCGAGCGCTACCAGCCGTTCATGGACTATCTCGCCAAGGAACTCGGCACGAAGGTCACGCTGCGTATCGCCAACGACTATGCCGCGGTGATCGAGGGCCAGCGCGCCGGCCAGATCCACCTCGCCTATTACGGCCCGGCTTCTTACGTCCGCGCCCACACCGTCACCAATGGCGGCGTCGAGCCCTTCGTCACGACCGTCAATTCGGACGGTTCGCGCAGCTATTTCTCGGTGCTCTACGTGAAGGCGTCGAGCCCGATCCAGTCGATCCAGGACCTGCGGGTCAAGAATCTCTGCCTCGTCGACCCCAACTCGACCTCCGGCAACAACGTGCCGCGCTTCGCCATGAACCGCCTCGGCATCACCAACCCCGACCAGCATTTCGCTCGCGTCGTCTATGCCGGCAGCCACGAGAACGCCGTCACCGCTGTCCAGCAGGGCACCTGCGACGCCGCCTTCAACTGGTGGAACTCGGAGACCGACTCGAACCTGACCCGGATGGCCAACAAGAACATGGTCAAGGCCGAGGACTTCCGGATCATCTTCAAGTCCGACGAGATCGTGAACTCGCCCTACGCCTATCTCACCGCCATGCCGGCCGAGGCCAAGGCCGCCATCCTGAAGGCCTTCATGGAGGCCCCGGCCAAGGCCAAGGCGGCCTTCGACCGCCTCTCCGACGGCAAGGACCGCGGTTTCCACCCCGTCACGCACAAGGACTACGAGACCATCGTCGAGCTGCAGAAGTTCGTCGACCAGCTCCGCCGCGCGCGGTCGTAAATGCGCGACGATGTTTCACCTCCCCCCGGTGGGGAGAGGTCGATCCGAGCAAGGCGAGGATCGGGAGAGGGGGCAGAGCCCTGCACGATCACACAACTCCCACCTCTCCCGGCGCTTGCGCGCCGACCTCCCCCCACCGGGGGGAGGTGGACGAGCGAGCCTCTCTGATGCCGAGCACCGTCACCCGCCTGCCCGACCACCAGCTTGACGCGCTTGCGCGCGCCTATGGCGAGGCGGTGTCCCAGAAGCGCCGGCAGCTCGTTCTCGGCATCGCGCTGTTCGTCGCCGCAGCCATCGTTGCCGGCATCGTCGCCGAGGTGCGGCCGGCGACCTTCATCGCCAATGTCTGGCGCTTCACCGACTATATCGGCCGCATCTTCACTCTCGACAACGGCCCCAATATCGGCCGCCCGGTCTTCACCGACATCGCCGAATGGATGTGGGGTCTCGACAAGTGGCTGAAGCTGATGTGGGAGACGCTGCTGATCGCCTATGTCGGCACGCTCATCGGCGGCATCGGCGCCTTCCTTCTCTGCTTCATGTCCGCGCGCAACCTCGCGCCCACGCGCTGGGCCGGCATCGCCGCCAAGCGCTACCTTGAATTCTGCCGCACCGTGCCGGAGATCGTCTTCGCGCTGATCTTCGTGGTCGCCTTCGGCCTAGGGCCGGTGCCGGGCGTGCTCGCCATCGCCATCCACACGTTCGGCGCGCTCGGCAAGCAGTTCGCCGAGGTCGCCGAGAATATCGACATGAAGCCGGTCGACGGCCTGACCGCCACCGGCGCGACCTGGATCGAGACCATGCGCTTCGCGGTGGTGCCGCAGGTCCTCTCCAATTTCGTCAGCTATGCGCTGCTGCGCTTCGAGGTCAACGTGCGCGGCGCGGCCGTGATGGGCTTCGTCGGCGCCGGCGGCATCGGCCAGGATCTCGTCGAGGCGATCCGCAAATTCTACTACGCCGACGTCTCGGCCATCCTCGTGCTGATCATCCTGACCGTCGTGGTCATCGATCTCGGCACGGAGCGGCTGCGCCACCGCTTCATCAGCGTGGGCGGGCGGTCATGACCCCGAATGCCGGCGCCATGCATCCGATCCGCGCGCAGGCGCTCGCCGACCGGGCGGCGATCGAGGCCCGCCACCCCGATATCTTCCGTCCTTCGCCGTTGCGGCGTGCGAAAGCGGCGCTGGTCGTCGCGGGTCTCGCCAGCCTGCTCGTCTATGGGCTCTGGGTGCTCGAATTCTCGCCGGTGAAGCTCCTCGTCGGTCTCGGCCGGCTGGGCGATTTCCTCGTCCACATGATTCCGCCCTCCACCGGCACCTGGACGAAGTTCTGGATCTACCTGCACGCGCTGGCCGAGACCGTCGCCATCGCCTTCCTTGGCGTCTTCACCGCGGCCGCCATCGCGCTGCCGCTCGGCTTCCTCGCCGCGAAGAACGTCGTGCCCAACGTGGTGATCCACTTCCTGTCCCGCCGCATGCTCGACACCGTGCGCGGCGTCGATGAGCTGATCTGGGCGCTGATCTGGGTCTCGGTGGTGGGGCTCGGCCCCTTCGCGGGCGTGCTCGCGCTCGTCTGCGCCAATGTCGGCACGTTCGGCAAACTGTTCTCGGAGGCCATCGAGGCGGCCGACCGCAAGGCCGTCGAGGGCGTGGCCTCCACCGGCGGCGCGAAGCTCCACGCGGTGCGCTTCGGCCTCCTGCCGCAGGTGCTGCCGGTCATGGCCAGCCAGGTGCTCTATTTCTTCGAGAGCAATACGCGCTCGGCCACCATCATCGGCATCGTCGGCGCCGGCGGCATCGGCCTCCATCTCGCCGAGCAGATCCGCGTGCTGGAATATCAGCACGTCTCCGCGCTGATCCTGATGATCCTCGTCACGGTGGCGCTGATCGACCAGGTCTCCACCCGCCTGCGCTTCGCGCTCATCGGCGAGCGGGGAAGCCGCTGAGACGACAGCACGAATGAAGTGCGTCCTTCGAGGCTCGCCCTTCGGGCTCGCACCTCAGGATGAGGTGGGTTGTTGATCTGCAGCAGCGTCGAATGAAGCGCGACGGTCCAGCTTCATCGCGGCCACCATGCAACCCACTCCTCCCTCATCCTGAGGTGCGAGGGCTTAAGCCCGAGCCTCGAAGGACGCACTTGGCTGATGCAAGGCTCGGCAAAAGGCCAAATTTGCGCCTATCCGCCCACCGTCAGCCGCACGCGATCCGCCGAGAAGTGCGACCGCGCCCACTGGATCGGCACGCCGTCACGGTCGACATTGACGCTCTCGATCACCAGCACGGGCCGCCCCTCGGCGACCTCCAGCCGCTCGGCATCCGTCCGGTCGGCAACCGCCGCTCCGATCCGCGTCACCGCCCGCCGATAGTCCGGCACGCCGCAGGAGGCGAGCGCCGCCGTGATCGATCCGGTCGCGCCATAGACCTCCGGCACGCGGGCAAAGCGCGGCAGCGGGAATGCCGCGGTGGACCATGAAATCGGAACCCCGTCCGCGAAATGCGCGCTCTCGATCACCACCACCGGCGCGCCCGGCGGCAGATCCAGCGCCTCGGCGATCTCAGCGCTCGCACCCGCCTGCCGGTGACTGATCACCTTGCCGGCGGGATCGCGCGCCTGCCCCACCACGATCTCGGAGAAACGCGTGCGCGCGCCGATCGGATAAGCGAGCGGCTTCGCCTCGACATAGGTGCCCGAGCCCTGCGCGACCCGCACAAGACCCTTGTCGACCAGCGACTTCACCGCCTGCCTGACGGTGTGGCGGTTGACGCCGAATCGCAGCGACAGCGCAGCCTCGGTCGGCAGGCGCGCGCCGGGCGGAAGGCCGCCGCCGGCAATCTCCGCCTCGATCGCCTCGGCGATCTGCCGCCAGACGGTCACCCCCCGGCCCCGCGCGAGCATCGTCTCTCCCGTCATCCGGCTGTCACGGCCTCCGTCGATAGGTCTCCCGCTGCTCTATCGCCAACCGGCAGGCCTTGTCAGCCCGTCGCGGCTGTCATAAAACGGCAATCGTCTAGATGAATATACCAATCATGACGATGACCCGACCAGATACCCTGCCCTCCGCGCCAGACCGCAAGGCCGTCATGGCCGTCGCCGCCCAGGCGACTGCGACGGAGCTTGCGCCGCTGGACGCCATCGCGGGACCGGATATCCGCGTGCTGCGCGCGCCGGAGATCGGCCTCGTCATGGTGCGCGGCCGAATCGGCGGCGACGGCGCGCCGTTCAACCTGGGCGAGGCGACCGTGACCCGCGCCGCCGTGTCGCTTGCCTCCGGCGAGACGGGCTTCGGCCATGTGCTCGGCCGCGACCGCGACAAGGCGCGCCTCGCGGCGCTGGCCGACGCGCTCTGGCAGGCGCCCGCCACGCGCGACGCGGTGGAAAGCGTGCTGGAACCCGTCCGTGCGCGCCTCGCCGCCGGAGCCGCACTCGCCAGGGCACAGGCAGCCGCAACCCGCGTCGACTTCTTCACCATGGTCAGGGGAGACAATTGATGGCCGTCGCCCTTGCCTTTGCCGATCCCGTCCAAGAGGCCCAGCGCGCCTTCCGCGCGGTGATGAACGCGCTCGCCCGCCCCGGCACGATCCAGCCGGTCGCCGGGCTTGCCGATGCGCCCGCGCCGCTTTCCGCCGTCGCCGCCGCCGTGGCGCTGACGCTCGCCGACTACGAGACGCCGCTGTTCCTCGACACGCCTCTCGCCGCCAATCCGGACGTTGCGCGCTATCTCGCCTTCCATTCCGGCGCGCGGGTCGTCGCGACTCCCTCGCAGGCGAGCTTCGCTGTCATCGCCGACCCCGCATCGATGGCGGATTTCGCCGAGTTCGCGCTCGGCACCGATACCTATCCCGACCGCTCCACCACGCTGATCCTGCAGGTGGAGAGCCTGACGACCGGCCCGACACTCAGGCTCGCCGGTCCCGGCATCAAGGGCGACGCCACGCTTTCGGCATCCGGCCTGCCCGCCGAGATCGCCGCGCGTCTCGCTGCCAACCACGCGCTGTTCCCGCGCGGCGTCGACCTGATCCTCGCCGGCCCCGATGCCGTGACCGCCCTGCCCCGCACCACCCGCATCCGGAGCGCCTGAGCCATGTATGTGGCGGTGAAAGGCGGCGAGCGCGCCATCGACAATGCCCACCGGCTGCTTGGCGCCAAGCGCCGCGGCGACCCGGCCGTGGCGGAGGTCGCACCCGCGCAGATCCGCGAACAGCTCACTTTGGCCGTCGACCGGGTGATGACCGAGGGCTCGCTCTACGACCGCGACCTCGCGGCGCTGGCGATCAAGCAGGCACGCGGCGATCTGGTCGAGGCCGCCTTCCTCGTTCGCGCCTTCCGCACCACCCTGCCGCGCTTCGGCGCGAGCGAGCCGGTCGACACCGGCGCGATGCAGGTCGCCCGCCGCGTCTCCGCCGCCTTCAAGGACATTCCGGGCGGCCAGGTGCTGGGCCCGACCTTCGACTACACCCACCGCCTGATCGACTTCCTGCTGGAAGCCGGAGCCGATGTTCCCGAGCCGGCCACCGCGCCGGCCGACGATGCGCCGATGCCCCGCGTCACCGATATTCTCGGCAACGACGACCTGATCGAACGAAATCCGCCCGGCGATCCCGAGGCTCCCGTAGGCGACCTCACCCGCGAGCCGCTCGACCTGCCCGCCGGCCGCGACCTCAGGCTCCAGAACCTCGCGCGCGGCGACGAGGGTTTCCTGCTGGCGCTCGGCTATTCGACGCAGCGCGGCTTCGGCCGCACCCACCCCTTCGCCGGCGAAATCCGCCTCGGCGAGGTGGAGCTGGAATTCGTCGCGGAGGATGCCGGCTTCGCCGTGCCGCTCGGCACGATCGAACTGACCGAGTGCCAGATGATCAACCAGTTCAAGGGCTCGGCCACCGAGCCGCCGCGCTTCACCCGCGGCTACGGCCTCGCCTTCGGTCATTGCGAGCGCCGGACCATGGCCATGGCGCTGGTGGACAGGAGCTTGCGCGCCCGCGAGCTCGGTGAGGAGGCGAACGCCCCGGCACAGGACGAGGAATTCGTGCTGATGCACTCCGACAACGTGCAGGCGACAGGGTTCGTGGAGCATCTCAAGCTGCCGCACTATGTCGACTTCCAGGCTGAACTCGCGCTGATCCGGCAGATGCGGGCGGAAATCGCCGAACGGCGGAATGTCGCTGCCGAAGAACAGCAAGCCCTGCCGGAGGCCGCGGAATGACCGCCATGACCATCACGGCGAACCAGCCGACGGCCTACAATTTCGCCTATCTCGACGAGCAGACGAAGCGCATGATCCGCCGCGCCATCCTGAAGGCCATCGCCATTCCCGGCTATCAGGTGCCCTTCGCCTCGCGCGAAATGCCCATGCCCTATGGCTGGGGCACGGGGGGCGTGCAGGTCACCGCAGCGATCCTCGGCGCCGACGACCGTCTCAAGGTGATCGACCAGGGCGCCGACGACACGACCAACGCCGTCTCGATCCGCAAGTTCTTCGAGAAAACCTCCGGCGTCGCGACGACCACGCGGACGGCGGACGCGACCATCATCCAGACGCGCCACCGCATCCCCGAGAAGGCGCTGACCGAGGATCAGGTCCTCGTCTATCAGGTGCCGATCCCCGAGCCCCTGCGCTTCCTCGAGCCGCGCGAGACCGAGACGCGCGTCATGCACGCGCTAGAGGACTACGGCCTCATGCACGTGAAGCTCTACGAGGACATCGCCACCCACGGCCATATCGCGACCACCTACGCCTATCCCGTGAAGGTCGAGGGCCGCTACGTGATGGACCCCTCGCCCACCCCGAAATTCGACAACCCGAAAATGAACGACTGCGCCGCGCTGCAATTGTTCGGCGCCGGCCGGGAGAAGCGCATCTATGCGGTGCCGCCGCATACGTCGGTCGTATCGCTCGACTTCGAGGATCACCCCTTCGAGCCGACCAAGTTCGACCATGCCTGCGGGCTCTGCGGTGCGACGCACACCTATCTCGACGAGGTGATCACCGACGATGCCGGCGGGCGCATGTTCGTCTGCTCGGACACCGACCATTGCGAGGAGCGCCGGGCCGAGGGCCATCGCGGCGATCTCTTGGGCGAAGCACCGGCGGCGATTGCGGGGAGCGCACCGTGAGCACATTCGCCATTCCCCGTTTGGTTTCCCACCGGCTTTGCCGGCAAGTCTCCCACCTCTCCCCAGTGGGGAGAGGTCGACCGCAGCGAAGCGAAGGTCGGGAGAGGGGGAGAGCCGCTTCTGCCAAAGAAACACCCCCTCTCCCGGCGCTGTCGCGCCGACCTCCCCCCGCCGGGGGGAGGTGGAGGTCTCTGCCCGTCAACAGCCGGGGACCTGGTCATGACTAGGGCGACCACGATCGATCAGCCCCTCCTCACCGCCGAAGCCGTCACCAAGTTCTACGGCACCCGCCTCGGCTGCCGCGACATCGGCTTCGAGCTCTACACCGGAGAAGTGCTGGCCGTGGTCGGCGAATCCGGCTCCGGCAAGTCGACGCTCCTGAAACTGCTCTCCGGCCAGCTCGAACCGAGCGACGGCCGCGTGCTCTACCGCATGCGCGACGGCGTCACCCGCGACATCCTCACCCTGTCCGAAGCGGAGCGGCGCTTCCTGTTCCGCACCGACTGGGGCTTCGTCCACCAGCACGCCGAACTCGGCCTGCGCATGGGCGTCTCGGCCGGCGCCAATGTCGGCGAGCGCCTGATGGCGGTCGGCTGGCGGCACTACGGCAAAATTCGCGACGAGGCCGAGACCTGGCTGGAGCGCGTCGAGATCGACGCCACGCGCATCGACGACCGCCCCACCGCCTATTCCGGCGGTATGCGCCAGCGCCTGCAGATCGCCCGCAACCTCGTGACCTCGCCGCGCCTCGTCTTCATGGACGAGCCGACCGGCGGCCTCGACGTCTCCGTGCAGGCGCGCCTGCTCGACCTCATGCGCGGCCTCGTCGCCGATCTCGGCCTCGCGGCCATCGTGGTCACCCACGATCTCGCCGTGGCGCGGCTCTTGTCCCACCGCATTCTCGTGATGAAGGACGGGCGCGCCATCGAGACCGGCCTCACCGACCAGGTGCTGGACGATCCGCGCGAGCCCTATACGCAGCTTCTCGTCTCCTCGATCCTGCAGCCGTGAGAGGACCAATGACAAAGCCAGTCCTCGCCCAGCCTGTCCTCGCTCAACCAGTCCTCGCGATCGAGAACCTCGCCAAGAGCTTCACCATGCATTTGCAGGGCGGACTCGCGATCCCCGTCGTCGAGGGCATCACCCTCGACGTGGCGCCGGGCGAATGCGTCGTGCTGGGCGGTCCCTCGGGCGCCGGCAAGTCATCGATCCTCAAGATGATCTACGGCAACTACCGCACCGATGCGGGCGCGATCCGCGTCGCGGCCAGGGACGGCGAGACCGTCGATGTCGCCATCGCCGAGCCACGGCGCATGCTGGCTCTGCGCCGCACCACCATCGGCTACGTCTCGCAGTTCCTGCGCGTCATCCCGCGCGTGCCGGCGCTCGCCGTCGTGATCGAGGCCGCCACCGCCTTCGGCATCGCGCCGGACGCGGCGGAGGCGCGCGCCCGCAGGCTGCTCACCCTGCTCAACGTTCCCGAGCGGCTGTGGTCGCTCCCGCCCGCCACCTTCTCCGGCGGCGAACAGCAGCGGGTGAACATCGCCCGCGGCTTCATCGCCGATCACCCGATCCTGCTGCTGGACGAGCCGACCGCTTCCCTCGACGCGAAGAATCGCGCAGCGGTGGTTGAACTGATCCAAACCAAGAAACGAAACGGCACGGCCATCGTCGGCATCTTCCATGACGATGACGTGCGGGAGCGTGTCGCGACCCGCATCGTCGACGTGACCCGCTTCGCTGCCCGCACCGCATGATGCGTGCTACAAGGAACCGCTATGACCGCCCGCCCGGAACACGCTGATTTCGGCTCCCTCAAGCTCTTCTCCCGCCATGTGATCCTCGCCGACCGCGAGGTGGCTGCGACCGTCGTGGTCGAGGACGGCATGATCACGGCGATCGATGAAGACGCGCAGCGCGCCGACGCCATCGACCTCGGCGACGACCTGCTGATCCCCGGTCTCGTGGAACTGCACACCGACCATCTGGAGCCCCACTACCAGCCGCGCCCGAGCGTGCATTGGGACCCGCTCTCGGCCGTCTTCGCCTATGACGCGCAGATCGCCTCGTCCGGTATCACCACCGTCTTCGACAGCCTGCGCATCGGCTCCGACGACGACCGCCCGACGACCGCGGACGGCCTGCTGGACCTCTCCGAAGCCATCGAGAAGGCGAAGGAGACGGGGCTCCTGCGCTCGGACCATCACACGCACCTGCGCTGCGAAATTCCCTCGCGCGGCGTGGTCGAGGAGGCGCAGGACTACCTCGGCCGCTTCGACGTGCGGCTGATGTCGCTGATGGATCACACGCCCGGCCAGCGCCAGTTCCGCGACGAGGAGAAGCTGCGCACCTACTATCGCGGCAAGACCGGACTCTCCGAAGCGGATCTCGACCAGCTCTTCTCCAACCGCCGCGCCCGCGCCGACGAGATCGGCGAACCCAACAAGCGCGGCCTCGTCGCGCTGGCCCACAAGGCCGGCATAGCGCTGGCGAGCCACGACGATACGCTGGAGGACCACGTCGCCGAATCCGTCGCCGACAAGGTCTCCATCGCGGAGTTCCCGACCACCGTGGAAGCAGCGCGCGCCTCGCACGCCGCCGGCATCTCCGTGCTGATGGGCGCGCCGAACGTCGTGCGCGGCGGCTCGCATTCCGGCAATGTCTCGGCGGTGGAGCTGGCCGAAGCCGGCGTGCTCGACATCCTGTCCTCGGACTATGTGCCGATCAGCCTGATCCAGGGCGCCTTCGGCCTCCGCGACGTGCCGGCCATGGGCGGCCTGCCCGGCGCGCTGCGCACCGTCACCCTGACGCCCGCCATCGCGACCGGCATGGCCGATCGCGGCGAGATCGCGGTCGGCAAGCGCGGCGACCTCGTGCGGGTCGCCATGGTCGGCGCGCAGCCGGTCGTCCGGCAGGTCTGGCGCACCGGAACGCGGATCGCCTGACATGAACGAGGGCGGCGCATCGGCGGCGCGGGCCGTCATCGGGCCGGGGCGGCTGATCCTCGTCGTCGGCCCGAGCGGCGCCGGCAAGGACACGCTTATCGCCTGCGTCCGCGAGCGGCTGGCGGGAGATGAGGCCTATCTCTTTCCGCGCCGCATCGTCACCCGGCCGCCCTCCCCGGCCGAGGACAACATCGAGGCGGATGCCGAGACCTTCACAGCGATCGCCAGGGCCGGCGGCTTCGCGCTGACCTGGTCCGCGCACGGCCACAGCTACGGCATTCCCGCGGCCATCGACCATGCGCTGCACGAGGGTCGCACCGTACTCTCCAACGTCTCGCGTGAGATCGTCGCCGCCGCGCGACTGCGTTACGCCAATGTCACGGTCATCGAGATCACGGCGCCCGCCGACGTGCTTCGCGCGCGCATAGCCGGCCGGTCGAGGCCCAGTGACGGCGATGCGGCAAACCGGGCGGCAAGGCGTGTCGCCTCGTCCGCCGGACCCGACGTGGTGATCGTCAACGATACGGGCGTGGAAGAAGCGGCCGGCCGTCTGCTCGCCGTCGTGACCGCCCAGGGCGACGCGCGCGCAACATCCTGAGCGCAGGCGAATAAGCCCCGCCATTGCGCGGAATGGCTTTCATGGGTCAGATGGCGCCCCTCAAAGGAGCCTGCCCCGTGAATAGCTTCGTCGCCCGCATTCCCGTGTCCCTCGTCTGCCCCGAACCGATGCTCGGCGCGATCCAGCATGTGCTGGAGGGCGAGTACGAGGCCGGCTATGACGGCATTGGGCTCGACATCCTCGACATCGGCGCCAATGTCGGCTCCTTCGCGCTCTGGGCCTCGGCGCGCTGGCCGCAGAGCCGCGTGCGCTCCTTCGAGCCTCATCCCGGCACGTTCGAGTTCCTGAAGCAGAACACGGCCGGGCGCAGCGACATCACCATCGTCAACGCCGCACTGTTTCCCGGCGGCGCGACCAAGGCAACCTTCCGCAGCCGTTTCGCCGGCGATGGCGAATCCGGCCTTGCCGCCTATGCCGGCGACACCTTCGTCGAGGACGCGCTGGTCGAGACCTACGAGGTCGACGTGGTCGACCCGGCGAGCCTGCCATCCCCCGACGTGGTGAAGCTCGACATCGAGGGCGGCGAAGGCGAGGTGCTCGCCCATCTCGACCTGTCGAAGACCTCGCTCATCCTGCTGGAGTTCCAGAACCGGAAGAATCGCGAGCAGATCCGCGCGACGCTGGCGGCCGATTTCGACATGCTTCACGACGAGGAATATCCGTGGGACGACCTGCTCGGCTACAAGGGCTACCGGCAGGACCTCAAGGGCGACGCCTGGGGCCGCATCTTCGCTGTGCGGAAGAGCGTCAGCCGCATGACGAAGCGCGAGACCGCGTAGCCAATGGAAGAGATGATCGGTCTTTAAGCGGCACCTAATAAGGTCTATATTCGGCTCTAAATAGGAGCCGGATATGCAACGTATCGCTGCCGAGGTCGCCGTCAGCGTTTCCGACCTCAAGAGGAACCCGACGGCCGTGGTCGAGGAGGCCAACGGCGCGCCCGTGGCGATCCTGAACCACAACCGCGTCATGGCCTACATGGTACCCGCCGAGGCCTTCGAGGCCATGACCGAACGTCTCGACGATCTCGATCTGATCGAGATCGCACGTTCACGCGCCAACGAGACGCCGGTCAAAGTCTTGATCGATGAGCTATGAGCTCGCCTTCCTGCCGTCGGCCCGGAAGGAATGGGACAAGCTCGGCGCGACGGTCCGCGAGCAGTTCAAGAAGAAGATCGCCGAACGCCTCATAACACCGAGGGTCGCGGCCGATGCCCTCGCCGGCATGGCCGATCACTACAAGATCAAGTTGCGGTCGGCCGGCTATCGGCTGGTCTATCGCGTCGAGGACCAGACGGTCACGGTCATCGTCGTGGCAGTCGGCAAGAGAGAACGCGGCACCGTCTACCAGACCGCGCGCAAGCGGACGTGATCAAACAAAAGGCCCGGCCGAAGCCGGGCCTTCCGCATGCCGTCCGCCAGACTTAGCGGGCGCGCAGGAACTCGGACACGCGCAGCAGCACCATCTCGTTGCCGTCGGCCTTGTTCGGGTCGCGGCTGGACGAGAACGGCAGGTTGTTGTCGTTGCCGACGATGATGTGGTCGGCATCGACGATGTCGACGTTCTCGATGGTGAAGAACGGGAACTGGAAGTGCCCGCCCGACAGCGGCACCCGCGAGCGGTTGTTCGGATCGCGGATCTTCAGGAGGTCGATGAAGCCGATCTTGCGCACCGGGCCGCCGGCCATGGCGTCGGTCATCTCGATCTTCCAGATGCGCTTGATGCGCGGCAGGGCATGGAAGCAGTTCTCGGCACGCTGGCCGGCCGGGCAGGCGCGCTCGGGAACGCCCTCGTTGTCGTCACGCTCGATGATCAGGCCCGTGGTGGCATCGATCATGTTGAAATCGCCGATCGACAGGCCGTTGGCGTCGAGCACGTATTTCCAGTGGCGGCCGGTATAGCGGCCGGCCTGCACGTCGAACTCGAGGATGCGCAGGTACTCGCGGCCGTCGACCTGCTCCAGGCCGCGGGTGGCGGGATCGTAGAGCGCGCCTTCCAGCAGCGGGTAGAGGAAGCGGCCATCCGGCGAGGCGGCCATGCCCTCGAAGCCCTTGGAACGGCGGACACGGAACTCCACGGCCCCGCCCGGCGCGTTAGGCGTCGTCACGGCCGGATGGTCCGGCGAGCGGACGACCTGGCCGTCGACCACGGTCTCGAAAATGGCCTCGACCTTGCCGGTCATGTCGGCGCGGATCAGGTAGGGACCGAACTCCTCGCCGATCCAGATCTTGTCGCCGATGATCTGGAAGCTCTCGGTGTCGAGATCGGCGCCGGTCAGGTAGCGGCGCTCGGTGCCCTCGTGGACGATACGGAACGGCAGCTTCTTGTCCGGGTCGGACAGGAAGATGGTCTGCTGGCGGTCGAACGTGCCGGTCTCGAAATTGATCCGGTAGCGGTTCAGGAACAGCATGGCGTCGGGCGAATTGCGCTTGTTGCCGAAGCCGTTGTCCGTGAGGATCCAGTAGCTGCCGTCGGCCATCCGCTTGATGCCGGAATGGCCCTGCACGGGCTGGCCGCGGAACGGCAGCGAGATGCCGGTCGGCCGGCCGGCGGAGCGGCCCATGACGGTGCCGATGCCGTCGGTGCGGGCGGCTTCCGTGAACTTGCCGGATATCTGGAGGTCGGCGGGAGCATCGGCCGGCGGCGCGATGAGGGTTTCCGCCGGCAGGATGGCGTGGCCGGCGAGCGTCGCCGGGAACTCGGCTTCGGCGAGAGCGGGGCTTGCGGCAATCAAAGCTGCCGCGACGAGGAGAGCGCGCATGAAGGTGCTTCCGTTGTTATGAACGAACGCCCGTTCCCTGCGTGACCACCATGACGGCGGCGTCTCGTTCGCGTGACGGGCCGGTGACAACGCGCCGGACAGCTGCCGCTTTGTCGCCCGCCGTGCGATACCGCTCTCGACACTGCGTCCGAGGAACCGGAATAGTGCAACCGGGACGGGAGAAGCCGGGTGAGCAATCGTTTGTCGGTCGATGTCTGCGTGGTCGGGAATGAGCCGGGCGGACTCGCCGTGGCCACCGCCTGCGCCCTTGCTGCCGTTCCCGTCGCCCTCGTGCCCGACCGATCCATGCGACACGACTTCACGGCCGAACTTGCCGCCTTCGTCGCGGCGGCGCAGGGCCGGATCGCATCCGCCCTCGACGGAGCCGGGCGGCCCGACTTCCGAGGCGCCATCGCTCATGTCCGTCGCGTCCGCAGCCAGATCGACGCAGAGCGGTCCCCCGCCCGCCTCGCCGCCCTCGGCATCCGGGTTCTCGAAGGTCCGGCCAGCTTCCTGTCGGCCCGCGCGCTCGATGTCGGCGGCACGACGGTCGACGCCCGGCGTTTCATCCTTGCCACCGGCTCGCGCGCGTCCCTGCCCGCCGTCGCCGGCCTCGATCCCGGGGCGGCGCTGACCACCGACACGGTCTTCGATCTCGCGGAGCGTCCCTCCCGCATCGCCATGGTCGGCGGCGGCCGCGACGGAACCGCCCTTGCCCAGGCGTTCCGGCGCTTCGGCTCCGAGGTCGTCCTTTTCGATCGCGGCACCATCCTCCCCGACGAGGACCCCGAACTCGTCCTCGCGGTGCGCCAGAGGATGGATGCAGCCGGCATCGCCATCCACGAACATGCCGATCTGACCGGCATCGACGGACGCGCCGGCGATCTCAGGGTCAGCGCGCGCCGAAACGGCGAAGACGGCACGCTGGCCGTCTCGCACGTCCTGTTCGCCACCGGGCGGCAGGCGGCCGTGGACGGTCTGGCGCTCGACAAGGCGGGGGTCGCTGCGACACCCGGCCGCGTCGAGGTCGATGCCGGCCTCATGACGGCCAATCGGCGCATCTTCGCGCTGGGTCGCACGATGGCGCCCGATAGCCCCGACGAGGTCTCCGCCTGGCACGGAGCACAGCTGGCGCAGAACTGCCTCTTCCGGCGGCCGGTGCGTCTGCCGACCACCGCCATCGCGCGCAGCACGCTGACCGACCCGCAGATCGCAAGCGTCGGGCTTTCCGGCCCCTCGGACCGCCATCGCCGCTCTGGCATCCGCGTGCTGCGCTGGCCGCTGTCCGAGACCATTGCCGGGATCGCCACCGGCCGGACATCCGGCTACCTGAAGCTGATCGTCTCCGGCAAGGGGCAGGTTCTCGGATGCGCCATCGCCGCGCCCGACGCCGCCGATCTGATCGCGCCTTTCGCGCTGGCGGTCGGCAAGAGCCTGCATGTTCAGGACCTTGCTGCCATGATATTGCCCCATCAATCGCTTTCGGATGTGGGCAAGAAGGCCGCGGGCACCTATCTGCTGGCCGGTTTGTCGAATCCGCGGATCAGGCGCATCATCGGCCTGTTCCGCCGCCTCGGCTAATTCACACCAGAAAGCAGCGTCCCACCGGGGACTTCATGGCAGATCGAACGTCCGACAATGGCTCTGCCACCGCGATGGATGCCGCCCAGCGCCGCGCGCTGGACGAGGCCGTGCCTGCGCCCTCGCGCGGCGTCGGCCTGTCCGGCAAGCTGCTGATCCTGACGCTGCTCTTTGTCCTCGTCGCGGAAATCCTGATCTACGTCCCCGCTGTCGCCAATTTCCGCAACACCTGGCTCGACGACCGGCTCGCTGCCGGCCGCACCGCCGCCCTGGTCCTCGAGGCCGCTCCCAGCGGCATGGTGCCGGAGGCGCTGGTTCGCGAGCTGCTCGACAGCGCGGGCGCGCAGGCGGTCGCCCTCAAGACCGGCCCCGCCCGCCGCCTGCTGGCCGCCTCCGAGGAAATGCCGCAGGTCGACGTGACCATCGATATGCGCGATCAGACGCTGTTCCAGTCCATTCCGGAGGCATTCGCGACCCTGTTCGCCCGCGAGGGCCGCACCATGCGCGTCATGGGCAATGCCCGCCGCGCCGGCGACTTCGTCGAGATCGTCATGGACGAGACGCCGCTCAGGCGCGCCATGGCCGGCTTCTCCAAGGCCATCCTCGTCGTCTCGCTGTTCATCTCGGCGCTGACGGCGGGCCTCGTCTACCTGACGCTGCACCTCCTGTTCGTCAGGCCGATGCGGCGCCTCACGGACACGATGATCGCCTTCCGGGAGAACCCCGAGGACCTGAGCCGCGCGGTCGTGCCAACCGGGCGGAAGGACGAGATCGGCCTCGCCGAATACGAGTTGCAGTCGATGCAGCATTCCCTGCACGACATGCTGGCCCAGAAATCGCGCCTCGCAGCCCTTGGCCTCGCCGTCTCCAAGATCAACCACGACCTGCGCAACCTTCTTGCCTCCGCCCAGCTGTTTTCCGACCGGCTGGCCAACGTGCCCGACCCCACCGTCCAGAAATTTGCGCCCAAGATGATCCAGGCGCTCGACCGGGCCATCGCCTTCTGCCAGGCGACGCTGTCCTACGGGCGCGCGCACGAGGCCGCCCCGCAGCGTCGCATGGTCGATCTGACCGCGCTCGCGGACGAGGTGCGCGACACGATGGGCCTCGGCGCTGACGCGCGAATCGCCTTCATCAACGCGGTCGAGCGGGACATGACGGTGGATGCCGACACCGACCAGTTGTTCCGGGTGCTTCTCAACCTCGTCCGCAACGCCCATCAGGCGCTCGAGGCGCGCGCGCCAAACGACCCCGGCCGCGACCAGATCCGCATCGTCGGCCGGCGCGAGGGTGCCGTCGCGGTCATCGAGGTCTCCGACACCGGCCCCGGCGTGCCGGAGCGGGCGCGCCTGCACCTTTTCGAGGCCTTTCAGGGCTCGACCCGCCCCGGCGGCAGCGGCCTCGGCCTTGCCATCGCCTCCGAGCTGGTTCGCGCCCATGGCGGATCGGTCGGCCTCGCCGACGGGACCCTGGGAGCAACGTTCCGCATTGCGATTCCCGACCGCCCGATCGACCTCGCCGCCATCCGCAAGCTGCAGCGCAAGCGCGCCTGAGGCCGGTCGCGCGGCGCGCCGGCCTCCCCACTGTGGCCGATATCGCGATACGTTGCGGCTCCGCCCGGTCCCGGCAATCGCGGGTCCACAGAACGATCGCGGAGTATCGCCGGCGGCTCTTGCAATGTGCTCCGAAACAGCGTATCCGACCGCCTCCATTCGGCAGGTGCCTCGTGCCCGGTCGAAGCGGCGCGCGCCCGTAGCTCAGCTGGATAGAGCACCAGACTACGAATCTGGGGGTCAGAGGTTCGAATCCTTTCGGGCGCGCCATTCTTTTCAATAACTTAGTGGTAGCCTTGAGACATCCAGTGGGCATTGCCCATTGCTTGCTGTCCACGCGGCTGCGCTAGGGTCCGGACTCAATTGAGCCAGTATCCGGCTGTTGCCGCGAGCAGGACGCCTGAGAGGTAGTTTCGGACGAGCTTGTCGAAGCGGGTTGCGACGCGCCGGAAGTCCTTGAGCCTGCACCACATGCGCTCGACGCGGTTGCGCTCTTTGAAGGCGAGGGCGTCGTAGGGAATGGGTGTTTTGCGAGAGGCGGTGGAGGGGATGGCCGCAGGCACAAGCCCGAGCGAAATGCTGGCCTCGATGCGTCTCGACGAAGCCGCGCGCCTGCTACGCCAACGCCATCGGACCATCACCAGAATCGCGCTCGACTGCGGGTTCCGCCAGCCGCAGCGTCTGGCAACCGCTTTCCGGCGCCGTTTCGGCATCACCCCGACGCAGTTTCGTCGGCAGGTGCTGGTTCAGTCACCGTCCGATGCCGCGCGCAATGCGCCGAGTTTGAATCCGCATGACTTGCGGCGCTATCCTGACCGCGCGATGTCACAGACTGCGCTTGGACCGAGGGACGCGGCCGCCCACGCCGATTCCTAAGTCTTTTGACCAGGACCCATCACGTGTCGAACACAGTTTCCAAATCCCGGCGGGCGCGCGGACAGGCTCGCCAGGAAACGCTCCTGGATGCCGCCGATCAGTTGCTGCTTGAGCGAGAGGCTTCGCAGATCAGTCTTCAGGACGTCTCGCAAGCGGCTGATACCCCGCTGGCATCGGTCTATCATTACTTCGCCAATGCACCCGCACTGTTCGAGAGCCTGGCGAACCGCCATCTGAAGCGCATCGAGACGATCTACGACCAGGAGCTTTCGCCCGCCCAGACCGGTACCTGGCAGGACATGTTACGCGGATTCAGCGACCTCGCGCGCGCCTACTACAACGGCAACCCCGCCGTGATGCGGCTGTTTCTGGGCCCTGATGTCGGGTGGAGAATCCGGCAAAGCGATCTGGAGACCAACATTCGCTTTGGCCGGCGCCAGTATAGCCTTCTCCAGCGGGCGTTTCACATTCCAGAGGACCGGCTCCTGCCCGAGAAGCTGGCCATGTCACTGTCAATCGCCGACGCCGTCTGGTCGGTTTCCTATATCCGCTTCGGGAACGTGACTGACGCAATGGCCGAGGAGGCGTTCCGGGCGCGGTTCGCCTACCTCGGTCTTTACATTCCGCACTATGCCTTTCGAAGATTGTAGAAAGTCGGAAAGCCGGGCGAGAAGCCGGTCACGCGACGGTTGTAAACCGTCGGCTGATAGAAGCGGCCAAGCGGAACATAGGTGACATTGTCGAGGGCTTCGGTCTGCATACCGCGACAGAGAGCCTGCTGCTCCGCCAGGTTCGCAGTATCCAGCCACTGGTTGCGCAAGGCTTCCAGCTTGTCGCTCGTGGGCCAGCCTACCCCACCCGAGCGCCCGTTGCCGCGCATATACCAGTTGACCGCCGGGTCAATCGTGTAGGCACCCGGCAGGAACGTGCAGAAGATGTTCCAGCCGCCTTCGTTGACCGGCTTCTGGGTGATGATCCGCTGCACCACCGTACCCCAGTCGAGATTCTGCCGGTCGACCTTGAAGCCGATCGCCTCCAGCAGCGACCCCGTCACCGCCGAGAAGGCGTTCAGTTCGGGGAAGTCGGTGGGGATCAGCAGGGCTACAGGCTCGCCCTTGTAACCGCTTTCCCGCAACAGACGCTTCGCGAGCTCCAGATTGCGCGGCGCCGTGATGGCTTCAAGCCCGGCGTCGTTCGCCATGGGCGTTCCGGGCAGGAAAAAGCCCACCCCTTCCTGCCAGCCGGCCGGATCGTCGCCGCGCGCGGCGGCGAGAAACTCCGATTGCTGGAGGGCTGGCCAGATTGCGCGCCGCACCGCGGGATTGTCGAAGGGCGGAAACAGGTGGTTGATCTTCATCACCCCCATCGCGCCTGCGGTCTGCAACAGGTTGACCTGCAGCGCGGACACCCGCCGCAGCCGCGGCAAGAGATCGACGGTCGGCAGTTCCCACCAGTCCATCTCGCCGGCCTGCATGGCCGCGGATGCCGTGGAGGCATCGGGCATCGTATGCCACTCGACACGCTCGATATGGGCGATCTTGGGGCCGGCGAGCACGCTGCTCGGACCGGAATCGCGCGGCACATAGCGCTCCCACCGGGAGTAGACATTGCGGGCGCCGGCCATCCTTTCATCCCGGACGAAACGATAGGGCCCACTCCCTACGATTTCAGGAACGGCGCGGAACGCATCCGTCTCGGCCAACCGTTCCGGCATGATCGCAGCGAGATACGGGCCTTCCTTCCCGAGAATGTAAGGCAGGTTAGGCATCGGCCTCTTCAGCCTGAAGCGAATGCGACGATCGTCCAGCGCCGTGAGCTCATCGGAATTCTTGAGCAGCGCGTCGCCATAGGCGTCCTTTCGCGCCCAGCGGCGCAGGCTCGCGACTGCGTCACGGGCGAGCACCGGCATGTTGTCGTGGAACACCAGTCCAGACCGAAGCGTCAGCGTCCAGGTGCGGCCGTCATCCTCGATCACATGGCCTTCCACCATCTGAGGGTGTGCCACATAGCCCGAATCCACCCCGTAGAGCGTGTCATAGACCAGGGCCGCATGGTTGCGGGTCACCAGCGCAGCCGTCTGAATTGGATCCAGCAGCGAGAGGTCGGCCTGAGGAATGAATTTGAGCGTGTTCGCCTGACTACGCTGGGCAAGGCTGGGCGCGGCGAGGGAAACAATTCCGATACTGGCGGCGCCAGTGAGAAGATGACGACGGTCCATACTGCACCTTTGGAGCGAGAGAGGGGACACGGTCGCGGGGCCATAACGAATAGCCACCGCAAGCCGTCAGGCGGCAGGCGATGCGGCAGTCTCGTAGTTGATCGCTGAACTGAAAGCCGGATCGGAATGGCGGGCCCAGTAGAGGTCGTGCAGGCGCGTGGTGATGGCCCCTGGTCTCCCGTCAGCCACCGGCCTGCCGTCGAAACGGGTTACCGGCGCGACGCCTCCCGCCGTTGTGCAGGCGAGTATCTCGTCGGCATCCGCAAGCTCGGCGGCCATGACCGGCCTGACCTCGCACCGGATCTGCAGCTCCGCGGCGATCTCCATCAAGGAGCGACGGGTGATGCCCTCGAACATGCCGCGATCGGGCGTCGCCAGCACCCCGTCCTTAACCACGAAGATATTGAAGCCCGGTCCTTCGGTTAGGGCACCATGCGCATCTGGCAGGACCGACACGTGAGCATCGCGCTCGAACGCCTCGTAGGTGCTCATGGTGAGATCGAGCCAATGGAAGTTCTTGATCCGCTGATCGAGCGATTCCATCGGAATGCGCTGAGTCTTCGCCAGGATCATGTGAAATCCGTCGCGCAATTGCTCGGGCGTTGCGAACCAGACGAAAGGCTGCGCGAAGGCATAGATGCGATTGCGGCAGCGGCGAGGGTCACGAACGCCGGGAGGCGGCACGCCGCGGGTACAGCAGACAAGAACGAAAGCGTCCTGCAATCGGGCACGCCGCGTGCAGTCGATCATGATCTCCGCGATCTGGTCGTCCGAATAGGCGGGGGCCAGCCGAAGACCATCCATCGAAGCCCGAAAGCGTTCGATATGATCGCCGAGCCGGAAGAAGCGGCCCTTCCAGACATGCGCAACGTCATAGGTCACGTCTGAGCGCAGAAATCCCCGGTCCAGAATAGGCACGGCGGCTTCCGCGAGAGGCACATAGCGCCCATCCATGAAGGCAATGCCCTCGGCCTGCGAAACCTCGTCGATGATTGGTGTGATGGCGTTCATGGGACGGCCTTTCCTTCGAAGCCTGCAAGGGCATTGACGACGCAAGGCCCGATCGTGGCGGTGTTGTAGCCCCCCTCCTGGATCACCACGGTCGGCAGTCCGAGTTCTGCGAGACGTGCGCCGATCCGGCGGAAGCCGTCGAAACTGATGCCGAGACCATTGGTCGGGTCGTGCTCGTGGCCGTCGACGCCGAGGGAGACGACGAGGGCTTCGGCTCCGCAGGTCACGATGCGGCGGCAGGCCGTCTCGAGCGCTGCGAGAACGACGTCGTCGGGCGAGTGCGCAGGCAGCGGCAGGTTGAGATTGTAGCCAAGCCCGGCTGCCTCGCCCCGCTCGCTGGCATAGCCGACGAAGAAGGGATGATAGTCGACGGGATCGCGGTGCAGCGAGACGAAGAGAACGTCGTCCCGATGATAGAAGATGCCCTGCGTCCCGTTGCCGTGATGCACATCGACATCGACGATGGCGACCCGCCGCTTGTCGCGCAGCAGGTACTGGGCTGCGATGGCCGCATTGTTGAGAAAGCACGATCCACCGCCCATGTCGGCATAGGCGTGATGGCCGGAGGGGCGGCAGAGCGCGTAGACCTGATCGCGGCCTGCGAGCACCTCGGCCGCCGCCGCGACCGCAAGGTTGGCCGAGGCGACCGCCGCCTCGTAGCTGCGCTGACCGACAGGGGCCCAGAGGTCATGCATATGATATCCCGCACGCCCGACGACGGACTTGGGGTAGCCGCTGACCATGCCTCTGACGGGAAACACATAGGGCAGAACCTCGTTCGAGGCGCCCTCGATCCTGGTCCACTCCTCCCAGGCCGTCGCCAGAAAGTCGAGATACTCGGGCGTATGGATCGCGGCGATCGGCGCCATGCCATGGTCCGGCGCGTCGCGGATTTCATGGCCGGCTGCGCGCACCGCCGCGGCGATATTGTCGGCCCGAGCGGGAACGTCGCGCCCTTCAACGATCCGGCCATAACGGATGAACTGCTGCACATGATGGCCGGCGTGGAGGGGACTAAAGAAAGTCAGCATGGGCGCTTGCCTCGTCTAAAAGCCGACTAAAATCGGCTACAAGTGGCTACATTACGCGCGACATGGCGATTATCAATCTGACCTCAAAGATTTAGTCGAATAAATTCGATTATAAGGAATCATCCGGATGCGTGACCGGTCGCGCCGGAGCGAGGCGCTTCCGGCTGCGTCGGCGATCTCTGTCAGCTGTGTCGGGATAGAGCTTTTGGATCGAAGACTGGCGTTGGCAGTCCTTCCATCCGCGCCTTCAGCTGCAGCGCCAGGAGTTTCGAGAAGAAGCGCGCCTGATGCAGATTGCCGCCGTGCAGCCAGAGATTCTCCTGGCGCGTCGGCTTCCACATGTTGCGGATTTCACCGATCCATGGTCCTGGGTCGCGGCGCGTGCCGGAACCCAGTCCCCAGACATGACCGACCCTGTGGGCAACGGCGGGCGATATGAGCTGTTCGAGCCAGGTTTCCATCGGGTCGAAGCCGGTGGCATAGACGACCAGGTCGGCGGGCAGGCGACGGCCATCGCTCAGGACCAGGCCGCCGCGTTCCATTGCCGAGACCTCGACGCCGCTCTTCAGCTTGACGCGGCCGTCGATGATCAGCTCCGAGGCGCCGACATCGATGTAGTAGCCGGAACCACGGCGGATGTACTTCATCGAAAGGCCGGTCTCATCCTCACCGAAATCGAGCTGGAAGCCGGCCTTCGCAAGGCCTTCATAGAAGGCTGCGTCGTGCTTGCGGATCTCGACATAGGCGGCCTTCTGCATCTCGGCCATGACGGCATAGGGCCGCGACGCATAGATGAAATCGGCCCTTTCCGTGGTGATGCCCGCTGCAAGGGCCTCTTCCGAATAGAGCTTGCTGGAAAAGAAGGTCTTGATCGTCTCGGCGCGGACGACAGTTGTGGACGAGCGCTGCACCATGGTCACGTCGGCGCCATGCTCCCAGAGGTCGGCGCAGATATCGTGCGCCGAGTTGTTGGAGCCGATGACGAGACAGCGCTTGCCGGCATAGGCCTCGCCGCTGCGATAGGTGCTGGAATGAAACTGCTCGCCGGCAAAATCGGCCTGCCCGGCATAGCGCGGCACAGCCGGCGCGCCCGACATGCCCGTGGCGACGACAAGATGCCTGGGCTGCAGAGCGATTTCCCGGCCATCGCGCCTGACGACGACGTGCCACTCGCCTGCCGTCTCGTCGTAGCTGGCGCTTACCGCCTCGGTGGCGCTCCAGTAGTCGAGCTCCATGAGAGCGACATAGGCCTCGATCCACTCGGCCATCCTGTCCTTGGGGGTGAAAACCGGCCAGTGATCCGGGAAGGGAAGGTAAGGCAGATGGATGTTCCACACGGGATCGTGCAGGCATAGCGACCGATAGCGCTCGCGCCAGGCATCGCCCGCGCGGGGATGTCTGTCGACGATAAGGAACGGAACGCCCAGCATCTTGAGGCGGGCACCGAGGGTGACACCTCCCTGCCCGCCCCCGACGATCAGACAGTAGGGCTGGACCTCGCGACCAAGGGTGGAAGCCTCTGCCGCACGCTTGTCCGCGTATGTGCGGCGGCCGCGAATGGCGCCATGCTCAACGCCGAACTCGCGCCGCGAGCCGCGCTTTTCCTCGTGCCCCTTCAGATCGACAAGGCATGTCAGGAGGGTCCAGCACAGGCCGTTCCTCAGCCGGACATGCCCGCGCCCCAACCCGGTTGCCGTCTCGAACCGGAACCATGCTTCGGTAGTGCCGTCGGAGGTGGTCTTCGCGGGCTCCTCAAGCGCGAAGGATGACGGCGATGCGCCGGCAAGGCATGCCGCGAGCATGGCCGAGATTTCGTCCCGCCCCCGGAAGGTGGCGATCGACCAGGTCAGCGACACCAGGTCCCGCCAATAGCCGTCCTCGGCAAACAGCGCGGCAACGCTGCTCGGGTCCGCGGCCCGGATACGCTCACCAAGAGCAGCCAGCCATCCGGACGCGATATCCTGCGCGTTCTGTTCGGTCATTCGGTCGTTACCCGGTGCTGTAAGGCATAGGTGGAGATTCGGATCTCGCCGTCAGATTTTTCCGGCGAGTCTTGGGTCGAGGGCGTCGCGGAGGCCGTCGCCGAGGAGGTTCACTGCGAGGACGGTGACCGAGAGGAACAGGGCCGGGAACAGGACGATGTAGAACTTGACCTGCCAGAGCGCGC